>Ga0207714_1002355_pt1 | contig 11464 bp, 10 predicted proteins | sample PonA232FremontCA_2_FD_187270 | JGI IMG/M metagenome (GOLD analysis project Ga0207714, IMG submission 187270) | Marine sediment microbial community from Fremont, CA, USA - Pond A23 Sediment 2 (SPAdes) | ecosystem: Environmental > Aquatic > Marine > Unclassified | place: USA: Fremont, California... | reverse complement strand
GTAAGTGTGCGCCTGCTTGTCCGACTTCATGTCAATATTGGGAAGCAGAGCTTAGTTAAAATATGTTTGTTAAGCTCCGATGGTTGGCTAATACAAGTAGGTGGTCGGGGAGACTGGATTTGAACCAGCGACCCCCTGCTCCCAAAGCAGGTGCGCTTCCAGGCTGCGCCACTCCCCGATGTTTTTGCCCTGTAATAGGGCAATAAAGAATTTGGGGGTTTTTGAAGACCCCTAAAAGTTCGTCTCCGTCTTTTGACACCTCCAAGTCAATGAAGTGTTTAATAGTAATTATTAGACTATAAGCTGTCAATCGGAGAAGCCTCCTTCATGGCTTCTTTCACATCTCTTCCACTTAAGTAGTGCAACATAAATTGTTTCTGCTTCCCTACCCAGGGGAAACTACTGAGGTATACCCTCTGGGCACTTTCCGTTCTTTGGGTTGTTCTTCTATTTTTTAGAGTGATCAACTTTTATTGGAGGATACCTTTTATCTATTGAGACACAATTTATGGTACGGAATCTCTTTTTTTACTTCAGTTGGATTCAAGAAGCTCACCTGTTGATTATTCTTGCTTGTGTCGATACCAACGAACATCTTTGTGGTCTCTTCAGACATATTTAACCCTCCTGGGCTAACGGTTTTGTTCTAGCTTAAAAGTTCTTCCCAGAAGGTGCGAGTTGCTTATACTACATAATAGTTATCTCTGTCAAAGACCAAATTTGGTAGAATCGCTCAGATTAGGTATAGGTCTAGATTTTATCATTTTTGGGATAGACAGGCAAATCTCGGAACTGAAAGCGCCGTGTCTAAGGCGAACAGGCACCTACCTCCGATTGAAGATTCCATTAGGGGATTCGTAAGTTTTTAGCTTGACATCGGTGCGGTCCGGATATATAATGATGCCAATATGACCTGTCTGATAAGTCTGACCAGTCATACTTATATTTAATCGAAGTTAATTAAACTCAAAGTGATCAAAAATGTTATTTGACAAAAGTTCTAAAAATTCGGCCCAGAAGGTAATGGAAGAAGTGGTTTCTCTCGTTGAGGAAGAAGGCTTCTCGGCGGGCGAAAAAATTCCCTCGGAAAAAGAACTGATGGATTACCTGGACTTTGGCCGTTCCACGATTAGAGAGGCACTGCACGCCCTTGTGGCAATAGGTGTTCTGGAATCCAGGCCAGGTAAAGGATATTTTGTGCGTCAATACCATAAAATCCCGCTTTACTCTAACGAGTTCCTCTCCCGGATCATGGACGACGACTCTTTCTTCGAACTTATGGAGTCTCGGAAGATAGTGGAAAGATCGATTTTTCTGATCGCAACTGAAAGGGCTACTGAAGATGATATTGAAAATATCGAGTCTTCTCTGACCAGGTTAAGGGAAGCTCTAGAGGCTGATCGTGACAATATAACCAGTTTAACTACTGATTTGCACTTTGCTATAGCCAGAGCTACCCACAATCAAATTCTGGTCGGTTTGCTCGAACAGCTCAGTCCTATTATTGCCGAGAAGATCGAAGGAACTAGTATCCCGCCGAAGGAAGACTACGATATGCACAGGCAACTCGTAGAAGGAATTAAGTCGGGTGATCCCGGAAAAGCCGAAGACGCAATCATGCAACACCTCGAGCGGATGAAAGAGAGGTACCTGGACCATTTACAAGAAGAAACGAAAAACGGATCTCAGAACAATTCTAGTTTCTCTACTTAGCAATGAGTGTGTTGTTCAATTTAGCGAATTTTCGGTCAGAGAGAACAATTTTCAGATTAATTAATCAGTAGCACGCGGATTGATTAATTGTCGATATTAAAAATGGTCAATTATCTAAAGGTTCGTTGAAGAAACTTAAAATTGGAGGTAGTTACTCTATGACAAAAATACACGATCTTGAAGGCTACTCATACCCCACTCCCGAAGGAGTCTCGCCCGTGGTGGGAGATCTCCCCTGGCATTTTGGTACGGAAAATTTAAATATAGTTTACAAAACGGATCCGGAAGTAGTTGCAAAATATCTACCTGATCCGCTTGAGCCGGGGGAAAATCCGGATAGGGTTATCGTTTCCTTTAGCAAATGGTGGTCTTTGTGGGATAACCAGACGGACATGCCCACGATCAACCCGGAGAGGACCTGGTATACAGAAACGGTCATCTGGGTGAGCAGTTCCTACAGAGGCGAACAGGGGAAAACTTGTATCCACACCTGGGTTGACAACGACTTTACAATGGCTCGCGGGATGTTTTTGGGTTTTCCAAAGAAAATCGGCAAGACCCATAAAACGGATTACAATCCAATGAACCCGGAAATGCCTTCACTAAGCCCGGGAGAAGAACTCATGGGGTACACCACCGCACATGGCGAAAGGTTGATGGAAGGCAGAATGGAAATCGAAGAAGAAATACCCTACGAAGAATTACCCGCCCCGACTTCAAAACCGCTATTTAACATTCGCTACTTCCCGAGTATAGAAAAAGAGGCAGAACCCTCAGTCTGCGAGCTGGTAAAAATAAATGGCGAAAACGCGAGACACGGAAAAGTCTGGAGTGGAAAAGGGGATATCAAGCTGTACCCGTCTGATATCGAAGAATACTCCAACCTACAGCCCGAAGACGTTATCGGTGCCTATTATTTCGAGAATGGTGTCTCCATTACTGGCGGGGAAGTACTGCATAGCTGGGTATAGATAAATCTCTATCCAATCCAGCAGGGGATGATAGCGGGGATAATTACTATCCAGGTGTCTTGATATTAATAATTCCGGGGATCGTGACCAAGTTTCATCCATAAGGGAGTTGGCCAACTCCCAACTTATCGAGGTCAATGATAGACGTAATTATATCGAACTATCGAGATAAAAAGAATTTTTCATTTACGGGAGGAGGTACTGTTGTTACTCAATAAGGCTGAAAAAGAAAAGATTTATCATTCAGCGCTACTTATCCTCGAACAGGTCGGAATCCAGGTAAACCATCAGGAAGCTCGCGACTTGCTGAGGGATGCTGGAGCACAACTCGAAGGACATAGGGCCTTTTTTAAACCAAATATCCTGAAAGAAGCATTAAACAGAGCCCCTGAGTACGTCAATATCTACGACCGCGACGGAGACTTATCGATGAAGCTCGGCGGTGAAGATAACTATTACGGAACGGGTTCGGACAATCCGTACGTCCTCGATCCGTTTACGGAAGAAAAGCGCTCGTCCAAGCTCAAAGACGTCAGGAACTTCAGCGTGCTGGTTGAGGCTTTACCAAATATGGATTTTCGAATGAGCATGGCGCTCCCCGAGGATATCCCCACCGAAGTCGTCGATATTTATCAGTTTCAGTCCATGTTGCTGAACGGTAAAAAGCCCATCGTATTTACCTCTGCCGATCACAAGAATACGGAGACGTTAATAGAGATGGCTTCTGTTGCCGCAGGGGGTTACGAAGAGCTTGCTCGGAAACCCTTCTTTATTCAATATACTGAGCCCACGAGCCCGCTGACAGCGACTGAGGATGCGCTGGAAAGATTATTGCTATCCGCCCAGTACGAGGTGCCGGCGGTATTTATATCCGGTGCTATGATGGGAGCTACAGTACCCACAACCGTTCCCGGGGCAGCAGCGGTCTGTCTGGCGGAAGAACTTGCAGGAGTAGCGATCTCTCAGCAAAAGAATCCCGGGGCGCCAATTATTATGGGTGGTGGAGGAGGAGCGATGGATATGAAGTCGACCGTTCTTTCTTACGGAGCGACGCCCGGTTTACTGCTGGATAGCGCGATGATTGAAGTCTGCAAATTCCTCGATATGCCGGTCTTTCAGAAAGCCGGATGTAGCGATTCGAAAGTTCCCGATGCCCAGGCAGCCCTCGAATCCACACTATGGTTCACCGTCATGGGATCCTCGGAGGCCGATCTTATCCACGATGTCGGTTACCTGGAGTCCGGAAAGGTAAGTTCGACGGAGATGGTCGTTATCGGGAACGAGATCGCCGGGCAGGTCCGCGATTTTAATAAAGGATTAGAAATAACCGACGAACAGCTCGCACTTGAAGCCGTTGAGCGGGTCGGACCGGGAGGTAATTTCCTCACCGACTCTCACACCATGGACAACTTTAAAGATCTGAGAATGCCCGATTTAATGGACCGACGAACTTATGAAGGCTGGTCGGAAGACGGCAAAGAATCTTTGACTGAGCGAGCACGGAAGAAAGCTCAAAAGATTTTAAATAACTTCGAACCGGCCGAACTGGATGATAGCAAGGCCGAAAAGATCGGGGAAATTGTCGAATTGTCGACGAAAGAATCCCGTGTTGAATAGTCTTGATCTAGAGGAAAAACGATCGTTTAGGTCGACGTTTTTGGACCGACATTGTCTCCAGAACTGGGTGTAAGATCATGATATCTTTTACCTTAAACAGGTTCGTTCAAGCTTTAACCAGTATCTTGATAGCTTCAATATTGATTTTCCTTATTGCCGAAGCACTCCCGGGTGACGTGGCGCAGATGATTCTAGGCCAGTACGCGACGGAGGATTCCCTGTCCGCACTTCGAAACAAACTCGGGTTAAATAAGCCATTACACGTCCGTTACTTCAATTGGCTATCCGGAGTTTTCCGCGGTGATCTGGGGACCTCGTTGAGTAAAACGGGTGTGAAAGTGGGGCCGTTACTTCTCCGACGGGCCCGTAATTCACTCGTTCTGGCGGCGGGTTCGATGATCTTTATCATCCCTGTTTCCTTTTTGCTTGGAATAACCGCAGGCTTGAAACCCGGAAGCTGGCTGGATCGGCTTATTTCGGTCACAACTCTCGGGTTGATATCGTTTCCTTCCTTTATTACAGGCCTTGTCCTAATACTGATCTTCTCCGTTCAACTGGGCTGGCTGCCCGCATCCAGCTCGCTGGAACTATCGACGGGGATATTCCAGCAGTTCCACAAACTAATCCTGCCGATACTTGCTCTTTCCGGGGTAATGCTCGGCTATATTACAAGACATATTCGAGCAAGCATGGTCAAGGTTCTCCGATCCGATTACACGAGAGCGGCAACTCTGAAGGGTCTGGGGCGACGGACGGTTATCACCAAACACGTGCTTCGCAATGCTTTGCTGCCAGCTATTACGGTGATTGCGATAAACCTGGGCTGGCTTCTCGGCGGAGCAGTCGTAGTTGAAGCCACGTTCGGCTATCCGGGTGTAGCCAGGCTTGTATTGAATGCAATAAAACACCGCGATATACCGGTAATGGAAGCAGGGCTGCTTTTCGTCGTGATAGCTTATATTACCGTTAATTTCGGAACTGACATACTTTACACCTTGCTCGATCCACGCATTCGCTACAGCAGAGGTGAGGAATAATGGGAGAGAAAAGTCTCAACCTGGCGCCAAGCGTCTGGGACAGAATAAAGAGCGGCTTTTCTTACTTGGCGAAGCTTAGACGTAAACCGCTGGGTTTTGCCGGATTGATCATAATCGTATTCTGGATACTGGTTTCCATATTTGCTCCTTATATTACTCCTTACAGTCCAACACAGTTTTCCGGTGACAAGTTTGCTTCACCATCCCTGAATCACCCTTTTGGCACGGATCGCTGGGGACGGGATGTTTTTACCAGGATAACGGCTGGTAGCAGGACTGCCTTCACTCTGGCACTATCAGCGACCCTGCTGGGACTGGTTGGTGGAACTGCTCTGGGGCTTTCGGCCGCCTACTTCGGCGGGTGGATAGAGGAGGTACTCGGTCGATTGATGGATATTTTGATGTCCTTTCCGGCTCTATTGATCGCGATGTTTGTTCTGGGAGTGCTGGGACCGGGAACGATAAACGTCATCATAGTGATTGGAATAGCTCACATACCAAGGATTGGACGGGTTGCCCGTTCTGCGACTTTGCAGGTTAAAAACCAGGAATTCGTCGAGGCAGCGAGGGTTCGTGGGGAGTCGGACTTCTACATTATGGGCGCAGAGATTCTTCCGAACATCCTCGATACACTGGGGGTGGAGGGCGCGATTCGGTTTGCTTACTCGATATTTCTCAGTGCCTCGCTTGGCTTTTTGGGCTTAGGGGTTCAGCCCCCGACCCCAGACTGGGGGCTTATGATAAGCGAATCCAGAAGCTACCTCCAGATAGCTCCCTGGCTGGCGATATTTCCCGCCCTGGCAATAGCTTCCATGGTTCTGGGGGCGAACTTCCTCGCCGAGGGCCTGGAAGAAGTAACGGGAGGTGAGCGGTAATGACGAAACCGATCCTCAAGGTAGAAGACCTGGAAGTAACTTATCGCACGGAGCGAGCTGACGTTAGAGCCTTAAACGGCGTTAGCCTGGACGTTGCTTCGGGAGAAGTCCGGGGGGTAGTGGGAGAATCCGGCTGTGGCAAAAGTACCCTGGCGTTTGCCGTCATGCGGTACCTCGACAGGAATGGAGAGATCACCGGCGGTAGAATTCTGTTTAACGGGGAAGACCTAAGAGAAAAGTCGGACTCCGAGATGGATGAGATATGGGGCAAACACCTGGGAATGATCTATCAGGATCCAACTGCCTCTTTGAATCCTTCTTTGCCGGTTGGCGAACAGATAGCCGAAGTAGCTACAGCTCACGGTCTTGCCTCCCACGACGAAGCAACCCAGAAGGCTGTCGACCTGCTTGATCGAGTCCATATAAGGGATCCAGAGGAGATAATCGACCGCTATCCACACGAACTTTCAGGCGGAATGCGCCAGCGAGTAGGGATAGCTGCAGGATTGATGGGTAAGCCCGAACTGGTTGTGATGGACGAACCCACGACCAATCTGGATGTCACGACCGAAGCTAAAATACTGGATATTGTCGAAGAGTTGAAAAACGAACTTAACTCGGCTTTCCTCTATATTACCCACGATCTGGGTGTAATTGCCCGCGTGGGTGACGGTGTGGAAGTAATGTACGCCGGTCAGGTGGTCGAGCAGGCAAGTATTGATGAGCTATTTAAAGAACAGTACCACCCGTACACCAAACTTTTACTTCGGTCAATCCCGGATCCGGAAGGCGAGGAAGATACCCTGCAGGAAGTTCCGGGGTCGATGGTAGATCTCACCGACCTGCCTGAAGGCTGCAATTTCAGCACTCGCTGCCCGTTCCGGAGCGAGGAGTGTTCCGTAACCGAGCCTTATCTGGAAGGTAAAAGGGATTCTCATAATTCTCGCTGTTTTAAGGCACCGATAGAGGAAGCGGAAGAGACGGCGGGCGAAGCTGAAAAAACGAACGGAGGTTCAATCTGGGATACACCACCCGAACTTCAGAGAGAGCGACCCATTCTTTCGGTCGAACGATTGAAGAAGCATTTTGGTGGAAATGGAAGCTGGCTTCCTGGATCGGAAACCAGCCCTGTGCGTGCAGTGGACGGAGTTAATCTAAGTTTACAGCAGGGACAGACAGTCGGCGTAGTTGGTGAATCGGGATGTGGAAAGACGACTCTAGCTCGAACTATTATTGGCCTTTCCAGAGCGACGGAAGGAAAGATCGATTTTGCCGGTGAGGACATAACTGTGCCCATTTCAGGTCGATCGGGACAAACGTTGAAGCGGATTCAAATAGTGTTTCAGGATCCCCGCTCGACTTTAAACCCAAAGCGTACCGTCGGTCAGGCGATCGCTCGACCTCTGGCTCTTCACGGTGACTTCCGCCGGGAGAAAATACCGGAGATGACTGCCCGGCTTCTACGGTCCGTCGGCCTGGACTCAAGTCTTGCGAATAGATTTCCAGACCAGCTTTCGGGAGGCCAGAAGCAACGTGTGGCTGCAGCCAGGGCATTTGCCACCAACCCCGCCCTGGTTTTGCACGACGAGCCGACTTCCAGTCTGGATGTGTCCGTCCAGGCGACGATCTTGAACCTTCTGCTTGATTTGCAGGAGGATTCGGGCACGAGTTATCTCTTCATCTCTCATGACCTGAGCGTGGTACGACACATCAGCGATTACATAGCCGTTATGTATCTCGGGCACATCGTTGAATACGGGATGACGACGGAAGTGTTTTCTCCTCCCTATCACCCCTATACGGAAGCCCTGCTATCCGCGATTCCCGTACCGGATCCCAATTTGAGTCGAAAGCGAATCAGATTGACCGGGTCAGTCCCTTCCGCGGTTGACCCACCTTCTGGTTGCGTTTTTCATACTCGTTGTCCGCGCAAGGTTGGGGAAATATGCGAAACCAAATCGCCGCCGGTTTGTGGGGAAGGAGAACACGAGATTCGCTGTCATATTCCGGAAGAGAATCTGGCTGAGGTCGAACCAATTCTATCATAAACGTTCTCGGAGGTGAGGTTTATGTAGAAAGAGAATTCTAAAAATCGGAATTTGTTCTTTTCTAATTTACATTATTACCGAAAAAAATGGGAGGTTTATATGAGTAAAGACAAGATTTCTCGAAGAAAATTTCTAAAAAAGAGTGCGTTTGTCGGTGCAGCAGGAGCCTTATCAAGCGTTTTTGGTTTCTCAAGTTTCGGAAGTCAAGATAGAGTTGCAAAAGTGGCATTACGTCCCACGTCAGGGATAATTCCCGGCCTTCTGTATGATTCACCGGGAGCTGATATCTGTGGTTCTTACTGTGATTATATGTTTAGGCTAAAAGGTCCGGAGCAGAAAAGAGAACCCTCGCTGGTGGAGAATTACACATCGTCGGCTGACAAGAAGAAATGGACGTTTAAAGTCCATGAGGGAGTTAAATTTCACCACGGCACTGAGTTAACCTCAAAAGACGTTGCCTATACGTTCAGAAGAATCCTTAATCCCGATGTTGGATCCCCTGCAAAAACCCTGTTTTCCAACGTAAAAGAGATCGAAGAAGTCGATAAATATACCGTTCGCTTCCACCTGAAAAAACCGGGACCAAGCTTTCCCCTGGAGTTCTTTGATTATAATACAGCTGTTGTGGCTCACGACTTCGATTATTCGGGAAAGGGGAAGAAAAAACCCACGGGAACCGGGGCATTCAAGATCAAGAAATACGTACCTGGCGAGAAACTCATAATGGAACGCAATCCCGACTATTTCAGACCGGGGCTTCCAAAGATGGACGAACTACACTTCACTTTTGTGCCGGAAGTCGAGACACAGGTTTTAATGCTTATCAGTGGAGATGTTGATGTAGTCTCATTTGTAAATAGTCAGCAATTTAAGAGATTAAAAAATAATTCGAACGTTTCCGCCAATATGGCAACGGGTGGTATGCAGGCGCCGATCAGCATGAGAACTGACAAGCCGCCATTTGACGACGAACGTGTCCGAAAGGCAATGAAGTACTGTGTGGACAGGCAAAGTATGCTTGATTCGGCCCTTTACGGCTATGGTGAAATTGGACATGATCACCCAGTTGCACCAGTTTACGAGTGGCACAAAGACCTTGGGACAAGGAAAAGGAACATTCAGAAGGCGAAATCTCTATTAAAGGAAGCAGGCTACGGGAACGGGCTCGACGTAACTCTGTATTACACCAATAACGCGGACCCCGCACCGGCCGTGGCTTTGAACCTGCAGAGGATGGCAAGGCCGGCTGGTATAAATATCAAGCTTCAGGGCTCCACGAGCGACGTCTATTACTCAAAATACTGGCTTAAAGCGAACCTTACCTGTACGCCGTGGGCACACAGGGAAAACGTCCTAGATGTATTGAAGTTAGCTTACATGAGTGACGGACCCTGGAACGAAGGACACTACGAGAATCCCGAACTGGATAAGCATATCGAAGCGGCATCGACTACGGTCGATACTGAAAAGAGACAAAAGCACTTTGACGCAATTCAGGAAACCTTAAGAGAAGATGGACCTGCAATAATTCCTGTACATCAGGCCAGATACGGTGGACACAATAAACGAGTAAAAGACGTTTGGAGAGTTCGGACCAGTATAGCTGACTTCAGGCACATGCAACTAGCTTAACTTCTACACAACTATCTGGAGTCGATTGGCCCGTCTTTTAGTCGGGGTAATCGACTCCAGACTACTGACCGAAGAGTTAAACCAGAGCCATTGCTTAGGGAGGATACGGAATGCACAGCGATAAATATTACTCGACTAAAGCCAAAAAAATGAGAAGTTCTAAAATTAGAGAAATCAGCAAGATTATTTCCGAACGAGAGATTATATCACTGGCGGGAGGGATGCCAAGTCCGGACACTTTTCCAATTAAGATCGTTTCGGACTTGAGCAGTCAGCTTCTGAAGGAGAAAGGTTCCGAAGCATTGCAGTACGGTACTACTACCGGATACAGAGAATTAAGAGGTAAGGTTGCTGAAAGCCTTAACGAAGACTTCGACACCTCGGTTGACGGGGAAAATGTTTTGATTACCTCAGGTGCTCAACAGGCATTATACCTGATTGGAAAAGTTTTCATCGAACGCAACGATGAAGTTGTAGTAGAAGCCCCAACTTACGCTTCCATACTCCAGATTCTCCAGGAGCTGGAGGCAGATGTCAGGGATGTTAAGCTGAAAGAAGATGGTTTTGCCGTGGAGGAATTCGAGAACTATCTGGAAAACGGGGGCAACCCTAAACTGTCCTACTTCGTTCCGACGTTTCAGAACCCTTCGGGCATTACCACCAGCGATAAAAAACGGAGAAAGCTAGTTCAACTGGCAGATGAAAATGATTTTCTGGTAGTGGAAGACGACCCCTATCACCAGTTGAGATATTCGGGTGGCAACATCCCACCAATTTATAGTATAGACGATCAAGATAGAACTCTTTACGTCGGTACTCTCTCGAAGTTGCTTGCGCCCGGCCTGCGAGTTGGCTGGATAGTTGCAAGACGAGAATTTATCGACAAATTACAGCTTGCCAAACAGCCGGTCGACCTTTGTACGAACGTCTTCTCTCAACACCTGGCATATAGATACCTAAAAGAAGATATCATCGATCGACAGATCGAAAAGATCAAGGGCCTTTACAAGGACAAAAGAGACCATATGCTTGACGCGCTGCGGGAGTTTTTGCCGGAAGGAGTGGGCTGGACTTCCCCGGAAGGAGGTATGTTTATTTGGTTATCTCTACCGGAAGTTATCGATACCGAAGAGATGTTCCATGAAGCTCTGGATGATGGGGTAGCCTACGTTCCCGGGGCGGTCTTTTACGGAAACTCCCCGAAGAAAAATACTATGAGGTTAAATTTTACCTTTGTTGAAGAGGAAGAAATAACGGAAGGAGTTAGGAGGCTCGGTAGACTTATTGAATCAAAAATCGATGAATCTTAGTCGAGTCAAGGATTCCGAACCAAGGTACGGAGTTCTTGACTGAACAGGCAAGTAGCAGGGACGACAAGCTAATCGGTGAAATTTGCTGGAAAAAGGTTTGATTACGGTAGAACAGCTGGAGAAGGCCGTAGATTCACAAATACAGAAAAGAGGACGAGTAGTTAAGGGTTGTTTTTGCAATAAACCTACAGAACTCCTACTGTTAATTAATCATGCATAAAGAACTGCTGGTAGTCAAGCGAAAGAAGGCCAAAGATCTTT
>Ga0207714_1002354_pt1 | contig 11465 bp, 10 predicted proteins | sample PonA232FremontCA_2_FD_187270 | JGI IMG/M metagenome (GOLD analysis project Ga0207714, IMG submission 187270) | Marine sediment microbial community from Fremont, CA, USA - Pond A23 Sediment 2 (SPAdes) | ecosystem: Environmental > Aquatic > Marine > Unclassified | place: USA: Fremont, California... | reverse complement strand
AATAAGGCTAAAAGAGGTAAACTTAATTTTCGGGTATGCATAGAATAACCCCCTCCTTGGTTAATGGATTTGAAGTTGGCTGCATCGATAGGTGGATCTGCTTGGATGGGTTAAATTAATGTGGCTACCACCTCCTAACTGGACCATTACATTAAGAAGGATTGCGGGCAATGGCAAATAAACGGTTAGAAGATCAATCCAAGTATCGGCCGGTTACAGGGGGTTGATAAAGTTTTCGGCGCTGGGTTCCTTGAGGCGGACAATCAGACGTTAAAAGTTTTTAAGATAAGTTCCTAAAGACGTAAATCTGTTAGCCGCTTGAGGGTTTCAGGGGGTTAGTGTATCCGTGAAGTCGAAGATCTCCTCTGTGTCGAATGAGGTGAGCAGGGACAACTATCCCCGGGCATTGGGAAGGACAACCGTCGTGGCTACTTAGGGGGTGGGTTTAGTTCATCCACCTGAAGCTCTAATAGCTTTTCGAGGTCAATTCCTCTGTTTTCCAGAAAATCCCCGTTTAGGCTATGTAACTTCTTCTTGCCATCTTTGGTCCGATCGATTACGCCTGCCTGAACCAACTTCTTGAGGTGAAAAGAAATATCGGGCTGGCTTTTATCGGTGACAGCTACCAGATCCTCATTCGTGATGCCCTCTTGGCTGGCTATTATCTAAAGGATTTTTAACCTCACCGGACTTGCGAGGGCTTCCAGTAGCTTTGACCTCTTTTCTAGTAGTAGGTTGGTTTCAGGTAACTTCACGTCGAAGTCTTCCTCTGAGTAAATAATTGTAGAATTATAAATATATATCCGGAGAAATAAAATGGTTATACCAGCCTTAGTGAGGCTCGATATCAAATCTTATACTTCGAGCTTGTAACCTAAAAATGCACTCAAGCATGGGAGGATCTTTACGATACTGCGCACACGTTTGCACTGTACCGCTATAGGAACGAGGCCAACCTTTCTACCGTTTTATTATTCTCGTTAAAGAACCTCAGGGATCAGAAAAGAACGTGCCACGACCAGCCAAACCACAACAGAACTGCGATGGGGTTAGCCAATTCGGTAACCTCAAATCGTGATTCATGCTGACCAGAGTAAGCAACAAAGGCAGATACGTTCCAGACCGTTTCCGAGCCGGATTCTTCTCCCTTGTTTTCCGGTACCGTAACCTTGAATTCGTGCTCCTTTAGGGTCGACATCACGATATGTCTGACCTCCTCCGAGAACATATCTTCGCAGTTCAGGTTGAACTCGGTCGAACCGAACCCGGAACGTCCATCACTTTCCTGCCCGTCATCGATTGCCTGTACGCCGACGAATACATCTTCTTTACCCGAGTACTCACTGCTATATAGCTTGTAAAATTCGCCTTCGACTAGCCTGTCTGCCGAACTAATATGGGTCTCCTCGTCCGAGTCCCTATCTGACTTACCTTGTGAGGCTACCTCTATGCGGTGAAATGTCTTTTCATCCCCGGATCCAGTAAGAATGACGAAGGACCAATCTTCTTCCGAGTTATCGTCTTTTACCCTCTCGGCCATAAGTGAGACCTCCAGCGAGCAGCTTCGGTGACCGTCTTCAGCAAGCACCACTACAGGGATTGTGGCCAGCAAGGCGAAAACCAATACCGAAGCGAGCAATCGTCTTAATATTCTTTCTCCCATGTTCATCCCGGGAACCCCCGTAAGGTGTCTTTACATCTGGCTCATCAGTCCTTCTTCCAGCTCTCTGCTAGCTTACTGGTCAGCTCAAGGTACTTCTCTCCGTATTCTTCGCTCGGTTCGATCTCCGTGCCTTCGTGCCATTCGTTGAAGCTTGTGATGAGAATCCAGTCCGGTTGGGATTCCCTCGCTACCTCCCAGAACTGGCGATAAAGATCACCACCTTTACGTGCCTTCACCATGCCCGGATCCCTGATGACCGTATCGTCGTAACCGGGAACCACAGTGGCGGCAAATAGCTTACCTTTGGTGGAAGCTTTGAATGATGCTGATCTGTAGACGCTTTTTAACTCGTCCAATGGAGTGCTAACTGTGTTGTACTTGTGGATCCCGTCAAAAGCCTTCAGTATATCGGAAGAGAAACCGTCACCGATAAAAAAACCCGAGTGACCATCCTCCTCCAGCTCCGAAAATACTTCCCGCCAGACGGCTGGGTCGTACTGGTGTGTGACTCTGCCGTAACAGAAGATAACCGGCTGGTCATTTATGTGGAGAAACGCTTTGCTTCCGGTGTAGTTATCAAATACGTAAGTTAGTTGCTTAACCATGTTCCCCTTGGAAGAGGCCTCTTCGAAGTAGATACTAAACTGAAAGTCCATCTCCTCGCTTATTTTCATGAATTTCTTGAGTGTCTGGTCAGAGAAGCTGTATGGACCCCACCACGATACTATGAAACCATCTATTCCGTTTTGCTTTGCCTGCCTTATATGTCGTTTTATAGTCTCCTCGGACTTCGAATCGTAATATCCGGCCTTCGGTACGTTTGTGGAAGCGTAACTGTTTTCCGGGTTCCAGTGGTTCCACTTGCCGGTCGGTCCATCCGGGCTTCCGTACCAAGGATAGTAGAAGGCCAGAACCTTCTTGCCTACATCCGGCTTCTCCTTATCAGCAATATTTACTTCCGGAAGCATCGACTTCGGAACCAAACTCTGCTCTTCGTTTTCGGGATCGCCCTCTACCCTGCCGTAGTTGGTGAGGGTTAGAAATGGACTACCGTCTTCATCCAAGCGGTAGAATTCCAACTTTGTGCTGCCGATATCACCTTTAGTGATAATAGCCTCTGGCCCCACGGTACCGACGTCTCTCAGGTAGACTTCGTAATCAACCACAACCTCCGATTCATCGAAAGAGGCCTTGTTGACGGATAGATCATTGCCGGCCCTGACCTTTAGATCCTCAGCGCCAGAGGCTTTCACAACCCTATCCTTAAACAGGGCAGCGGAGGCCCCTTCAAAATCCACTCTGGTCCAGTCGGATGTGGTCGTCAGTCGGACCCTGAATCCGTACGTTGGGCTAGCCGCAAAAACCGGTACCAGAGTAAAACCAACCACCAGCAGGCTCGCTAGAACCAGTAACGCAGGTTCCGCCTTCTTATCGTTCATCGAGGACACCCCGTTTTTAGTCAACTAAAAATCACTCGGAACCGTAAATTTCCTTTATCAGGTCCATATCTCATTCGGCCAGCTAAGGCATTTCCATAACTCCAACACGATCAACGTCGTTTTATTCAAAGCCTCCTGAAAGTCAAACTAACGTCTTCATTCAGAACAATCAACTCGTTGAGGAGATCCTGTTACCCACCTCCCTTAGTTCAGGTGCTCTGTTTTCGTCGAACTACTTGATTTTGGTCATGTTAGGACCCCCTAAGGTCAGCTATTTTCTTGGCTGTAATGGATCATCACTAAAGGTAATGCTAAACCGGCTGTGCCTACTACCAACACCGCCCAGATCAACAAAGCCATAGGGCTGTCATCCGGTACGGTTGCCATTACTTTGCGTATTACGACCCCCACGAAACCAATAATTAGTATAATTCGAATGGTAAACCCGATACCAAATCCGATCAGATAGAATATTCTGTTAACCACTTCCTACCACTTCCCGTGGGTTCTTTAAAGTCTGTCTATTAGTCAACTAGAAATCACGAAATTAATTCCACCGACCAGATCTATAGATTCAGTTCATCCACCGCATCGTCCACATCGTCATACGTTAACCCACAGTAGTCCAGAGTCTGCCTCCGGGAGGAGTGGTTGAACTTCGACTGCAAGATATACGGATCTACACCCTGCCTAATTGCATGATACCCGAAGGTTTTGCGTAACGAGTGAGTGGCGAATTGACCTTCAAGCCCCAACCTGTCAGTCAGGTCTTTTATAATCTGATCACACCTCTGACGGGACATCTGGCCCGCATACGTGGTGAAGAGGTAGTCTTCCTGCTCCTTGGCCGGGTTATGTTCGAAGAACAGGTCCATTGCCTCTCTCATGGCATCGTTAATCTTGTGCCGGTTGTTTTTACCCGTCTTCTGCTCCCTTAACCTGATGTGGCTGCGGTACCCACTGGTCTCCTTTCTCACGTCCTTGACTTTCAGCCCCAAGATGTCACCTATCCGGAGGGCGGAATTTAGACCTATCGTAATCCAGAGCAGATCTCGGTACCTCTCTTCGGCCTTCAATATATTTTTCAAGTCCTCGATCTTCTGTCTGTCACGGATCGGATCCACTTCGTTCATATGGTTCACCTCGCTGGTTGAAACCTGATGCGCCGGACTCTACCACAGGTAGCTTAACGGGAACCGATTAGACGCCGGTTAAATCGATCCCAGTACCGGTTAAGCCACCGATATCAACTATACGGACAAGCTTAAAATTAGAACCACGGGAGACGGACCAACGCCTCCCGTGGATCCATGACTAGTTACGGTCAAATCTGCTGTCGTATTTTTCGCCCATTGATACTTCAGCTTTCGGGTACTGCTGTACGTATTCTTCGATCGTCTCCTCACTCGGGTCCTCCTCGAAGTATATGTCGCCCTCGACGTCCTCCAGCAGTATGTCCTCCTCTTTGTTGTACAGCAGGTACCGCACGTTTGGAGTCCATGCGAGCCAGCTGAAGCCTTCCTCTTCGCCTATGTCAACTAAAGCCCTTTTGTTGTCGGATCGGTAAACTGAGTAAAGGTCCTCGTACTCCTGCAGGCACTCCGGGAGATCCTCTGGACGCTTTGCCCGTTTCATTTAGACCGCCTCCCGCTGCATAATTTCAATGTCTTCCAGTGCACTCAACAGTTGCGGGTCCAGCTGGTCCGGCTCAGTTGTGGCCACCCTAGTGCCTTGAGCGTCAAGGAAGAAGATGAAGTTGTCCGTTATCCCCACCCGATCAAACTGGATGGAGACTGAGCCCGTTCTGAAGCTCTGGTTGTTTATGTCGTCCCGCCAGAAAAGGAAGTGATCTTCATCCTCGTATGTTACCTTCTCCGGACTCATATTAGACCACCTCCGTCATCTCGAACGATAACTTAAGGTGGTCGAGCCCGAGAGGAGTGTGGCTTGACTCATAACCCGTCAGTTGGAAAGTACCTTCGAACTCGGTAAAATTATCATTGATGTATCCGCAGACGCTGGCTCGTCCCTGAGCAACAGTCTGAAGGGACTCGGTCTCGGGGTCGAGCTTGACGTCTGCTCTATGTACATCAAACCCAGCTTCCGTTTGCTCAACTGCCTCTTCCACCATCAGTTCAATTCGATCGGGTGCAACTTCAGCAACTCCAACAATTTCTGAGGTCGATTCTTTCGCCTTTTCTGTCATGCTAAAACCTCCAATTAAATTTGCTTAATTACCAATATATCATACTGAAGCAAATCTATCAAGTGGGGCCGAATATGAATTTACGGTTTACCACTGGATTTGCGGAAAAACCTTTACTAAAAGCCATTGTGTAAAACTTTACTGAAAGTAGTTTCCGGGTGAACTTTTGGCGCTACTTTGAGAACTTCGGAGGACGAAAGTTTCCGACCTAAATCTGTGACCTCAACCTCGTGAACCTGAAGCGGCGGAGAACTTAAACGGGTGAACCTGTTCCGCTAGCCAGCACTCTTTCAGACTCCAATAACTTTCTGCGAGATTACCCGAGAACTCGGTTAGGTGAAGGGGAGGGATCCTCCGCCACACGATCCCAGCAAAGGCCCGGGAGATGCGGTTCAGATAGTCCGTATATCTAGGATATACGGTCTATCTGGCTGTCAGAGCGGGTAATATCGGAGTTTAGGGGCTCACTTACACCGTGTCCCTCCGGGACACCGTGTAAGTGGGAGGTGTGTGTTGGGTTTGTCAACTCGGGTCGAAGAAAAATTCGAGCGTTCTAATTCGCCGTTAGTCAAGTCAGCAAGGCCTGTTTGCCCGGCACACCCCCCGGGTCCACCTCGGGACCTATTTTCCGAAAACCCCCATACAGCCGAGAAGATCAACTATTACTCTGATAAGAGGAACGCGTTTATTAAGGCACATTCAATATGGAAATTTCGGATAACAAGCAATCACCATGAAAGGACTTTACTAATTCGCTATCGTACTGGATAAATCAATAGCCCGTTTGTAATAAAGTCTCATTCAATTGATCAAATCTTAGGTTCAAGAGTTTTAGTTGACTAAAAACCCCAGCTTTATTAGAAAAACCAGTCGTAATAATTCTCAGCTACGTGGGCGGAAGGTCTTAGTAGTCGGTCCTTATTACTCCAAAGACATTAGACAAAAAGCAGGTTGAGGTCGGCCAAACTGAGAGGCAGTTCATTGAAGCAAGTTTGGGGGTGGAAAATAGCACAAATAGTTTTCAGCTAGATCTTCTTTAATGATTCAGTATCGTACACCTCCAGCTCGAAGGAATCGCTGTTCTCAACTCTATTATTTTCGACTCTGTCGGCATTCATATATTCCATATCGTCTACGATCAACACTCCCCTTATATCTGTTTCGTGGCTGGTATCAGTGAGGTAATCCCCATCTTGGTTCTGGACTAAATAGAGATATTCGACTAACTCTTTTAAGCCACGGGAGAAGGTCTGGTCAAGGTCTGTATACTTTACCTCCCCTATCCATAATTTGGTCAGCCGATTATCCTCATACTCCTCAATCATGATATCTGGTCTTCCGCTGTAAAGTGTTTCACTATCTCGGCCTATCAACTCATTGATCAACCGGGCGTGTTCGAGCCTTGCTTGCCGATATTTTTCCAGAAACTCTATGTTGACTTCTTTGTCTCGCAATAACTCCAAGTCTTCAAAGAAACTCATTCCCCCAGTTGAGTCATGATAAACTAGTACATGAGAATCCTCACCTTCGAATGAGGCTATCTCATCTGCCCCTTCCTCTATCTTGTTTATCTTGAAGCCCGAGCCAACCTTGCGGATCAATTTGAAGACTGCGTACAACTCAAATATTGTCGCTGCGTCCTTGGGCAATATGAGCGTTTCGTTGAGGAGTTCTTTTAAGTCCTCTTCTTTGTAATCACCCTCCATTAGCTTATTGTATTCAGTTAACCGCTTTGCAGCCTCTTTGTACAGTCCCTTCCTTGAGTTTTCGGCCTTGGATAGATCCCTCTCCGAAATATTGAATTCCTCCGGATCACTTATTCGGTTTACGTGGACGTTTCTTATGACAATATTCTTCAGAGAGGCAACTAGATCCTGTTGACCTTGCAGACCTTTTAACCAACTGTAGTTTTTCTCAAGCGGCTTCTCCAAGTCAGTATCCAGAACCAAGTAAATGACGGAAAGGAGTTTTTTGAGAACGAGGTTTTCCGAAAGGTCATAGTTTTTGGAAGGGTTCTGATAAATAAAGACCGATCTATCTTGCTGTGATCGTTGCTCAGGGATCGTTCTGGACCAGTTGATTTTCCCCCTAACTTCTCCCCTTCTCCGTGCTGTCTGCTTTTTTGATTCCGTTTTGATCCTTTTGACCCTCTCGGGAAGTGCCTTGAGGAATTCGACTACGGGTTGTGATAGGACGAAGTGTATCCTCAGAATTGATGCCAGATCTTGGAGTCTGTCCACACCCTTGAATTGCAGTTGTTTCTCCACGAACTTGGGATTGATCTCTCCTTCCTTGAGGAAGCTGGTAAGTTCTGAGGCAACCGGTTCGATCAGCTCTTCTTGCGGTGTTTTACTCATTGCCAGCGGTAAGGTCGATTTCAAATCTCTGCTTGGCCACTCTCGGCATCTCCTCCTGAAGCTCCAGTTCCTCGCCCAGTGCGGATAATACATCTTTCTGGTTCTGCTTAACCATGCCCTCTAATTGAGGCAGTACATAGAGCTTCAGGGCGTTCAGTAGACCATCTTCTCCGTTGTTTTCCTGAAGAAACAGTAGCATATCCTTGATTATCGCCGGACCTATGGACCTCTTTCCTTCGTTCAGGACCCTCCACATGTCTGCTAGATCCTCTAAATGACTTCTAACTTCCTCGATTGATACTTCTTCCCACTTGGCCATGTAATCCCTTATCAGGTTTACGCCAATCTGGTCTGTGGGTACACCGACATCGATAAACGCAAACCGGCGCATGAAGGCATAGCTCATCTCATAGAGGGAGGCCTTGTCGTAAGTGTTCATGGTGGCCAGTAAACGCCAGTTGCTGGTCACGTAATAGTTACTATCTGAATAATCAAATTCCTCTCCCTCATCCAAGCTGATTATATCGATTGATTTTCCGTCTTCGTCGGTAAAGGGTAACTCTACACTGTCATTCGATAGCACGCTAAACAGCTGCCCGAAGGCTTTATCTATGTCAGCTCGGTTTATCTCATCTATGATAAGCCACTTGTTTACCGGTGTTCCGTTATCGTTATCCTCTCGATCTTCTCGAAAGCATTTCAAGAACTGCCCCGCCTTGAACTTCAGTAGACCCTCTTTCTCTTTGCTGGGATGATATCCCCCTATCGTATCAAAGGTCGTCCAATCTGCCGTGGCCGTGGTGAATATATAGTCATCGACTATATCGTTGTTTTCTGTTATGAAGTCTGCGGTATTTCTGGCGACCTTGGTCTTTCCGGTTCCCGGTGGACCGGTAAATATTATGTGTTTGCCGGACTTAAGGGCAGAGCGTACTGACTCGTTGATTTGTTCTCCCATATTGGTTGGGAAGTGGAGGTTTGTGGTTACGTCAAAATCGTCGAAGGCAATTTTCGAGTTATTCCTTTCCGAGATAATTTCTTTCGGTGAGGTAAAAGCTGGCTCAGGTGATTCCGGATTTCTTTGGAGAATCCGGTTTTTAATCAATTCGATATTTTTCTCACTCGAAAACTCCAGTATGGTCTGTTGGTTGGTGACCTTGTTGTGAAATTTATCGGGAAAGTCCGTGATATCTATGGGGTCTTCTGTCAACCACTTTACTTTTCTCCTGTGTTTGTCACCTGATCCTTCAACGTACAAGTCAGAAGTTACCTCGGCTACTTTTAGTACTTTAGAGTTTCCGCAAACCAGCACGATGTCTCCTTCTTTCATTTCGTCTACGAACCTATGTGCAATGCTTTCGACATATGAGGCGCTCTCTTCGGGGAAGTTTTCTTCGATCTGTTCATCAATATTGCCTTTTGAGGAGTCTACTTCTTCGCCACCTATCGCTATATAATCGTCATTTTGCCACTTGTCCCAGTACTTTTGTCCTTCTCCCGGGTGGAGCATCCAGTAACGAGGATACCCGGCTTCAACTAATTCCTCGTCGCCCCTATGATTCACAGATGGCTGCTTCAACCTTTCATCAAGCGGTTCACCGCTTTCCTCAACGTAAGCTTGGTTTAATACAGACTGAAATGCTGGTGGAACCCCTGTCAGATAGGCGCCCTCCCTGTGGTCGTATTTGTAATCGTATACTATTTTCCTTTCCCCACGATTTTCGTATGCTTCATTCAAGCGTTCACTAAATCTATCAGTCAGAAACTTACTCTGGGGGAGTGGTACTTCCAGTTCCCTGTAGTCAATCACAGGAACCCTGTAAGCAGGTCTTCCCGCCCAGTCGTTGTCTTTATCCTGCGGTGCCTGACTGACTTCTTCAAATGTGTCACTGACGGTTGATGTTCCCACTATTTCGTCCCTGTCCTTTAAGTAGTGGACGACAGCATCTCCCGGGATGCATTTTCTCATGGTATTGTAGACATCTCTACCTGCACTATTTTCTTGGGGGGAGGCCAAACATTCCCCGAACCTCCACCCTTCTTTCTCTGAATGGCTGTCCGACCTTGTTTTCTCAAACCAGACTTTCTTCTCGTCTTGGGGGATATTGTTTGCTCCTACATTGTGGAAAAACCAGTCCAGCTTTATGTAGTCCTCCATTTCTCCGTCTCTCGCTATATTAGAGTTTTTGATGATTCCGATGATCTTACCGGCAGCATCAAGTACTTGCTGATACTCTTCGAATATATGCTCGCCAAGCGACACTTCGACACCCAGTTTGGATAGTGCGTCTTTAGTCTTGTTATTGGTCATAATAAACTCCTCCGGCTTAGTGTACATTAAAAACGCCGAAGGGTTGTTATGCCCTATGTTATCTATACTACAGTAATCGTTGTATGCGTCCTCCAATTCATCCCTATCGGAAGCATAGAGGAGGTCACGGAGCTTTAAAATATTCTCATCGATGGAATCACCGGGGTACTTCTCTTTTACTTCAGTATCAGCTTCCTCGATATCTTTATACTCATGGTACCGCTGAGCACCAAAGAAACTCAGGTAATGTTGTGCTCCGGGCTGATACGATTCCTGTTCCACTAGGGAAAAAATGGCAAATATTTCCCGGTAGACTGTTTCCTCAAGGTCGTCCGGGGATAAATTTTTTAGATCGAGCCTCTCAAGCTTCTTCTTTACCTCTTCATGCACCTTCTCCCTGTCTCCCAGTACCTCTTCTTTGGTTTTATCCAGATAGTCCTCTTCGTTGATGTATTCATAGAAGGCTTTTTTTAATTTGACCCTGTCAAGTTCTTGCATCGAATGACCACCCGATTGCAGCTAAACAGTCGTGTTTTTAAGAGCTTTCTCTGCTCAGCCAAATAAAAAATTTACTTATCTAATCCCAGTTCCGTATATTTCTCGTTTGAACCTTTCGCTTCGCTAACTGGATATTTAGCTTGATTTTTCTTCATTTTATTCTTGAACCCCTTAACCATATCGATATCATATATCTGGGCGAATCTTAGTACAAAAAATAGCACATCCGCCAGCTCTTCGGTTACCTCCTCTTTACTGTCATTGTTGCTAAATATTTCGTCTATCTCCTCTTCAGACTTGAATCTAAAGTGTTCCAGTAACTCCGAAGCTTCGGTAATTATTCCTATAGCGAGGTCCTTGGCGTTGTGGTACTGGTCCCAATCTCGCTTTTCGGAAAATTCCCTTACTACCTCTTTCAAATCAGCCAAACCTTCGTTTGAGTCCATATGATCACATCCCGACATGATTACACCGTAGCGTAATTCTTTTATACCCTTTACGCATTATATGAGAGTTGAGCAAAGTGGCCAACTAAAAGTTTTGATGGTGGCACTGAGTTTTAGTTGACTAAAACTTTTACGTTTTTCCCCTCTATTGCTTATCATAAATGGAAGAATGTCAATCGATATTCCACTGCCGGATTTTTGAGAGAAGATGAGTTATATAGTCGCTGACACAGTAGCCAGAACGAAGTTACAAAGGTTTGACTACGCAGCTTATTTAAAAGATAAAGATCAAAAAAACGGCTGATAACTATGAGATCAAGAGATAGATGAGATAGTAACTTCAAAAGAAACTGCCCTACCGATCCTTTTCCTCATACATCTTCTTGTCCGCCTCCTTTAAGGCTTCCTCGGCGCCCCGTTCCTGATCCGGATTCCACCGGGCGGATCCTTTGGCAAGCGTCAGGGGAAAGTCGAGCAGGTCGGACTCCTCGTTCCAGACTTTTAGTTCCTCTTCTATTCGGTTTACCGTACTCTCTACCTTCTCA
>Ga0207714_1002353_pt1 | contig 11468 bp, 13 predicted proteins | sample PonA232FremontCA_2_FD_187270 | JGI IMG/M metagenome (GOLD analysis project Ga0207714, IMG submission 187270) | Marine sediment microbial community from Fremont, CA, USA - Pond A23 Sediment 2 (SPAdes) | ecosystem: Environmental > Aquatic > Marine > Unclassified | place: USA: Fremont, California... | reverse complement strand
GATCGGCTCGACCTCGACGTCGAACAGCGACCGCCAGCGGTAGCGGCGCCCGCCCCAGACGAACGTCCGGCGGGCGAACGCGTACGCCATCAGCGGGGGCGCGATCAGCACGCCCGGCGCGGCGAGCAGGAACGTCGCGCGCCGGATCCCGAACCGGGCGTACGCCGCCCCGGCGAGGGCCGTGACGAGCGTCACCCCGGCGACCGGCGCGAACAGGCAGAGCGCCGCCATCGAGACGCCGAAGGCGGCGTTGAACGCGGTCGCCCCGGGGGCGTGGTACCGGGTGATCGTCAGGAAGCGGACGAACCGCTCCAGCGAGTCCCGGGCCGACCCGCCCGCCCGGACGTACCGCGTCCGGTCGACCGACGCCACGTCGAGGTGGTCGGTGAGCGTCCCGTCGTCGCTGACCGTCCGCAGGAGGTCCCGGCGGAACGCCGCCTCCCCGGCGCGGAGGTCCTCGCGCTCGAATATTACCGCGCCGCCCCACGCGACGCCGGCCGCGAACACCGCGAGCGTCCCGCCGATCACGTACGCGGGTTCGAACAGGCGAGCCAGCGGGTCGAGCCCGACGAACACCGGGACCTCCGTGGTGGGCCCCTGCCGGTCGTAGTCGGCGTCGAGCGTCGCCAGCCAGTCGGGCGGATGGCGGAAGTCGTCGTCCGTCCAGGCGATCCGGTCGTTCGCGGCCGCCGCCATCCCGGCGGCGATCGCGTTGGCCTTGCCGGAACACCCCTCCGGTTCGCCGGCGATGACGATCCGGACGCGGGGCGGCAGGTCTCCCTGCCGGTCGGCGACCGGGTCGTCCGGGGAGTCGCAGATCACGAGGAGTTCGTCGGCGTCCGCGTCGTCGTCGGCCGCGCCGCTCGCCTCACCGCCGAGCGCCTCGGACCCGCGGAGCTGGGCCGCCACCTCGTCGCAGGCGTCGGTCCAGCGGACGGTCGGGAGCAGGACGGACACCGGCGTCGAGTTTCCCGGCGACGCGGTCGGTTCCGGAGCTGTCACGACAGGGGTATCGGGCGGTCCGAAAGTAAACGTCCGCGATCGAGTCTCGCGCCCCGTTCACGGCGCCGAGCACGAGCGCGTCCCGAGTTCGTCGACCCGCGTCTCCCCGTCCCTCACGTCGACGTCGACGGCCGACACCGTGACCGATCGGATCGCGCCGTCTCCACCCTCGGCGAAGCCCCCCGCCCGGTCGCAGAGGTGCGCGAGCAGCGGGTCGACGCGGGCCGAGTCAGGGTTGTTCGCGAGCGCCGTGAGGAGCTTCCGCCAGCGCGCGGTCGGGTACGCGCGGGCGTCGGAGGGCGGTCGGTCGCGCGCGACGCGGTCGCCATACAGCGCGTCGATCCGGTCGCCGTCGGCGGTCGCGGCGGTCGCCGACACGCGCGCGTCGGTCGAGGGCGGGTTCGGCGCGAACATGGTCCAGCCGCCCTCCGTCGGGTCGGACACCGACGCGACCGCGTCGGGCGTCTCGACGGCCCCGAGCGCCATTCCGTTCCACGCGACGACCGCGACGAGGAGGACCGCGGCGAGGACCGGGATCGCGGCCGCAACTCCCTCGCGGAGGACCCGGAGCGACCGCGGACCGGCCGGTCGTCCCGCGGAGACGGTCCGACGCTCCGCGAGGCGGCGGAGCCGGTCGGCGGCGGGGGCGACCGCGCGCTCGACGCGGTCCCAGACGAACCGCGGGAAGAAGGGCAGCAGCGAGGTCGCGGAGATCGCGGGGAACACGCCGATCTGTAGCGCGGCGGCCATCGAGAGGTGCGCGGCGACGAACGTCCCCGCGAGCGCGGCCCGGACCCGGCCGGCGGCCGCGACCAGCAGCGGGGAGGCGACGAGCAGCGCGAGCCAGCCGTAGGTGGCCGCCGAGAGCAGCGCCGGCCACTCCGGGACGAGCCCGCCGAGCGGGCCGTGGAGGTAGGTGAGCCGGAACACGCGCGCGACCGCCTCGCCGCCGGGCCACATCGACCCTCGGAACTTCTCGACCGCGTTGGCGACGTACACGACGACCGCGAGCGTCAGGAGAAGCGCCGATGCGGGGCCCGCGACGCGGTCGCGGCCGTCGCCGCTGGGCGGGGCCGCGGCATCGGGGGCGCGGCGGCGGACCGCGTCGACCGACCAGCGAGCGCTGAGCGGGCACAGGAGTCCGGCGCCGAGCAGCTGGAGGAGGAGGGTGTCCCCGGCGTTGAGGACGAAGGGGTTCCGCGCCTGAAGCGACGCGAGCAGGAGCAGGGAGGCGACGACCGCGACGCGGGTCCGGTGGCCGACCGCGAGCGCGACGGCGGCGAGCGCGGCGGCGAGGAACAGCAGCGCGACGGCCCACGCCTCGCCGGAGACGGCGTGGAGCGAGAAGCGGGCGCCGAGTGGATACGCGTCGGTGAGCGTCGCCCGCGGGAGGACGCCGGCGTCCGTGTAGAAGGCGACGAGGTTCCGCGACCGGAGCGCGAGGTCGACGAGGAGGACGGCGCCGAGCGCGATCCGGAACGCGGCGAGCGCGCGGGGGTCAATCCCGAGTCGCCGGCGGAGCGCGGCGCGGAGCCGGGACGCGGCGCGGCGTGGGGCGGCGCCGCCGGCGGAATCGGCCGTCGTCACGATGGCTCCGACTCGCCCAGCGGCGGGAATAGGTCTTGCGGCGGCGGAGCGGGAGGCCGGTCGACCCCAGCGGTCGCCGCCGGCTTCCGGACGCTTATGTGGCCGCCGCGGGAGCCTCCGGTATGCGAGTCATCGTTCACGGCGGCGCCGGCGGCGCCCCGGACGACCCGGAGCCCAGGCAGGCGGTCCTCGACGAGGCGGCCGCGCGCGGCGCCGACGCCGCGACGCCGCTCGACGCGGTGGAGTCGGCAGTCGCCGTCCTCGAATCGGACCCCCGGTTCAACGCGGGCGTCGGCGGCGCGGTCCAGTCCGACGGCGTCGTCCGCACCGACGCGGGCGTGATGACCTCGGACCGCGAGATCGGCGCGGCCTGCTCGATGCCGGGCGTCGAACACGCGGCGAGCGTCGCCCGGATCGTCCGTGACGAGACGCCGCACGTCTTCGTCTCGGGTGAACACGCCGTCGAACTCGCGGCGGAGTTCGGCGTCGAGACGGGCGCCGCCCTGCTCACCGACGAGACGCGGGAGCGATACGAGGCGGAGGACCCGCCGCGGGGCGGCCCGCGGGAGCACCTCGACTGGCTCGCGTCGCGGTTCGGGTCGGGCGACGATCGGGCCGGCGAGCGGCCGGACGACGGCGACGGGACGGGGGTCGAGGCGTCGGGCCGCGCCTCCGATCACGACACCGTCGGCGCGGTCGCGACCGACGGGGAGCGCGTCGCGGCGGTCACCTCGACCGGCGGGCGGTCGTTCGCGCTCGCGGGGCGCGTCGGCGACGTGCCGCAGGTCGGCTCCGGCTTCTTTTGTACCGAGGCCGGCGGGGCGAGCGCGACGGGCGCCGGCGAAGACATCGCGCGGGTGACGCTCTCGCGACGAGCGGTCGGCCACCTCGATGACGGCCTCGGGGCGCAGGAGGCGGCGGACCGGGCGATCGCGGAGTTCGAGGAGCTGACCGGGTCGGGGGCGGGCGTCATCGTCCTCGACCCGACCGCGGCGGGCGCAGACGCGGCCGGGAGCGCGTTCAACACCGAGGGGATGCAGACGAGCGTCGCACACGAATAGCCGCCGGCGAGTCCGGCGCGGCGAGGCGGCGTCCCGGCCGGGCGACGGACCCGCGCTATTCGAGGGCGGTCGCGAGCTTTCGGTTGCGGTTCGTCGTGGGAACGTCGGAGTCGATGAGCTGTCCGCAGGCGTCGACGAACCCGGCGTGACCGACCTCGCCGCAGAGGACGTGGGTTTCCGCCTCGGTGTTGACGTAGACGTCGATCACGTCGCGGTCCGAGTGAGAGAGGAAGTCGCGGGTCGTGTTCCAGCCGCCGACCGCGAACAGCCCGAGGAACGCCGCGAACGCGATCTCGGGGCGGGTCTCGACGCGTCCGGTGTACACCAGCCCGATAGCGCCGACGGTGAGGACGAGCGAGAGGACGAGGAAGAACAGTCCGAGGAACGTGTGCCGGTGGAGGCTCGTGTCCCGCTCGAACTCGACGCTTGTGATATCGCGGACCGGGATCGAGACGGGTTCGTCCGCGGACGGCCGACGGTAGGTGAGTTCCCCGTCGGACGCAGAAAACGAGACCGTGTTTTCTCCGTCGATGATATATTCATCGAGGTGTGCTTCGGTCGTGAAATTCATGAGGGGACAGGACGGTGTCGAGACGGTTCTTTCGGTTCGTCTGATATGTAGCTTTCGACACCTATTGGCGGCTTTCAGCGCCTCCGTCGACTGCCCCCGCGACGGTGACTCGAGGGGACCGCCACTGGTAGCACCGGTCGTACCTCGTCGCCCGCGGAGGCGAGGATACAAGCCCGACCGTCGCCTTGCGCCGGTATGGTAACCTTCCTCGCCGGGGGGACGGGCACGCCGAAGCTCCTCGACGGCGCGGCCCGGGTGTTCGATCCGTCCGAGACCGCGGTCGTCGCCAACACCGGCGACGACGTCGAGATCGGCGGTCACCTCGTCTGCCCCGACGTCGACACCGTGCTGTTCGCGGGCGGCGGCGTCCTCGACCGCGAGACGTGGTGGGGGATCGACGGCGACACGACCGCGACCCACGAGGAGCTCTCCCGCCTCGCGAGCGCCGCGGGCGACGCGCTCGACGGCGAGCCGGGGACCCCGCGCTACCTCGACGACGCGACGCAGACCGCTGGCCGCGAGATCGCCCGCTGGCGGCGGTTCTCCGCGGTCGGCGAGTTCATGGAGATCGGCGACCGCGACCGCGCGGTCCACCTCACGCGCACGGGCCTGCTCGACGAGGGGAAGTCGCTCACCGAGGCGGTCCGCGTCCTCGCCGCGGCGTTCGACCTCGACGTCGACCTCCTCCCGATGTCCGACGACGCGGTGGCGACGCTGGTCCACACCGAGGGCGGCGAGACCATCCACTTCCAGGAGTACTGGGTCGCGCGCCGCGCCGAGCCCGCGGTCGCCGACGTGGAGTTCCGGGGGGCGGCCGACGCGGAACCGACCGACGCCGCGCTGGCGGCGCTCGCCGACCCGGTCGTGATCGGCCCCTCGAACCCGGTGACGAGCCTCGGCCCGATGCTGGCGCTCCCCGGGTTCGAGCGCGCGCTCCGCGAGACGCCCGTGGTCGCCGTCTCGCCGTTCGTCGGCGACGAGGTGTTCTCCGGCCCGGCCGCGGAGCTGATGGCGGGCGTCGGCCGCGAGCCCTCGACAGCGGGGGTGGCCGAAGCGTACCCCTTCGCGGACGCGTTCGTCCTCGACGACGACGACCCGACCGACCTCGATCGGCACGTCGAGCGCACCGACACGGAGATCGACGGCGTCGACGACGCCGAGCGCGTCGCCCGGGCCTGCGAACGAGCGCTGACGGCGGTCGCCGGCGGCGCGGCGGACGCGGGGGCGCCGCGGGAGGGGGCGGAGTGACCCGGCGCGCCGACGCGGCCGGAGCGTCCGCGGGCGACGATCCGTTCCTCGTCGCCGCGAGCCTCAGCGGCGCGGCCGACAGCGAGTGGGCCCGCGCTGCGGCCGAGCACGTCGACGCCGCGCTACTCGGCGGGGTCGCGCTCGATCCCGCCAGTCGGGCGGCCGCCCGCGATCTCGTCGCGCGCGGGCGATCGGAGTTCCTCCCGACCGACCCGCTCGGGTTCGTCGCCGACCAGATCGACGCGCTCGCCGAGGTTCCGGTCCGGCCGGGGGTCAACGTCCGGAGCGCGGCGCCGGAGCCGGTCCGGGAGGCCGCGCGGATCTGCGCCGACCGCGGCGCGGTCTGCGAGGTCAACGCCCACTGTCGGCAGCCCGAACTCCGCGCGGTCGGCTGCGGCGAGTCGCTGCTCCGCGATCCGGCCCGGTTGACGCGGTACGTCGCCGCCGCGAGCGGGACGGGCGCGACGACGAGCGTGAAGGTCCGCGCCGAGGTGCCCGGCGTCGACCTCGTCGCCGTCGCGGAGCGCGTCGCGAGCGCGGGCGCGGACTGGCTCCACGTCGACGCGATGGACTCGGAGGCGGTGATCGCGGACCTCGCAGCGGCGGTCGACGCGGCATCCGGGGGCGGAGACCGCCTCGCCGACCTGACAGTCGTCGCCAACAACGGCGTCCGAGGCCGCGAGACGGTCGCCGAATACGCCGCGCACGGGGCCGACGCGGTGAGCGCGGGGCGCCCGACGGAGGACCCGCCGGTCCTCGCGCGCGTCGCGGACGCTGTCGATGAGTGGCGGGCGGGATCGCTGCGGGAGCGCGCCGGCGAAGCGGATCCCGGGCCGGAGGTGCGGCCGTGAGCGGTGACGAGCGCCCGACAGGAGATGCGACGAAACCGGCGGAAGACGTGACGCCGAGCGGGGCGACGGACCCCGTCGACGACGCGACGCTCGCGCTCCTGGTGGAGGTGGCCGGCACGCCGAAGCCCGGGAACGTGGACCGCCGCCGCGACCTCGACGACCTCCGGTTCGAGGCGTTCCTCGGCGGCGCGGTCGGCGCCCGGCCGGGGCTCGAACTGGCTGCCGAGACCGACGGCGGCGTCGCCGAGCGGCCCGCGGTCGGCGCGGCCTTCGAGCGGGCCGTGGAGGGGATGGCCGCACGCGCCGGCACGAACACCCAGTTCGGCTGTCTCCTGCTGCTCGTCCCGCTGGTGCGGGCGGCTGCGGACCCCGACCGCGACCTCTCCCCCGCCGGCGTGGACGCGGTCTGTCGGTCGACGACCGTCGACGACGCGGTCGCGTTCTACCGGGTGTTCGAGGTCGTCGACGTCGCGGTCGACGACCCGCCGGAGGGCGCGGCCGACCTCGACGTGCGCCGCGGGGGCGCCGCCGAGCCCGCGCTCCGCGAGCGCGAGGCGACGCTTCGGGACGTGCTCGCGCTGTCAGCGGACCCGGTCGACGCTGGGGCGGCGGGCGGCTCGGCCGCCTCTGACCGCGTCCCGGACCGCAACGCGGCGGAGTGGGTCGAGGGGTTCCCGCGGACGTTCCGCGCGGCCGAGTGGATCCTGACGGACGAGGGGCCGCTGGCCGACCGGGCGGCGCGGGCGTTCCTCGGGCTGCTCGCCGCGGAGCCGGACACCCTCGTCGCGTCGACTCGGGGGGCGGAGACGGCCCGCGAGGCGAGCGCGCGGGCGAGAGAGATCCTGTATCCGGACGGCAGCGACCCGAGCGACCCCGTCGGAGACGTCTCCGCGGTCGACGCCGAGGCCGTTCACGGCGCCGACCTCGACGCCGCGGAGTCGCTGGCGGCGGCGTTCGTCGCCGAGGGGATCAACCCCGGCACGACCGCCGACCTCACCTGCGCGGCGCTGTTCGTCGCGCTCCGGCGCGGCGCGGAGGTGGCGCCGTGAGCGATGGAGCGCCGGACGGGGGGCCCGTCGGCGTAGCCCCGGACGGGTGGCCGGTGCCGCTCCGGGGCGTCACGGAGTCGGTGGTGACGACGCGCGGGCCGAACGACCGGTGGAACGTCGCTGCGCTCGGAGTTCACGCCCCGGACGAGCCGGACGAGCCGGTCACCGCGCGCACCTACGGCCGCACCCGGACGTGGCGGAACTTCGCCGAGCGCGGGGGCGGCGTGGTCCAGTTCACCGTCGACCCGCGGACGTTCGTCGACGCGGCGCTGACGGTCCGGGAGACGGACGACCCCGTCCTCCCGAGCGCCGACGCGTGGGTCGAGGTGCGCGCGGAGGAGGTCGCGGCCGAGGCCGAGGGCGAGACCACGATCCGGACGTGGGAGCTGTCGCCGGTCGAGTCGGCGGTCGTCGCCGAGCGCGTTCCCACCGTCAACCGGGGGTTCGGCGCGGTCGTCGACGCGACGGTGGCCGCCTCGCGGCTGGACGTGCCGTCGTTCGACACGGCCGAGCTGCTCGACCGGCTCCGCTACTTCGCCGACGTGGTGGAGCGCTGCGGCGGGCCGGCCGAGCGCGAGGCGTTCGATCGCATCGACGAGGCGACCGGGTGGCGCGAGCGCGACGGCGAGTGACGGGGCGGGAGCGACCGAGGCTCGCTTCGGCCGCCGGGAGCGCGCCTCGCGGCCGCTCGCGGCGGAACGAACCCTTTTAGTTCGGGCCGCCGGTACCGCTCGGTATGGCCATCAAACCCAAGTACATCAAACAGCTCGGGAACCTCCTGCTGGAGCAGTATCCCGACTCGTTCAACGCGGACTTCGAGACGAACAAGGAGAGCGTCACGGCGCTGACGACCGTCGAGTCGAAGGGCGTCCGTAACCGGATCGCCGGCTACGTCACCCAGAAGAAGTCGCAGGCGGCGCAGAACGCGTAACCGCTCGGTTCGAATCGTCCGGTTCTGCCGACGGGTCCGACCGTCCGACCGCTTAAGTCCGGAGCCGCGGCCACGCCGCCTCGATGGACGCGCTCGTGCGGCCGACGGTCGACCCGGCGTTCGCGGCCGGGGCGCTCGCCTTCCTCCTCGCCGGGGTCGCGCTCGGGACCGCGAGCGGGCTGGTCCCGGGGCTCCACGCCAACAACTTCGCGCTGCTCTTGGCCGGGTTCGCGCCGTCGGTACCCGCCGATCCGCTGTTCGTCGGGGTCGCGATGCTCGGCGCCGGCGTCGTCCACTCGTTCCTCGACATCGTCCCCGCGCTCGCGCTGGGCGTCCCCGACGCCGCGACCGCAGTCGCCGCGCTTCCCGGTCATCGGTTGGTGATCGCGGGGCGGGGGAGAGAGGCGGTCCGCCTCTCCGCCGTCGGCTCCGGGCTGGCGGTCGCGCTCGCGGTGCCGCTGGCGGTCCCGATCACGTGGCTCATGATCCGGTGGTACCCGACGCTGCGGGCGCACCTCCCGCTGCTGCTCGGCGCCGTCGTCGTCGCGCTCGTCCTGACGGAGTCGTCGCGGCGGGCGGCGGTCGGCGGACTCGTCGCCTTCCTCGCGAGCGCCGCGCTCGGCCTCGCGACGCTCGACGCCGACCCCGCGGCCCCGCTGTCGACCGGCGGCGTCCTCGCGCCGCTCTTCGCCGGGCTGTTCGGCGTTCCGGTCCTCGTCGACGCGCTCGGCGGCGACGGCGTCCCGCCGCAGGCCGACCCGCAGATCGCGATGGACGCGCGCGACCTCGGAACGAGCGCCGGTGCCGGCTCGCTCGCCGGCGCGGTGGTCGGCTACGTGCCGGGCGTGTCGGCAGCCATCGCCGCCGTGGCCGCGATGCCGGCGGTGCCCTCCGAGTCGGTCGACCGCGGGTTCGTGGTGGCGACGAGCGGCGCGAACACCGCGAACACGATCTTTGCGCTGTTCGCGCTGGTCGCGCTCGGGACGCCGCGCACGGGCGTGACCGTGGCGATCGACCGCGCCGGCGTGCCGTTCGCGCTCCCGTTGCTGCTCGTCGCGGCCGCGACCGCGGCGTGTTTCGGGTTCGCGCTGGTCGTGCTCGTCGGCGACCCGTACCTCCGGACGTCGGGAACGCCGACTACACCCGGCTCTCTGTCGGCGTGTTGGGGCTGCTCGCGCTCGTTTCGTACGCGTTCGCCGGGGCGTTCGGCGTCGGCGTCCTGATCGTCGCCGGCGCGCTGGGGCTCGCCCCGCCCCGGGTCGGCGCGCGGCGCGTCCACCTGATGGGCGTGTTGATCGGACCGCTGATCGCCGGGTGAGACGTCGCGGAGACCGCGGCGGGACGCGGCGGATCGCCCGAGCAGCGGCACGGTACCGTCACGCACGGAGGGTTCCGAGGCAAAGAACAACGGTTAAAAGTCGCGGCCGGTAGGTACGTGTATGAGCCAGAGCGACTCTCAAGCCACCCCGCAGTGCGTCTCCTGTGGGATTCAGGTGTCCGGGATGAACGCCGCGCAGTTCTCCTGCCCGGACTGCGGCGCCACCATCTACCGGTGCGCGAAGTGCCGGAAGCAGAGCAACCTCTACGAGTGCCACGACTGCGGCTTCCGGGGGCCCTGAGATGGGCGACGTCGCCGCCAAGATCAAGGTCATGCCGGAGAATCCGGAGGTCGACCTCGACGATCTTCAGGACCGCCTCGAAGAGGCGCTCCCCGAGGGGGCGAAGATCCGCGGCTTCGAGCGCGACGACGTCGCGTTCGGGCTGGTCGCGCTCCTGCCGACCGTCATCGTCCCCGACGGCGCCGGCGGCACCGAGGCCGTCGAGGAGGCGTTCTCGCAGGTCGAGGACGTCGAGTCCGTCAACGTCGAGAACGTCGGTCGCCTGTAAGGCCGGGGCCGCCGTTCGGACGGCACCCGCGGTCCGGGTTTTGCGGTTTCCGTTCCGCTCGGAGAGCCGCCGCTCCGGCGTTCGTGTCGGTCGGCCGATTACCGCCCCGACTCGTAGAACTCCTCGCGGTACACGCGCCCGAAGGCGTTGCGCCGGAGGGTGCTGGCCGCCGCGTCCGGCTCCTCTTGGTACGTCGCCGCGACGACGGTGTCCGCGAAGGGAATCGGGTGCCAGACGACGTTGTCGACGCTGTCGGAGCCGATCCGTACGACCGCGTCCTCGTCGAACTCGCTGTCGGCGAGCCACGCGTCGAACTCGTCGCCCTCGCCGACGTGGACCGCGAGCAGCTCGGCGAACGTCGCGTCGCGGGCGGTTCGGATCACCTCAGGGGTGACGCGCTCGTCGTACTCATCGGCGCCGAACGACATCGCCTTCGTCGCCTCGCGGACGACCACCTGCGCGACCGGACCGACCTCCTCGTACCGTTCGAGCGCCTCGGCGCGCGTCTGGGGGGCGAACGTGCCTCTGGTCTCCATGGACACGATTGACCGGGGGCGGGCAAGGGCGTTCCGCTACGCGTCGGGGTCGGGGTCGGCGGAATCGGACTCCTCATCGGCGTCGTCTGCGGCCGCGTTTCTGGTCATCTCGCGCGCCTCGCGGAGCGCTTCGGCGACCGCTGGGTCGTCGACGGCGTCGGGATCCGGGACGCCGGCCCCGGAAGCGGGGTCGGCGTGGCCGTGGTCGTGAGCGTGGTCTGAGGGAGCCGCGTCCCCGCCCGACCCCATTCCGACGTCCGGGCGGCCTCGGGGGACCGTGTCCTCGAACACCTCGTCGTACTCGGCGTCGTCGGCGTGCGGCGTCACCTCGGCCGCGAGTTCCGCCGGTTCGCGGTCGCTCCAGTCGTCGACGCGTTCGTCGAGCCACGCCTCGTGGTCGCCGCCGTGGAGCATCGCCGTGAACGCGAGGTGATGCGCGAGGTGTTCGCCGTCGCGCTGCGGGGTGTCGCAGACGGGGCACGCGTATCCCATGTCGGTCGAAGATTCGCGGGTGAGCCGTAAAGCCGCGTCGAAGGTGGAGCGCCCCGCGCCGAACGGCGACCGCTCGCGACCTCGCCCCGGGTCGTCGCGCGCGCTGACGCCACTATAACAGCAACTTTATCACTCGCACGGGGCGAAATTCGCATAAGACTACTCCGTTAGGAGGTCCAACAGTGACTGAAGCCAACACACAACCGGAGGTGAACATCGGTCTCGTCGGTCACGTCGACCACGGGAAGACGAC
>Ga0207714_1002352_pt1 | contig 11468 bp, 11 predicted proteins | sample PonA232FremontCA_2_FD_187270 | JGI IMG/M metagenome (GOLD analysis project Ga0207714, IMG submission 187270) | Marine sediment microbial community from Fremont, CA, USA - Pond A23 Sediment 2 (SPAdes) | ecosystem: Environmental > Aquatic > Marine > Unclassified | place: USA: Fremont, California... | reverse complement strand
GTCGATCCGCGACCACGCACGAACCGAGGCACAGTCCCGCGCCGACGAGTGGAATTTTCCGACCGATCAGACGTAGACCGGAATCCACCAGACCCGACTGCGACCGCCGACTTTCTTGCTCGTGATGTCGGTTTCGTCCTGAAGCTGGTGGAGTTTGTCCAGCGCTGTCCGGCGCGAACAGTCGAGTTGTTCGGCGACCTCTGTCGCGGTGAGTGGCTCCGCGTAATCGTCCCGTTTCTCGAACACTGCGGTCACGTCTTCGAGTTCGAACTCGGTGTCTCGTCCCTGTTTGCTCATGTCTCTCTAGAGACACGCTGCTCACTTATCTCTTCGCTCAACGGGGGTTAGGAACGTACCGGATACTAGCTTGGTACAGTCAAGTTAGTTATCTCAAGCTAAACTGCGGACCGTCGTGAGCCGCCGGTCACCGTCGGGTGTACTGACAGTAATATCGAACGCGACGGCGAGGACGTGTGTCTGGCCACCCCGGTCCTGAACGACGACTCCCTGGCTCGCTTCGCACCTACCGAACTGTCGGTCCGGGCCACTCTCGCAGTTGATCCGTGCCCATCTGCTCGCACGGCTCTGGTTGTAGGAGATCCGATAGCCTATCCCGTCTTCCAGCTGGGATCGTTCGAGGCGCTGTATCGGCGGGCCGAGTCGGTTCTGTACGATCCGGATCGCATCGTCTCGGCGGTTCCAGTCGTACGCGCCGGCGATTCCGCTTGACGCGTCGTGGACTGCCCGGTCGAGTTCCCGTTCGACAGCCGTCTCGGGCGCGGTTCCGGTTGTCGGCTCTGTATCCGCGTGGTAGCCGAGCTGGAGATACGCCAGCACGATCGGGACGAGCACGACAGCTAGCGCGATCGCAGCCAGCAAAACGATCTGTCCACGCTGCTGATCCCTCGTCATGCGTACCACACGGTGAACGTGACTTTGCCGTTGGTCGTCGGGACCGTCGTCGTTCCGGTCCGGACATCGTCCGGCAGTGGATAGCCGACGGTTCCGGAGGCTGTTTCCACCTGGAAGAGCACGTTCGGCGGGAGAATCCGTTCGACGCGGCGTTCGAGCGCATCGGCCTCACGGTCGAAGGCAGCCTGTGAGCGAGTGACCTCCGCGAGTCTGGTCTGGTCCGCGTGGCGTGGCTGTTCGTTCGACAGGAGCGTCGCCGCGTCGGTAGCGTACAGATCGAGTTGTGTCTGTGCCTGTGGGTTCTGTGCGCCGGGACCACCGAGGACGAACACGAACACGAGACTCATCAGCAAGATAACCCCGATTCCCGCTTCGATCGCCGTAACTGACGCCTGCGCCCTATGCATCGACGGTCACCGTCAGTGTTGCTTTGCGTGTTTTTGCAGGATAGTAGACGATACGAACATCCCCTGTCGAGAGGACACCGGCAGTCTCGAAAGAGAGTCTGACTGTTTCGTACCGCGACAGCGAGATGTCGAACTCGCCACGGAGCCCGGACTGGTTTCGGAGCAGAATCCGGTCGTCGGCTCTGACGCTCCGAACGACTGTCCCGGCCGGCGGATCGATCTCCAGGGTTGCATTCGGTGTCCGCCGCGGGAGCGTCACCGATCGGTTGTTCGTGAAGGCGGGCTGGAGTGTTCGCTCGACTCGCCGTTCGAGAACGACGAGCCGGTCGACTGTCGTTCCCCCGGTCGGATCACCAGCGACTGCGATCGGATCACCATCGAGTCGAACGCGGGCATCGTGGCCGGGAGAGAGGTCGTACTCCTGGCGGAGGTCGCTGGCGGTGAGCGCCGGCAGTTCCGCTGCATCGAGGACGTTTGCTCGACTGGTGATCGATGCCTGCTGGCTGACGAGTTGATCGGAGAGGCCCGCTGCCTCCTGCTGTTCGATCGCGGGCCGTTCCGCGGCCGTAAGCGCCGTGTTTGCCGCCCCGACGACGAGGACGACGACGACGGTGAGCAACAGGAAGGCGATGCCGATCGCTGGAAGTTCAGTCTGTGCTCTCATTGGTCGAGTGTAACAGTGCGGTTCGATGCGGGACCGCTGACCCGTATTTGAAACTCCCCACCGCTGGTCCACGTCCCGGGTTCGAGTGTCGTCCCGGCCGGCAGCGAAAGTGTGATCGATTCGTCGAGACGGTCGTCAGGATGGTCGAGCCGGAGGCTCCCGTTCACGAGTTCGAGTCGGTAGCTGGTGTCCTGGATCGTCGGGGGTAGCTCGACTGAACGCGTGGCACGTACCGTCCCCTCTGCATCCGGGACGGCCGTCTCGACGGTCTCCGCGGCCGTGGCGAGGACACGCTCGGACAGTTCCCCACCAGCTCCGGTCTCGTAGCTGGGGACGACGCCACCGAGGAGCATACTCGTCATCCCCGCGACGTACAACACCGCGAGACCGGCTGCGAGGGTCTTGGCGACGACAGGGCTGACCGCTCGCTCGTCCATGCTAGGTCACCTCCAGGTGCAGATCGTGGACGACCACGTATCCCTGCCGGTTCGCCGGAAACGTCACGACGACGCTGTCGTGCTCGTCACCCCGGAAGCTCCGTCGCCGGGTCGTCCCGTCGTGTTCCTTGAAGTATCGCTCGAACGGCCCGGGTGTATCGGTCTCGATCGCGACGGCGTACTCGCCGGTGCCGAGATCGAACCGCTCGTGGGAGACGTTCGTCTCGATCGTCTTCGTGATCGTCCCCTGCCCGCCGACTGCCGTGTGGCTGGCGTTCAGCCGCGGGACACCGACCACGAGCAGTTCGTTCGTACGGGAACTGGTGACAGATGGGCCGGAAACGAGTGACGAACTGTGTCCGCTGCGCCGGAGCACTGCCCCGGCGACAGCCGTGATCTGGTACTCGTCGTTCTCGTAGACCACGGCTCCGATCTCGTAGGACTGGATGACACTGCCGTTTTCGAGAACGCGGAGGGTGCGATCCGCCGTCCGGAGCGTGCCATCGGAAAAACTGACGCTGTGGCTGTGAAACCCGGTCCGTTCGGTGCCCTGGATCGCCCGGTCGAGCCCGTCGGTCATCCGCTGGGCATCTGCGCTGGCAGCCTGCGAGTCGACGAACGTGCCGACACCGACCGTGAGCGTGCCCAGCGCGACGACTGCGAGCCCGAGCATCAGCGCCACACCGACGACGTGCGACTGGGCACGCGGGCGGTTGGGACTGCTATCGTCCATTCAGGCCACCCCCAGCCCGGTGAAGACGAGGTAGGTGAGGACGACGAGCACGCCGGAGTGACCAAGTGCCTCGTACGTGCCCCGGCTGGCCACACCGGCGAACCAGCCACAGGCGAGCACAGTCGCCTGCGCGATCAGGTAGAATCGATGCTGGTCACGGGCGGGATCGACTGCCTGCGGATCGAATGCCATTCCCGACGTGGTCCCGGAGACGCTGGACAACTGCGAGAAACTATCGAGGACAGTCATATTGACGGCGGCAATGATGCCGACGACGAGTAGCGCGGTCGTCCAGCCGACTGCTGCGTAGACGAGCAGCCGCGACCGGATCGTCTTCCGCTCGTGGTAGAGCCGACCAATCTCGGTTTCCAGTGTCTCGAAGACGTGTTCGGTATCGCTGCCGGCCTCCAGCGCACCGACGACGAGACCGACCGTCTGGGAGGCAAGCGGCGTTCCAACCCGCTCGACGAATCGATCCAGCGCCGCAGCACGGACGTCGTCGGACTGGTCGGTGCCGGTCGTCAGGGAGAGATTGAAGGCGAGGGCCTCGACATCCGGCTGGAGCGGTCCCAGATCGACGTCGCGGGAGACGCGCTGGACTGCGTCGGGGAACGGGCGGCCGAGGCTGACGTGACCGGAGACGGCGTGGACGAAATCCTGAATCTCCCGATCTTTGGCGTCGTCCAGCCCTGCTCGCCGGACTGAGACGGCACCGACCGGAATCCCGTAGGCAGCGTACCCGAGAAACAGTACGTTCGCGGGGGAGTAGCCGAGTGCAAAGAGGACACCGACGACGACCAGTGCCGGCACTGCGAACACGACCGCCGCGCTGGCCGGGTTCGACGTCGCCGTTGCGAGGATGCTCGTAATCCCTTCCGGTCGACTGTAGGTCGGTGTCGCGCGGTCGGTCGGTCGTATAGCGGCGACGGCCCACGCCCCACCGGCGCCGACGAGGAGCACAAAGACGATGCTCGCATAGAACAGCAGTGCACGGAGCGTGATCGATCCGAATGGCGTCGAAACGGGTTCGGAGAGTCCGGGTGAGAGCACACCAGCGACAGTCAGGATCAACACCGCAAGCGCCGGAAACACGAGCATGACGACGAACAGTTCGGCGATCAGTTCCAGATAGCCGCTGGCGCGCTCGTGTGCCCGTTTCTGTTTGTGCAAGAGCAGTCGTCCCTCCATCTCCAGGTAGCTTTCGAGTGAGTCCCGGCCCTGTGTGGCGTGTTCTCTGAATTTCAGGAGGAACGGGGAGAAGGTGTCTCGCGAGGGCGTGTCACGAGCCACGAGCGAGAGCCCCTCGTCGAGACTGCCCGTCAGCGCGGCCCGGTTGAGTGCATCGCGCAGGGAATCAGCGGTCGCGCCGTAGGCGTCCTGCTCGGCGACGCGCTGGAGGATCGTGCTCGAATCGTTGCTCCCGGAGGCGAGGACACGCATGTACCGGACTGCCCCGGGGAGTGTGCGTTCGATCTCGTCGCGACGAACTGCCGCCAGACGGTCGAGATAGCGCCCGCCAGCCAGGATAACGAGCCACCGCAAAAGTGTGCCAGCGGCGACTGCGCCGACGAGACCGATCGAGAGTCGGGAGACGGGAGGGAGGGGGAGTTCGTTGAGGATCGGGAGGCCCCGACCGAAGAAGTCGAACACGGGACCGACCATGCTGGCTGGCAGCACGATCGTTGCGAGAAATGTGAGGAGAGCGATACTGATCGCTCCGAACCAGGCTGTCCCGTACAGTCGTGCGATGAATACGTCGAAGCTCATCTCCAGGCCTGCTGCACGGTAGCGCTGGCGGTCGCGGTCGTGTGCCCCGCTCTCGGCGTGGCGGGAGAACAGCGCGTACAGCCCCCTGTCGACGGCGCCGAGCCGGCCGGTCGGTCGTTGCTCTACGGCCATCAGTCACCTCCAGCACGTGATTGCTCACCAGGCTGGCTGTCTGACAGTTCGGCGTCCTCCCGATCACGTTCGTCCGATATCTCCTCGGCCTGCCGACTCAACCGTGCGACCGTCGCAGCCTCGTTGGTCTGGAGATCGGCCAGCAAATCGAACAACTCCTCGAAGTCGTCGATTCCCTCCTGCACCATGTGTTCGACGTAGCGGTGTTTCCGGTGGAACTCCGCCTCGACTGCCTCTAGCGAGCGGTCGGTCACCGTCGCGATGTGGGCCAGTGTCTGGACGTGACAGGATCTGCTGTCGTCCCCGAGTTCCGGGTGCTCGTAGGCGAAGTCGAAATCGTCCCCGGTAGTTCGCTCCGCAATCCTGTTCCAGTAGATCGGTGTCCCCTGTTTACGGACGACACCACAGTTGTCTTCTCTGTCGAGTTCACCGAACGAGTGTTCGTCGAGCAGTTCGACGACCTCGCCCACGTACCGGTCGCCGTCGATCCGGCGGGGGAAGACGACGAGATCGATCTCGCGAAGCAGGTAGGGCGGTAGTCCCTGCTCGACGACACGGTTGACCAGCGACTCGATCTCCGAGGCGTGTGTCGTCCCGATTAACCCATGGCCGGTGTTGATGGACTCGGCAAAAGTCTCGAAACTCGCCCTGGTGTTGATCTCCGCGAGCACCTCGACGTCCGGGTTCAGGTAGTTGCATTCGGTCATCAGGTCGGCCATCGTGACCTGTTTGTGTTCGCTCTCGTGGTCGCGGGTCGTCAGCGAGAGCGCCGTCTCGTGGGGGAGTCGGACCTCCCGCGAGCCCTCGTCGATACTGATCGGGCGATCCTCGAAGGGGATGAACGGCATATGTGCATTCATCAGCGTCGTCTTCCCGACGCCCGTCGGCCCGGAAAAGAGGACGATCCGGTGGTGTTCGTAGCAGAGCCACAGCAGTGCGACGAGTTCCGTCGGGAGCGTGTCGTTCTCGACGAGATCGACCGGGGTGAGAATATCGGGGGACTGTTTGCGAATGGAGATGTGGGGGCCATCTTCGCTGATCGTCGGAAGCGCCACCGCACAGCGGATCGTCTCCTCGCTCCCCGAGGGACTCAGGTTGACTTTCGCACTCGGCGTGCTCGCGTTCAGTTCCGTCCCGTCGGCGGCAGCGAGCTGTGTGACGACGTTGATGAACTCCTGTTCGTCCTCGAAGGTGAGGTTCGTCGGGATGCGCTCGGTGGCGCCACCGCGGGGGATGACCTTGATTCGCTCGCCGAGACGGTTGGCCTCGATATCTTCGAGTGTCGGGTCGCGGATCGGGATCGTGAGCTTCCCGTAGGCGGCGTAATCGCGGAGGACGTAGTAGACGAGATCCGAGAGGCGGTCGTCGTCGTACTCGCGGTCGACCGGCGGAACGCCGATCCCGTACTCCGAGAGTGCAGACCGGAGACGATAGTCGAGTGTATCGAACCACGCACGGGTATCTCGGCGACGCAGACGCCGGGCGAGGACTGTTTCGGCGTGGTCGCGGACGAAGGCAGTCTTGTCGTCGATGACACCCTCGACCGCAGTCTCCCAGATCCGCTCTTTGCACTCGGCGAGCAGTTCCTCGTCGCCGGGCAGGAGGTCGGGCTCGCGGACGGCGTACTTGACGTCGAAGGGGTCGTTCCCGAGTACGTTCTCCCGGTAGCGAACGACCGGGATCTCGTACTCGTGGAACTCGACCGTGTATCGGGCGAGTCGTTCGCTGGCAAATCGGTCGATAAACGCCGGATCGTCGGGCAGATCGGTCAGTGCTGGTGCGTAGTCGGTGGTGTGGACGACGATACCATCCTCGTCCGTATCTGCGACTTCGATCCGATCGTCGAGGGCGTAGGGAGTGAGTTCGCCCAGACAGGCGATCTCTGCGAGTGCGTGATAGATGACACGCTGTCTGGCCGCGGGCGTGCAGTCGACGAGTTGGTCGATCACACGCTCGTATTTCGGATCGAACCCGTCGGCCATGATCTCCGCTGCGCCTTCGCGTGTCAGCGGGCGCTGGAGATGGGCCCCCTCGAAATGTGTTCTGAGACAGTCGAGTTGTGCTTCTCCGTCGCAGGTCAGTGCTGGCTCCCGCACGTCGTAGTGGAATGCATCTCCCTGCCGGGAGATCGTCACCACGACGCCAGGATACACCTCGTACTGTGCCTGTACATCCTCGGCATACCAGGCCTCCGGGTCGTCCGGCGGTAACGGCGGCGGAACGGCCGGACCACCATCGCTTGCCTGGGCTGTCGACGTCGGTCGGCCAACTGGCATTTACGCGGGGTTTGCTTCGCTTTCGTATATAAAAGCTACCAAGAGAACTGAAACGGTAACTAATCGGAAACAGCGCAATTGTTCGGCCCGAGTTCCAGTTCGAAGGCGTCTGCGTCGTCGACAGTCTCGTGACCGAGATTCACCGCGATGATCTGCTCGAAGTTGGCCGGTTGCGGTCCCATCGAATCCAGCAGTCGTTCGACGAACGCCTCGCGGTCCTCGGAGAAGCCTCGCACTCGATTCCGGATGGCCCCGAGGCGGTCGGTGTACGTGGCATCCGCCGACGGCTGGCGGCCCGGCGGGACGTGTCCCGGCGCGACGAGAGTGTCGTCGGGGAGCGGAGCGATCCGCTCGTTGATCGTCTCGTACAGCGTGCGCGCCATCGAGGGTGCATCAGCGTCGTCTTTCTGGAGGTCGGGCCGGGGCGTGCCGTCGAGAAAGAGTGAATCCCCGGAGAGCAAGACGCCGTCGACGAGCAACGAGATCGAACCGGTGGTGTGTCCCGGTGTTGACATGACCTCGGTCTCGTAGTCGCCGATCTGGATCGTGTCACCGTCCGCGACGGTCTCGACCGCGAAGGAGAGCCCGCGTTCTGCGGCACCATCCGAGACGATGGCTGTTGCGCCTGTCGAGTCAGCGAGCCCCTGGAGGGCGCTGAAATGGTCCGCGTGGACGTGTGTATTGAGAATCGCGGTAATCTCGGCGTTCAGGTCGTCGAGATCGTCTCGATAGCGGTCTGCGAACGCCCGGAGCGGATCGACGACGAGGGCGTCACCGCCGGAGACGACCGCGTACGCGAGGCAGCCACTCGCCGGCCGATAGTACTGGAAGATATCGGTGTCGGGAATGCGGTGGTGTGAGTAGACGCGCGCCCACCCCTGCATCCCGCCGGCGAGGTTTCTGGCCTCGATACCCGCGTCGGTCAGCATCTCGGCTACTTCGGCGCTTGCCTCACCACGCGGGCAGACGACGATGTAGGAACGGTCGGGGTCGACGAGTTCGGTGACATCGCCCGAGACCTGGGCGCTCACGAACCGCATGTAGGGGACGTGACTGCGGTCGACGCCCGGGCCCTCGATGTGCCAGGCGTCGACTTCGTCCCTGTTTCGGACGTCGAGGATGTGCACCTCTTCGGCGGACTCAACCAGTGAAGCGAGTTCGTTCGGGTCGAGTTCACTGGCCTCCGTATCTGTAGCCATGGGCGATTATAGGCCCCTGCGGGTATTCAATGGGCGGGCTGGCAATCCGCTTCGTGAAGGTGGGAGTTCAGAACGACTGTTCCCAATCGCTGTACATCATCCCGGAAACACTCTCGACGATAGTATTGAGTGGGAACAGTCCACAGATGAAGTATGGACGAAGCCGACTTTGTCGAACGAGTACAGCAGTCGACCGCGACAGAACTCAAACGACTCGGATCGGAGAAGGCACTCGTTGCGACGACGGCTGCCTCACTCGACCGGGAGACAGTCCTCGAACAGGCAGCGGCGGCGGAAGCCCGCGCCGTGGCGACCTTCGAGCAGTGGGCCAGCGACGAAGCGAACGATACCGCCAGCGAAGCGTTTGCAACGGCTGCCGAGCAGGAACGGGACCACTACGACTGGATCTGTGACCTCGCGGAGGTCGGTGACACCGACCCACCAGCGGACGCTCTCCACGCACACCTCAGAGAACTCGACGACACGGTCGAGCGGGTCGGGGCCGGGCTGGTCGCCCGCCCACTCGTCGCCTCACGCAGCCTCCTGCAGGTAATCAACTTCTTCGTCAACGAAGCGGAGCCGGCCACGGCAGAGACGTTCCGGGAGATCCGGGCCGAGACCGACGAGCAGGTCGATGACGGAGCGAGTCTCCTCCTCGAAATCTGCGACGCTGACGACTGGGAGCGCGCAGAGCGTGCCGCCGAGGACGCGATCGAGGTTGCCTACACGGAGTACGCCGGGACACTCGAAGAGATGGGACTCGATCCGAAACCAGTCTGTTAGTCCCCCGGTCGGCTGTGAGACACTTCGGAGCAAGACGTGACGGAACTGCCACCGTTTATTTCGGTTCCGGCCGTGGAGCGGGTATGGAAGAGCGTCCCGTCCGTCTCGGTGTCGACGTCGGCGGCACGTTTACCGACGTGGTCCTCGTGTCTGCTGGCGAGGTGACGACAGCCAAGGTGCCGACGACAGCAGACCAGAGCGAGGGCGTCATCGACGGGATACGGACAGCCTGCGAGACAGCGGATATAGAACCCGGATCGATCGACTCCTTCCGGCACGCGATGACCGTCGCCACGAACGCGATGCTCGAAGGCGAGGGTGCAGAGACCGCACTCGTAACCACGGACGGGTTCGGTGATTTGCTGGCGATCGGTCGGCAGGATCGCCCGTCGCTGTACGATCTCTCCGCCCGAAAACCCGACCCGCTCGTCCCGGGTGCGCAGCGATACGAGATCGAAGAACGCGCCACGGAATCGGGAATCGAAAAAGAGCCCACAGAGAGTGATCTGGAAGACCTTCTCGACGAGATCGACGAGACAGTCGAGAGCGTCGCAGTCTCCTTTCTCCACGCCTACGCACGGCCGGACAACGAACGCCAGGTCGCCGACGGTCTCCGGCGGGAAACAGACGCCTACGTCGTCGCCTCACACGAGGTACTGCCGGAGTTCCGGGAGTACGAGCGAACGGCAACGACGGTCGCGGCGGCCTACGTCACGCCGATCATCAGCGAGTATCTCGGTCGACTCGAACGGAAGGCGACGGCGCTCGGGATGCCAGCACCCGAGATCATGCAGTCCAACGGTGGCATCGCAAAGACGGATCAGATCCGCGACCAGGCAGTCACGACTGTGCTCTCCGGACCCGCCGGCGGCGTGGTTGGAGCGTCGCTGTTCGAATCAAGTACACACGAAGGTATCATCACGTTCGACATGGGCGGAACATCCAGTGACGTGAGTCTGGTCCGGAACGGCGCAATCGAGCGGACGACCGAGGGGAGCGTCGGCGAGTACCCGGTCCACGTTCCGATGGTCGACATCGAGACAGTCGGTGCAGGTGGGGGCTCGATCGCCTGGATCGACGAGGGCGGGGCGCTCCGGGTCGGACCGCGGTCTGCCGGCGCGGAGCCGGGACCAGCCTGCTACGGAAAGGGCGGTACAGAGCCGACGGTGACCGACGCGAGCCTCCTGCTCGGCTATCTCGGTTCGGACACGGAACTCGGGGAGGGACTGACACTCGACGAGAGCGCCGCAGCGGAGGCATTCGAGCGACTGGTCACAGGTTCGAGTCTCGACAGTCCGATCGAGGCTGCGCGTGGCACCTACCGGATCGCGAACGAGCGGATGGCGCGGGCAGTCAGGGCAGTCACCGTCCAGCAGGGACACGATCCCCGGGAGTTCGCGCTCGTTGCGTTTGGTGGAGCGGGGCCGATGCACGCCGCCGCACTCGCCGAGAGTCTCGGGGTCGAGACGATCCGGGTTCCGCTCGCCAACGGTGTCCTCTCCGCGCTCGGTTTGCTCGCCGCGCCGGAGCGCCACGACGCCTCCCAGACCATCCACGAGGTACTCGAAACCGTCGATCCCGAGACAGTCGAAGAGACGTACTCGATGCTCGCCGACCGGGTCAGCGAAGATGTGACCGACCCTGACGACGCATCGCTGGTCCGGCAGGCAGATCTGCGATACGAGGGACAGAGCCACGAACTCACCGTCGAAATAGACGAGCCATTCGACCGGCCGTCGGTCAGCGAGCGGTTCCACGACGCACACCAGCGAGCGCGGGGCTATCGCCTGACCGAGGAACCGATCGAGATCGTCACGGTCAGATTGACCGCGACGATTCCAGGCGACGAGCCAAAAATTACCCACGAAGGCACCAGGAAGGACGTTCGTGAGAAGCGGGATGCGTACTTCGACGGGAGCGTCCGGGAGACGCCAGTGTTCGAACGCGAACAGATCCCCGCGGGGGCGACAATCGACGGGCCGACGATCTTCGAGGGTGGGGAGAGTACAGTCGTCGTGAAACCAGGATGGACAGCAGCGGTAGACGAGCAGGGGACGCTCGTCGTACAGGACTCCCGGAGGGTAGAACGATGACGGTCGATCTCGATCCGATCGAACTGGAGATACTGCGCACCCAGCTCGAAAGCGTCGCCGAGGAG
>Ga0207714_1002351_pt1 | contig 11484 bp, 10 predicted proteins | sample PonA232FremontCA_2_FD_187270 | JGI IMG/M metagenome (GOLD analysis project Ga0207714, IMG submission 187270) | Marine sediment microbial community from Fremont, CA, USA - Pond A23 Sediment 2 (SPAdes) | ecosystem: Environmental > Aquatic > Marine > Unclassified | place: USA: Fremont, California... | reverse complement strand
TTGCGACTCGCTCATAATCGCTGGACCCCGGCGGTACCCTGTTTACTACGCCATAGCAGGCGCGGATCGAAAGTCATCGCTGCCATCATACTGACAATGACCATACCGGCGAAGGCCAGCGCCGCGGGTCCCGGGCTAAAGGCCATGAGCGATCCGGCCTGGATCAGCGCTACCAGAAGCGCGACCACGAAGACATCAACCATAGACCAGCGGCCGATGAACTCGATACTGCGGTAGAGTCGCGTCTCAGGCAGGCTGTCCACGCTGGGCCGGCAGCCCGCCCGCCAACACAGCCACACCAGAGCGACCATCTTGGCCAGCGGTATCACAACGCTGGCCGTAAAGATCACCACTGCAATGGGGATGTCGCCGGTTCGCAGAAAGCTGACGACACCGCCGATGATGGTCGAGGCGTCGCTCGTGCCGTAACGCAGCGTCTCGGTAATGGGCAGCGCATTGGCCGGCACGTAGAGCACGATCGCCGCGATCAGCAAGGCCAGGGTATTCTGGATGCTGTAGGGGTGGCGGGCGTGTAGCCGGTCGCCGCAGCGCCGGCAGCGCCCGTCTTCCGAATGGGCTAGCGAATTGACCAGCCCGCATGCATGGCAGCCGGTCACCCCTTGCGCCAGGGCATCGGCGCCGGCGCGCGTGCCCGCCGGGGCCTTGGGCTCGCCGGCCAGACGGAACCAGAGCCAGTCGCCATCCAACGCCAGACGCGTTTTGAGCAGGAGTACCACGAACACGCAGTAGGCCCAGAACGCCGGGCCGATATCCAGCCGTGCCATACCGGCGATCTTGGTTAGGCTCACGAGCACGCCCACGACAAAGACATCGGCCATGATCCAGGGACCGATGGCGGCGATGACGCGCGCGAGCGTGAGATCGACGTGCGCCCGCCGCTCGCGCGCCAAACGCATATGCAACACGATGAAGGCCAGCAGATAGACCCCTGGCAGCAACACCACGCCCAGCAGCACGATGGCCCCAACCAGCGGCGCCCCGTGGCGCACCAGGGCCGACGCCGTTTGGGTCAGCCCGATGGCGTTGCCGATGCCGCGCACCTCAAACCCAATAAAAGGCAACAGGACGGCCGTCATCAGCATCGCCAGCGCTGCGACGGCGTATGCCATGCCACGTTGGACGGGCATGCGATGGCGGCGTACTAGCACGCAATGGCAGCGTGGGCACTCCGCACGTTCTCGGGGCTTCAAGGGCGGCAGCCTGACGACACGATCACACTCCGGGCAGGCACGCAGGCGCCGGCCGCTTGCCCCCCGAAGACCTTGCCCGGATGCGACCCTCGCGGCGTTAGCCATTACGCGGCATTGCCCAGGCTCGGCTCACGGTCCCGTTATGCATACAGCCATCCGTTAACTCAAGCAACCAAGCTAGTCGAGACGGCCGGCTGTCTCTAGCCTGCCGCCGCACCGCAACATTCGACACGAATTTTACACCGAGTCCGCGCGGCGGGGGCGAGGCCTGAGACAACGTGACCCGCTTCACAAAAGAAACGCCGCTTAGAGGCTTGCCTCGTGGGCACTAGAGGCGCGAGACTAGAAGTCAGCCGACGGAACGGCAACAAGTGAAACCTTGTACACGAAGGTCGGATGTGAGTCCTTAGGCAAGGCCTTTCCAGGGAGGGAAACGGTGAAAGGTCTCAAGCCAATCTAACCCCATTACTCGGCAACAAGAGGGTCTACTATGGAAGCCGAGCTGTCCCTTTTCCAGTACAACCTGGTCTCCAACTTCTTCTCCTTCACGATCGCCGTCATGGCGGCGGCAACACTGTTCTTCTGGCTCCAGCGCAGTCAGGTCGCCCCGCCCTACCGCGCTGCGATGACCATAACCGGCCTCGTGACCTTCATTGCCTTCTACCACTACTTCCGCATCTTCGAGAGCTGGGAAGCGGCCTACGCCATTGTCGATGGCAGTGTTCAGGCCGGCGGCAAGTCGTTTAACGACGCCTACCGCTACGTGGACTGGCTGCTCACCGTACCGTTGCTCATGATCGAGCTCATCCTGGTCATGCGCCTGTCGCGGGAGGAGACGATCAAGAAGGCAACCTGGCTTGCCGGCCTGGCGGCGCTGATGATCGCGCTCGGCTACCCCGGCGAGATCGCTGAGGCCACCGGTGTGGCGTTCGCCTTCTGGGTGCTGTCGATGATCCCGTTCGTGGTGATCGTCTACACCCTCTATGTCGGACTCAGCGAGGCCGTCGACCGTCAGCCGGAAGAGGCCAAGCCGCTGGTCAACGCGGCCCGCTATCTGACCATCGTGGCGTGGCTGTTCTACCCGCTGGTGTACCTGTTCCCGCTGATCGGTCTTGAGGGACCGAATGCCGAGACATTCCTGCAGGTGGGCTACACCATCGCGGACATCGTCGCCAAGGCGGTCTTCGGCGTGCTGATCTACATGATCGCCATGCGGAAGTCGGAGGCAGAAGGCCACAAGCCCGCGTAAAGCGAGCTCATCGACCTGGACGGGTGCACCGCACCCGTCCCCCGTATTAGGCGGTGACCCGGTAACCCGCCCCCAGCGGCCGGCAGACCGGATCACCAAGGCGCTGGACGCCTGCAGGCGCCAGCCCCATGAGCTGTCAAGGGACGGTAGGCCGCTATGGTTATAAGAACACAGACATCCCCCGTTGACGCGGCCCCTGCCATTGATCATAGCCCCGTCGAGACCCCGTCGGCCGCAGCGCCGCGTGATCGCGCGCGCTCCGACGCCATCGACCAGGCCGACGGCTCGCCAGCGGCCCTGGCCGCGGTCGAGGCCGTCATGCGCGAGGCAAGCGTGACCGACGGCGAGCTCGGGCGCCTCGCTGGTGAGCAGCTAGGCATACGCGGTAAGCGCTTGCGCGCGCAGCTCACCCTGGACGCCTTTAGCGCCGTCACCGCGGGCGCTCCCTCCCCCAGCGCCCAGCGAGCAGCCGCCGCGGTCGAGCTAATCCATCAGGCCTCACTGATCCATGATGATCTCACCGATCAAGACGGCGAGCGACGCGGCCAGGCCGCTGCGTGGAAGACCTATGGCGCCGACACGGCCCTGCTGCTCGGCGATCACTTCCTGGCCGCCGCGTTTGATGCGGTGGCGGCCATCGATAACCCAGCGCCCGTTGTCCGCGAACTAGCGAGCGCCGTGCGCGAGGCAGCCGCTGGGCAGGCCAGCGAGGCCGACGAGGTCGCCATCGCTACCATCGATGACCCCGTGTCGGACTACGAGAGTCGAGCACGAGCCAAATCCGGGGCGCTGATGGCCTTGCCGGTTGCTGCCGGGTCTCTGGTGGCCGGCGCGGATGCCACGCGCGTGAAGGCCGCGCAGCGGGCGTGGAATGCCTTGGGCGCCGCCTATCAGATCGGCGACGACCTGGCTGAGTTAGCGGGACGGAAAGCAGGGCGTTCGCGCCAGTCCGATCTCGCGCAACGCCGCCTCAGTGCGCCCGTCGTCCACTGGCTCACGCAAGCGAATGCCGACGACGCGGCCGCCATGAGGACCTTCCTGGAGGGATCGCCAGACGCCAGCGCGGACATCCCGGCCTGGCGCCAACGCCTTTTGAACAGCGCCGCGCCCGAGGCATGCCGGGCCCATCAAGCACGCCTCATCGCTGACGCGCGCTCGGCGGCCGTTAGCCTGCCAGAGGGCGGGCGTGGCTTGCTGGAACGAACCATCGAATGGATTCGTGACGTCGAAACGAGCCCAGCGGTCCCATGAGCCAAGCCGATGGGCTCGACCCCGCCACTGGTGGCGGCACGACCAACAGCTCACAGGCCGTCGTCATCGGCGGCGGCTTCGGCGGCATAGCGGCCGCGCTGCGGCTGCGCGCCCGGGGCCTTGAGGTGACCCTAGTCGAGCGCCTCGACCGACTCGGCGGACGCGCCCAGGTCTACGAACGCGACGGCTTACGCTTCGACGCCGGTCCGACCGTCATCACGGCGCCATGGCTGTTCGACGAGCTCTTCGCCCTGTTCGGGCGCTCCCGGGCCGAGCGCGTTAGCTTTCTGCCGGTAAGCCCGTGGTATCGCATTCGCTTCGATGACGGCAGCCACCTGGATTACGGCCCCGATCGAGAAGCGACCGAGGCGGCGATTGCCCAGCTTGCTCCGGACGATCTCGCGGGGTATCGCCGCTTCGCAGCGCACGCGCGCCGCTTCTACGACACCGCCTTCCAACGCCTCGGGGCGCAGCCGTTCCACCGATTAACCACCCTGCTCCGCTACGGCCCGCGCCTGCTCTGGCTACAGGCCTTTCGGTCCGTCTACGGCCTAGCGGCTCGCTACATGGCCGACGAGCGCCTGCGCCAGGCCTTTAGCCTCCAGCCGTTGCTCATCGGCGGCAACCCGCGCTCCACCACGGCGATCTATAGCCTCATTCATGAGCTGGAGAACCAGGCCGGGGTTTGTTTTGCTAAGGGGGGCACGGGGGCCCTGGTGGACGCCTTGGACGAGCTCCTGCGAGAGGTCGGCGTCACGGTTCGCACCGGGCAGACCGTGGCGCGGATCGAGGCGAGCGACGGATCTACCACGGGCGTAACCCTGGCCAATGGCGAGCACCTCCCGGCCAGCGTTGTCGTCGGCGACGCCGACCCAGCCCATGTCCACAAGTACATGCTCGCCACCACGCGCCGGCGGCGTTGGAGCGACAGGCGCCTGGACCGGCTGCACTACGCCATCGGTCTCTACGTGCTCTACTTCGCGACCGACTGCCGCTACCCCGACGTCGCCCACCACACCATCCAGATGGGGCCGGACTACCACGACGAGCTCGACGGCATCTTCAAGCGCGGCGAGCGCGCCGACGTTCCCAGCCTCTATCTCCACCGCCCCACCGCCACGGACCCCACCGCCGCGCCGGAGGGGCGTGACGGCTTCTACGTCCTCGCCGCGGTACCCAACCTCACCGCCGACATCGACTGGGCCACCGAGGCGCCTCGTCTCAAGGAAGCCGTTATCAACCGCCTAGCGGCAACGCTGCTACCCGATCTGCGCGAGCACCTGATCACCGCGTTCCACGTTACGCCGGAGGATTTCGGCCGCGATTACCTCGCCGTCCACGGCAGCGCCTTCAGCATCCAGCCGCTATTCCGCCAATCCGCCTGGTTTCGCTTCCATAACCGCTCTGAGGAGCTGAACGGTCTATACTTCGTGGGAGCGGGCACCCATCCAGGGGCCGGCGTCCCCGGCGTGGTGACGTCCGCCAAGGTTGTGGAATCGCTACTGGTGGCAGAGGGGGTGGTCCCATGAGCGCGATCGAGGCACCAACAACCAGCGAGGCCCAGGCCATCCTGCGCTACCACGCGCGCTCATTCGCATGGGCGGCCCGGTTGCTACCCCGGCAGACACGCGATGACGCCGCTCAGCTCTACGCGTTTTGCCGCACCATCGACGACCTCGCCGATAGCGGCGAGCCCGAGGCCGGCGAGGCCCAGCTTAGCGCCATCCGCGACGCGCTCCAGGACCACGACGCCGACCACCCGGTAGCCGGCGCCCTGCTGGAACTAGCCGATCGAAGCGGGCTGCCGCCAACGGCAGCCATTGACCTCGTGGACGGCGTGCGCGGCGATCTTAGCCACTGCGAGCTGGCGAGCACGGATGAGCTCATCCGCTACGCCTATCGCGTTGCCGGCACGGTCGGGCTGATGATGCGGCCACTACTCGGCATTGACGATCCGGCAGCGGAGCCGTTTGCCGTGGATCTCGGCATCGCCATGCAGCTAACCAATATCGCCCGCGATGTCGTCGAGGACGCCGAGAGCGGGCGCCGCTACATCCCCAGCGACCAGCTGGGCGGACCGGTTAATCCCCATCGGCTGACCGCCCCCGATCCGGTCTTGCGGCATCAGGCCTACGCCGCCATCAGCAATACCCTCGAGCTCGCCGAGCGCTACTACGCCAGCGCCGAGCAGGGGCTGGCGTTCATCCCGCGGCGCGCGCGCGTCGCCATCCTGGCCGCGGCGCGCATCTACCGCGCTATTGGGCATCGCATAAGGGCACTGGGCCCGGAGGCCTATTGGCACCAGCGAGCTAGCGTCTCGCCCGGCGCCAAGGCGCAGCTCACGCTGGGCGCCGTCGCCGACTGGTTGCCACCCAAGTTCAGCGCCATGCCGGCCCACGACCCCAGCCTCCACGGGCCCATCGCGGGCTGGCCCGGGAGCGACCCGGAGGCCGCCCGACCGTGACGCCATGCCCCCGCCGCATCGCGATCCTCGGCGGCGGGCTGGCCGGACTGAGCCTCGCCGCCGAGCTGGTTCGCGCCGACGTCGCCGCCTCGATCACCATCGTGGACCCGAGGCAGGCGTACAGCGACGACCGGACCTGGTGCTTCTGGGACGTCATGGACCATCCCTACCGCCAGGCGGTCAGCCATCGTTGGTACCAGTGGCGCGTGGCCACCGACGCCGGGGAGACCTGTATTGCCTGCAACCGGTACCCGTATAGCCGACTCCCGGGCGCCGCGTTCTACGAGACGGCGCTCGCCATCCTCAACGAGGCCTCCAACGTCGTACTCGCCCTCGGCGAGCGCGTGCAATCGGTGGCCGAGGACGGGCCGGCGCTGCGCATCAACACCGACGCCCGCGCCATTGCGGCGGATCTTGCCTTTGACGCGCGCCCGCCCGCACCCCAGGACTGGGCCACCGCGGGCCATCCCTTCCTCTGGCAGACGTTCACCGGCTGGCGCGTCCAAACCGACGCGCCCAGCTGGCAGCCCGACGCGGTCGACTTGATGGACTTCCGTGATCGACCGAGCCCGAACGCCATCGGCTTCGCCTACATCCTAGCGCTGAGCGATCATGAGGCATTGGTCGAATCCACGGCCTTCGTGCCCTCGGACGCCCCAACCGAGCCCGATCACGACGCCCATCTGCGCCGCGTCCTCGCGGCGCGCCTAGGCAGTCGCGACCATCAGGTCACCGCTCGCGAGAGTGGCCGCATCCCCATGACCACCGCGCCGCAATCGCCGCCCGAGCAGCCGGGTATCATCCCCATCGGCACCCGCGCCGGGGCGCCGCGGCCGAGCAGCGGCTACGCCTTCCTACCCATCCAGCGCCACTCGCAATGTCTGGCGCAGCAGCTAGCAGCGGGGCGCTACCCCTCGGCGACCGTGCGCTCGCGAGTCACCCGCTGGCTCGACGGCGTCTTCCTCCGCCGGCTCACCCGCGAGCCCGAAGCGGCCCCGGCCCTATTCCAGACACTGTTCGAACGGGTACCCGCCGAGCGGCTGGTGCGCTTCCTTACAGAAACCGGCACAGCGCGCGACCACCTCGCCGTCATGGCCGCCCTGCCGGTCACCCGCTTCGCCACCGAGGCCCTAGTCGGGCCCTGGCGCCGACTACCGCAGGCCACCTAATGATCGACCACTGGCTCCTCCAACACACCAGGCTCGCGCTAACAGCAACGGCCATCATCGCCGTTGGCGGGCTCGCCGTCGCCGAATTCCCCCTGACCACCCAGCTCGTGCTACTGGCAACCCTCGTCGCCGTTCTCGGGCTGCCCCACGGCGCCGTCGATCACTGGCAGGGCCGGGAACTGCTAGCGAACCGCCTGGGGCTCGGCTGGCCCGTGGCGTTCGGCGCGGGTTACGTCGCAGCCACAGCGCTGGTGGTGCTGGCATGGATGGCATGGCCGCCCCTCCTGCTAGCCGGGTTCTTACTGCTCGCGGCCGGCCACTTCGGCAGTGAGGACGTCGCCGCCCGCCCGGCGATACCCCATGCCGGCCCCCTCGGGCGCAACGCGGACATCGCCCTGCGCGGCAGCCTCCCTGTTCTGCTGCCCATCTGCTTCCATCCCAACGAGACGGCCGGCCTATTCGCCGCGTTGATGCCGGGCACGCCGGCGGACGCACTCGCCCCCATCCTCGCCACGATGGCCCTGATGAGTCCCCTCTACTTCGCCGCCCTGGCGGTCTGGATCATGGTCACGATCACCAAGGGCGAGTCGATCACCGGCGCCGAGATCGCCGTCCATACGGCGGCCTTCGCCGTATTACCGCCGCTGCTGGCCTTCAGTGCCTACTTCTGCCTCTGGCACTCCCCCCGCCACAGCCTCATGGTCATCGCCAACGCGGGCGACACCAGCCTCTCTGCCGGGCTACGGCGGTTCGTCCGGGGCGCCCTACTGCTCACCGGCCTGACCATCGCCGGCGGCGTCTTGGCATGGACCATCCTGCAGCGCCCGTTCAGCGGCACCGAGGCCACCCTCCAGGTGGTCTTCATCGGCCTGGCCGCGCTAACCGTGCCCCATGTGCTATTACCGCTGCTCCTTCGCTATAAGGGCCAACGGAATGAACCGGCCGCTAATTAACGCCAGCCAGGACCGGCTGACCGCATTACCAGCGCGGCAGCAGCCAAGGCGCCAGCGGCCACAGACTCGCGCGAATTGGCCAGCGTCTCCCTAGAGAAGCCGCGTTAATAGTTGGACCATGGCCTCACCCGAACGCCCCAACCATGACTGCCCCGAATGCGGCCCAAAGGCTCGCGAGCCCAGCGATGATAAACGCCCCGTTGATAGCTTGCTGCTTGAGGGATGCGCCGTATCGGCCGCCACGGAAGCCGCGTTCTGGATCACGCTCGCGCTGGTCGTTTACCACTCCTGGTGGTGGGGTATCGTCGCCGCCGGCTTACTGGGCCTATGGCTAACCGGCGCCGTTGCCAAACACGGCCTTCCCGAGATCATCAGCAAAGCCAAGACATGCCCCTATTGCGGCACGCAGTACTTCTCATGACCCGGACCATTGTCGCCACCCAAATCGGCAGCCTCACGGGAGCCAGCCCGCTCAACCATCCCCAAAGGCCCCGCCCGAGGTCCGAAACGGAGCCGAGGCGATTCGTACAAGGGAGGATAGTCTCAACAACCCCAGCGGAAGGGCCGCACTATCCCCGCGCTGACCTGACTCGGGCATGCCTCCCGAAAGCGACGCCTAGCCGTGGAGCGCGGTGACTAGTGCGTCCAGCCCGTCCGTGAGCGCGGCCGGGCCCGGCTGCAGGATCAGCGGCGACTTGATCTCGTGGATGCGATCGGCAGCCACGGCGGGGATGGTCACCCAGCCCTCCCGAGCCGCGATGCGCTCGGGGCGGAGCTTCTTGCCACACCACGAGCCGACGATGACCTCGGGCGCGGCCTCAATAACCGCCTCGCTGGTAACCAGGCGTTGCTGGGCGCCCTGCTCGCGGCCCACCTCGGCAAAGACATCGACACCGCCCGCAACGCCAATCAGCTCGGAGACCCAACCGATGCCCGTGATCATCGGGTCATCCCATTCCTCGAAATACACCCGCACCGGCGTCGATGAGCGGCGTTGCTCGCGCACCCGCTCAACCCGGGCACCAAGCTCCTCGACCAAGTCCTCAGCCTTGGCCGATGCGCCGACCAACGCCCCCAATGTGCGGATCATGGCGAGGATGCCGGCGATGCTGCGCTGGTTAAAGGCATGCACCGCAATGCCCTCGCGGATCAGGGCCTCCGCGATGGGCGCCTGCAGATCGGAGAAGGTCAGGACCAGATCGGGTTCCAGCGCGACGATGCCGGGCACATCCGCCGTCGTGAAGGCCCCGACCCGCGGCTTCTCACGCCGCACCTCGGGCGGGCGAACGGCAAAACCCGTCACCCCGACGATGCGCTCCTGCTCGCCGAGCCGATACAGCGTCTCCACCGTCTCCTCAGTCAAGCAAACAATGCGCTGCGGCGGATAATGCGGCACAACAACCTCCAACCCTGTAGGAGCGGCGCCCCCGCCGCGATAAACCCAAACGACCTGATTAGCCAGTGGGCTGACGTCCTACACCCTCGGGAGACAACCTCCAACCCCGTAGGAGCCGAACCCTCTCAGCGATCAACCGCTCCGAGGCGATCGGTCAACCATCAATCAACCGCCGTGCCAACGGTCATCGCTCGCCAACTCGTGCGGCTATTCATGAACTGCCATGGTCAATGAACTGGCGTACTACAACTGAGGGCCACCACGCTACACCCCGTAGGAACCGGGCCCTCGCAGCGGCGCCCAGTATCATAACCTTCGCGAGCGCGTACGCCTATCCGGGCAAACTGCCCGCGGGGACCATTCGAGGCCCATCTAATGGCGACGATTTCCTAGCGATCCAAGCGCTCCGGAATCATCGGCCAGCGGTATAACCGGTACTGGATCCTCCCGCGCCACGGTTACCAGACTCCCGGGGCAAGCGCGCGAGGCTGCCCTTCAACCGGCCTTCGCCGCTTGAGGGCGATAGTGCGAGGTGGTATCCAAGAATTCGAGGGCGCTACAACGGGCGCCTCTTAAAAGGCTATCGCCTTCTGCGCCCATCATTTATATGCGCCTTGATCCACTTGATAGACCTGAACGATTTCCGAAATCAGTGCCTTGATCTCGCGGCGCTGCGCTTTACTCAAATCAACCTGATCGCCTTTAGTAAACATCGTCAGCAAAAACACGGGCATAAACGAATCAGCGTACGCCCTAATCACACGAAGCCCACCGCTCTTACCATGGCCGCCCACCGGAAACCGAACCTTCCGTGCACCGCCCGTTCAGGGTATCAACTCGCCATCGTCGGGATACGCCGCGGCTGTCCCGTGATCTTAACCATCACCTACCATCAAGCTCGACTGACTCAAAGGCGTCAACGGCCTTCGCCGTGTACTTACCGTCAAACCGGGCGAGATCCTGTGTTTGGAAGCTGTAGATCGTCGAATTAACGATCAAGCAATACATCACACCGTGGACGCTCTGGCCCTGCACCTCCCCACGCCAATCTACTTTCGCCGTCGGCTCCCCCGAAATGCGAACGAATTCCACGGAATCGCGCTCAAACGAATCGCGCCGCCGCTCAATGCCGCCGAGAAACTGGAGTAGATACCTCTTCGATAGCTTCTTCTTTCGCTGCGTCGACAGATCCGAGAACTGCTCGTCCGGCTCCCAGGCGGTTATCTGAAGAAGGGCCCCCTTACCAGTCTCATGGGGTCGCTTGAACGCCGTCATCGTCCCGTTTCGGCCCATCTTCTCTTTAACGGGCCCTTCGAATCCCTCGGGGATTTCGATCGACCCATCCCCGAAACGATAGGCATGGGCAGCGCCGGATATTACCAGCAGGACTGCAAGCAAATACCGCATCGTCCTCAACGCCTCCTCCTCGAATAAGCCGGCAAGCCACCGAAATCCATCACCCGGTGCCGCCGATAGCCCGAGCGGCATTCAGAGCGTGTTAACCAGATCTCTGGGCAAATGGTGAACAAAAGACAGCTACTCAAACAACCATCGATCGGCCTATCTCATGACCGCCCCATACAACCGCTCGGGTACCGTCAACAGTCGGCCTACCAGGGACGCTGAGATCCGGACACAAGTCCGCTGGACACCGTCTTTGAGTGGGCGTAGCATGCCTCGGCATGGACACCAAGGCCCTCGCTGTTGGTCAAAGTGCACCGAGCTTGGTGGCCGGACGCGCTCAGATTGCGCGCTGCTTTGATGAGCTTGGTGGCCTGAGTTGGATCCCCG
>Ga0207714_1002349_pt1 | contig 11485 bp, 3 predicted proteins | sample PonA232FremontCA_2_FD_187270 | JGI IMG/M metagenome (GOLD analysis project Ga0207714, IMG submission 187270) | Marine sediment microbial community from Fremont, CA, USA - Pond A23 Sediment 2 (SPAdes) | ecosystem: Environmental > Aquatic > Marine > Unclassified | place: USA: Fremont, California... | reverse complement strand
AATTTAAGCCGAAGCTCCTGATATGATACAGTCGAAGAAATTACTCTATTTTGCATTTTTCATACCTTTCTTTTTATTTTCATTGAATAGTTATAGCCAGAGAGGCCCGGGTGGAATAGGAAATGCTGATGGCAGCGACGGCCAGCCTGAGTTGCTTTTTTGGTTAAATGCCGATTCAACCAGCTTTTCAGACGGCCAGAACGTGAATACCTGGATTGATATATCCGGTAATAACCGGGATTTTTCACAGGACAACAGCGCTGATCAGCCGGTTTTTAACAGCACCGGTATTGGTGGAAAGCCTGCCGTAACCTTCAATGGTTCCGGGAGTTTTTTGGTCGATAATGATGATTATAATTATATCAACAACCTCTCAGACTTTAATCTGATTGCTGTTATTCAGTCAGAAAGCAATAGTACGGATGCCGGTTTTTTCAATACGGGAGAACCGGGTGACGGAACAGATGCCGATGATGGCATCGAAGTGCGGTATGATGTCGATGGATATTCTGGTGGGGGAAACGAATTGATAAAAATTGGGCTGAATACAGATGAGGGGAGTACAGCCTATGAATCTGCAAATGGAACTCAATCACTGAGTCCTCAGATACTTTCTTCGGGTTGGTCTTCGGGAGCAGCCATTGACTTGTTTATTAATGGAACTGCTGACAACGCCACTTATAATGGCGGGCCAACAGGAGGATTGACAGATGGTGCCAGTCAGATTGTGTTGGGTAAAGGTGCTATGGATGGATCCAATAGCTCGTGGTATGGTAAAATTGCAGAAGTTATTTTTTATGCCAGTAATTTGGATTCTGCCAGTCGCACCATCCTGGAAAATTACCTTGCTGTCAAGTACGGTATATCCATTGGCAACGATAAAATGACTGACAATGATCCGGCCTATGTCCATGATATTGCAGGTATTGGCAAGGAAGGGGACGGAAGCTATGACGAAAACAATTCTGCGGGTGTTTATATCAGTCAGAATGGTAACTTTGAGGATGACGATTATGTCATGTGGGCTCACGACAATGCAGCCAATGATATCCCTTCCATCAGGGATGGTATTGGTGGCGCTGAGTCAGCCTGGAACCGCGACTGGTACGTGGAAAAAACCGGCAACCTGGATGTGCAGATGCGTTTTAATATTCCCGAAGCTATGGAAGGCGGGAAATATCCCAAGAACGCGTCCAATTATGTACTACTCTTTCGCAGCAATACGTCAGATAACTATAGTCAGGTGATTGCCGCCAGCAGTATTGATGGGAGTGATGAGGTAGTTTTCAAAGTGTCCGATGCCGATCTTCAAAATGGATATTATACTTTAGGCACGGTAGATCAAACAGCCAGCCCGGTGGAAGGAGAGGAAGGCAGAACGTGGTACACTCTGGTCCCTGGTAAATGGAGCAACCCGGAAATATGGACATTGGACCCCTCAGGCGCATTGCCTGATAATCCAAATGATGAGACCCCTCAGGCTTCTGCCACGGATAATGTCGTTATATTGACCGGCCGTACCGTCACCGTTTATACCGACAGCCTGGAAAACGCCAATCTTACCGTGGAAGGCCGGTTAGATCTGCAGGGTACTAAAGGCCATAGCTTCTCTACTATCAACGGAACAGGACGCATCCTGCTCAGCAGCGACCACTTTCCCTCCGGCGATGCTTCCCATTTTATCACCAAAGGCGAAGGGGAAGGAACAGTTGAGTTTTATGGGAGCGGCTTCTCCCTGACCACCCCCCACACGTTCTACGATATGGAGATGGACATGAGCAGCAGCTCGGAGTCGCTCGTCCTTGCCAGCAACTATGCCATCAATGGAAATCTCACTTTGACTGAAGGAGATTTTCAGATAAACGATAACAACACAGCCAGGCGTACCCTTGATGTGGCAGGCGATGTTTCGCTTACCGATACAGCAGGCATATCCGTCGGATCCGGGAAAGCTTTTAGTTTTCAGAGTGATTACGGCAAATATCATGAGAGCTTTCATGTCTTTCGCGTAGGGGGAGATTTTACCAATAACGGAACCGTTCGTATGACCAACCTCAGCGCTCCCCATTATTCCGAGGTTGATTCCACCGGTGCCTCTCTTGTGATGACAGGAACTTCAGACAGTAAGCTCATCTGTAACAACACCACCGATCTGTATAACCTGGTAGTAGACAAAGGAAACGATCGAACCTATGAGATGGAGATATATGCCGACGGTAAGGATGATTTTGCTTTGTTCGGGCAGAACGATGAGGACTGGAATGATGCCGATACTGCCCATCCGGAAAATCGCAAAGCGCTATGGATAGCCAACGGAACTCTCCGGCTGACCGGTAATGTGTTCATCCCTTCCCTTACGGAAGGCGGACGCGATTTTACCATTGGGGAACGTGCTGCTTTGGTATTAGACGGAACTAATGTAACCGTGCATAACACGGCAGACGATGGATACCCCGTCGATTATAGCGAATTCTCACACGGGGCGCCCGACGGCATTGATAATGGCGGCACCCAACAGGCGCTTTATCCTTTTGGTAAATTGCAGGTGGATGACGGCTATTTTTTGCTAGGTGAAGGCGAAGCCATTAATTTCCGTGACGAAGCCCCCGGTATTATAGAGGTGAATGGCGGTACGCTCGAGGCTAATCAGATTGCTATCAGTAGCGGTGCTTCTTCCGGTGATTTTGCGTATACACAAACCGGCGGCACCGTGCTTCTGAATGCAAAATATAATTATGATGGAAATAACGCCATGCTGAACCTGGACCAGCCGGATATGAATTTTACCATGAAAGGTGGAGACCTCTACATTACCAATACCATAAGTCATGATCCCAATGCTATTCATATAAACAGCACAGAGGGTAATTACAATGTAACAGGGGGAACGCTTCATCTGGATGCGGGAGTCAATATGCAGATACGATCCGCTGCCCCGTTTTACAACGTATTGGTCCATAACGGCACCAAGGCCACCTTGCAGGACAGCCTCACAGCCCTTGGGGATCTGATCATCGAGACAAGCGCTGAACTTGATGCTGCGGGTTATGGAGTTGCCATAGGCAGCGATTTTGATTTTAAGGACGGGGCTACTTACACCCACGGCACCAATACCACCAACTTTATCGGGGATCAGTCATCCAATATATGGGTTCGCAATACCTCGAACTCAGGGGAGTTAATTTTTCATAACCTGAAAATTTCCAAGGAACAGCGCTACGATCCCTCTTTGTATCATAGCGTAGATATACACTCCGGCAGCGGGAGGAGTACAGATGATCATCCCGTGGAAATTGGGGGCAACTTGACCATTGAACGCGGGGAATTAAGTGTGAACGAGTGGGAGGTGCATCTTAAAGGAGACCTGGAGATTACGGATGGAAATATTCTTTATGGGGGTTCTACGGGATATGTAGTCATGAACAATAGTAATAATCCGCAAAGCATAATAGGTGCAACAGGAGATAACCAAAATTTCGGGAACCTGAAATTTGCTAACGGCAATGGAGTCACATTTGCCAATAATGTGGATGCCCATGATGTCAGATTAAATGATGGAGTGGTGGATCTGGATATTTATAATCTCGATATATCCGGAGATTTGAGTACTAGCGAAACTTACGGGTCTTCGCGGATGTTTACTACTGCTGGCAATTCCTCGGATGGAGGTTTGACAAGATATATAGATCTTTCTGAAGGTTCAAGCGGAACAGAAACCATTTTTCCTATCGGCACGGGTACAAGTGATTATAATCCTGCCAGGATCATACAAAACGGGAGTATTTCGGATGCAGGAAAAATAACTATTAATCCGGTAAATGATTATCATCCTTCTGCTACGGACCTAAACAATACCATTCAATATTACTGGGTGGTGGATACAACTGGATTTACATCTGTAAATTTTGATCAGCTGAAATATACTTTCACATACAACAGTGGTAGTTTCCCTAGTAATCTGAATAAAGGTTTGAATCTTTGGCCGGATGATTATACGTGGTATTCTCACAATCAAGTAGCAAAAAACAAACCTGATCTGGAGTTTCCTTATGATGCCTACTTAAGAAGCGATTTTACCATAGGAAATAAATCCGAGTTTAATCAGCCAATCATCTACTATAGCCGTATACCCACTGATGATTATAATATAACTTCGATGCCACAATGGAGTGATGGGGATACCTGGAGTACCGATTCACATACGGGTGGAGCGGCAGGAGACTGGCCTCAGGATGGAGATATTGCCATCATTGGATACGGTGGTGCGGATCAGGGGGATGGAGGAGGCAATCGCCATCATGTGGCTTATCGTACCGGTGACAATTACGATTTAGCCAAAGTGGTTATTGATGCCAGTGAAGAATCTGGTGTTTATCCCTCAAGGCTTTTTATTGAAGAAGGTTCAACTATTGATATGGGCCTTTTGGAAGGTGACGGAACTCTGCAATTGTACCTTGACCCTGCAAACCAAAGTACGATATTAGGTGATTTTGGAAGTTTTACGACCAATGAAGCTGAAGGAGCCAGGGTGCTTTTTTATGGAGCCGGTGCTGATCCCATTGAAATACCTGATATATTTAACCAATTACCAAACGTCAGGATTGAGGGGAATGGTACCCGTACATTTAATTTCCCCAGAGAGTTAACTGTTCGGGGAGAATTGCTGGTGGATCATAATGCTACCTTACGATTAGAACATGATCTAACAGTCAATGGTGATTTTCGTATTGGTAATTATCTGGATGGTACCTTAGAATTTCCTAATGATAATGCTCATAATCTAATTGTTAATAATAATTTATTAGTTACCGGCGATAATGATTCCCAAGTGCTGATTGATAATTCTACGGAAAATAATCTTGAACACAGTATGCAGATAGCAGGAGATATCCATTTATACAAAGGGATGGGATTTGATTTATTTACTAACAATTCGGGCGGCAACAACGTCATTTTGGAATTATTCGGTCAACAAGATGCCCAAATGACCGATACAATCAATATGGATGTTGATTTATACAGGCTGGAAATGAGCAAACAGGAGGGCACAGATTTTTCCATAAACAGCGATCCGTCTGATCCTGCATTTACTTTCAGCAATTTTTCTATCAACGGTCCAACCAACACCTCTCCAAAGGCCATCGAACTTAATAGCGGTCGTCTGATGCTGCAGGATGGTGGAATCGATGTGACATTAACTTCTGGCGGCCCGGATTTTGAAATACCCTCCAATGCTGCACTTTTCGCCAAGCACGGAGCTACGGTCAGGACCTCTGGATCCAATACCGGAATTTTGCTTGACGGCTCCATCGAGGCCAGCTACAATTCTGTCTGGCAGCTTGACGAAGGCACCAACAACTACATCGAATACACGGCTTCCGGCAACGCTTCCATTGACATTTACCAGGCTGAATTCTATGTTGGATCACAGATTCGCCGGAATACAGTCACCGATGGCGGAGTGTTGAGCTTTACTCAGCATCATCCAAACAGCACGGTAGTTTTGGGCACCGATGCAAACTTAGGAGGAGAACAATCACGGGGTGTACTGGAACTGGTAAATGACGGCAGTTACTTCGAACAGGCATCCGGTGCACAGTTGACCATCGCCAATCATGTAGACAATGCCTCTGCTCCCGCATTAGATATGGAATTGGCTGATTCAGAAATTAACCTTGGCGAAGCCTCTACCTTCATTTTCGGTGGCGATTCTGCAGTAGCTGGTCAAAACCTGGAAATATATGCCAATCAGTCGCTAAAAAATATTAAAATTAGCAATGCGGCAGGGACTAGTCCAATAGCGACCATGAACACCGTCAGCCTCACTGCCGATACCATTACCATAAACTCCGGCGCAACTTTTGATGCCAACGGCCTAAACCTTACCATCAACGGTGATTTCTATGCCAACGGCACTTTCATTCCAAACCAGAATACCACTTGGTTCAGCGGTTCGGTAACACAACATATTACAGGTGCTCCTTCGTTTTATAACCTGACCAAGGATGCTTCCAATAGCCTTACTATCAATTCCGATATTACGGTTAATAATGAATTACGCCTGCTCAGTGGCACCTTTTCTGATGCAGGAAACACCCTTAAAACCAAAGGTGATGTTTGGATGGAGATTACACATTCCCACGGTAATGATGGAGATGGTATCCTGTTCAATGGAAGCGAAGAGCAAATTTTACGAGGTTCGGGTATTTTTGGAAAGCTTTCCATTAACAACATTAATGATATACATGTTCCCGAGGGCAATTCTTTTACAATTGAGGATACGCTGAGAATGGAAAGCGGTGTTTTTGACATCGGCAAAAATTTGCTCGTACTGAAAGAGGATGCTGTAATTAAAGAGGAGAATGCATTTTCAAACCACAATATGATCCAGACCAACATTTCCTTTACGGATGCCGGAGTTCAGAAATACTTCCCTGAGATCAGCAGTACTGAGACGTTTACCTATCCAATTGGGGCTTCAGGGAAATATACCCCGGTAGAAATTTCCATTGACCAGAAGGATCCCGGTGGTTCTGTCCGGGTGAAAGCCGCCAATGAGAAGCACCCCAATATCATAGAAGATGAGGAATCACCCGATCCTGAGATCGTAGATGCCGAAAATGTGTTGCAATATCATTGGGTGGTGGATGCCGAGTTGATTTCTAACTTTCAAGGGAATATGTTTATGAAATATTCAGATAAGGATACTGCTTATACCGATCCTTATAATATAACAGATTACATTACAGCCCGTTTATTGAGCGACAGCACCAACTGGAACAAATATGACAACACCTCCTTTAATCAGAGTCTCAACCGGCTGAATTTTGATATAGGAGAATCTGAACCAGTAGGTGTTGCCGGTATTTCAGGTGATTACACGGCCGGTGTAGATGGATTAAATTTTAACGGTGCTATACCTGATTCAGTGCCGATTTACCATTCGGACAAGGATGGAGACTGGTTTGCCGATTCTACCTGGGTAGAAGATATTCCCGGAGGGCCCAGAGGGGCAATAGCTATTGTGCAGGACAGCGTATTTACCTCTTCCAACTATATGGTTGGCTATGAGACAAGAATCAAAAAAAATGGTGTTGTGGATGTTGGCACTACCTTTGGTCACCGTATCGGAACCGTGAAAGGAGCCGGTAAACTGAGGCTGGAAAGCGGTTCATTGCCTGCCGGTGTGTATGAGCAATTCTTCGGTCCCGACGGCGGCACACTGGAATATGCCGGAAGTGATGATTACGATGTGCTCAGCGAAATCTCTTATGTGAACAATTTACGCTTTACCGGAACCGGTGAAAGGCGTTTGCCCAACCTGGATGTGGAGCTTTATGGAAACCTCGAAATAGCTGGTACGGATGCTTCCCTGAATGTAATCAACGAGCATGATCATACCCTTACGGTAGACAGCAACATTGTCTTTACAGAAGGATCTTTTGTTGCCGGAAGTGGCGATAATGCAAAAATCATCATGAATGGCAGCGATCCGCAGACGATCTCAGGTGGTTTTACAGATGCTAATGCTGATGCTCTCAATCATCTGGAGATCAATAATTCCAACGGAGTTACTCTTAATGGGCCCCTTGATATGAAAGGAAACTTGACCTTTACCAACGGCAGGCTGTTTACTTCCACCGATAATATTCTGACAATGACTGATGCGCTGGCCACCGTCAGCGGCTATAACACTTCCCGTTATGTGGAGGGACCTATGCGGAAAAATCTGCAAAGCGATGCTGATTTCCTTTTCCCCGTAGGATCTGCCGGCCGCTATGGCTGGACTAAAGTAATTAGTACTAACACCTCAAGTTCCCAATATTGGGAAGCCCAATACTATAACGAAAACCCCCATCCTACACTCGATACCAGTAATTATGCCGACCCCATACAGCGTGTAAGCGCCAACGAGTACTGGCGGGTTGCCGGCCCCTCCGCAGGTGCTTCCAACGTGAAAATACGGTGGGATGACCAGAGCATTCTTCCCGCAGCAACAGATGACCGGAGTAATCTACACATTGCCGAGTGGATTACCTCAACCGACCCCTCGGAATGGCAAAGCAAAGGCAATGAGATTGATGATCATGGCGTTGATTCCGGAACGGTTCAAACATCTTCGGAGGTAGCCCTCGAAGAGCATTATTTTACCCTGGCTACCGCAGAATCTGTTGCGTTGTCTACTGCCGGCTTTGCATCATCCGACACGGCGATTTGCGAAGGCCAGTCCGTAGAGCTGGAAGTAGAACTTACAGGGGATCCCGAGTGGGAAATTAAAATATTCCATGAGGACACGTTGTATGATACCCGCTCCAATATCTCAAGCAGCTCCGAGACCTTTGTAGTATCTCGGGGAGGAACCTACACCATTGATTCAGTAGGTGATGCCAATGGAGAGGGAAACGTCTACGGAGATCCGGTTGAAGTGACAGTTGCCTCCAAGCCTACTGTCTCTGCTATTGAATGGCCAACCCCTGTTTGTCAGTATGCAACGAAAATATACTCGGTCACGGACAGTTCGGACTACACTTACAACTGGTCCGTTCCCACGGGTAATAATAGCGTGACAGGAACGGATCCAAGCACGATACAGGTGGAGTGGGAGACAACTGGTATTCAAACTTTGGAAGTAACTGTAGGACTTGTCGATGTAGATGCCTGTAGTACTACCTTTAGCCAAGAAGATATTACCGTCAATGAAACGCCTCAGCCAAATATTGCTGATACCTTACCTACGGTGTGTTATCCGAATAGTATTGACCTTGATGCCAGTACCAGCGGAACAGATTATAATTATCAGTGGCAACTCAATGGAAACAATGATGGTAGTGATAGTAAGATTTATACTTTTGAACCCGATAAAAATCCGGAAGCTGTTTCTCAGCAGGATACTGTTAGTGTTTCCGTTGTCAACAATGGGTGTTCAGATTCGGATATTCAGTATATCAAGGTTTACCGCCGCCCCGAAACCGGCAACCAGTACTATGTACCCAATGAATTTGACCAATAATTGTCTTTAGTGGTTCTAAGAAAAAATGATTGCGCTCTTAGCACGAGCTACAAGCTCGCGCTAGCGGAGTAATAGATAAAGCGGCGGAATTGCAAATTCCGCCGAGCTCTTTGTTGCGTTTTTCAGAATCGGTCACAAGCGGACGCTTGCGCCAGTTCAAGGCCCCTTGCAGGTCATTAATTTGCCACAAACATGAATAACAAAATCTGCGTTCATCCGTACAATCCCTGCATGCGGCAGGCAAGGCGTGTCATCTGCGTTCCATAAACAAACTTTATTAAAACCTTATGGTGTTGCAACTTCTTCGACCTCAGGACGAGGTAATACGCCAGCTTGTTCGGCAATATCCGGCACACTCTTTTCTGCACCTATCGCCATAAGATGAACACCATGTACGCCTTCCATCTCTTTAAGTTCCTGAATTTGCTCAAGAGCAATCTTTATGCCTTCGGCTTTTTGGTCTTCGGCTTGCTCCATTCGCTTGATAATGTCATCAGTGAAAGATATTCCCGAAACATTATCTTTCATATAATTTGCCATTCGTGCAGATTTCAGAGGGGTTATGCCTGCCAGGATATAGGCCTTTTCATGCAAACCTTTTTCGCGGACTTCATTCATCCAATGTCTGAAGCGCTCCATGTCGTAAATTACCTGTGTCTGAATAAAATCAACGCCGGCATTGATTTTCTTTGCCAGGCGAATAACACGAAAATCCATCGGATCGGCGAATGGATTGGCGGCTGCACCTATGAATATTTTCGGCGGTGCCGGATCACTTTTCTTTGAATTTTTTATCTCATCGCCACATTCAAACTTCTGCTCATCGCGCATCTTTTTCAACATTGAAATTAACTGAACTGAGTCAATATCGTGTACATTTTTCGCCGTTGGATGATTACCAAACGATTGGTGATCGCCTGATAAACACAGAATATTTTTGATGCCAAGTGCCGACGCACCGATTACATCGCTTTGAACAGCCAGGCGGTTTCTGTCCCTGGTAGTAATCTGCATTACAGGCTCCAGTCCATTTTCCTTAGCAATGATACTCGCCGCAAATGAAGACATTCTTACAATAGCTGTCTGGTTGTCTGTTATATTTGCAGCATCAACAGAGTCTTTCAGGTGATTCGCTTTTTTTATCACATTATCAGCATCTGAACCTTTTGGCGGACCTAATTCTCCTGTGAATGCAAACTGCCCGGATTTTAAAACTCGCTCAAGCCGGCTTCCTGATTTTATTTCGCTATTTTTCATATGTTTTTGTTTCTTGTTTTATGTTTTGTGTTGCGTGTTACGGGTTACGTGTTACGGGTTACGGGTTGGTTTCATTATCTGGATTTTTGGTTATTGGTTTTCCAATTATTGTCCACATAAGGAATAAACTTGTTTAACATGCTTCCCAGTTTTTCATACTCTTCTATCAATTTCGTTATCCAATTTTACCTAAAAAACCGCAATTGATTTTCTTCATTTGCCCCTGACCCTGAAGGGAGTGAAGAAAATCAATTGCCTCCTTTAGGGCACGGGGCAAATCAATTGATTTTCTGAGCAATAAGGGCCTAACAGGTATAAAAACCGTATACTCTTCTATCAATTTGGTTATCCGGTTTGCACTCAAAATTACAACTTATATCTCGCAAGCCGTAACATGAAACGTTGAACCTGAAACCTGAAACAGAAATCGTCTAATCAAACATCATATCTTCCCTGACAACTTTCCGCGGACCGCCATCTCTGTTGGTTGACCAGTCTTTGGCGGGTTGATTTTCCATTAATTTATCAAGTTTTCCCAGTTTTTTCAGTCTGTCATAAACCAGTTGCCATCCACACTCTGTGTTTTCCGGGTCAACTTCACACATTCCGTTTTCTGAACCTCCACACGGGCCGTTCATAAGGCTCTTTGAACAACGTGCAATGGGGCATATACCTTCAAATTTATCCAGAACACATTCGCCGCAACCGGCACATCGCTCACCCCACACACCTTGCTGCAGATTGGCGCCGAAAAACTTTGTGTTTAAACCCGGCCGAACTATCGCCTCCGGAAACAGCTCCACAAGATACTGTACGCCAACGCCACAACCCAAAGAAAGCACCACATCGGCTTCCTTTATTTTTTTAGCTGTAGTCTCATCAAAAAACTCCTGGTCACACTGGCGGGTGATCGTGTGTGCTTCAATATTCAAATCCTGATTGTTTTGTTTTGCATTCAGTTTCAACTGCTTTGAAAGCACTCCCACCTCCGTTTCTCCGCCAGCCATACATACTGTCACACAAGTGCCACAACCCAGCACAAGTATATTTTTATACTCCTGAACAGATGATACAATTTCTTGAAATGGTTTTTGTTCAGCAACGATCATATTGTTTCCTCCGTTTTTTCTTTGTGGAGACGTAATACATTACGTCTTTAACGTTATTTGGTGAGGTTGTCTAAAAAGATCTATTATAAAAGGTTTACTGAAAATCAGG
>Ga0207714_1002348_pt1 | contig 11486 bp, 11 predicted proteins | sample PonA232FremontCA_2_FD_187270 | JGI IMG/M metagenome (GOLD analysis project Ga0207714, IMG submission 187270) | Marine sediment microbial community from Fremont, CA, USA - Pond A23 Sediment 2 (SPAdes) | ecosystem: Environmental > Aquatic > Marine > Unclassified | place: USA: Fremont, California... | reverse complement strand
CCCAGGACGAGCGCCAGCGTATCGGCAACCTCCTCCGCGCCCCGGAGTGCCACGCCTTCCTGGCGGCCGAGGGGGAGACCTCGGGGACGTTCACCCTGCCCTCGCCGGTGAGCCCGGAGACGATCCTCGAGCTCCGGCTGGTCTCCTACGGCCACGACCAGCGCCTGCTCATCGCCCGCGATGTGACCCGCACCGAGCGGCTCGAGACCATGCGCCGGGACTTCGTCGCCAACGTCTCCCACGAGCTCAAGACCCCCCTGACGGTGATCTACGGCGTCGCCGAGGAGATGGGCGACGAGCTGGCGGCGCAGGAGCCCGGCTGGGCGGGCACCATCCAGTCCCTGCGCGACCAGGCCCACCGCATGCACCGCCTGGTCCAGGACCTGCTCATGCTCTCGCGGCTCGAGACAGGCGAGTTCGCGGCGGAGCAGCAGCCGGTGGCCATGCCGGCGCTGCTCGATGAGCTCTGCGCCGAAGCCCGGGCGCTGTCCGGTGAGCGCGGCCACCGCATCGAGCTGGAGGCGCAGCCCGGGGTGCACGTCGTCGGCGCCGAGTCGGAGCTGCGCAGCGCCATATCGAACCTGCTCTCCAACGCCGTGCGCTACACCCCGGACGGCGGCACGATCCGGGTCAGCTGGCAGGCCGACAGCGGCGGCGCCTACTGCCGGGTGTCGGACGACGGCATCGGCATCCCCCGGGAGCACCTGCCGCGGCTCACCGAGCGCTTCTACCGCGTCGACAAGGCGCGCTCCAACGCCACGGGCGGCACGGGGCTCGGCCTGGCCATCGTCAAGCACGTCACCAACCGCCACGGCGGTCGCCTGGCCATCGATAGCGATCCGGGCCGCGGCTCGACCTTCACCCTGGTCTTCCCGCCGTCGGCGGTGACCTACGGCGCTGCCGCTAGCGTGTAACGGGGGTGTCACGGGGCGGTCAAGGGGCTGTCAGATCCAGGCCCCAGACTCGGCCTCGCTCACACAGAGGCAACCAGGCACACGTAGCGGTGCGTACAGCCGCGGCACCGCAGACTTCGCAACTACCTGAAGGAGAGGTTCCTGTGATGCGTACATGGCACAAGCTCAGCCTCGCCGCCACGACGACCGCGGCGACGGCGAGCCTCTTCGCCGCCGGCCCCGCAGGGGCCAGCGACGGCGGTGATGTCGAGATCAGCAAGGACCGCGAGGCAATCACCATAGTCGGCTCGTCCACGGTCTACCCCTTCGCCAGCTACGTGGTCGAGGAGTTCGGCGTGACGACGCAGTACCCCACCCCGGTGATCGAGTCCACCGGCTCTGGCGGCGGCCTCAAGCTCTTCTGCGGCGGCGACGGCATGGATACCCCAGATATCACCAACGCCAGCCGGCCGATGAAGGTCAGTGAGTTCGAGCGCTGCCAGGACAACGGCGTGGACGACATCACCCGGGCGGTAATCGGCTCCGACGGCATCGTCATCGCCAACTCCGTCAAGGGCGAGCGCTTCGAGCTCACCCTCGAGGAGCTCACCCGCGCCGTGGCCGCCGAGGTGCCCCAGGACGGCGAGCTGGTGGACAACCCCAACGAGTACTGGGACGACATCGACTCGAGCCTGCCCCACGAGGAGATCAAGGTCTACGGCCCGCCGACCACCTCCGGCACCCGCGACGCCTTCGAGGAGATGGTCATGGAGGCCGCCTCCGAGGAGGTGGGCTACGACGGCGCCTACAGCAAGATCCGCCAGGACGGCGCCTACGTCCCCGCCGGCGAGAACGACAACCTCATCGTCCAGAAGCTGACGCGGGACACAGAGGCCCTCGGGGTCTTCGGCTACAGCTTCCTCGATGCGAACCGCGACCGCATCCAGGCCGCCCGGATCAACGGCGTCGAGCCGACCCCGGAGGCCATCTCCGCCGGCGACTACCCCATCTCCCGCAGCCTCTTCTTCTACATCAAGAACGGCCACGCGGGTGAGGTGGCCGGCCTCTACGAGTACGTGGAGCTCTTCCTCTCCGAGCAGATGATCGGCGATATGGGCTACCTCAAGGAGGAGGGGCTGATCCCGCTGCCCGCCGAGCAGCGCGAGGAGATGCGCAAGGCGGTGCTCAGCAAGGAGCGGCTGACCCGCAGCCAGGTCGAAGAGGATAGCCAGTAGTAGGGCGGCATCATCGTGGGCTGCCGGGGCCGGAGGCCGGTCCCGGCAGCCGCTCTTTTCATGAAGCTGTCACATTCTCGAGATACCTTCTGGGGCGCTTACGGGAGCACGGGCTGCCTTAAGCGCGCCAACGGTCGAGCCGGCACCCCCGGATAGGGCCTCTTAAACCATTCGAGGGCCGGCGTGCCCCCTTTTCTCGCACGAGGAGCCTCCTGTTGAGCACTGGGCAAGTCATCTTGAGCTTTTTGGCCGGGCTCCTGCCCCTGGCCCTGCTCGCCTACGGCCTGGGGCGCCGGCGCGCGCTGGCCGTCGCCGGCGGGCAGGACCGGGCGCTCCACTCCCGGCCGGGGTTCTACGGCTGGTACGCCGTGGTGCTCATGGCCGTGCCCGCCGTGGCGATGGCCCTGCTGGCGACCCTGCTCGACCTGCTGGGCCTCATCGACGCCCCGGGGGCCCTGGTCCTGGCGGCAGCGCTGGCCCTGGCGGCAGGCGGCCTGTGGTCGGCCGAGCGGACCATCCGGCCGGGCCTGAGGGCGCGCAACATCGTCGAGGGGGCCGTGCGCTGGCTGCTGATCGCGGCGGCCTCGATCTCCATTCTGACCACCCTGGGGATCCTGCTCTCCATCCTCTTCGAGGCGATGCGCTTCTTCCAGATGGTCAGCGCCTGGGAGTTCCTCACCGGTACCACCTGGAGCCCGGACACCGCCTTCGGCGGCGGCTCCGAGGCGAGGAGCGAGGCGCAGTTCGGCTCGGTGCCGCTGTTCGCCGGCACCTTCATGATCACCGCCATCGCCATGGCCGTCGCCCTGCCCATCGGGCTGCTCTCGGCGATCTTCCTCTCGGAGTACGCCCCGCAGCGGGTGCGCGGCGCCGTCAAGCCGGCCCTGGAGGTCCTCGCCGGCATCCCCACGGTGGTCTACGGCTTCTTCGCCGCCATCACCGTGGCGCCCCTGATCGTCGACGCCGCCTCCGCCCTGGGGCTCGACGCGAGCTACGAGAATGCCCTGACGCCGGGGATCGTCATGGGGATCATGATCATCCCCCTCGTCTCTTCGCTCTCCGACGACGTGATCAGCGCCATCCCCATGAGCCTGCGCGAGGGGAGCTTCGCGCTCGGGGCGACACCTTCGGAGACGATCAAGCACGTGCTGCTGCCGGCGGCCCTGCCGGGCGTGGTCTCCGCGTTCATCCTGGCCATCTCCCGCGCCCTGGGCGAGACCATGATCGTGGTGATGGCCGCCGGGCTGAGCGCCAACCTCACCGCTAACCCCCTCGAGTCGATGACCACGGTGACGGTGCGCATCGTCGCTGCGCTCACCGGTGACCAGGAGTTCAGCAGCCCTGAGACCCTCTCCGCCTTCGGGCTGGGGCTGGTCCTGTTCCTGATCACCCTCACCCTGAACACCATCTCGCTGATCGTCGTCCGCCGCTTCCGCGAGCAGTACGAGTGACCCCGGAGGAGAACGGCATGGCTGCGCCCAACCTGAAAGCCGAGAAGCGGACCCGGCAGCGCTACCGCCGCGAGAGGCGCTTCAAGGCCCTCTGTGTCGGGGCCATCCTCCTCTCGGTCGCGTTCCTGGTCTTCTTCTTCACGGATATCATCCAGCGCGGCTACACCGCCTTCTACCAGGCGGAGGTCCGCGCGGAGGTGACCTACAGCGAGCGGACCGTGGACCTGCCGCCGGCGGCGGTGGACGACGAGGTGCGCCCCTTCGTCAGCCGCGGCTGGCTGCGCCAGCTACCCGATCACGTCGAGGCGGACCCGGATCTGATGGGGCAGACGGTGACCCGCTGGATCACCGCCGACGCCCCCGTCGGGCAGTACCTCAAGGGCCAGTACTCGGAGCTTACCGAGCAGGAGAAGGCCGAGGTGGACCGGCTCCGGGAACAGGGCCAGATCCGGCTCGCCTTCAACACCAACTTCTTCACCAACGGCGACTCCAAGATGGCCGAGATAGCCGGCATCAAGTCGGCGGTGGTCGGCTCGGTCCTCACCCTGGCGGTGACCATGGCGGTGGCCTTCCCCATCGGCGTGATGAGCGCCGTCTACCTCGAGGAGTTCGCCCCGGACAACCGCTTCACCCGCTTCATCGAGGTCAACATCAACAACCTCGCGGCGGTGCCCTCGATCCTCTACGGCCTCCTGGGGTTGGCGATCTTCATCAACTTCGTGGGGGTGCCGCGCTCGTCAGCCCTGGCCGGCGGGCTGACCCTGGCCCTGATGACCCTGCCGATCATCATCATCAGCACCCGCGCCGCCCTGCGGGCGGTGCCGGACTCGATCCGCGAGGGGGCCTTCGGCGTCGGCGCCAGCCGCCTGCAGGTGGTCTCCCACCACGTCCTGCCGCAGTCGCTGCCGGGGATCCTGACCGGCTCGATCATCGGCCTGGCGCAGGCCATGGGCGAGACCGCCCCGCTGCTGCTGGTGGGCATGATGGCCTTCATCCCTTCGGCCCCCGAGGGGGTGACGGACGCCGCCACCGTGCTGCCCGCGCAGATCTATACCTGGGCCTCCATGCCCCAGCGGGCCTTCGACGAGATCACCGCCGCCGGGATCCTCGTCCTGCTGGCCGTGCTGCTGACCTTGAATGCGACCGCCGTCGTCCTGCGCAAACGCTTTGAACGGCGCTGGTAAGGAGCCTGTACCATGCAAATGCCTCAGCCGAACGACAATCCGAGGAGCTCGGGGGGGATCGCCGCCCGGTCCGCCCCGGGTACCGCCGAGCTGCGCGAGGAGGACGATACCGTGGAGAGCGGAGACCGCTCGCAGCCGACGCCGGCCTCCGGCGTGACCCGCGCGCCCGAGGTGGGTGCCGGCGCCGAGCCCGAGACCGCAGAGGCCGTCCACCCGACGAAGGTGGACGTCCGCAGCCTCAGCCTCTGGTACGGCGATACCCAGGCGCTGTTCGACGTCAACCTGCAGATCCCCGACAAGGACGTCACCGCCCTGATCGGCCCCTCGGGCTGCGGCAAGTCCACCTTCCTGCGGTGCATCAACCGCATGAACGACCTCATCCCCTCGGTGACCACCCAGGGGCAGCTGCTCCTCGACGAGGCGGACATCTACGGCCCCGACGTCGACGTGGTCCAGCTGCGCTCGCGGGTGGGCATGGTCTTCCAGAAGCCCAACCCCTTCCCCAAGTCCATCTACGAGAATGTGGCCTACGCCCCGCGCATCCATGGGGTGGCCCAGAAGGGCGCGGAGATGGACGATTTGGTGGAGACGAGCCTGCGCAAGGCGGGGCTGTGGCAGGAGGTCTCCGACCGGCTGAGCCTGCCCGGGACCTCCCTGTCCGGGGGGCAGCAGCAGCGGCTGTGCATCGCCCGCGCCATCGCCGTGAATCCGGACGTCATCCTCATGGATGAGCCCGCCTCGGCCCTCGACCCGGTGGCCACTGCTACCATTGAGGAGCTCATCGACGAGCTGCAGAGCAACTACACCATCATTATCGTCACCCACAACATGCAGCAGGCCGCCCGGGTGGCCCGCTATACGGCCTTCTTCCACCTCGGCGAGGTCATCGAGTACGACAGGACCGACACGATCTTCACCACGCCCCGTGAGAAGCGTACCGAGGACTACATTACCGGCCGGTTCGGCTGAGGAGCCCCCATGAGCAACGAAGACCTCGAGCAGAGCTTTTTCAGGCAGCACATCTCCCAGCGCTTCAATACCGAGCTTGAGGATATCCACAGCCGGGTCCTCGCCATGGGCGGCGTGGTCGAGCAGCAGCTTATCGACGCCGTGACGGCGATGTCGGAGACACGCTTCGACCTCGCCGAGAAGGTGGTGACCAGTGACTATCGGGTGAACGCCCACGAGGTCGAGATCGACGAGGCCTGCACCGAGATCCTGGTCCGGCGCCAGCCGACGGCCTCGGACCTGCGCCTCGTGCTGGCGGTCATCAAGACGGTCACGGATCTCGAGCGCATCGGCGACGAGGCCGAGCGCATGGGCCGGATGGCCCTGCACTTCCTGGAGCAGGATCGGCAGAACGGCCCCGTCGAGGAGCTCGCCGATATGGGCGAGCAGGTCCGCAGTATGCTCCGCGGCGCCCTCGACACCTTCGCCCGCATGGACGTCGATCAGGCCGTTCGTGTCGCCCAGCTGGATATCCAGGTGGACAGCCAGTACGAGGTCATCGTCCACCGGCTCATGGACCAGATGATGAAGAGCCCCCATGCCGTCCCCCGGGCGATGGACGTCATCTGGACGGCCCGCTCGCTGGAGCGGATCGGCGACCGGGCGCGCAATATCTGCGAGTACGTGGTCTACTTCGTCCGCGGCAAGAACGTCCGCCACACGAGCTACGAGGAGATGGCCCAGGAGGCGACGGGAGACCGCCACTGAGCAGCCCTGCAGGGGGCGATAGGGAGAGCCCCTTGGTCAAGGCTAGGGTGGGGAGTAGGGATAGGTGCCGGGTCGCCCTGGATGGGCCTCAGGGGGTACCCGCTCGCTGCCCTCGGCCGGGGCGGATGGTAAGGCCGCGGATGGCGGGGTAGACCGGTGCCTGGAGCCAGCGCTGCAGGCAGTCGCGGTGGATCGCCAGCTCGTCGGCGATCTGCTCCGGCGTGTGGCCCTGGCGGTGCATGCGCAGCGCGGTATGGTAGAGCTTGGTCGGGTTGCTGCGTGCCATGTCCTCATCCTCCTTCGATGCTGTCGTAGCGTTGAGGTGCCCGTTCATCGGTGCACAGGCGTATCGTGGCAGCCTCTCCGTGAAGGCTTGGTGACAGGACCGTGGCCCGCTCGTTACACGCCCTAACGGAGCTGGTGTGACAAAAGGGGGGCCTTAAGGGATCGCTTGCCGCGTCCCCCGTCCACGGATCGCTTGCCGCATACCCCGTTCGCTTGGGGGGTCGGTGGGAAGGGGCGGGATGCCCCCGCCCGCGCGGCCCTGCTACCATCACCAGGTTCGTTGCACTAGCCTGTGCCGTCGGCTAGGCGCGGACACACCGCTGATGACGAAGCGAGAGGAGGCGCCTAGCCGATGTCCGCGACCCTTCGGGAGCTCGCCGATCTGGCCGGTGCCCGGGTAGTCGGGGAGGCCGACCGCTGCGTGGCCCGGGTAGCGCCCTTGGAGGAGGCCACGGCGGACGCGGTGGCGTTCTGCGCCGATGAGCGCCACCTCCCGGCGCTACGGCGGACCCGGGCCGCCGGGGTGCTCGTACGCGATGAGCACATCGGGGCCTGCCCGGCCACGGCGCTGGTCGTGGACGATCCCTACTACGCCTACGCGGCCGTGGCGCAGCACCTCCACCCGCCGCAGCGCCCCGCGGGCGGTGTCCACCCCGCCGCCACAGTGGCCGGCGATGCCGAGCTCGGCGCCGGCGCGAGCGTCGCCGCCCACGCCGTGGTGGCGGCCGGGGCGGCCCTCGGCGAGGGGGCCGTGGTCGAGCCCGGCGCCTACATCGGCCCCGGCGCCCGGCTGGGGGCCGACAGCTGGATCGGGGCGAACGCGGTGCTCGGCGCTGCGTGCGTGGTGGGCGAGCGGGCGATCCTCCAGCCGGGTGCGGTGGTCGGCGCGGACGGCTTCGGCTACGCGCCCGGCCCGGCGGGCGCCGGCTGGCGGAAGGTACCGCAGCTCGGCGCGGTGCGTATCGGTGACGACGTAGAGATCGGCGCCAACGCGACGGTGGATCGCGGCGCGCAGGCGGACACGGTGATCGAGGTGGGCGTCAAGCTCGACAGCCACGTCCACATCGCCCACAACTGCCGGGTCGGGGCGCGGACCGTTATCGCCGGCGGCACGGTGCTCGGCGGCAGCGTCCGCCTCGGCGCAGGGTGCATGATCGGCGGCCAGACGGCGATCACCGACCACGTCGAGATCGCCGACGGCGTCACCCTGATGGGGATGACCGGGGTGACCAGCTCCATCTGTGAGCCGGGCGCGGCGTACGGCTCACCCTTGCCGGCGCAGCCGGTGCGCCAGTGGCGGCGGAACACGGTGCGGGTCACCCAGCTCGACGGCCTCTTCCGGCGTGTCCGCCGGCTCGAGGCTACCGCCGAGCAGGCTGGCGGCGAGGAGGGCGGCGAGGCCGGCGCCTGACGGCGGCCGCCGGCCATCGCCCTGGTGCCGCGCTAGGAGCCGGCCTCGGCCCGGGCGAGGATCTCCTCCTGGACCACCTCCTCATTCAGCGGCCCGATCTGCTTGTAGACGATGGTCCCGTCGTCGATCACGTAGGTCTCCGGGGTCGCGTAGACCCCCCAGTCCATGCCCGCCTCGCCCTCGGGGTCGTAGGCGATCTTGTCGTAGGGGTTGCCCCGCACCTTCAGGTACTGCAGCGCCCGCTGGCGCTGGTCCCGGTAGTTGAAGGCGTAGACGTCGACCCCCTGCTCGGAGAGCCGCTCGAGGATGGGGAAGTCCTCGTGGCAGACCGGGCAGGTGGAGCTCCAGACGTGGACGACCGAGAGGTCGCCGGTGAAGTCCGCCTTGGTCACCGTCTCGTCCTGGTCCTGTAGCGAGGTCAGCTCGAAGGCCGGGGCCGGCTCACCGACCAGCGGGGAGGGCAGCTCCCGCGTGTCCCGCCCGAGGCCGACGTAGAGCAGGCCTAGGATGGGCAGTGCGATCGCCAGGGGGATGATGATGCGCTTGAGCATGGGCCCTCTCTCCTGCCAGTTTACGGGTTCATCTTATGCAAGCAGCGGTGCTGGTAGCCAGGGTACGGCGTAAACGGCGTCACCCGCCTGCGTCCGCCTTGCCGAGGTGCTCGCGCAGCCGGGCGAGCTCTTCCCGAGCCGATGGGTGCACGCCACCGGCGGGGGCCATCCCCATCTGCTCGCGCACAGCGTCCTGCCAGCCGATATTGGACAGCGGGCCGGGTCGAGGCATGGGGGATCTTGGTCGCGGGGGGCGCTCCCTCGCCGCTGGTCGCTCATATAGGGCGCTCAGGATAGCTGATTGCCCATGGGTGAGACGAGCAGGCCTGGGGTGAAGGGGCAGCGGCGGGGGAGTCGGTGATGCCTGCACCGGCCTGGCTCTGGCTGTTGCTCGGCATCGGGCTGCTGCTCATCCTGCCGCTGCTCGGCGGCCCCCTGGTCCTGGTCGACCTGGCGGTGGCGGCCCTGGTCCTGGCCGTGGTGACCGCCGCCGTGCCGGGGCTCGACGCCGGCTACCAGCTGGTTATCTACCTGGCCACCACCCTGGCCTTCCTGCCGAGCTGCTACGCAGTCGCGTTCCGCCTCCGCGGCAGGCGCCGGGCGGCCGCCTCGGGGCACGCCTGCGGCGGTGAGCGGGGCGTCGTCGTCCGCCGGGGACGAGGGCTGGGCGTACGGGTCCACGGCGAGACGTTCCCGGCCCGCGCCGCCGACGGCGGCGAGCTGCGCCTCGGCGAGGCCGTCACCGTGGTGCGCATCCGCGGGATCACCGCCTATGTGCGGCGTGCCGAAGGGTCGCCTGCTAGCCGCCCTTGAGCCGGGCGGGGCCGCCAGCGGCGCGGCCATGCTCAGCCGGTGGACTCCTGGGTGGGCAGCCCCTCGGCCTTCCACTCCGGGTAGCCCTCGTCGAGGCGGGCGATCCGGACACCGCGCTGCTGCAGGCGCTGGACGGCGTCGGAGGCGAGGGCGCAGTACGGCCCCCGGCAGTAGGCGACGATCTGCTGGTCCGCGGGCAGCTCCTGGAAGCGGGCCTCCAGCTCGTCGACGGGGATGTTGATCGCCCCCGGCAGGTGGCCGTGCTCGTACTCCTCCGGGGGGCGCACATCGAGCAGGGTGACCGTGCCGGCGCGTAGCTGCTCGAGCAGCTCCTGGGAGGAGAGCACCTCGAGGGCCTCGTCGCCCTCGAAGTACTGCTCGGTGAGCCGGCGCACCTCAGCGACGTTGCGCTCGGCAACGCTGCGCAGCGCGGCGAGCAGGGTCAGGACCTGCTCGTCCGCCAGGGTGTAGTAGACGTACTTGCCCTCCTTGCGCGCCGTGACCAGCCCGGCCCGGCGGAGCTGCTGCAGGTGCTGGGAGACGCTGCCGACCGGGAGGCCGCTCAGCCGCGTCAGGGCCTCGACGCTGCGCTCGCCCTGGGCCACCAGCTCCAGGAGCTCCAGCCGGTACTCGTGGCCCAGCGCCTTCGCCACGCTGGCGAACTGCTCGAAGAGCTTCCGTCTCTGCATCCTATCCGGCATGTCGGTGTCGGTGCTGGATCGTGTAGGGCGGCGCCTGACGCCCTCGTACCCTCCTACGATAGATCGATCCATTGATGAATATCAAGTATCTAGCGCCGCTCACGCCCCCTCGGCGCCGCCGCTGAACTGGTCGAAGGCCTCCAGTGCCTGGGCGCCGTAGGCGAAGGCGGGGCCGCCGCCCATGTAGATGCACAGCCCGACGGTCTCGATGATCTCGTCGCGGGTCGCGCCCTGCTTGGCCGCGGCCCTGGTGTGGAAGGCGATGCAGCCCTCGCAGTGGGTGGTGATGGCGATGGCGATGGCCATGAGCTCCTTGTCCTTGGCGGTCATCGCCCCCTCGGCCGTGGCGGCCTGGGCCAGGCTCGAGAAGCCCTTGGCCACCTCCGGGTGCCCCTTGCGGACCTCCTGGAAGAGCTTGGAGAGCTCGTTGGCGGTGTCGCTCCAGTCGTTGTACATCGTGGATCCTCCTGCGGTGGGTGTCCTGGAGACGCTGAGGCCCCGCGCGCTGGCGGGGCCTCAACGGCTGGGCCAGATTGTAACTTACGTGGCGTGCTGGCCGCTCCCGGCCGAGGGGCCACCCTCGACGGCGCCCGGGCCGTGGACCGGGATCGGCTCGATATGCTCCTGCTCCCCGGCCTGCTGGGCCTTGGGCAGGGTCACCGTCAGCACGCCCTGGCGCATGGTCGCGCTGATGCGCTGCTCCTGGACCGCCGCGTGGAGCGGTACCTGGCGCTCGAACGCGCCGTGGGAGCGCTCGCTGAGGTGGGGCTGGAGCTGGTCTGCCTCGGCCTCCGTGCTGCCGGGCAGCTCCGACGGCGCCGTGGGCTTATGCCCGGACAGGTGGAGGACGCCCTTGCACACGTCGTAGTGGACCGCCACGTCCTGCTCGGTCAGCCCCGGCAGCTCGGCGACTACGTAGAGCGCCTGCTCGTCCTCGTAGACGTCCATCTGCAGCTTGGCGCCCTCCTCGGTGGTCTCCATGCCGCGGGCCTTGGCGAGCTCGTCCTCCTCCTCGGCCTCGCCGAAGATGGCGGGCGAGAAGCGCACGTACCAAGCGGCGGCCTGCACCTGGATGATGTAGGCCAGGGCGATGACCAGCGCCGCGTCGCCGCCGAAGGTCTGCATGGCCACGGCCAGGGCGATGGACAGGTTGCGCATCACCGTGCCGTAGACCAGGGCGATGCCGTCGCCGCGGTTGAGGAAGAGCTTGGCGACGATGGTGCTCAGCGGGAAGTTGATGGCGTAG
>Ga0207714_1002347_pt1 | contig 11487 bp, 13 predicted proteins | sample PonA232FremontCA_2_FD_187270 | JGI IMG/M metagenome (GOLD analysis project Ga0207714, IMG submission 187270) | Marine sediment microbial community from Fremont, CA, USA - Pond A23 Sediment 2 (SPAdes) | ecosystem: Environmental > Aquatic > Marine > Unclassified | place: USA: Fremont, California... | reverse complement strand
CCGCCGGCCAGCCCGAGTCTGAGCCGGCCGTCGGGCTCGTAGGTCCCGATCCGGCCGTCGGGGCCGTGGATCTGGCGCGGCCGGCCGGAACTGGTCCGGGTCACCGAGAGCTCCGTGGGAGTGGCGAACAGCCCGTCGCCGGCCCCCGCACCGAACTGGTAGTCGGCGACGTGGCGTAACTCGTCGATATCGTCGCTCATACGCTCCCTTCCGGTCGCACCGACAAAACCGCTGCGTTCGGTCACTGTCTTACTGGTCGGCGTCGGCTGCGAGACCGAGGACGTACGGCGTCAGGAGGGCATCCATTGCAGCGATCCCGAGGACGAGCCACCGCGCCGGCCCGTCGAAAACCAGGACCCCGATCACCGCGACCGTGGTTGCAGAGACGAGACCGATTCCCGACCGGACGCGTTTGTCCGCCAACGGATTCGCATTCGACATACGTCAGCATCGGAACGCAGGGAAAAAAGGGGGCCGCAGGGTTTCCCACCCCGAAACGGCGGCCGGTATCATAGTGCTTGTTGCGAGTCTTTACCCCCGTGGTTCAACAAGACATCGATTACACCGCTTGAAACACCGATATTTGTACCGTGGTCACGAAAATTACCGCAACAAACAGTATCAGTCGGCAGTTTCCAGCGGTTCGATCAACTCGACGACGTGTCCGTCGGGATCCTCGATGAATGCGGTTCGGGCCGAAGCTTCGGGCTTTTCTGCCGGCTCCTGTACGACACCGTGGTTGTCGATGGTTTCGAACGCAGCGTCGACGTTCTCGACTTTGACGGCGAAGTGGTCCCAGCTACTGCCGTGCTGGAGGTCGTCTTCCCCGTCGGTATCGGAGAGCTGGAGTTCGAACCCGTTTCCGTCGGCGACGTAGACGTTCCGTGTGCTGCCATCCTCGCTGATGAACTCCCAGGAGTGATCGAAACCCAGCTCCGACTGGTACCACTCCGCGAGACGGTCAGCATCCGAGACGTTCAAACAGACGTGTAGTGCGTCCATACGTGTCGTGTAACCCCGACCGAAATAAGGACAACGAATGATCGTGGGTATCGAGCGTCTCCGCCTGTCAGGCAGTCGGAGGCGCCGATCCTCGGGACCGCCCGGTTCCGTCCGTTCGGGGCCAGTAGTGAGTGTCAAACCGACGGACGGACCGCAGCCTCGGTCGGCGTGACGTCTACGATGGTTCGACTGACTCGCTGGCGACGGTGTCGACACCGGCGAACTCGAACTGGGCGCCACCGGTCTCGGACTCGGTCACGGACAGCTCCCAGCCGTGTGCGTCCGCGAGACTCGACACGATGGCGAGGCCCAGTCCGGTCCCGTCACCCGCCTCGGAGTAGCCGGCGTCCAGGACCGCCGTCCGTTCGGCTTCGGGGATGCCGTGCCCGTCGTCCGCGACGTAGAACCCACGGTCCCCCTCCAGCGTGCCGACACGAACGGTCACGTCCTCGCCCGCGTGCTGGACGGCGTTCCGGAAGAGGTTCTCGAAGATCCGGGTCAGCCGCTCCCGGTCGGCCTGGATCACGAGCTGTGTATCGATGACCAGCGTGTGCTCCCCGGTGTCGACGAGCGACCAGGCGTCGGTCGCGGTGGTCTCCAGCGGGACAGTCTCGAGTTCGCCGATACTGTGGCCCTCGCGGGCGAGTGCGAGGACATCGTGGATGATCTGTTTGATCCGCTGGTGGGCGTCCTGAACCCGGGCGAGGTGTGTGTCGAGTTCCTCGTCGTCGAGGGACTCTTTGACGGCGTTGGTCCGGCCGATCGCCACGTCGAGCGGGTTCCGGAGGTCGTGGGAGATGAGCCCGGCGAACTGTTCGAGCTGTTCGTTTTTCTGCTCCAGTTCGCTCTGTCGCTCGTGGTCGTCGGTGATGTCGTGGAAGAAAACGACCCACTTCCGTGGCGGTCGTGGCTGTCTGCCGGCGGGGTAGGTGTGGACGTCGTAGTGGTGTGTTTCGTCGCCGACTCCGACCGGCAGGACGGCGTTGTCGCGTCCCGTGATGACTTCAGTGAGCGCCGGAAAAGAGTCGAGCACGTCGGTGATCTGTTCCCCCTCGATGTCGGTTTCGAACAGCGATCTGAACGGCACGTTGGCGACCAGCACGGTGTCCTCGTGATCGAGGACGACGACCGGATCCTCGAAGGCGTTGAGCAGCATGCTGGACTCGATAGGCGGCTGACTGGCGGCTTCGGTCCGCGCCATCCAGAACCCGATCCCCGCAGCGACGACCAGCATCGCGAGAACGAACACCGCCCCGTACCACAGGAGCGGTGCGTCACCGGGTGCAAACTGCGAGATGCCCGACAGCAACCAGCCGAGATCACTCATCACCACAGGTAGGCGACACAGACTGATATATTTGTAGTAACGAACTCGCCGGTACGGACGCCGACAGGGGCCGTGTCAACGTCGGTCGACGATCTCGATGTCGTCACCACAGACGGGGCAGGATCGAGTGCCGCCGCTGACCGCGAGTTCGGACCGCGTTCCCGTCCACCCACAGTCCGGACACTGGGTCGGCTCCGTCCCGTCCGTCGTGTCGGCCGGTGTCTCCTGGCTGGCGTGGTGCGCACAGAGCCGTGCAGTCGAGTCGACGACCCCCATGCCGGCCTCCTCGTACTGCTCGCGGACCAGGAAGACCGCACCCTCCTGGCACCCTCGCCGCTGACATTCGACCGTATCAGTACCCATACACGAAGGCAGTAATGCCGGAGAGTATATCACTTCTGTGCACGTCGGACGCGTCGAACCGTCGATCCCCGGAACGTTACAAAACGGGTCTACCTGTTCTGGATCGATCCGGGGAGGACCGGGAATCTATTGACCGGTCGAACGTAACGGTGAACAACCGATGACAGAGGGACCGACCCCGCCCACCGAGCGGATCGTGAGCCTCGACGTGCTCCGGGGTGGTGCCGTCCTCGGCATCCTCCTCATCAACGTCTGGCTGTTTTCGATGCCCGAGTCGGTGCTTTTCAACCCGACCGTGTACGGTGATTTCACCGGTGTGAACTACTGGAGCTGGTTCCTGAGTCACGTCTTTGCGGAGCTGAAGTTCATCACGCTGTTCTCGGCACTTTTCGGGGCCGGCATCGTCCTGTTCGTCGAGCGCAAGCAGTCCGCAACGCAGTCGGCGCTGGCGCTGCACTTTCGGCGGACCGTGTTGCTGATCCTGATCGGGCTGGCACACGCGTATCTCCTCTGGTACGGCGATATCCTGGTCAGCTACGGGCTCTGTGGGCTCGGGTTCGTCTTCCTCGCGAGACGCGAGCCGTCGGTCCAGGCGGCGCTTGGCCTCGTCTTCCTGGCCGTCCCGTCCGTGCTGAATCTGAGTCTCGCACTCTCGACCGGCAGTGAAGCGGTCGCCGGCCAGTGGGCCCCCGCGGAGACGGTGATCCGCAACGAGATTGCGACCTACCGTGGCGGCTGGGTCGAACAGTTGAGCCACCGTCTGCCGGCCGCCGTCGAACGACAGACCAGCGGGTTCATCGGGCAGACTCTCTGGCGGGTCGGCGGGACGGTGCTGCTCGGGATGGCGTTTTACAGGTGGGGTGTGTTGAGCGGTGACCGCTCCGCACGGCTGTACCGGCTGCTTCTCGCAGGCGGTGTCATCGGAGTTGTCGTTACTGTGGCTGGAGTCCGATACATCGAGGCCAACGACTGGAGTGCTGACGCCGCGCTGTTCTGGCGGCAGTTCAACTACTGGGCCAGCCTGCTCGTCGCCGGGGGGTACGTCGCGGTCGGGACGCGCTACACGCAGTGGCGACCCGACGGGGTGATCACTCGGGCGCTCGCGGCCGTGGGCCGGATGGCGTTCACGAACTACCTGCTCCAGACGGTCGTCGCAACCACCGTGTTCTACGGCCACGGGCTCGGCCTGTTCGGCGCCGTCAGCCGCGCCGAAGCGCTCGTGATGGTGGTCTGTTTCTGGGCCGTCCAGGTCGTCCTCTCGGTGCTCTGGCTTCGCGTGTTCCGGTTCGGGCCCGTCGAGTGGCTCTGGCGGACGCTCACGTACGGCGAGAAACAGCGGCTCCGGCGCTCGGAGTGACGGGTTTACGCGCCGTTGACTTCGCCACGCAGTTGTCCGACCTCGGCGACCCGCTCCGCGTGGGCGTTGTGCTGGTGGATGGACTCGTCGTTTGACTGTTTCATCGTGACGACCGCGTCGTCGGAGAGATCCGGGAACTGTTCGACGACGCCTTCGGCCATCGCACGCACACAGTCCTCGACGAACTTCGCGTCCATGTGGGATTCGTAGGTCATGTGGTCCTCGTCGGGACGTTTGGCCATGTTGTAGATCCGTGCGCTCATCGAGTCCCGGGCGACCTCGATCAGGTCGTGGAGGTCGACCTCGGGGGCGCCGGAGCTTTCGATCGTCAACGTCGCGTGGCCGCGCTGGGAGTGTCCGGGCTGGGGCACTTCCGAGAGGAACTGGTCGATCGTCTCCTCGTCGACGTCGAGTCCGCGGAGTGTCTCGCGGGCTCTGCTCGCCGACATCCCCTGCGAACAGGGACAGACGGTCATCCCCGTGACACGGGTACCGATCTTCTCGGTCGTCCCCTCCTCCGTCGCCGTCGCCGCCGCGATAATGTCCGCAGAACTCTGGGTCTGGCGCTCGGATTCGGGGGTCTCCTCGCGGATGATGTACTCCGCTTCCATGCGGACCTCGGCTTTCGTCGTGTACTCGTGTTTCTCGAGTAACCGTTCAGCTGTGTTGCCACAGACGTCCTCGACACGGTAGGTCGGTTCACTGACTGCGTCTTCGAGCGTCTCGTCGACAACTTCCATGTTCCGGCTCATGTCCGCTCCTTTCCGCCAGGACGGGAGGTCGACGAACACTTCGAACTCGGCCATCAGAATGATCGGCCGCTTCTCCGGGCGAGCGAGTTTCACGAGTTTTTCGACACCTGTTACGCCGACTCTGTTGAGTCCGACACTCACGTCCGGGCTGGCGGCCTGCACATCCGGCAGTTGCTGACTCATCGGAAACGTATAGGGGAGAATACGGGTTATTGCTTTCGGTACACGACCCCCCGGTCGCGCGCTGTGTGAACACACAAACACAATTCATTTGCAACAGCCGTTCCAAGGTCGCCCAATGGCAGAGTGTGATATCTGCGGCAAAGAAGAGAGTATGCCGTATCACTGCCGGCACTGCGGCGGCACTTACTGCGGTGATCACCGGCTCCCGGAGTCACACGACTGTCCCGGCCTCGACAACTGGGAGCAGACGGGGCCGGTGTTCGACAGTGGCTTCGAGGAGACGGTGGGGGGGACGGAGACGGAAGACGAGGGGATCGCCGCCCGGCTCGGGGTCGACACCGGCCCCGGTGGCCCACTGGCGTACTTCCGGGGGAACATGACGTTCGTCTTCCTCGGGCTGATGTGGATCACGTTCGCCTTACAGTACATCGTCGCCTTCCTGATCGCACCCGACCAGCCGATCTGGTTCACGATTGAGACGAACCCGACCTGGGAGGCGATATTCGTCCTCTCGCCGGAGAACCCGCTTTTCGTCTGGACGTGGGTGACGGCGATTTTCGCACACGGAGGCATTCTGCACATCGTGTTCAACAGCATCGTCATCTACTTTTTCGGACGGCTCGTCGAGCAGTATATCGGCTCGAAACAGTTCGCACTCCTCTTTCTCGCGAGCGGCATCCTCGCCGGGCTCGCACAGATCGCACCGCAGATCATCGGCGGCGGGGCACTCGGTCCCGGCGTCGTCGGTGCGAGCGGTGCCGCACTCGCCCTGATGGGTGTCCTGACGATCCTGAACCCGAATCTCACCGTCTATCTCTACTTCATCCTGCCGGTCCCGATCTGGGTACTCACCGGTGGGACGGTCGTCGTCAGTACCGTCCTCGTGGTGCTCGGTGACCCCGGGGCGGGCGGGATCGCACACATGGCACACCTCGTCGGCGTGCTGATCGGCCTGGCCTACGGACAGCGTGTCAAAGGCAGTATCCGGACCCCGAAACAGGTCCGCTTCGGCGGTGGCGGCCCCGGCGGCGGCCGCGGCGGACCGGGCGGGCCCGGCGGTCGCGGGCCGTTCTGATGGAACCCGTCCGCCCCGACTTCGTCCCCGATCCCACCTTCTCCCGGTCGGAGATGGAGTCACTGCAAGCGGAGATTGCCGAGACGGCGAGCTTTACTGACGGGGTCGAGACCGACCTGTTCGACAGTCACGCACTCGTTGCGGGCGTCGACCAGGGGTTCGACGGCGACGAGGCGGTGAGTGCAGTCGTCGTCACCCGTGACGGGGCTGTCGTCGAGCGGGTCCACGCCAGAACGGCGACGGCGATCCCCTACATCCCGGGGCTGTTGAGTTTCCGCGAGGGCGAAGCGATCCTCGCCGCGTTCGCAAAACTCGACACCGAACCCGACGTGGCGCTGTTCGACGGCAGCGGGCGGATCCACTTCCGGGAGGCGGGGCTCGCGACCCACATCGGTGTCACACTCGATCTCCCGGCCGTCGGCGTGGCGAAGAGCCTGCTCTGTGGGCAACCGGCCGAACCGCTCGACGAGCCACTGCCGTCGGGGACGCGGGTACCGATCCTGGCGGACGGGGACGTGACGGCGCCGGAGGGAACGGTCATCGGTCACGCGGTCCAGAGCCGGCAGTACGACTCCGGGAACCGACACATCAACCCCCTGTACGTCAGCCCCGGCCACCGGGTCGGGGCCGGGACGGCAGCGAGCCTGGTCGAGGACTGCTGTGATGGCTACAAACTCCCCGAGCCGACGCGGCTGGCCGACAGCTACGCGGCCGAACTTACCGGCTGATAGCGGGGCTCGACCCGGGACGTTGAAACCGCCGGCTGTGGTGTCCTCCTGTTCGTGCTCCCGCCGGCCGACGTCACCCTCTTCTTGCTCCTCTATCTGGCACTGCTCAACGTCGGGTTCGCACTCTTCAACATGCTGCCGGCGTTCCCGCTCGACGGCGGGCGTGTCATGCGGGCGTTCAGGATCGTCACCGCGAAAGACGACATCGAGGGACTCCGCGGTGAGACACCCCCCCGGAGAAGCGATAGCACCCGCCGGAGAGGCAGGAGCCATCGTCGGAGGAGACGCGAGAGGGGATTTCAGCGCTAGCCAGCATTGGTGTCGATCCGGCGGTCGAGGAAGTCAGCGAGCAGTTCGAACATCCGGAGTTTCTGCTGCTGGTCGGAGGAGGCGTGGCCCTCCTCGCCGAGCTCCCGGTACTCGTAGGCTGTGCCCTCCTCGTAGCCGTTTTCATCGAGTGCCTCGCGGATGATCCGTGCCTGTGAGACTGGGACGCGACGGTCGTTGACGCCGTGGACGACGAGAAGCGGTGCGTCGAGGTTCCCGACGTGTGTCACCGGCGATCGCTTTTCGTACAGCGCCGGGTTCTCCGCGGGTGTGCCGAGATACTTCTCCATCAGCTCCGTCCGGAAGTGTGGCATCGTGTGCTCGAACATGTCCTCGAGATCGGTGAGCCCGATCCAGGCGATCCCGGCGTCGTACAGGTCGGGGTACTGGACCAGCTGCCAGTACGCCGAGTAGCCGCCGTACGAGCCGCCGAAGACGACCACGCGGTCGTCGTCGATCCACTCGTAGTCGTCGATGACGTGTTCCGCGGCGGTGGCGACGTCACCCTGCTCCGCGCCGCCCCAGTCGTCGATCAGCAGTTCGACGAACTCCCGGCCGCGGCCGGTCGACCCGCGGTAGTTCACCTGCAGCACGGAGAAGCCAAGCGAAACCAGCACCTGGGTGTACAGATCGAACGATTTCGTGTCTCTGGCTCGCGGGCCGCCGTGTGGGTTGACGATCAGCGGCGACGGCCGGACGCCGGCGTCGTACAGCAGGGCCCCGATCTCCAGTTCCTCGGAGGGGTCGTGTTCGACGGCAGCCTGTGGGGTCTCGGGGACGCCGTCGGAGGTGACGGTGAGATACGTCGCGTCGGCGAAATCGTCCGGCTCGAAAGGGCCATACTCGGCGTCGACCAGCGTCTCCGTCTCGTGGGTCGAGACGTCGTAGGCGAGCAGTTCCGGCCGGGTCGTCGGCGTCGTGTGGGTGAGCACGACGCGGTCGTCGTCGATCACCGGATCCCCACTCCGTCCGAAGCCGGCGACACCGCCCGGGAGGTCGAACTCCTCGCCGTCGCCGGTTTCGAGGTCGTAGACGACCGTGATCGTCTCGGCTTCGCGCTGGCATGTGCCGACGACGCGCTCGCCACCGGGGAGGATGGCCTTGGGCGTTTCTTCGTAGCGCCCGTCACCGAGCCACTCGACAGTGTCGTCCGCGAGATGGTAGACACCCATCCGACCGAGATCCGGTGTGTTGTCGACGACGAGGAGCCGCTCCCCCTCGGGGCCCCAGTCGACGGGCGCGCTCTCGGCGCCAGTGTCGCCGAGTGCCAGATTCCGGGCGTTCGAGCCGTCGGCGTCGGCGACGTAGACGTCCCTGTTGTCGAAATCGTCCGTCTCGTTCGTCGAGTAGGCGATCCGTTCACACGCCGGCGAGAGCAGGGATCCCCAGACAGCGCGGTCGTACGCCGTCAGTTTCGTCGTCTCGCCACTCGGGAGGTCGTGGCTGTAGACGTTCATCTGCCCGTCACGGCTCGACCCGACGAGCAGCGTCTCGCCGTCCTCGCCGACGTCGTGCACGACGACCTGACCGTCCATCTCGACGACGGGTTCGACCTCCCCGTCACGGGAGATCCGGTAGATGTCGTTCTGTTCGTTGCCGGCCTCGTCGAGGTGGAAGTACACCGCCTCGCCCGCGGCGTCCCACTCGACGAACCAGCGCGCGTTCCGGGGGACCTCGCCGTCGCTCCACTGGCTCATCTCGCCACTCTCGATGTCCAGAACGTGCAACTCGTTGCGACCGCTCACGTCGTAGTAGAAAGCGACCTCGTCGCCGTCAGGAGAAACCGTCTGATGTGCAAGGGTCGGCAGCGTCGCTAGCTGTTCGAGAACGTCGTCTTCCGGAGAAGTCGGCATACTCGTAGCTGTGGCCGGCCGAACTTTATTCTCCCGGAAACGGCGTCGTGGACTCCATCAGCCCGGTTCCAGTTCGCGTTCCACCTCGCGGAGACGCTCGGGCTGTTCGTCAGGCGCCGTGAACTGTCCGGGATCTCTTGAGCCGGACAGCTTCGGCGGCCCGTCTCGCGTTCGGCGGGCGAACAGAGAGAGCGGACCACGCCGATGACCGGTCGCTACGCGACGGCAACTGCGTGCGCGACGGTCCGGGCTGCCCCACGGGCGGTCCGTCCGTCGGGACACAGCGGCGGTGCGGTCTCGACGATCTCGATACCGGCGAGGCGATCCTCGCTGGCGAGCAGCCGGACGATGCGGAACAGTTCGCGGGTCGTGATCCCGCCAGGCGTAGGGGCGGAGACCCCCGGCGCTGCGGTCGTATTGAGGACGTCCATATCGATGCTGACGTACACCGAGTCGACGTCGGCCACCGCATCGAGTGCCCGTTGGGCCGCGTCGACGGTATCCTCGGCGACCTCCTCGGCGGTGACGATCTCCGCGCCGGAGGCCCAGAGCCCCGTCGCGTACGCTGTCGTCGTCTCGAAGTGGCGGGCACCGAGGACAGCGAGCGCGTCGAGGCCCGCGTCGAGCAACTGGCGGTAGGCTGTCCCGCTGGTGGGCTGGCCGTCGATCTCTCGGTAGTCGAGATGGGCGTCCAGACTCACGACGCCGACGCTCGGGGTTTCCTCACCCGCGGTTTCGGATCGGGCGGTCGCCTCCGTAGCGTCGGTCTCGACAGTCTCGGTCACGCCGACCTCCGTCCCCTCGGATTCCGTCTCCGCCTCGTCGGATTCGGAGGTCAGCGAGCCGTCGCCGCCGGCCCCTCGCGCGCACCGGCACGACCGATCACCGCCCCGTCGTACGGTTGGCCGACAAGCACCGCCTCGTAGTTGCCGGCCGCCTCGAGCGGTGCTCGTTCGACGACGTCGCCGAACTGCTCGTCCTGCGGATCCCCCGAACTGCCGGTCCAGGCCCAGCCGTGTTCCAGACTCACAGCTCTTGGATACTGGACTGTCTGTCGACTTTGATGCATCGATTGTCGAAGGGGTTGTGGGTACAGCGACAGGAGCCGCGATGGCTATTTTGTCGTCAGGATCCGCAGTTCGTCCTCGTCGGCCAGTTCGTGATCCAGCCCGACCTGCTGTTCGTCGTGTTTGGCGCTGGGGCCGCTGACACGGGCGAACCGGAACCGCTGGTCGAACTCGCCGCCGAGTTTCTCGCAGGCGTCCTCGACGGTTGCGCCCTCGAAGAGGATCAGCGGCTCCTCGTAATCCACTCCGCGGCCGGGTTTGTCCATGTAGATACGGATCAGTCCGAGTTCCTCCCAGAGGCGTTCCTTGAGGCTGTCGAGTCCTCTCTCCTCCTCGGCACTGATGAAAATCGCCTCCTCCGGATCGATTCCCCGCTCGCGGAGGTTCTCTTTGACCGTCTCGACGTAGCTTCGCTCGATCAGATCGACCTTGTTGACGGTCACCAGCGAGGGGAGGTAGACGCGGTTGTCGCGGATGCCGTCGATGAACCGGTCGAGATCCACCCGTTCGCCGATTGTGACGTTGGCGTTGGCGTGGCCGTGTTCCCGCAGGATACTCGTCAGCGTCGACTCGTCGAGATCGAGGTCGACACTCGCGTTGATCGAGATGCCGTCTTTCCCCTTGGGACGGACGTTGACCCGGGGTGGCTGTTGATCCAGCCGGATCCCGTTTTTGTACAGTTCCTCGCTCAGTCGGTCGTACTGCTGGATCTCGAACGCGGAGAGGACGAACACGACCAGATCGGCCGTCCGGACCACCGACAGCACCTCCTGGCCGTCGCCGCGGCCGCTGGCTGCGCCCTGGATCAACCCCGGCACGTCTAGGAGTTGGATGTTCGCCCCCCGGTATTTGAGCATCCCGGGGTTGACGTCGAGTGTCGTGAACTCGTAGGAGCCGACTTCGCTGTCGGCGTTCGTCAGTGCGTTCAGAAGGGTCGACTTCCCGACACTCGGGAACCCGACCAGCCCGACAGTCGCGTCGCCGTGTTTCTCGACGGCGTAGCCGGGGCCGCCGCTTCCGGAGGCCTGCCGTTTCGCCAGTTCCTCTTTCATCTCGGCGAGTTTGGCTTTCAGCCGGCCGATATGCGCCTCCGTGGATTTGTTGTAAGGGGTCTCCCGGATCTCCTCCTCGATAGCTTCGATCTCCTCTTCGAGCCCCATTACCCGATTGTCTGCCGTCGATACGCAAAAGCGCTTCCGTCCGGACCGAGTGTGGGTTTTGTTTGGGACGATTGATTTGATCTGTTCAGTTGCGCGGTTTCACGCTACAGGGCAGAGTCAAGAACAGCAATTCAGCTCCGAGAGAAGGACTCTCAAACGACGCTTCGAACAGCAAGAAAGCCCCGAGGCTGTCGAGTCGGGGGCCTCGCTGCGACCTTCGCTCACTTCGTTCGCTGCAGTGCTTGCGTCGGCCGCCTTCCCCGACTGGCGGGCGGCCTTGCCGCCCGCTTCAT
>Ga0207714_1002346_pt1 | contig 11487 bp, 17 predicted proteins | sample PonA232FremontCA_2_FD_187270 | JGI IMG/M metagenome (GOLD analysis project Ga0207714, IMG submission 187270) | Marine sediment microbial community from Fremont, CA, USA - Pond A23 Sediment 2 (SPAdes) | ecosystem: Environmental > Aquatic > Marine > Unclassified | place: USA: Fremont, California... | reverse complement strand
AGGGCAGGCCTACGTTTGGAGGCTGGAGCATGGGCAGCGCAGTCCGTCTGGCACGCTGGTAAAGCTTATGCGCGCGGTGGAGAGGTTGGAGGCCGATGATGGCGCGTAAACAGCCGACCAAGGACGAGAAGGCCCACCTAGACGCCGTGGCCCGCCTGGGCTGCCTGATATGCCGCGCGCCGGCCGAGGTCCACCACGTCACCACCGGAGCCGGCATGGGGCAGCGGGCCAGCCACTACGACACCATCCCGCTCTGCCCGCGCCACCACAAGGCCACGGTCGGCGGTCTGGGGGAGGCGATCCACGCCGGCAAGCGGACCTGGGAGCAGCGCCACGGAACCGAGCTGGAGCTGCTGGAGCGGACGCGGAAGATACTGGATGACGAGGTTCCGGATGAGTAACACAACACGGGAGAGCATCATGTCTATCAAAGCCAAGCTAATCAGTATCGCCGTCGCTGTCATGCTATGCGGTACCGCTGCCGCCGAAGATCCCTGCACCGGGCCGGAGGAATTGGCCGAAATGATCATGACAAAGCGCCAGCAAGGTGCGCCGATGAGCGCCATCATGCGGATCGCCCGGAGCCAAGATGCCGAGCGCGTGCGGAGCATTGCGGTCAAGCTGACAATGGCCGCTTACGATGAGCCCCGGTATACGTCCGAGGAATACCAGCGCCGATCGGTGCGGGAGTTCCGCAACGAGGTTTACCGTGGGTGCCTTAAGGCGATGGCGAAGTAGTGGCCACACAGGATTTACAATGCTTGCGAGTTCTGGCATTGTTGGAAGTGGGCGATGTACGTGAACACTGGCACCATGGGTGAAACCCCTTTGACGGGGTTCGGGAAGATAGGCTTGCCCGGCCTAAATAGTCATGGTGTCAGTGATTCACGGTCTTCCCGGACTCCCTCAAAGGGGTTTTTTGCGTCCGGGGGCAGGGTGCAAGTCAGTCGCGCACGACCTGGCCCACATGGGCGACTGCCGGACTCGCAAGCCGGTTATTGCTCTTGGATTCGGGGCTCACCCCGGCCCCTCGCCGCCATGCGGATACACGGTGGCGAACAAAACGGACACGGTCGCTTCCGGGTCACTACCGGAAGGGTGTCACTGAGCGCGGAACCCACGGTGCAGGGCCCAAACCTGCATAACCGTTGGGGAATGCTCAAGGGACAGCGGATTCGGGATCGCACACCAATCTCGCCCGGCAAACGAATCCAAGGGCCCATATCCGCATCACCACGTTCTCCATCCTTGGCTAGGGACACCCTACGGCCGGGGGTAGGGATGATTGGCAACTGCTGGGGGAGGCTGCCTGATGAATGACGAGCTATTCGCCGAGCTGCTGGAAAGCGCCGACGAGGCCGCCCGGATTTCCCACGCAGGCACCGGCCCAATCTGTAACGAATGCGGCGACAGGCACGGCACCTACCGCGTCAGCGAAAGCACCTGGCACCAGGGCCGGTGCGCCTGGTGCGGGGAGACCAAGCCGGTAACCGATAGCCGGGATTTCAACTATCCGGAAATGCCGGAGGGTTCACATGATTGAGCTATCCCTACCATTTCCCCCATCCGGCAACCGTTACTGGCGCCGCGCCCAGGGCCGCGTGCTGATCAGCCGCAAGGGGCGCGCCTATCAGCGCGCGGTGAAAGAGGAGATCCTGGTCCAGCGGGTCCCGGCCATCACCGATAGCCGCCGCCTCGCCGTCGAGATCCTGGCATTCCCGCCGGACCGGCGCCGCCGCGACCTCGATAACTTGCAGAAGGCGCTCCTCGATGCAGTCGAGTCTGCGGGCGTGATCCCCGACGACGAGCAGATTGACGATCTGCGCATCTACCGCATGACCGTCGAGAAGCCGGGGCGGGTTCAGGTAACCATCACTGCCATGGAGGAAGCGGCATGACCGACTGGACGAAGCCATTTCAGCGGCCCAGCCAGGGGCAGGAAGAATCCGCCGCCGACATCCTGCGCGACGCCGCCAAAACCATCGAGCGCCGCGGTGCCGAGCGGGACCAGGAGGGCGGCGAGCGGAGCATGGGCCGGGCGGTGCGTGCGTTCTGGGCGCTGTACGGCGAGGCGATCCTGGCCCGCGGGTATATGACCGAGACCGAGGGGTGGGAGTTTATGAGCTTGCTCAAGAAGGCCCGGGGCGCCAGCGGCGCCTACCAGCCGGACGACTACCTAGACGACACCAGCTATTGCGCATTGGCGGCCGAGGCGGCGGCCGGGGAGAACGCGGAATGAACTCTGATGGTGGGGTAACGCTTCCGATCAAGGCGGAGCGGGCGCGGGTATTCCTGTACATGTGGAAGAAGGGCTTGAATTTGGCATGCAACTCTGCGGCGCCAGGGGCCAAGAGACAGGCGGCCAAGTTAACGATCATTGCGCAGCCGTTCTACTAGCAAGGGAGACGCGCATGGCGGCGGAAGCGGCGGAGCAAGTTCTACAGGGCGAGGTCCGGCAGTCCGAGGTGCGCCGCATGCTGGAGCGGGCCTTTGGGCGCGAAGAGCGGGCGGTGCTCAAGACCCAGCAGTTCGACGCCGCCCCGGGCGGCCTGGGCGATCCGGACCGCGGCTATCACCACATCGTGGACGCCGCGCTGGCGCGTTCCCGGTGCGGGCGGGTGCTCGATGGCCCCCGGCTGGACGCGGTGATTGCCTACTGGACGGCGCAGGGCCTGGCCCATGAGCGCCAGCAGCAGTACCACCAGCAGGTGGTCGATGAGGGCCGCAGCGACGCCGAGCTCCATTTCCGGCCGCTGGAGCGCCGCGAGTACGAGCTGTGGCGGCTCAAGGACGAGGCTTGCGTGCGCCTGCATCGGCCGGTGATGGATGGCCTTAACCGCACCACCCAGCCGCCGGCCGACCTGGTGCTCGATCTCATCCGCGAGTGGGCCGGCCTCATCGACCCCGGCCAGCGCGCCCGCCTGGCCGCCGCCTACCAGCGCACCGAGCGCGCCGCCCGCTACCTCAAGGCCGGCCGCCGGGACCGCGGCCAGGTCGGCGTGCAGCAGATCCTCGACAGCTTCCACCACGCCGCCCTGGATCAGCTGGCCGAGCACCTGACGGCCGCCGATGTTGGCAGGGTTTGACTTTTGGTTCCGCGCGCGTTTACCATGTAGACATACTCGGTTCAACTGCCGTCTAAGGCAGGATGCTCCACACATCACGAAGCCCGCCGCGGGCGATCCCGGGCGGGCTTTTTTGTGGGCTGATCATGGAAACCAACCCCAGCCAGCTGGCCAGCCTCGAGGAGGATCTGGCCAAAGGTGTGATACCGGATCTCGAAGAGATACGAGAGCTGGTCGCTGATGCGTCCGAGGCGGCGCAGTTGCAGGAAGAGCTCGACAGCCTCAAGGAAGCGCTAGGCACCATCGGCCTGCAGGTCATCGACACGACCACAGACGAGGACGATCAGCGCACGCTTGAGATCGTGACGCTGGAGGAGCCCTGAGTGCCAAGGAAGCCGCCTAAGCCATGCGCCAAGGCTGGCTGCGGGCGGCTGACTACCGAGCGCTACTGCGACGTGCATCGAGGCGAGGGCAACAAGGCAAAGGATGCTCGGCGCGGCAGCTCGGCACAGCGCGGGTATGACGCTCGCTGGCGCCGCTACCGCAAACGCTTCCTCCGGGCGCATCCGCTTTGCGAATTGCACCAGCAGCGCGGCGACCTGGTCCCGGCAACCGTGGTCGATCACATCGTGCCGCACCGCGGCGACACTGACCTGTTCTGGGATCCGAGCAACCATCAGGCTTTGTGCAAGCGCTGCCACGACGCAAAGACAGCGGGCGAGGTCAATACGCGCGCGCAGGGGGGGGTGGGGTAAATCCCTACAACCTGGACCCTCACGACCGCGCGGGCAGCCACATTTTTACGCAGTCAGAACTGAACACTTTTTGGCATAGCATTTGCCATGCCAATAAGGCGAGGTTCCAAAATGGCTCGCAAGCCGAAGCCTACCCATATCAAGGAAGTGACCGGGACCGCACGGCCGGATCGGACGAATACGGAAGAGCCTACCTCCGAGGATTCCTTGCCGCGCGCCCCGACCTGGCTGTCCCACGAGGCGACGGAGTATTTCACTCGCCTGGCTTCCCGTCTGGAGGCAATGGGCTACGCGTCGAGCAGCCACACGGAGATGCTGGCATTGGCTGCGGACGCCTTGGCGGACGTGGAGGCCGCCGACGCTGAGATTCGCCAGCAAGGGGCAAGCTACCCGACAACCAACACCATGGGCGATGTGATGTATCGCGCCCATCCGGCGGTGGCCCGCAAGTCCGATGCTGTACGCCGGGCGCAAAGCCTGCTGGCCGAGTTCGGCCTGTCGCCCAGCTCCGCCACCAAGGTGGGTGGGGGTGGCTCCGGAGAGAACAAGAACCCCTTTTCCCAGTTCGGGTAAGGGATGGGAAAGGCCGAGCACCCGCACGTCGAGGCGGCCGAGAAGTACGTCCGGGACGTGCTAGCCGGACGCATTCCGGCCTGCAAGTGGATACGTTTAGCCTGCGAGCGCCACCGCGAGGACAAGAAGCGGGCCCGCAAAAAGGCGTTCGGCTACAAGTTCGACAAGGACAAGGCCGAACGGGCCTGCGCCTGGGTGGAGTTGTTTCCCCACACCAAGGGCAAGTGGGCACAGAAGCGGGACCCGTTTCATCTGGAGCCCTGGCAGTGCTTCCTGCTGGCGAGCATCTACGGCTGGGCGCAGAAGGGCACCGGCCTTCGCCGGTTCCGCCAGGCCTTGCTGTTCGTGCCGAGGAAGAACGGCAAGTCCGACCTGGCGGCCCGGATTGGGCTTTTGCAGTTTGCCGGGGACGGCGAGTTTGGCGCGGAAGTCTATTCCGGGGCCACTACCGAGAAACAGGCCTGGGAAGTGTTCCGGCCTGCCAAGCGAATGGCGGAGCGAGTAGCGGCCTTCCGCGACTACTACGGAGTGGAGGCTAACGCGCAGAACCTGCACATCCTGGAGAACGGCTCCCGCTTCGAGCCGGTGATCGGCAAGCCGGGAGACGGTGCATCACCGAGCTGCGCCATCATCGATGAGTACCACGAGCACCAGACGGACGAGCTTCTGGACACCATGCAGACCGGCATGGGGGCCCGGGAGCAGCCCCTGCTGCTGATGATCACCACGGCCGGGGACAACCTGGCCGGGCCCTGCTACCAGATGCAGCTTGACGCCCAAAAGGTGCTCGAAGGTGCCGCCGAGGATGAGCGGCTGTTTTCGCTTATCTACACCATCGATGATGAGGACGAAGAGCACTGGGCCGACCTGAACGTCATCCGGAAGGCCAATCCAAATTTTGGGGTGTCGGTCGGCGAGGAGTTCCTGATCGGCCAGCGGCAGAGCGCCCTGCGCGACAGCCGCAAGCAGGCGACCTTCCAGACCAAGCACCTGAACGTCTGGGTGGGCGCCCGGAACGCCTACTTCAACGTCCAGGACTGGCGGCGGGCAACGGACCCGGAGCTGCGCATCGAGGAATTTGAGGGCGAGCGCTGCTTCATCGGCGTGGACCTCGCCAGCCGTGTGGATATCGCCGCCGTCCGGATCGTTTTTCCGCTCGGCGATGACGAGTTCGTCAGCTTCGGCCGGTACTACTTGCCGGAGTCCACGGCCTGGGACCCCAGCAACGAGCACTACCAGGGGTGGATGCGCGACGGCTGGCTGACCATCACCGAGGGCGAGATAACCGATTTCACCCGCATCGAGGAAGACATCCTCGCCCTGAAGGACTGGCTTCAGGTGGCCGAGGTGGCGTTCGATCCGTACCAGGCAACCATGCTGGTGAACAGCCTGGCGGGCGAAGGGGTACCGGCCCTGACCGTGCCGCAGACCGTGGCCAATATGTCCGAGCCCATGAAGGCCCTTGACGCCTCCATCCGGGCGGGCAAGGTCCGTCACAACGGCGACCCGGTGATGACCTGGATGCTGTCCAACGTCACCGCCAAGGAAGACGCCAAGGACAACGTCTACCCGCGCAAGGAGCGGCCCGAGAACAAGATCGACGGGCCTGTGGCCGAGATCATGGCCTGGAGCCGGGCCCTGGTGGACGAGGGCCCGCAACACTCCCCCTGGGAAGACCCCGACTTCACGATCACGGAGTAGCCCATGTGGCCCTTTGGTAAGCGCGAAAAGCGGGCCTCGCCGGAGGATCCCAGCTACTCCATCGGGGACCCTGAGGTCTTGGACGTCATTTTTGGACGCCAGGAATCGGAGTCCGGGGAACAGGTTACATCGCAGACCGCGCTCAAGGTTCCGGCGATCTGGGGCGCCACCAATTTCCTGGCCGGGACCATCGCCTCGCTGCCGCTGCACGTTTACCGGCGCACCGACGAGGGCCGGGAGATTCGCCGTCAGCACCCGGCCTATCGGCTTCTGCACGATGCCCCGAATGAGGAATGGTCCAGCTACCGCTGGCGCAAGTACTGCATGCTGCGGACCCTGCTGCAGGGGCGGTCCTACACCTTCATCGAGCGCAACGCCGGCCGCCGGCCCATGGGTCTTTGGCCCCTCAAACCGTCTGGGGTGACGGTCGAGAGCAAGGCCGGCCGCACCCAGTACAGCTACGAAAACGGCGACGGTAAACCAGATACCTACACCGCCGACGAGATCATCGACATCCCGTTCCTTGTGGACGAGGACCAGCTCAGCTCCATCTCGCCCATCGAGCGGCTGCGGGACGTTATCGGGCTATCCCTGGCGCTGCAGCGCTACGCGGCCCGGCACTTCGCCAACGGTGGCGTGCCGCCGTCGGTGCTTGAGGGTCCGGCCATGTCGCCCGGCGCGGCGAACCGCGCTTCCAACGACATCAAGGCAGCCATCGGCCGGGCGGTTAAAGAGGGGCGCCCCCCGGCGATCCCGGAGGGCTACAGCCTCAAGCCACTGGGCGTGGACCCGGAAAAGAGCCAGATGGAGGCCTCCCGGCGGTTCCAGCTGGAGGAGATCGCGCGGGTCTACGGGCTGCCGCCGGTCTTCCTGCAGGACCTGGAGCGGGCCACCTACTCCAACACCGAGCAGCAGGACCTGCACCTGGTCAAGCACACCCTGACCCAGTGGCTGCGGGCCTGGGAGTCGGAGATCAATCTCAAGGTCTTTCCGGAGCGTAACCGGTCCCACTTCGCCGAGTTCGACGTGGACGGCCTGCTCCGTGGCGACTTCAAGACCCGCATGGACGGCTACGCGCTGGCCATTCAGAACTCAATTAAGACCCCTAACGAGGTCCGGCAGAAGGAAAACGATCCGCCGATGGAGGGCGGAGACCGGCTTGTAATCCAGCAGAACATGAGCCAGCTGGACCTGCTGGGGAGCGATGGGCAACCGGCCGGAGGCAGCGATGCCGACCCCTCGGCCTGACGAGTCGCACGACGAATTCATCGACCGCTGTATGAGCGACGACGAGGCGGTGGAAGACTTTCCGGACGAGGACGACCGCATCGCGTTCTGCGAGTCTGTCTGGGAGCAAAGCCAGGAGAACGACATGCCGGATTTCGAGCGACGGGTAGCCGGCAGCCTGGGGGTCGAAACCCGGGCGGACGGAGAGGGCAAGCGGCTCATCGGCTACGCCGCGGTGTTTAACAGCGAATCGGCCGACCTGGGCGGCTTCCGGGAGGAGATCCAGCCCGGCGCCTTCGCTCGCTCCCTGGCCGAAGACGCCGACGTGCGAGCCCTGTGGAACCACAACGACGGCCAGGTCCTGGGGCGGACCGCAGCCGGCACCCTGAGCATGCGCGAGGATGAGCGCGGCCTGCGGGTGGAGATCGACCCGCCCGACACCCAGGTGGCGCAGGACGCCATGGTCTCGGTGGAGCGCGGCGACGTGAACCAGATGAGCTTCGCCTTCCGCGTCCGCCCCGGCGGCCAGTCCTTTAGCGAGCGCGATGACGGCACGGTCCTGCGCAGCCTGAGCGACGTGGAGCTGTTCGAGGTCTCCCCGGTTACCTTCCCTGCCTACGAGGACACGGTGGTGGACGCCCGGGCCTTGCGTAGCTGGCAGAGTGAGCATCGCAGCGCCGGCATCTCGCTGCCCGAGTCCGGCTCCCTGGACCGCATGAAGGCCATCCGCGACAGCGTCGTGGCCAAGGAAAACCGCGGCGCCGACTGGTGCGAGATCCGCGACGTCGGCGAGGAGTCGGCGGAAATCCTGGTCTACGACGCCATCGGCCTGTTCGGTACCGACCCCAAGCAGTTCGTGCGCAGCCTCAATGAGCTCCAGGGCCGCAACCTGCATCTGCGCATCAACAGCCCGGGCGGTGCCGTGTTCGACGGCGCGGCCATCTACAACGCCCTGCGCCAGCATGAAGGCTTCGTCACCGTCGACATCGACGGCCTTGCCGCCAGCATGGCGGGCATCATCGCCATGGCCGGCCATCGGGTGCGCATGAACCAGAACGCCTTCTTCATGGCCCACAACGCTTCCGGCTGCGTAATGGGCGACGCCCGGGCGCTTCAGCACGAGGCCGAGCTGCTGGACAAGATCAACCGCTCCCTGGCCAAGACCCTCGCCATCCGCACCGGCAAGGACCAGGCCGAGATCCTGGCCATGATGGACCGGGAGACCTGGCTCGACGCCGACGAGGCCCGGGAGCTCGGCATCGCCGATGAAGTACTGCACGAGTCCGGCGCCTCCATCCGGCACCACGACCTGAGCCAGTTCCGCAACGTCCCCAAGCGCCTGAAGGAGCGCCGCCGCGAGCAGTGGCGGTTCTACCGCAAGCGCATGGAGACCAAGCAAGCCGAGCGCTCCGTGAAGTAAGCGGGACTTCTCCCGCGCTTCCTTCCAGCCCGCCACCCGGCGGGCTTTTTAACGTCAAGCCACAGGAGAAGACCCATGCCTGACGTGACCGAGCTGCGGGAGAAGCAGCAGAACGAGGTCGCCAACGCCCGCGACTGCCTCGAGCAGATCGACGCCACCACCGACGAGGCCCGGGCGCAGGAGATCGAGGCCCAGCACGACAAGCACATGGCCGAGTACGACCGCCTGGAGGAGCTGATCCAGCGCCAGGAGCGGATCGACGAGGCCGAGGGCCGGCTCAACAAGCCGGATCCGCGCCGCCCCGTGAACGAGGACCGGTCGGTCCCCGGCGCCGCCGCCGGCCGCGACCTGGACGACAACGAGGTGTTCCAGCGGGCCATGCGCTTCGGCGTGGAGAGCCTGGACACCGAGGAGCGCCATCGGGTCGCCGAGCTCCGCGCCAGCGTCTCCCCGGAGATGCGCGCCCAGGCGGCCGGTACGGATGCCGCCGGTGGCTACACCGTCCCGGAGGGCTTTCAGGTCGAGATTATAAAGTCCATGCAGATGTACGGCCCCATGCTCGACCCGGGCATCACCCGGCAGTTGCCTACCGACTCGGGCAATCCGTTGCCGTGGCCGACTATGGACGATACCGCCAACAAGGGTGCCCTGCTCGGCGAGAATACCCAGGCCGGTGAGCAGGACGTGACCTTCGGGCAGAAGCAGCTGGACGCCTACACCTACACCTCCAAGATCGTTCGGGTGTCGCTTCAGCTGCTCCAGGATTCGGCCTTCGACATGAACCGCCTGATCCGGGACGTTTTCGGCGAGCGCATCGGCCGGATCGGCAACGAGCACCTGACTGTGGGTACCGGTTCCAGCCAACCCAACGGCATCGTGACCGCCTCGGCCAACGGCAACACCACCTCCGGCACTTCCGCGGTGACCTGGGAGGAGGTGATGGACCTCTACCATTCGGTGGATCCGGCCTACCGGAACATGCCCAACACCCGCTTCATGTTCCACGACAACACCCTAAAAGCCCTGCGCAAGATCAAGGACAACGACGGCCGCTTCATCTGGCAGCCCGCCGACGTCCGCACCGGCGCCCCGGCGACCATCCTGGAAGAGCCTTACAGCATCAACCAGGACATGCCGCAGCTGGGCACCGGTAACAAGTTCATGGTCTACGGGGACTTTGCCCGGTACGTGGTCCGCCTGGTGCGGGACTTCACCATGCTGCGCCTCACTGAACGGTATGCCGATTACCTGCAGGTTGGCTTCATCGGCTTTAGCCGCCTCGACGGCGAATTGGTCGATGGCAGCGCCGTGAAGCACATGGCCAACGCCTAAGCCGCTGGCTAGGTAGCAACCGAAAGCGGGGCCAGCAGAACGGCCCCGCTTTTATGGAGGTTCCCCATGAAGGTGAAGCTATTGACCGGCCGGGCCGGGGCGGATTGGTCCCAGGATGTCGGCCAGATTATCGAGGTTTCGAAGGACGAAGGGCAGCGCATGGTGGATAGCGGCCAGGCCGAGCCCGTCCAGGAGAAGCGCGAGAAGGCGACCCAGGGCAAGGGTGAGCAGCGCTGATGGAATGGTCCCTCAAGCGCACGGTAGCCCCGCCGGAGCTCCCGGTCATGGTATCCGAGGCCAAGGAGCAGAGCCGCATCGATACCTCGGCCGAGGACGCGCTGGTCGAGCGCCTGATCGGCTCGGCCACCGACCATATCGAGGGGCCCTACGGGATCGGCGTGTGCTTGGTGGAGCAGACCTGGGAGCTCAAGCTGGACTATTTCCCCCGGGTCATCGAATTACCCCTGTTCCCCGTGCTCTCCGTGGATAAGGTCGAGTACGAGGACGGCGACGGCGTTATCCAGACCGTGGACGCCAGCACCTACCGGGTGGACACGCACTCCAACCCGGCCCGCATCAGCCTGGAATGGAACCAGTCCTGGCCGCTTCCCCGCCGCGTCGCGGGCGCTGTGACCGTCACCTTCCAGGCCGGCTACGCGCAGGATAACGGCGACTACACCGCCAACATCCCGGATTCGCTACGCCACGCGGTGCTGCTGCTAGCGGCGCATTGGTACGAAAACCGGGAGGGCGTGGTCGTCGGAGCGACCGCTAGCGAGCTGCCCATGGCGGTGGAGTCGCTGATCAGCAAGTACCGTGTTCCGGGGATAGCCTGATGGCCAAAGTCGAAATCCTCGGCATCGATGCCGTCACCGAGAGCCTCAAGGAGGTCTCGCCGCGCGAAGGGAAGCGTATCGCCCGGCGGACCATTACCAAGGTGGCTGCCTCGGTTCGGGATGACATGCGCCAGCGCGCTCCTTTCGAGGAAGGGACTTTACGCAAGGCCATCAAGAGTCGGCGGCGCCGGGGCCAGCCCGGATTGCTGGAGGCCGGGGTATTCATCACCCACGGTAAGCAGGCCACCCGGGATGCCTTCTATTGGCACTGGCTGGAGTTCGGCACCGCGAAGATGGCGCCACAGCCCTTTATTCATCCGACCGTGCAGGCCTGGCAGGACAAGATCACGGCGGAATGGGCGCGCCAGTGGTGGCCGCAGTACGAGAAAGAGATGAAGAAGCGGGCCCGCAAGCAGGCAGGGTTTAAGCGATGATCCAGGCTGGCAAGCTGCGCCAACGCGCCGAGCTCCAGGAGCAGGTCGAAACCGACGACGGCGCCGGCGGTGTGGCGCTTGCCTGGAATAGGGTGCGCGATATCTGGTGCGACATCCGGGCCGTGAGTGGTGTGCAGCAGATGG
>Ga0207714_1002345_pt1 | contig 11491 bp, 11 predicted proteins | sample PonA232FremontCA_2_FD_187270 | JGI IMG/M metagenome (GOLD analysis project Ga0207714, IMG submission 187270) | Marine sediment microbial community from Fremont, CA, USA - Pond A23 Sediment 2 (SPAdes) | ecosystem: Environmental > Aquatic > Marine > Unclassified | place: USA: Fremont, California... | reverse complement strand
AGATAGTCGCTGTCGGGGTCCGCGCTGACGACTGCGACCCCTATGTCCTCGGCGACGGGGACGGCGTACTCCTCGCCAGCGCCGCTCGTAATAATGGCCCTCGCGTCGGAGTGGTCGAGCTGGTACTTGAGTTCGCGGCGGCGGTACTGGGGATTGCTCGGCGAGGCGACCACGCCCGCGTGGACACAGCCCCAGACGGTCTCGCAGTACGCTGTGCCGTTGGGCAGGTGGACGACGACCCGGTCGCCCGGCTCCAGTCCCATGTCGTGGAGCCCGCCCGCTATCCGGCGGACCCGCTTGCCGAACTCCTCGTAGGTGCGCGTCTCCCCGTCGTGCACGACCGCGGGCCGGTCGGGGAACTGGTCGACCGTGCGTGTCAGCAGGTTGGCGACGCTCCCGTCGTAGGGCTCCTCGAACAGCGTGTCGGCCGGGACTGAATCCATGATACCAACTCACACACAGTGGGGACATAACAGTTGACCATGCGGGCGGTCGGGGTCGACCCCACGCGCCCTTCACGGGCGGCTCGCCCGCGGGCTACGCCTGCCGGTGAAAAAACGTCGCGAGCACCGGCTTCAGTTCGCCGGGCTCGGCGTACTCCTCGACGGTCACATCGTCGTTGCCCCGGACCATGGCCGAGAGTTCGTGGTCGCCGGTCGGCCGGTAGAGACACAACACGGGCTTGCCCCAGGCGACCGCCCGCCCGAGTTCGTAGCCGACGCCCAGACTCGGCGTCGTCACCTCGGCGACGACGGCGTCCGCCTGCCGGAGCCACGCGACATCCTGCTGGTAAATGTCCCTGTCGGAGAGCCCGACCGCCGCCTCCTTGGCCTCGACGTCCTCGGCGCCGACGTGTTCCGTGAGGACATCGCCGTGCCCTTCCAGCATGTCGATGACTTCCCGGTACAGTGCGGCGTCGTCCCGGCCGCCGCGGATCGAGCCGCTGAAGAAGATGTCCATGGACCCGCTCCCGGCGGCGTGGCCGAGTACCCTTCGCTTCCGGTCCAACTAGATCTCGTGGCGCTGTGCGAGCTGCTGGCCGCCGTCGACCTCCAGCACCGTGCCCGTGGTAAAGTCACCCGAGTCGCTCGCGAAGTACAGCACGGCCTCGGCTTGGTCGCCGGGGTCCGCCCACCGACCGACCGGGATCTTCTCGGTCGTCGCTGCGCGCTCGGCCTCGGTGGTCCCCTCCCGCGTCAGGTCGGTCTCGGTCGCACCGGGACAGACCGCGTTGACCGTGACCCCGTGCTCGCCGAGGTCCCAGGCCATGTGTTTCGTGAGTCCGATCAGCCCCCACTTCGAGGCCGTGTAGTTTGCCGCGCCGTGATACGAGATATTCCGGCCGGCCATCGAGGCGATGTTGATGATCCGCCCGTGTCCGCGCTCGACCATCCCCGGGACCACCGCCCGCGAGCAGTTGTAGGGCCCCGTGAGATTGACATCGAGCACCAGGTCCCAGGCGTCGGGTTCGAGGTCCTCGAAGGAGCCAGCCGAGCCGACCCCGGCGTTGTTGACGAGGATGTCCACGCCGCCAAAGCGCTCGGCGGCCCGCTCGGCCACGCGCTCGGTGTCCCCGCGGTCGGTCACGTCGCAGTCGACCGCGAGGGCCTCGATACCCTCCTCCCGGAGGTCGTCAGCCACGCTCTCGGCCTTTTCGGCCTGGCGGTCCGCGATGATGACGGCCGCGCCCTCCGCGCCGAGTTTGCGCGCGATTGCCTCGCCGATCCCCTGTGCTGCCCCGGTGACGATTGCGGTATCGCCGTCGACGCGTCCTGGCATGCCCGCCACGTCGCGGCCGGCCCGCTTGGGCCTGTCGAAATAACGAACCGGTGATAGGTTTGAACCACTTCCAACCGCAAGCCCGGCGGTCAGTCCTCGAGGGCCTCGATCACCTGTTCCTCGACGGCCCGGTCAGGCCCGTTCGCCCGGCCCGTCCGGTCGCTCTCGAGGTGTTCCCCGACGGTCCGGGCGATGGCCGTCTCGTTGTCGGTCGCCTCCCAGCCCAGCGCGGCCAGTTTGTCGGTGGCGGCGAGCACCGGGACCGGGAGGACGAGCGGGAAGTCGAAGGTCGTGAGGTCGTGGGCGCCGAGTTCGCGCTCGCTGGCGTGGACAACCTCGACGTCCGTGTCGAGCGCGTCGGCGATGGTCCGGAGCCGCTCGTCGACCGGGAGTTCCCGGCGGGTCGCGACGTTGTACGCCTCGCCGGGCGTGCCCTCCTCGGCGACGACCCGAAGCGCGCTCGCGACGTCCTCGACGTAGGCCTGGTGAGCGAGCGCGTCGCCGTCGCCGGGGACGAGCACGCGGTCGTGGTTCGCCACCCGGTCGACCCAGTAGTCGTAGCGCTCGGTGTAGTCGTAGGGTCCGAACACGTAGGTCGGGCGGACGACGAGCGCGTTCACGCCCTCCTCGGCCGCGGCGAAACAGACGCGGTCACACTCGGCCTTCCGGGGTCCGTAGGACTCGGAGACCGACACGTCCATCGCGTCGGCCGGGTCGTCGGGGACGTGTTCCTCGGTGTACTCGTGGAGGGGCGTCTCGTCCTCGCGCATCGGGACGTCGGTGCGGGCGTAGGCGGCCGCCGAGGAGACCAGCACGTAGGCGTCCACGTCGGCGAAGATGTCGGTCGCAGTCTCGGCGTGGGCCGGCGCCATCGCCACGAAGTCGATGACGATGTCGGGGTCGGCCTCATCCCGAGCTGCTTTCAGCGCGTCGTGGTCGTGTCGGTCGCCGGTGACATGGGCCACGTCGTCGTGGTCGGCGAAGGGGTTCTCGCTGTTCCCGCGGTTGAACAGCGTCACGTCGTAGCCGTGGGCGAGCAGGTCGTCGACCGTGTGGCGGCCGATAAAGCGCGTGCCGCCGATGAGGAGTGCGTGCACGACCACCGGCAACGGCACCCTGTTTGATAGGTGTTTCCCGCGTATACAATCAATAAGATAGTGATTTTAGTATTACATTTTTATGGCCACACGATTATAGAGAACTCATGAACAGACGGAAACTGCTCAGCATGCTCGGTGCTGTAGTAGTTGTCCCTGGATGCTTGAATTCTTCTCGGAGAGACCAAGGTGGGACTACTGGCCCTATTTTTGAACTACAAATGTCGGCAGTCAATAATACCGAGATCGCACGCAAGCAGATTGACTCTGTCTCAGAATATCCGCCGTCTTGGAGTCGGGCCATCCAAGAGGGTAATGCGACTTACACCGCACGCGGTAGAGGCTCTATCAGTGAGGATGTATTACTGCGAATGGATGGACACGTGTACAATTTATCACTATCCGAACTTGATGGCGGGGCCACCGAGAATCATCACTATACAATAGAATTCAAAAGTGCGTCCTCATCTGAACCGGCTCAATCCATTGGATATGATGAACTTCCCGCGGTTGATCAAGAGGCACTCGCTGACGTAGGCCTCTCGAAACCTGAGGCAGACCAATCGTTCGGCATCGGAGTTACACTGAGTTATAACGAATCCGAACGAGTTGCCTCAACTCTTGTACCATCATCAGAAGGCAAAGTGATTCAGTGGCCATCAGGCGCCAGTGCAAAGGTTGATGTTATTGATAGTAGCACGCGAGATGCTGTTAGATACCATATTAGTGCAACAGCCATTGGTTCACTCTCCGAATACGGGCGTAAATTTCGAAGGCAAGCTTCTTTCAATTTTAATGACCTGTCGGAGGGTGAGAGGACGATTATAAATAAAGCAATCTCCAGAGAGGATGGTTTCAGTATTCACACCGAAGAAAGGACGACCCAGGCGTTGCCCCCGGGTGCAAAACAACTCCAGGAGCGTTTCAGTGCACATAGCGACGAAACTTTCGAAAGAAATAGTAGATTCAATGAGGCCACTGGCCGGTTTTATCTGATCGATTTTAATAACAGCACATACTGGACACAATTCGCTACTAAAATGGATGCCAACAATTAACCAGACGTTCCATACGCGCACTGTCTGTACCGCTCATCCCACTGCAAGACTCGCGCGCTCTATTCAGCACGGGTGCTGAAACCGATTACCTCTTGAGGGTTTCAATAAGACCCGATGCTTCTCTTCATCGTGCCGCTCTCTGTCGGGACGGCGGGGTTTTTCTCACTCCCCGCTGTCCACTCACCCAGAGTATCGATGTCGGAGCTCGACCCTTCCTGGATCCGGTGGCCGTACGCGCGGATTCGCCGCGAGCTCGTCACCGAGCAGGGGGAGGTCCGCCGGTTCGTCGCCCAGTTGGAGTACGATGTCGCAGCCACGCCCACTGGGCAGAGCACGCCGGACTGGCGGACGGTCGCCCGCTTCGACCACGACATCAGCGGCGAGCAGTCTCACGACGTTCGCGAGGAGGGGCTGCACATGGACATCTACCGGCATGGAGAGAAAGAGCGCGTTATCACAGACTTCCCGCCCGTCCCGCTGGCGATCGCCCCGCGATTCTGTGAGGAGACACTGGAGGCACGGGCGGACGCGCTGCTGGAGCGCTTCGAGCGGTGGCACGACTTACACGGCCCGTGGCGAACTCACTCCTCGGAGTAGAACTCGTCGACGTCGACCTCAGTGAGGTCGTCAAGGTCGGGGATCTCGAGGTCGTCTGGGACCTCAAACTCCTCGACAGGGCGGCCGGTCTCCTCGGCGAGAATCTCGGCGAACGTCTTTGAGTCCCGGTTTTCGAGCGACATGGCGAAGGGTACGTATACGCAATTCTTCGGGACCTGGCGTATTAATGTTGTCCACCGTCCTTGTATCGGTCAGCGGTCCTCTCTCGACTCACAGTGGAACCGCCCGCCCGGTTCCCACTCGTCGATTGCCGCGCTGGCTGCCCGCGCCCCGCCTCACTCGAGCAGTTCGCCGGCGATGATGTTCTTCTGGATCTCGCTGGTCCCCTCGCCGATCTGGTAGATCTTCGCGTGGCGGTACTGGCGCTCGACGGGGTACTCGCGGGTGTAGCCGTTGCCGCCGTGCAGTTGGATGGCGTCGCTTGCCACCTCCTCGGCGACCTCGGAGGCGTAGAGTTTGGCCATGCTGGCGAGTTTGGTGGGCTTCTCGTCGCGGTCGACGCGCGCGGCGGCGTCGTAAGTGAGCCGTTTGGCGTTCTCGACCTTGACGGCCATCTCCGCGATGGTGTGCTGGACGGCCTGGAACTCGCCGACCGGCTGGCCGAACTGCTCGCGCTCCCCGACGTACTCCTTTGCCTCGTCGAGACACCGCCGGGCGATGCCCAGCGCCTGGGCGGCGATCCCCACCCGCTCCTCCTCGAAGAACTCCATCAGCTGGTAGAAGCCGCGGTTCTCCTGCCCGACGAGGTTGTCGGCGGGCACGCGCACGCTGTCGTATCTGAGTTGGGCGGTGTCGGAGGCGTTCCAGCCCATCGTCTCGATCTCCCGCTCGACCTCGAAGCCCTCGCGGTCGGTCTCGACGATGATCGCGGAGATGCCGCCATGCCCTTCCCCGCCGGTGCGACACATCGTCAGCACGTAGTCGGCGATCGAGCCGTGGGTAATGAAGGTCTTCTCGCCGTCGATGACGTACTCGTCGCCGTCCCGTTCGGCGGTGGTTTCGATGCTGGCGGCGTCGCTGCCGTGCTCGGGTTCGGTGTTGCCCAGCGCCCCGATCAGGTCCCCGGAGGCGACGCCCTCGAGGATCCACTCCTTCTGCTCGCGGGTGCCGTACTCGGCGACCATCCGCGTCCCGAAGGAGGTTCCGATGGCTGCCAGGATCCCCGCGTCGGCGTAGGCGACCTCGTCGGCGAAGATGGCCGCCTCGACCTGCCCCATCCCCGCGCCGCCGAACTCCTCGGGGATCCCGAGCCCGACGAGGTCCGCCTCGATGGCCTTCTCCCAGACTTCCTCGGGCCACTCGCCGCTCTCCTCGTGCTCGCGGGCGACCGGTTCGACCTCCTCGCGGGCGAACTCCCGGACCGCGTCCCTGACCGCTCGCTGCTCTTCCGTTAACGAAAAATCGACCATACGCCGTGGTGGGACAGGGGCGTGTTAACTGTTTGCAGCCGAAGGATCGTGTTTAGGTTAGCAGAATCGGGGTTCAATCCAGCAAGAAAGCCCCGGGCGTCTGGACTCGGGGGGCTCGCTGCGGTCCTCGGCTCACGCTGTTCGCCTGCGGTCCTTGCGTCGCCCGCCGTCGTCCAGACGCCCGCCCCTTTCAGTCCCGCCCACTTCAGCTGTCCAGACGGGGCGGGACTAAAGCGCCCGGAGGCTCACCGAGCGAGACGACGTAAGCACCGCAACGGAGTGAGGAGCGTGGTTCGAGAGAGCGAAGCTCTCTCGTCATCCCGGAAATCTGCGATTTCCGGAGACAGCGAGTCGCAGCCGGCGAGCCTCCGGGGGCTTTCTTCCTGTTTCCGGTCCTCTACGCCTCGAACCCTCACTAAACACCACCGCCGAAGCGGGGCCCACAATTAAGTGGAGTGTTACCGAATAGCGGGATATGAATTTCGCGAACTACGTGGACGTCGCGGCGCGGGACGCCCCCGACCGAACCGCCCTGACCGACCACCGCCGCGAGGTCAGCTTCGCGGAGCTGGCCGCAGAGACCGACGCCGTCGCTAACGCGCTCGCCGAGTTGGGCGTCGAGCCCGGCGACCGGGTGGCGCTTTACCTCCCGAACAGCGTGGCCTTCGTGACCGCTTACTTCGGCGCGATGAAACGCGGTGCGGTCCCGTTCCCGATCAACATGCGCTTCCAGGGCCACGAGGTCGAGTACGTCCTGAACGATTCGGGAGCGGTGGCGGTCGTCACCGCCGGCCAGTTCGAGGACGTCATCGCCGGCCTCGACGTCGACGGCCTCGAGATGGTCGTCGCCGACGGCGAGCGGGGCCACGACTACGCCGACCTCGTGGCGAGCGCCGCCGGCGACTACGACGTCCACCCACGGAAGAACGACGAACTCGCCGAACTGGTCTACACCAGCGGGACCACCGGCCGGCCGAAGGGCGTCAAACACACCCACGGCAACCTCGATACCAACGCCCGCGGCCTGGTGCGGTACATGGGCTGGGGTGAGGACGAGGTCGGGCTGACGGTCTGTCCCTGTTTCCACGTCTCCGGGCTCAACATCACGGTGACGCCGTTCGTGGTGATGCGGGCGACCGACCACCTGCTGCCGGAGTGGGACCCCGAGACCGCCCTGCAGACTATCGAGGCCCGCGACGTCACCTATACGTTCCTGATACCGACGATGCTGATCGACCTGCTGGAGTCGGGGCTGGCAGAGGAGTACGACACCTCCTCGCTGGAGGTGATCGGCGTCGGCGGTTCGCCGATGCCCAGAGAGCGCATCGAGACCACCGAGGAGACCTTCGACTGCACGCTGCTTGAGGGCTACGGCATGACCGAGACGACGCCGCTGGCGGCGATCAACACGCCCGACCAGGACGTCAGGAAGGCAGGTAGCATCGGGCCGGTCGCCGAGGAGGTCGTCGACGTCCGCATCGAGGACCCCAGCACCGGCCGGGAGGTCGGGGTCGGCGAGAAAGGCGAGTTCCTGTGGCACGGCGACACGGTCACGCCGGGCTACTTCAAGATGGCCGAAAAAAACGAGGAGGCGTTCGTGGAACGGGATGGCAAGCGGTGGCTGCGCTCGGGTGACATCGGCCGGATGGACGAGGACGGCCACCTCTTCGTCGAGGACCGCCGCGACGACATGATCATCACCGGCGGCGAGAACGTCTACCCCCGGGAGGTCGAGGAAGTCATCTACGAACTCGATGGGGTCGCGGAGGCCGCCGTCGTCGGCATTCCCCACGACCGCCTGGGGGAGACCGTCACCGCGATCATCGTCCGGTCGGGCGAGGGGCCGACCGCCGAGGAGGTCGAGGCCCACTGCCGGGAGCGGCTGACCGACTACAAGATCCCCCGCGAGGTCGAGTTCGTCGAGGAACTCCCGAAGACTTCCACGCGGAAGATCGACAAGGTGTCGCTGCGCGAGGACTTCGCCTAGGTTCCGTCGTCTGTTTCGTTGTCTGTTCTCTGGAACCCAAGTACCACAGTCGGAAAGCTCCGAGGCGTTGCGGTCGAGGGGATCTCACGATTCCTTGCGGTCACCGTTCGAGCGGGCCGAGGCCTCCCTTCGGTCGGCCTCGCACTCGCTGCGCTCCTCACCCCACTCCGTTCGGTTCCGGTGCTTGTTTCACCGGGAGAGCAGAGCTCTCCCGAGCTCACGGCGGCAATGCCGCCGTGAACGCCCGCCTTCCCGCAACGCCTCGTCCCTTTCAGCCCCACCCGAACCACACACCTCCCCAACCGACTGCGGTGCTCGTCGCTCACTCCGTTCGCTCCTGTGCTCCTCGTCCACCGGGAGACTCGCTTCGCTCGTCTCCCGAGCCCTCGGTCACTCGCTGTTCCCGAGGACCTCGCACGGTGCTGTCGCGCGATGGACCGCGCGACAGCGCGCGCCACGGGATGGGGCTAATAGTTACGGCGAAAAAATGACGGTCCCTCTACCTCCGGGCCGGCCTCACTCCGAGAGGCGAGCCTCGATGAGCCGGTCGCGGTGTTCCTCGGGGGTGCCGAGGAAGTTCCGCCAGGCTTTGGCCTGCTTGAGGTAGATGTGAGCGTCGTGGTCCCAGGTGAAGCCGGTGCCGCCGTGGTTCCACATGTCGTCGCCAAACACGCGGTGGAGCCGGTCGGCGGCGTAGGACTTCGCGGCCGACACCGCGCGGGTCGCGTCTGGGTCGTCGGCGTCCAGCGCCCACGCCGCGTAGTAGGTCAGCGAGCGGGCGCTCTGCATGTCGATCCACATGTCTGCGGTCCGGTGTTTGACGGCCTGGAATTTCCCGATGGGCTGGCCGTACTGGGTGCGCTCGGTGGTGTACTCGGCGGACATGTCGACCGCGCGGTCCGCGGCCCCCACGAGCATCGCACAGCTGGCGACCGTGAAGCGGTCGGCCGCCCGTTCCAGGGCGCTGCCGCCGCCGTGGGCGGGCCCGAGCACGCGCTCGGGCGGGACCGTCAGGTCAAGCTCCAGGTCGTATAGCGGCCGGGTCCGGTCGAGGCTATCCAGCGCCTCCACCGAGACGCCCTCGCTCTCGGGGTCGACCAGACAGAGGGTGACCCCGTCGTAGCCGCCGGCCTCGCGGGTCCGGGTCGCGACGAGTACCTCGCCGACCGCGTCGGCGTAGGGGACCAGCGTCTTCGTCCCCGAGATGGTGACCGAACCGTCGTCGGCGACCTCGCCGTCCGCGCCGACGGCGGCCGGCAGCGACTCGTTGCGGTCGTTGTAGGCCGCAAGCGAGAGCCGACAGTCACCGTCGGCGACCGCGGGCAGGTACTCGTCTTTCTGCTCTTCGTCCCCGAGTTCCGCGATGAGCGGGGCGCCGACCGCCGCGGTCTCCGGAAGCGGGCCGGGCATCGCGTACCGGCCCGTCGCCTCCAGCAGTGCGGAGAGGTAGACCATCCCCTCGCCGAGGCCGCCGTGGTCGATGGGGACGGTCACGGCGGGGTAGTCGAGGTCCGAAATCTCGGACCAGACTTCGTCGACGACGTCCTCGCCCTCCATCTCCCGGCGGGCGAACTCGATGCCGCCGTTGGATTCGAGGAAGTCCTCGGCGGTCTCCTGGATGCGCTCCTGCTCGTCGGTGAGTTTGGCTCTCATGATTCCTCCCTGTGGCTGGTCTGGCTCTTGTCGTCTTTCGGCATCCCCAGCACGCGTTCGCCGATGATGTTGCGCTGGATGTCGCCGGTGCCCGCGGCGATCCACGACCCGTAGGTCTGAAGATAGTCCCGGACCCACTGGCCGTCCTCGGGGCCGTCCTCCCACAGCGCCGCCTCGGGACCGAGGATGTTCACCGCGAAGTTCTCCAGGTCGTTTGCGAGTTCGTCAGCAACCACCAGGTCCATCGACCCCTCGGGGCCGGGCATGCCCGTCTCCATTTGCTTGGAGACGTTGCGCAGGTGGCTGACCTTCGCGGCCTGGATCCGGCTGTCTAGGTCGGCCAGTTCCTGACGGACGACCGGGTCCTGGACCAGCGGCTGACCGTTGCGGGTGTTGTTCTTGCAGTACTCCAGGATGTCCTTGTATCGCTGTTCGATCGAGAAGATGCGGGTCGTGCCGTGCTCGAACGACGAGAGGGTCATCACGACGTCCCAGCCCTCGTCGACCTCGCCGACGACGTTCTCGGCGGGGGCGACCGCGTCGTCGAAGTACATCTGGTTGAATCCCTCCTCGTCGCTGGCCTGGTGGATCGGCGAGGTGCTCACGCCCTCCTGGTCCATGTCGACCAGGATGGTCGTGATCCCCTCGTGTTTCAGCCCGGAGTCGTCGGTCCGGGTGACCAGGAAACACCAGTCGGCGTAGTGGGCGTAGGAGGTCCAGATCTTCTGGCCGTTGATCCGGAACTCGTCGCCGTCCCGTTCGGCACGGGTGGTCAGGCTCGCGATGTCCGACCCGGCGCCCGGCTCGGAGTAGCCCTGGCACCACACCTCCTCGCCGTTGAGCATGTTCGGGAGGTATCGCTCCTTCTGTTCGTCTGTGCCCAGCTCCATCAGCGTCGGGCCGACGAAGTTGATCCCGATGGCGTTGATCTGCTGTGGGGTGTGATACTTGGCGGTCTCCTCGCGGTAGACGGTCTGTTTCAGCAGCGAGGCGTCCCGGCCGCCGTACTCCGAGGGCCAGTGCAGCCCCGCCCAGTTGCCCTCGTAGAGGCGAGCCTGCCAGTCCCGGAGGAACTGTTCTCGTTCGTCCTGGTCGTCGGGGACGTCGCGGTCCCCCTCGGTCCAGCCGTCCGGGAGGTTCTCCTCCAGCCACGCCTGGAGCTCTTCCCGGAACTGCTCCTGTTCCGATGTGTACTCGAAGTCCATGCGGTATGATACGTCGTAACGGTCCCACAAAGTTCTACCTCTCTCGGCTCGGCCAGCCGGGGGGGCACGCGGCCTGCTGTCCGCTCCGCACACCGGCAGCTCGCGAACCGACGGCTCGCAGGCGTCGACGGGACGGAGAACCGCCCTGCCTGGCGGCTCAGTCCCGGCTGGCCTCGCCGGTCAGGACCTCGTGGTCGGTCTCGCTGTCGGTCAGAAAGGAAGGGTCCCCGGACTCGCGGCGGCCGTCGGGGAGCCGTCGCCGGCGGTCGCTGCGCCGGTCCCCGTCGGCCTCCTCGAGCAGTTCGCGGGCGATCTCGTCTTTGAGCCACAGGTGCGGGCTCATCGGGCCGAGTCCCATGCTACTCTCTTTCGGGGCTGCAGCGCCATAAGCGGTCGCCCGGGGAACGGACGCGACCCGCCGCAAAAAGCGAGGGCCGGTTACAGGACGTCGTCGACGGAATCGAAAGTCTCGATGTCGACGCCGTCGCCGGTGACGGTCGCGAGCGCGAGCCCGTTACCGGAGCCGGTGTCGCGCTCGGTGGGGGCGTTGATCGCCTGCGCGGCCAGCGTCCGGGCCTCCTCGATGGACATCTCGGGGTCGTACTGTCCCTCGAGGACACCGTAGGCGAGTTGCATCCCGCTGCCGGTGACGGTGTACTCGTCTTCCATCACGCCGCCGGCGGGG
>Ga0207714_1002344_pt1 | contig 11499 bp, 17 predicted proteins | sample PonA232FremontCA_2_FD_187270 | JGI IMG/M metagenome (GOLD analysis project Ga0207714, IMG submission 187270) | Marine sediment microbial community from Fremont, CA, USA - Pond A23 Sediment 2 (SPAdes) | ecosystem: Environmental > Aquatic > Marine > Unclassified | place: USA: Fremont, California... | reverse complement strand
CCTCGAAGGAGGGCGACGCCGACAGCATCGGCCGGTTCGGCGTCGGCAAGGGCCAGATCGTCGCCAAGGGCCACACGGCCTTCTTGAGCGGCACCACCGTCCTGCACTACAACGTCCGGGCGTGGGGCCTCACCGTCAAGACGGTCCCGCTGCCGGACGAGCGGGCGGTCGACGGCCTCGAAGTCCGCGTGTCCCACTACAACGACGAGGTGCCGAACTACGACTTCAAGTGGAACGACTACGACGGCCGCGTCCGCTCGCGGTTCGCCTACACGTCGATGGCGCGCGGCGTCGACGTGGTCGTCAACGGAGACGTGGTCTCCCGGAACCAGCCGGCGGACGCGGTCGACAGCCACTACTCGAAGACGGTGACCGGCGGCACGGACGGCCCGCGCTTCACCGCCGCCATCGAGCCGTCGTCGACCGACGACGTGTCGGTCCACTCGAACGGCGTGTACGTCAAGGACGTCGACTACCAGGGCGTCGGCGGGGTCGTGGTGACCGACGAGAACCTCGACCTGAATTTCGCCCGCAACGACATCAAGTCCGGCTGTCCGGTGTGGGAGCAGGTCTCGGACGCGCTCTCCGAGGCCGTCGAGGAGATGCTGATGGCGATCCCGGACGACCGCCTCAGCGCGCAGGCGCGGTCGTTCCTCGCGGAGCGGTCGATGGAGGGCGGCAACATCGACGCCGAGCGGCCGATGTTCAAGACGGTCGACGGTCGGGAGGTCTCGATGAACGACATCAACTCCGCCAGCCAGGTGGCCTTCGAGAACGGCACCGACCAGCGCGCCCGCCGGCTCGCCGAGGGGTGGAGCATGACTATCCTCGACACGACCGACGAGGCAACGGCGGCGCTGCACGACAAGATGCAACAGGTGAAGGAGATCCGCGACGCCCTGCCGGAGGAGTTCGACGTCGACGAGAAGGCCGACGAGGTCAGCCTGCCGGACACCCACGAGACGCTGACGGACCGCGACGCCAACAGCGTTCAGCGGCGCAAGCTCGCCGCCGCGCGGCGGTTCGCCGAGGAGATCGGCTGCTCGCGCACCGTCCGCTGGGGCGAGTCCGACGTGTCCGACTCGTGGACCGACGGCCACGACGAGATCGTCCTCACCGACGGCGCCGCGCCGTCCCGCAACAAGGCCGCGTGGATCCCGTCGGTGTTCCGCGCCGTCGTCAAGCAGGCGTCGTCCCGCGAAGACACCCGCGGCGAGGAGCCGTCCGGGACCTCGTTCTCGCGCCGCTACGCCGAGAAGATGGAGGACCACTTCGACGCGATGGCGTCCATGGCGGAGGAGGCCGACCGGAACGGCATCGAGGCGGCGTTCGGGGGGACCTTCTGATGTGGCCCAACGGCACCGAGCCCGAGCCCGGTAACCCCGGCGCCGACACCCGGGCGGCGATGACCGAGGACCAGACGCTGCTGATCGAGTCCTGCGGCGAGGACTCGAAGACGGAGTGGATAGAGTCGGACGAGTGGGCGTTGCTGTCGCTCGAAGCATAGACCGGCGGAAGGGAAACCACGCCGAACCAACCTGTCGCCCCATACCCGCGGAGGGGCCTTTGACGAGCCGGCTGGGGTCCGGCGAAACAGGAGGCGAAACGCCATGAACGAGACAACGACGAGCGAGGACGAGATCGTGTATAGGTGCAAGGTGTGCCCGCCCGGAGACGAGTACGAGTCGGGCGCCCGCGCCGACGTGGTGCGGCACATAACCATGAAGGACGACCAGTACCACGGCGAGCGCGACGGGAACGAGCGAGGCGCCATCCGCGAGATGACGCGCGCCGAGGTCGAGACCGAGGAGGCAAACCGGAGGTGCGACCACGACGGAGAGGAGCGGACGGTGGTCGAGTCCGGAAACGCCAAGTACGAGGGCCCGGCGGGCGGCATAGACGCGACCATGCAGAACATCGCCGAACGGCCGGTGAAGTCCTCGCGGCAGAAGGGCGAGGTCGTCACGGACGTCGAGGCGGAGCCGAAGGTGGCGGTGCTGATGGCGCCCGAGGACTGGGCGCGCGTGCTCGGGTCGGAGGGGCTCGGGCACGAGCAGCGCGCCGAGATCGTCAGGCAACTGTCGTCGGTCGGCGGCGGGGGTGCCTGATATGAGGCGGGTGGTGACGCTGCTGTTGCTGTGGCTCGCGGCGGTGCTGTTGTTCGTCGTGGGCGACACGGCGACGACCGTCGCGGGGCTCCGGCTCGGCGCGGTCGAACTGCACCCAGTCGGCCGCCCGGTGGTGCGGCGGTCCGGCGTCGCCGGCATCCTGGCCGCCAAGGCCGCGGTCGTGGTGGTTTGCGGCTCGGCGTCCGCGTACGCCGCGGTGGCGAACCGCCCGACCACCGCGATGGCGGCGCCGGCGGTCCTGGTGGCGTTCGGGGCGTTCGCGACGGCGGCGAACTCGCTGGTAATATGGTCGCTGCTGTAACGAAGCGCCCGCACGGGGGATCTTGCATCCGTCGGGTATGCACGACCCTTCCGCCTTACCGCGGCTTCGGCGGTCTCGCGGCCGCGCCGTCTCTATCGCGCCCCGTTAAAAAAACAAAACGCGATAGAGACGGAGCGCGCTCGGAGCGGCCGAGACCGACACACGGCGGAGCGGTTACCCACACCCGCCGAGTGCAGGACCCCCGTCGCGACCGGCTCGCGGGGGCGGCGGAGGCGTCGCCCCGCCGGGCCGCCACCCGCCACAGGCTGACCGCGGCAGCGCTTGCCGCAGCCGTAAGAAATACAACGACGGCACCCGAAGCGAGGACCGGACGCGGACCGCGCGAAACCCGACGCGGTCCTCTACCCGTATGCACACCACACAGCAGCCCGCGCCGCCGGACTCCCGACCCGGCGGACAGACCCAGGGGCCTCTGCCACCGCCGATCATGCGGCGGGGTACGCACCGCCCGCGGAATGCCGCGGCCGGCTATGACGGTGACCCAGAGCGGTGATCGAGCCGGCCCCGGTGGCCCCGGACCCCCACGCGCAGCCACGGCGGCGCCACGGAGGACGGAGGACGCGCGGGCGGCGGCTGGCCGAGACGCGGAGCCCGGACCGAGCGGCGAGCGCAACACGGACCGAGCGCGAGCCTCGCGGAGGGCGTCGTGTTCCGGCCGGCCGTAGAATGCAGACACAGTAGGTGCGACATCATAGACATTTTCCGGCGACAGGCCGGCGGTGGAGCCGGGGCGAGTCACACGCGCCCCACCCCCCTCCGCCGCCGGCCCGCCAACGGCGGCCGACCGGTGCAACCACCCGGGCGGCCGCGATTGCTATGAGCAGACAACGACCCAGAGACTTCGACGCGGTAGGACAGTACGAGGCGGTGTCCGTCGACTCGGACCTCACCGTCGAGGCGATACACAACGACGCCGTGGCCCGCACCATCGACGCCGACCGCGTCCTGGTGGGCGGCGGCCTGCCGGACGAGGCGATAGACGTGATGCACAGGCCCGCGGTCAACGATCGGCTCGCGTTCGAGGACGTAGACCTCTGCCGGTACGACGACGGCTCCGCGACGGTGGTGTGGCTGGCGCCATGAGCGACGACGCCATACACGCCGACATCGCGGCCGTGATCGAGCGGGAGCCGGGCGGGTGCGTCATCCAGCTGATGGAGCGGTGCGACCCCGAGGACGACCCGCACGGCGACGGCGCCAGGCTCGTCCGGGAGATCACCGCCGACGAGGTGATGCTCCCGTGACCGGCGGCGAGCGGATGGACGGCGCGGCGTTCCGGAGGGTCCGGGACGACCGCGGCGCGCTGTCGAGGACGCCCGTGGACACACACGCGGTGTATGGTTCGGTCGTCCTGGCGGACCGCGACCCGCCGGGGGACGCCCCGCACCGCGACGGGTTCGAGAACCTCGTAACCGCCATCAGGACGGCCCGTCCCGGCGACAGGGTACGGGTGAACGACGGCTCGTGGATGGAGGTCGTGGAGACCGAGGCGGAGGGATTCATCGCGGTGTACGACAGCGGCTCCGTCCGCTACTCGGTGCTGCCATCGAACCCGATGGACCGGCCGTCGGGAACGTTCCACAGCCCGTGGATGCGGAGGGAGGACGACTGGTCGTCCGAGGGCGAGGTGCACTCGCTGGAGGTCGGCTGGAGCGGGGAGGCGGACCGGCGCCCCTGACACCCGCCCCACGTCCCGTAGCCCCGGCCGCGGCAAGGGGCCTGACGAGCCCGCGAGGGCCACAGGGCGGCGTGGCTGCCGCCGAAACGGAGACACACATGAGTGAGACCCAACACAAGGCCGACGAGGCCGACGGCGACGAGCAGGACAGAGACATAACCAACGAGCGGTTCTACGAGCGGCTGGCGATGGACGGCGTGACGCTGGACGGGTCGTTCTACATGCCCGAGGGGACCGGCCGCCAACGCCGGTACTTCGAGTACGACCCCGCGGAGGTCAAGGGCTTCGACGCGGTCCGCGACGACGACGGCGAGATCGTCGCCCAGAAGGTCGCGTCCCACGACACCGCGATGATCGAGAACGTCGGCAAGGACCACATCGAGGAGGTCGTCAAGCCGAAGGTGCGTGAGGGGTTCGGTTCGTTCGGGTTCGTCCGCACCGAGGTCGGCGCCGACGAGGAGTCGGGGTCCGCGGGGTCCGCGGACTCCGGCGGCGACGGCGACTTCGAGCCGATGGACGACGACGAGACGTTCGACACCATCCGCGAGAACCACGGCGAACACGGGTTCTTCTCGGAGGACGACGACGACGAGCCGAAGGTCGTCAGCCTGGCCCACCCGGACGCGAGGCTGATGGGGTACATCACCGGCAGCCACGTCGGCGCGCTGCCGGCGGACGGTCTCTCGACGGTCGACGACTACCGCGACGCCGTCTACCAGGCGCTCGAACGGACCGGCGAGCCCGAGGGCGTTCTGGAGTCGCCGGACGACGTGCCGATCATGACCGACGACATGATGGAGACGTTCACCGAGGCCGGCAACCAGATCAAGCACGACGAGGAGACCCGCGAGCGGCTGTCGAACCAGGTCGAAGCGCGGTGGGAGGACGGCGAGTACGACCACCTGCGCGACGAGGATGACGAGCAGGACGAGCAGTACGAGCAGGACGAGGAGGGCGCGGGCGGCGAGGAGTGACCGCCCGCCCCATCACTTCGTCGGGGCCGCCAACGGAAAGCCCCCTGACGAGCCCGCGAGGGCCACAGGGCCGCGTGGCTGCGGCCGAAACGGAGACACACATGGAACGACGAAAGTTCATCGCTGGCCTTACGACGGCCGGCATCGGCGCAGGCGCACTCGTATCGACGATGACCGCATCGGCGCAGGTCGAGGCGGGCATGTTCGACGTGCAGGAGGAATACACGGTTGACACCCGGAGCGGGCGTGTCGAATCAATCACGCTCGAAAACATCAATGTCACGGCTTCGTGGGAGAACTTCGACAACCCCGCGACGACCGTCGAGTGGATGCTCGAAGTGACCCGGAACGCGCCCGGCATGTCGCTCGAATCCGAACAGCTCGCGACCGTGTCCGCCGAGGTGGCGGAGCCGGATTTCGGCGGCTCGGAGTCGACGACGATACCGGACCAGGACCTCGTGGAAGCGTTCGGCGAGGGGTCGTTCGACGCGCCGTCGGAGGTGCCGGGCCCCGGGTACGGCAACGGCGGCGAGATCACCGAGGCGTTCGACGTTTCGTTCGGGCTCCGGGCGACCGTCACCGACAGCGAGGGCAACTCGCACAGCCAATACGTCGGCGGCTCGACCGACCTCGGCATCAACAACCAACGCGCCGACGTGGGGGCCAGCGGCGAGGGCGACCTCACCGCCGAAGAAGCCGCCGCCGGGGAACCGAACGGCTACGGAACGTCCATCCCGACGGCCGGCAACCAGGCGCAGTTCGACCAGTTGCAGGGTATGGATATCCCCGACCCGTTCCAGGTGACGGCGGTGAACACCGGGCGGTCTGGCGAGTCCGGCGAGGTGGCCGTTACCGCGTTCTACGGCGGCTACGACGAGGCGCCGAACGACAGGCTCGGACCCGCCCCGACACCCGACGACTACGACGGCGAGGGCGTGACGCAGTTCACCATCGGGTCGGCCGGGTCGGGGGCCGACCTCCCGACGAGCATCGCCCCCGGCTCCGTGAGCGGGGACGCGGGCCTCGTCAACCTGATAGAGATGGGCAACGAGCCGGACGAATTGTACGTCGGCCCGCCGTAGGCCGGTGGTCAACAAGAAACGCGCGCTGATGGCGATGGTTGTGGTGGTTCTCCTGCTCGCCATCGGCGGGGCGTGCACGGAACTACGGAACGGCCCCGCCGCCGGCGGCGAGCGGACGCCGGCACCGGCCGCGACGCCCGAGCCGACGCCGACGCCGACGCCCAACGGCACCGGCGCGTCGACGGCGACGGCGGCGACGACGGCGACCACGCCCACGCCCGAGCCGGACGGCGGCGGCGGCGCGCCGACACCCACGCCGGGGTTCGGCGGCGACGACGGCGGCGACGGCGGCGCCCCGCCCCGGCCGAACGTCACGGCGGGCGGGAACGGAACCATAGACGGATAGACGCGAACCGCACCGGGCACGGGGCGCGAGCCCCCACCCGTTGCCCACGCCCGCCACCCGCGCGGTGGCAAAGGGCCTGATGAGTAGGCAGCGTGGCGGCTGCTCGAAACGGAGGCACACACCATGCCCGACATAGAAGACAAGTTCGTCCAGGCGCTCGTCGAGGGCGGCCCGGACGGCTACGTGCTGGTGGAATCGAAGATGGTGCGCGGAAGCACACACGACAAAGACAGGACGAAGATGACGAGGCTGGTCGAGGCCGGGTCGCTGATCGACGAGCTCGACGACCTGCGGGCGCTCCAAACCCGGGACATGACGCAGCGACGGGACTACGACCCGGACGAGGAGGGATCCGCATGAACGCCGGCAACGAGAAGGAGATGTTGGAGGAGCTGCGCGGCCTGAGGCGGGCGGCCGAGAGGCGGGCCGCGGCGGCGGAGGCGCGCGCCGCCGTCGAGCTCGCGGTCAACGCCAACCCCGACAGCGTCGGGTCGCTCGGACCGAGGGACATCGAGAAGGCGGCGGAGACCATCGAACGCAGCGGCGTCCTGGCGGACGGCATCTGACACGCAACCATGGCAGAGAACATCTACAAGTTCGGCGGCATAGACCCCCTCTCGCGCTCGGAGTCCGAGCGGGGCGAGGCGGAACCGGAGACCGACCCGCGGGGCGGCGGCGGCACGGAGGTCTCGTCCGGCATGCACCTCATGTCGGCGGTGGAGCAGTTGGAGCCGGTGGCGGGCGCCTCGATGGCGTACTTCGACCCGGACGCGCCCGACATGTCGCTGGCGGAGCTCCAGGAGGCCGTCGAGGACGGCCGCGTCGAGCTCCGCGAGGTGATGACCAAGACCGACCGCTTCCGGCCGACGGTCAACCCCCGCGCTTCGAGGCGGAAGGGGGACGAGGGCGACCTGCCGGACGACTCGGACGCGGACCTGTGGCACGTCCCGACGAACAACTACACGCCGGTCACGCCGCGCTCGCGGTTCGGGCCGCTCGGGCAGGCCATCGACTCGAACGACGGCATCGACAACTCCGGCGTGCACGGCGAGTTCCGGACCCGGCGCCGCGGCGGCGAGGTCTTCGGCGAGGTGTGGTTCGAGGACTTCACGCTCGGCGACGGGGGCTCCGACCCCGTCCGGCTCGGCCTCAAGTTCGGCTACAACTACTTCGGGGACCGCGCGTTCTTCGTCCAGCCGTGGGCCCAGCAGACCCGCTGCAAGAACAGCGTGGCGCCCCTCGACGACCGCGACGTTGTCATGGCCCACAACCGCGACCCGAACTGGCGGGAGGTGTGGGACGAGGCCGTGCGCGACCTGGGCATCTACGGCGACAAGCTGTCCCGGGCGGTGGACGACGCGCGCCGCATCATGTTCGACTTCTCCGGGACGCTGTCGGACCTCGACGCCGACCGCGACGGGGACGACAACGTGATAGACGTGCCGGTTTCCGCGGAGGCCTTCTACGAGAACCTGGGGTTCCCGGACCCGAGGGCGTGCGCCGAGCACGCCATGGAGGAGTCCGACGCGGTGGGCGACGAGGGCGGCCTCGTCAGCGCGTGGCACGTCCACGCCGGGGCGACCTACTGGCTGTCGTGGGGCTGGAACGGCTCGGAGGACTCGCGGGCGTTCCGCGAGTACCGCCGCGCCGCCAACGACCTGCTGTTCAACCCGCACCAGATGGTCGACCGGGTCCGCCAGCAGTTCGCCGAGGACCGCCGCGACGAGATCGTCCGGGAGGTCGTCGGCGAGGGCGCGTCGCTGGAGGACGCGACCGACGAGCAGCGCGCCGAGATCGAGAGCCGCATGATGGACAACGACGCCGTCTCCCAGATGGAGGCGGCGACCGAGTCGCTCGGGGACCTCGTGGAGCGGTTCGAGGACACCGAGGAGCGCCTCGACCGCGTGCAGGAGGCGATGTAGGCGGGTGGCCTACTGCAAAGACTGCGGCAACAAGATGAGTTACACCGAGGCGTCGGCCGGGCAGTTCGGCTCGTCGCTGCGGTGCAAGTCGTGCGGTTCGTACAACGTGATGGAGTGACCGGCCGGGGGCGGCGGAGCCCACCCGCCCCAGGCTGCCCCGTCGGGCCAGACTCGCGGAGGCCCCTGACGAGCCGGGTGAGGTCCGGCGAAACGGTAACGACACAGAATGCCAGACAGAGAGAACGCGTCGTTCTGTCGACCAAGGCTGTACGACAAGAACGACCCCGAGATGGAGGACGACGTAACGCTGTTGCTGCGAGCCATAGACGCCTACATGGAGGACGCTATGGACAACGGCAACAAAGAGAAGGTGACGCACACGGCCAACCTGCGTAGACGGCTTATCGACTATGCCGGCGACGACTACTCCGACGAGGCCGGGGAGTCGCCGGTCAAAGGGGCGGCGTGATGGGCCTGGCGGAACAACCCGGTTCCGCCGACGGCGCCGACGAGGAACCCACACCGCGGCCCCACGACCTGCCGGACCATTTCGCCGCGCTGTACGACGAGTGCCTCGACGAAGTGTCGGAGTACGCCGACGAGAGGGGCGTGACGCTGTCGCAGGTGGCGGACGCGCACTCCGCCATCATCGACGGCGACCAGCGGCTCACCAGGCACGACGACATGATCGAGCACACCGGCATGGACTACCACGCGTCCCGGCAGTCGGCGGCGGTGCTGTCGGACATCGGCGGCGTCCACGAGGCGTACGACGACGACTGGAACCTGTGGTGGGTCCGTTGCAGCGAGCGCATAGCCGATATGTGCGAGGACCGCCGGATAAGCCTGTACCGCTACTACGAGATGGAACCCGAGCTGCGGGACTTCCAGGACCAGGTGATAATGTGGTACACGCGGCGCAACCGGCGCCAGCAGCAGCCGTGGACGCTGACCTCGTTGAAGGAGAAATACGTCCACCGCATCCAGCGGTGGTTTTTCCCCTCGAAGCCTGTCGGAGACAGCGTCCGGTGGGTCCACGACGCCGACGACGGAGACGTGGTGCGGTACCGCGAAGAGACCGGCCTGTACGTTCCGACGAGCTGGAGCCGCCACATAGCGGCGCGGTACGTCCGGACGGCCCAGGACGAGATAATCGAAGCCTACGAGCTTACCTACTGACATGACAGACTTAGACAAGAAGGCGGCCGAAGCGATAAACAGCATAGCGCAGAACCACGACGAGGACCGCGGAGACGTGAGGTCCCGCTACGAGGAGCTCCTCGAAGACGAGGAATCGAAGGGCGTCAGCAACCCCGGCCGCCGCGCGCTGCGGCGGCTCGGCCTCGACTACAAGGGCGCCGGGTCCTCGTCGTCCTCGGACGCCGAACAGCTGAAGGGCTACGTCCTCGGCGCGACCGACCCCATCAACACCAGCGCGTCGGCGGTCCGGCGGGCCCGCAGCTTCGTCGAGAAGTACGGACCCGAGCAGGCCATCGAGCGCGGCATGATCAAGTCCGCGCCGTCCGGCGGACTGCCCGACGGGCTCGCGTCGCTGACCGTGCGGACCGACGGCGACAGCGGCGAGGCCGAGTACGCGATAATCGACACCAACAGCAACAGCCCCACGTCGGGCGAGATCCTGCCGGAGGAGGACTACATCCGCTACGTCTACGGCGCGGTGTGGCGCGGCGCCGACGACGGGCCCCACCTGTTCAGCGGGGTCCTGTCGAACAACGACGGCACCGAGCCGCCGCGGCCCCCGGTGGGCGACGCCGTGTCGTTCTCCGCGTCGTGGGTCGGCGAGTCCGACCGCAACAACACCATCAGGCTGAACTTTAGCGGCGACGCGCCGTTCGAGACGGTCGACGGGTTCGGCGGCCCGTCGCTGGTGGATATGTTGGAAGACGGCGGCATGATCGGCCACGACGCGCTCGACGAGGCCGACTCGACGATGTACGACCGCAACGACGTGGTCGTGACCTACGGCTCCGTGACCTACATGGAGCTGGCCCCCGAGGGCGACCAGAGCCGGCGGCTGTCGCTGGTCGACCCGTTCGCGTTCGACGACGACCTCGAACGCACGGTGTGGCTCGCGGACCACGTCGAGGTCGGTTTCGCCGAGGAGTCCGATGTCTTCGTGATCGGGCAGGTCTCGGAGAGCAACAACGAGTACCCCGACTCCATCGAGGCCGTCGGCGTGGTCCCGCACCCGGACTACACCGTCGAGCCGCAGCCGGTCGAATCGATGGGCGGCGACGACTCCGAGCCCGAACCGGAACCGGAACCGGAGGCGGCCGACGGCGGCGACGGCCACCCGCCCCAGGCCGAGCAGGGAGGCACAACGCCGGCCGAGGCGGGCGCGGAACTGCAAGACCCCTCGGAGGTCGGCGGCGGCGATGGGGCGGACCACGACGCCGAGTTCGAGACCGGAGCCACCATCGAGGACTCCGAGCAGGCCGAGAAGGCCGACGACGGCGAGCACCTGCCGCCGGTCGTCGAGGGCGCCGACTACTCCGCCCTCCAGGAGGTCGCCGCCGGCGTCGAGTCGGTGCCCGGTAGCGGCATCTCCGCCGACGAGATGCGCGACCGCCTCGTCTCGGAGATGGGCGCGGAGACGCTCGCGCTCGCTCTGGGCGAGGACGGCGGCGCGTCGGAGGCCGGCGGCGGCTCCGGCGGCGAGGCCGGCCCGGCCGGCGGCGACGACGAGACGGTCGACGAGGCGCCGGAAGAAAGCGTCGTGTCCGACGGAGGGGACGGCCCCTTCGAGCCGGAAGACGAGGACGACGAGTGGAGCTGGTGAAATGCCGGGAGTGACCACGAAGCTCGACACCTACACCTGCCGGGGTCCGGCGGGAGACAGGCACGAGCCCGCGACGATGGAGGCGGCCCAGAACGAGGAGTCGCTGCAGATCGAGCACACCTGCCCGCTCTGCGGCGTGGTGGTGGTCGGCTGATGCCGGGCGGTTTCGCGCGGGGCGCCCTCGACAGCGTGGGCGACCTGCCCGACAACGTCCTCGACGCGATGAAGGGCGTCGGCGGGTTCGAC
>Ga0207714_1002342_pt1 | contig 11506 bp, 11 predicted proteins | sample PonA232FremontCA_2_FD_187270 | JGI IMG/M metagenome (GOLD analysis project Ga0207714, IMG submission 187270) | Marine sediment microbial community from Fremont, CA, USA - Pond A23 Sediment 2 (SPAdes) | ecosystem: Environmental > Aquatic > Marine > Unclassified | place: USA: Fremont, California... | reverse complement strand
GAAAGCTGCGGAAATTCTGGGTTGGGGAAGAAGTACACTTTGGCGCAAAATGAAACAGCACAATATTGACTAGTGAAATCTTTTGATACAAATTGATACAGACGCTTGGTGAGGGATCATGCAAAAAAAAGTACTGATACTTTTGGACGGAAACGATGTGGCGCCGAGATTTGATCTTTGCAGCGAAGTTTGGATAGGTGAGTTGGATGAACACTTTCGGTTGACAGACGAACAAATACTCGTATTGCCCAATGTCTCCTCTGAAGAGATGTGTCACCTGATTCTTACCCAATCAGTGGATACGGTGATTTGTAATGCAATTGAAAATGAGTATTATCAATATCTGGTATGGAAAAATATTGAAATGTACGATTCGGTTATAGGGGGATACAAACAAGCCTTGCAGGCTTACACTTCCGGAGTGTTGTCAAGTGAGCGGATTTTAACCAATTTGCAAGACGAGTATTTGCTTGATGAATAATCTTATAGCTCGATTTTTCGGCCTTCTCAAGGAAAGGGTTTGGTGCAGTAGCCAAAAGGATAGGTACAGCAGGCTAAGGGTGTCAATGATATCTATCATGCTTGTTGTTACCTTGGTGCCCTTGGCTGTAATGGCTGTGATTAACAGCCATCTCTACCATAATTCTCTGAAACAGCAAAATATCGATCAACTTCTTGGAATAGTCAACAAGACCAAGCACTCGATTCAGCTTTATCTTCAGGAACGCCTTAGTACTGTTCAATACATAGCCAATGGCAATACAGTAGAGGAGCTAAGAGATAATAATCAACTGCGGAATGTCTTTCACACCTTAAGTGGGAATATATCAGGTTTTGTGGATATCGGACTGATTAATCCGGACGGACAGCAGGTGACCTATGTTGGACCCTATGATTTGGAAGGAAAGGACTATTCTGAACACAACTCCTATCACGAAGTTAAAGTGAACGGTTCGTACATAAGTGATGTGTTCAAGGGGTACCGCGGATTCCCGCATATTGTTATAGCAGTTAAATTAACAGGACCAGACCAAAAAAGTTGGGTACTACGAACCACGATTAACATTGATAATTTGAACGAAATACTTGCAGCGATGAAACTCGATCCCGCAGCGGACGCCTTTTTACTTAATCGTGCTGGTACAATTCAGACCCCCTCAAAGTTTTACGGCGATGTGCTGGATTCATTTCCCATGGACATGCCGGCCAAGACTTTTCAGCCTACTATTAACGAGACAAGGGATAACCAAGGCGATAATGTAATCATGGCCTATGCCTACTTCCCCAAGTTGGAGTTTGTGCTCACTGTAATCAAGCCGTCCAGTCTTTTTCTCCAGTCCTGGTACGCCTTGAAGGGTCAGATGCTCGGCATTTTCATTGGGGGAACGCTTTTGATAATTATAGTTATATTCAGGTTGACCAATACCATGGTAAGGCGGATCAAGCAGGCTGACGAAAGAAGGGAGGTGGCCTTGAGGGAGTTGGAACATGCTCAAAAGCTTTCTTCTATAGGCCGTATGGCTGCCGGCATCGCTCACGAAGTCAATAATCCCTTGGCTGTAATCAACGAAAAAGCCGGATTGATCAAGGATATCATTCAAAATAATAGCAATATTCCACAAAGCGAAAAATTGACCAAGTTGTCCGACTCCATCCTGGCTACAGTGGAAAGGGCCAAGGATATCACTTATCGGCTGTTGGGATTTGCCAGTAGGCTGGAGACCAGGTACGAGAAATTGAACATAAACAATGTGCTAAGAGATGTGGTCAGTTTTCTGCACAGGGAGGCAGCGGAAAGAAATGTAAATATAAATATGGACTTTGACGAAAATCTGACAAAGGTTTCCACTGATCGAGGGCAGCTGGAGCAAGTGTTTTTGAATATCCTGACCAATGCAGTTACCGCGGTTGATGATGGGGGCAAAGTAGATATAAGCACCTGGGAAGAGGATTTAGGTACTGTAGGAGTTAGCATAAAGGATAATGGACACGGGATGGACAAGGAAACCCTTAGGCATATTTTTGAGCCTTTTTTTACAACCAAGACTGGGTATGGCACAGGCTTGGGTCTTTCTATCACCTACGGCATAATCAAAAAATTGGGAGGGGAGATCAAAGCTGACAGTGAAATTAATTCCGGTACCATATTCTACATTTATTTACCCAAAAACAATTCCCAAGGAGATTTTAGATGAACACCAATTATAAGGTATTGCTAGTCGACGATGAGGACGAGTTTGTCTCCACCCTTGCTGAACGTTTGGAAATGAGGGGTTATTCTACGAATGTAGCATACGACGGGGAAGAGGCTTTGGAATCAATAGAAACCGAGATGCCGGCGGTTGTGATTTTGGATATCAAGATGCCCGGTCTTAATGGAATCGAGGTTTTGAAAAGATTGCTCAATCTGGATCCCGGTCTGCCGGTCTTGCTTCTTACTGGGTACGGATCAACAGAAGAAGGGATGCAAGGAATGCAAATCGGTGCCTTTGATTATATGATGAAACCCTTGAATATTGATGAATTGATCAAAAAAATGGAAGAAGCTATATCTGCAAAATCCTAGATACAATGTTTCCCACCCTCTAACAGTTCCATAAATATACCCCCGTTATTATAATGCCTAAATCAATACGATTTGTCACCAGTGTCTCAACATAGAGCGTCATGACTTGCTTCGGTCTGAAAATTTGCAAAGCACCCTGCCAACAATTTTAAAACATTTTGTTTCAAAAAGTGTTGCCTTGTTTTGAATTTTGTTCAGTTTTGTTTCAAAAGTGTTTCAGGGGATTGAGAAATGCAATCACGACCTGTGCGGGATGTTGAAAATTGGCATGTTTCTTGGAGTTGTTTTATTAATCCAAAATGGCACAAACTATGCAATGAAAATTACAATAGCAACATAAAGAAGGAGGATTTTATGAAAGGCGTTAAAAGCATTTTGGAAAAACTGGATACTTTGTTAATGGCAAGTACCTTGGCAGAGGCAGGGGCTAGGGATTTGGCCAGAGATACTTTGCAAGCCGGAAAAAGGATGCAAAATAGATCAAAGGATAGTTTGTCCGATTTTTTGCACAAAACCGGATTGGACAATGTAAAGGTATACTATGGAGTCACTACTAGGGCTTAATCAATTAATTGCCGTAATTGTATGATAATATAAAGGAGACAGAATATGACCAAAGAAAATATTAAAGTCTTGCTTATTGACGATGAAAAAGAGTTCGTGGATTCCCTGGCCGAGAGAATGGAAATGAGGGAACTTGAATCCAAGACGGCTTACGACGGGGAACAAGGGCTTCAATTTGTCCAGGACGAGGTTCCGCATGTGGTTGTTCTGGACCTCAGAATGCCGGGGATTGACGGTATTGAAGTATTGGAAAAGATAAAAAAGAATTACCCTGATGTTCGGGTAATTGTTCTTACTGGACACGGTACTGAGGAAGACGAGAGAAGGACCAAAAATCTCGGAGTGTACGAGTACCTGCAGAAACCTGTGGGCATAGATAGGCTTGTCTCAACTGTAAAGAATGCGTTTACGAGTTTTCAAAATGCAATGAGTGCTGCAACTTACTCAGAGGCCGGAGATATGAAGTCCGCCCATGATGAAATGAAAAAGAAAAAATAAGTTTTGAATCCGGAAATAAATTTGCAATGGCGAGTGGAACTTTACTGTCTGTAGGCTCTGAGGGAGTTTTCCAGAAGCAGTTGCGCGCGCAACTAAACAAAAAAAAATATTTGCTGCTGGAAGTAAAAAATCAAGGGGAAATCAAAGAGCTGCTAAGCGAAAATATCGATGTTGTACTTATAGACACAATTCAATTGGGATATAATGGTATTTCCATATTGGACGACATAAGATGGGATTATTCATTTTTACCAGTTATTTGTCTTGTGGCAGCAAAGAATATGAACCTCTCCTTGGCTGCGATGCGTCACGGGGCTTATGATGAAATTCAGTTGCCCTGTTCCTGGAACAACTTGTTTAAAACCATTGATTTGGCTGTAAAACATAAGCGCAAGTTTGCCCGGGATAAGAAAAAAAGCCTGTGGAAAAGAATCGAAGACTACATTGTCGCTGGAAATATTGCCGATGCAGGAGCAACCGAGTTGGCCAAAAAGTGGCTCCAGGAGCAAAAAAACAAAAGTGAAAAGTAATACAGTGATTCTGCTTGAGTCTTGGCTATTTCTTTTTGTTCATTTCTTTTTCTGCTTGTGACAACCAGTATTTGACTGGGGGGAGAGCCTCGGGTGGGACCGAGAGACAGTCCAGGCCTGTTTCAGCCAGATAGGGTAGGAGTGATTTGTACAGGTCGTAGGACCAACCTCTAAGTGTTATTTCTGAATTTTGACTTTTTCCGGCTGTAACCAGATCTTCCACCACTTTCAACAACGTGTTTGAATATTGGGGGGGGTATAAATCCGAATATGAAGAATCGTCCAAGTCCCTTGTCAGATTGGGTATATCTAATTGATCCACCGACAGTCCATCGAAATATCTGGCATATTCCCGGGCTGAAAAAATGTTTACAGGGTGGTCGCAAGACATATGGACTTGAAATGTATTTCCGTCTTGTTTCAGGCCTTGTTCCTCCAGAAGTTCATGAAAAAATGATGCCTGATCCAGGGAGAGGCAATTGGAAAACATGACTTGAACGTTGTCAAAGCACAAGATGTTACGCAGATAGGAAATAGCCATCAGTTGGAGTTGCAATGTCTGCTTGCTGCTAATATCGGAGTTTGGGCATTTTTCCGGTGAACTTGCTGCCTTTCCTTGATCATTGGATACGAAGTGTTTGCCACCTATCAAATCCTGGAATTCAGGTCCAGATAGGTCGTTCAATTTAACAATGACAGGCCTGGGATATTGAGTTGCAGCTATTTTGGCTACTTGAGCAGAAAAAATCGAAATGAAGTATTCGGTCTTGTCTTTAAACCGCTTGCTGATTTTGGCTATATGTCTTTTGGTTAGTGAATCGGAAATTTCGGGGAAATATATCAAGGCTAGCGGGTGAATGCGTATATAGCGTCTTAAAATATAGTCCATGTCCACAGTACCCACGCCATCTCCAGGTAATCTCCACCATTGAAAGGCTTCCTGCCCGCTGCTAAGGTTTAATCTAATCTTGGTATCAGTCCGGGGGATTTGTCCCGGGGATATTTTGTAAATTTCATAATTCTTGATTCCGTCGTAAACTAACCCAAAATCACCCTTTCTGCATACCACTGTAACATGCTGGCCGTGCTTTAACTTTTGTGTAGCCTTCTGGGTGCCCAGGATGGAGGGAATTCCAAGCTCTCGGCTTATTGTGGCTGCATGTGAATTAGGGCCTCCAAAGTCGGTGATCAATCCAGAGGTGCCAGTTGAATAAAGTACAGGAAGCCAGGAGGTGTTGGCCATTTCAGAGACCAGAATCGGACAATTGGAATGTTTGTTCAGATCGTCGTGCTTTTCTATCACACAAACACTGCCGGAGACTATCCCGTCGCCAATACTGTTTCCAATCAAGATGGGTCTATCTTCTTCCTGTATTCTATATATCTGCATCTCAGTATCTTCGTTTGGAAGGCCGGTTATAGGACGTGCTTGCAGAATTACTATTTCACCATTGTCTCCATTTTTGGCCCATTCAATATCCATGGGCCTGGAAAAATGTTCTTCGACCATATGCCCCAAATTTCCAAGATGCTCGATTTCATCGTTTTCCAGAACGAATGATCCGCGTTGCTCAGGAGCGAGATCTACAATTTTCAAACCTCCTTCCCCTGATTCCGAAGAGATAAATTTTTGCCTTTTGTAGCCGAGTATTTTTTCCAGAATGGGTAAGCAGTTTTGATTTTCTTTTTGCAAATGTTTATAAAACAAATAGATATCCGGATTATCCATTCCTTTGACCACGTTGTCACCATAACCCCAGGAGGCTGCCAGTAAAATAATATCCGGAAAACCGCTTTCCTTGTGTACTGTGTACAAAACACCGGAAGCCCCATTATCTGCTGGAATCATTTCTTGGATACTCAGGCAGAGTTCCACCTGCATATGGTCAAAGCCTTTTTGTTCGCGGTAGGAGATACTCCTATCCGTGAACAGGGAAGCATAGCAATGTTTGCAGGCATCAAAGAGTGAAGATTCGCCGCTGATATTCAGGAAACTTTCCATTTGACCGGCAAAGCTGGCTTCTGGCAAATCTTCGGCTGTAGCACTGCTTCTAACCACCACTTTTACATTTTTTTGACCCTGACTTTTTCCCATTTGGTTATAGGCCTTTTGCAATTCACTGACCAATTGGTCTGGAAGATTTGCATTCAGTAATACTTGTCTTATGAACCTCCCTGCTTTTTTAAGATCAATTTTTCCGTACTCATAATCTTGAATAAGATACTGTATTTTTTTCTCTAGTCCATTGAGTTTCAAGAAATCCCTGTAAGCATCTACATTGACTGCAAAACCCTGAGGAATTTTTATGCCTGATGGCCCTAGTTCATTGGCAATCTCTCCCAATGAGGCATTCTTGCCACCTACAGCATTTATATCTTCAGATTTGATATCTTCGAGCCAGCGGATGTATTTGTAGTTACCCGGGTTGTTCATATCCATTGTTTACACTGAAGTTTTCTCAATTTGTATCAATGTTGATTTGTTGTAAATTATTATGCCTTAAATCAAATATAATGACAAAAGTTATTTTTACTCGGGAAATTATAATATTTTGTGTACTTAAGGGTGATAGATGAAATTGCAATTTTCTGGATAGCAATCCTGCTGAACCCTTGTAAGATACTATGTATGATGCTAATTTCTAGTCAATACCATCTTTGTGATTTCCCTGGAATTTGGTTAAGTACTCGACGGAGGAGTAGTTATATGGAAAAAATAAATGAATTGGTAGATATAATAAAAAAGGAATTGCCATACAACGTAGATATAGATATGGAACTATTGTCTGATTGGGTGAAGTTGAGAGTCGGCAGGGAATTGATTAGCGGTAAGACCAAGACCATGGTGCTTAATATCACCTATGACAGGTTCGAACAGTTGGAAACCCAAAGGCTGGCAGAGGAAGTTGTTGCTGAAATAGTAGACAAGCTGCATTTAGGAGGGACAGCAAAAAGGAGTTGACAGCAAATCAAGTTAAAACCCCTCTTTTCAGGAGTTTGTAAGTGTAAATACAAATCAAAATGGAGATAACATATCCCAGTGTTACCCCTATCATACCTTGAGAACTAAATTGCTCGGCGTTGTTGGTTAGAACCACTTGCAACAAGTCGTTGACTGCCTTGATGCCAAGCAATCCCAGCATTAGGTAAAAGGCCGCTTTACGCATCATGAAAAGGCTTATAGCGGCTATAATATTCAACAGGGGAATAACTCCCCCTAAGCTCCAGAGAAGGATTTGTTCTTTTAAACTTCTTAGCTCTTCCGGTGTTACCTCCATGGAACCTGTTTGAACTGCTAATATGGCCATTAGAGAGCTCAAACCAGACAATATGTAATATGCAGAAATAATCCATACCCAGAAAGGTCTTTTTTTTAATCCTGAGGATGCCATTTTAACTCCAAATAATTCATGTTCAGTATCAATTTCCTTTATAGATTTTATTTATTGCAATAAGAATTTGGTTATCAAATAAAGCAGTTTTTCTCTAGAACTGTCTCCTTACCTCCTCTGGGGGCAAGGCATAAAAAGCCCCTTCTAAGGGCTATCCAATTCCGGCCCCTTTGGGGCTGGATTCTTTAAAATTTTGCCAAACAAATTGCCAGTCGTTTTATCAGAGAGAGGCCCTCCTTTAGAATCGTCAAGCTGTTTTGCCTTACCCAATAGCATTTATTTCGCCCAATATATAGGCTATTGTGTCAAAGTAAATTTTCAATGTCATGCTACACTTCTCACAACATAAATAGTCCTTGCCAACCAAGATTTCCCAAACATTGAAGACAAGAACTTCAAGTCATCACTGAGTGTTGCAAAAAAGTTCGTTTTTGTAAAGCTTCTGTCCAATTAACCCCATCTAGAATATAGCGTGAAGTATGCTAACAGTCTCCCCAAAAAGCAAGGATGGTGAGCATATAAGACGTAACTACGCGAGAATTATTATCCAAGGATAAAGGTACACCCGATATTTGGACCAAGCGTACATAAGCATTGAAGAACAGCGGTATATATAAGACTGAAGGTTGTCGCAAACACAACTTGTATATAGCTACTTTTTGTTGCTGGTTACATTAATCGGAATCTACTGTATGTTGTTGTAAAATTTTTGTAACTATTCAGCAAAAAAATTTAAAAAAGCACTTGACAGGGTTTTTGTGACAATTTTTCTAAATCTTTTGCATTTTTGAAGTATTCAATGACGACGCTTTTATAGTCCTTCAGGAGCCTTGGGACAGCCCTTTTAGAATGATTGCGTGGTCCTAGCTGTACTAATATATAAAATCTATTACAGCCAATCCTGAAGGCAAAATTTCCGTTTTTGAAACCTGTGTTATAGTGTCTTTAACACAAAAGAGCACAGGATCAAAGATGGACATCGATACAAATAATATCCAGGACCTGATCCAGAAGGTCAAAGAACAAATAGAACAGGAGAAGGATCTATCTCCAGCACTGAAATCCAGTCTCGAGTTGCTTCTCCTAGTAGTGACAGTGCTAGCAAAGCGGCTAGGTCTTAATTCTAAGAACAGCAGCACTCTGACGTCTGCTGACCCCAATAGAAAGAAAAGTCCCAAGCCAAAGAACACTCAAAAGCCAGGGGGACTGGCCATAAAGGTAACAACCTGCGACCTGTAGAAACCCCGGACATTGTCCAAAAAATCCCCTTGAACAAAAATACTTTGCCTGAAGGTCAATACCGAGATGGCGAATACGAATGCAGACAGATCTTTGATTTGGACATCTCAGCGATTGTCACAGAATATCAAGCAGAGGTGCTGATCAATGAACAAGGGAAAAGGTTCGTAGCCCCTTTCCCTAAAGGCGTTTCCAGACCAGCACAGTACGGTCCTGGAGTAAAAGCCAACTCGGTGTATATTTCCATGTTTCAACTCATCCCGTATAATCGGGTTGAGGATTATTTCTTAGAACAAATGGACATGTCCATCAGCGCCGGTTCGATCTTTAACTTCAATCAAGAAGCTTACGAGCTTTTGGGAAGCTTTGAGCAATGGTTATGCAACAGACTGATCCTCTCGGATTTGATTCATGCCGACGAGACAGGAATCAATATTGGAGGAAAACGAGTCTGGCTCCACAACGCTTCCAACTCCTGGTACACATATTTTTATCCCCATCACAAACGTGGCCAGGAAGCTATGGATGCCATGGGGGTACTTCCATATTTTCAGGGAATCCTTTGTCATGATCATTGGGAACCCTATTATCATTACAACATTGAGCATGCTCTGTGTAATGCCCACCATCTCCGAGAGCTGGAATGGGCATGGGAAAAAGACAATCAAAATTGGGCATCAGAGTTCATTGAACTGCTAAAGAAGATCAACAAAGCCACTGAAGAAGCAGGAGGTTGTTTGGATCCTCCTGAGGCGGAGATCTTCCGCCAACGTTACCGGAACTTGGTCCAGGAGGCTGAAAAAGAGTGTCCAGCTCCTGACCCCGAAAAACACAAGGGGAAAAGAGGAAGAACACCTCGTTCCAAGTCCAGAAATCTCCTTGAACGTCTCCGAGATTACGAATCTGACGTCTTGAGGTTCATGGTAGACACGAGGGTTCCTTTCTCCAACAACCTGGCTGAAAACGATGTCCGGATGACCAAGGTTCAGCAAAAGATCTCCGGTTGCTTCCGTTCCTGGCAGGGAGCTGAGGTATTCTGCCGCATCCGATGCTATATCTCAACCTGCAGAAAACACGGAGTTTCAGCAACTGTTGCCATGCGCTTGCTGTTCGAAGGCAAATTACCAGAGTTTGTAGATCTCGATTAAACCTTTAAGTGCTCACCACCTTGACTAATTGTTGAGGTGGTGAATAGTTACGGGATTTTTTTATATGTATGTCATGTATGTCGTGTATGTATATTAACAAAACTAGTTTCAAATGTTAGGTCATAGAAAAGCTAAGAATCATGTAAAAGTCTATTAAATACTATGTTTGGATGAGACAAAATTTTTCAATATCCTGATTTGAAAGCTTACCCTTAATTATCTTTGAAGAGTTAACAAATGATTAAAAAGTTTTCGAATATCATTCAAATTGTAATATTATAACAAATTTACTTCTTTGATTATCCATAATGTAAATAGCAATTTTATATTTTACTCAGATTCAAGCATGAATACATGCCACAAAATCTGGTAATGCAGTCCCTCAAAAAAATCTCGCTATAGAAATACTAGCTTCATGTAACATAACAAAAAAAATTGATTTTTGTAAAGTATCCATCCAAATAACCCCATCTTGAATATAACGTGGTATGCTCACAGTCTCCCCAAAAATCAAGGAGTTTGAGCATATAAGTCTTGAGTACATGGCGGTTATCCAAGGATAAAGGTCCCGATATCTAGACCAGGCGTACATAAGCATAGAAGAACAGCGGTATATATAAGACTGAGTGTTCTCGCAAACACAACTTGTACATAATTACTTTTTATTGCTGGTTACATTAACCGGAATCTACTGTATGTTGTTGTAAAATTTTTTGAAAAAATTTGATTGTGATTTATTTTAATTGTAATTTTTCCCGTGTATAGCGTCATTTTTTTGTCTTGGGGTTTGTTGACACGGTATGGAGCTTTTAGTAAAATATAAATATAAATGGATATAAAATGTGTAAGAAGGTATAATAAAAATGAACATTTTGTAAAAATCAATTTGAAGATCGTAATAAAAAGAACATTATTAGGCTGGCAAAGAATAAAAACAATTAAGAAAAAAAAACTAGATTTAGCCTACCAAAAATAATTGTCTACGAAAAAAAATAATGCCTGCTAGCCTCACCTGACAATATCAACACTGGATTGTTGTTTATAGTTGGTCCTGAACAAATACCATATCAATCATAGAAAGATACATTATTCCGAGTGAAGAGAAATACATTATTCCGACCTCGGAAGAATGTTGTCCCCGGTCAATTTTGAAAAAAATTGAGCCGCGTCAGCGGCAGGGGACAACTATCGATTAACAGGAGGAAATATGGATAAACGAGAAGGTTTTCAGATAGTCAAAGAGGCTAGGGCACTGTTGCGATCCATGCCTGCCAGAGAAGTAAGTGAAGCAACTGCAAGGAAATACAGAAAAACGTTCGATTTTTTGAAAAACGAGAATATTTCGCCGGAAGAAAATACCAGTTATAAAAATACCTACTACAAGAGGCGTGCAGCAATAAATTATATGTGCACCAAATTTCTCAAGAAAGCGTTGACTGAGCAGGATAGAGCACAAAAACAAGGTGACCAGAAAGAGTGGTGTCGGCAACTTGATATAATTCAAGATTGTTTGCACTACCTAAAGAAATTCCCGCAGCAAAAAGAGATGGGTGAAGGTCTGAAAAAAGG
>Ga0207714_1002340_pt1 | contig 11537 bp, 8 predicted proteins | sample PonA232FremontCA_2_FD_187270 | JGI IMG/M metagenome (GOLD analysis project Ga0207714, IMG submission 187270) | Marine sediment microbial community from Fremont, CA, USA - Pond A23 Sediment 2 (SPAdes) | ecosystem: Environmental > Aquatic > Marine > Unclassified | place: USA: Fremont, California... | reverse complement strand
GGCTGTGCGGTCGGGGACGACCTCGCGGACGCGTACGACCGCGCGCTGCGCACCGACGCGAAGTCGGCGTTCGGCGGCATCGTCGCCTTCAACCGCGAGTGCGACGCCGACACCGCGACCGCGGTCGCCGACTCCTTTAAAGAGGTCGTCGTCGCGCCCGGCTACACCGACAGCGCGCTCGACGTGCTACGCGAAAAGAGCAACCTCCGCGTGCTCGACGTGGGACCGCTCGGCGACGGCGACGACCGCTTCACCGAGCGGTTCACCGAGAAGCCGGTCGTCGGCGGGCGACTGGTCCAGGAGCGCGATCTTCAGTCGCCGACCGCCGACGACTTAGCGGTCGTCACCGAGCGCACACCGACCGACGAGCAGATCGAGACGATGCTGTTCGCGTGGAAGACGCTGAAACACGTCAAGTCGAACGGGATCCTGTTCGCGACCGACACCGAGACGGTCGGGGTCGGCATGGGCCAGGTCTCGCGGGTCGACGCGGTCACGCTCGCGGCGATGAAAGCGGAGAAGGACGCGGAGGGCAAGTCCGCCGAGGGCGCGGTGATGGCCTCGGACGCGTTCTTCCCGTTCCCGGACGCGATCGAGGAGGCCGCAGACGCCGGCATCGAGGCCGTGATCCAGCCGGGCGGATCGGTCAACGACGAAGACGTGATCGCCGCCGCCGACGAGCGCGACATGGCGATGGTGTTCACCGGGTCGCGCTGTTTCCGGCACGTGTGACCTTTTATAAGGTGTAGTCGCGTTCGCCCGTCTCGGACGCCACGAAGGCCGTCAGCAGGTCTATCGTCGCCTCGATGTCGCCCGCGTCGGCGACCTCGGTGACGGTGTGGAGGTACCGCGTCGGGATCGAGATCGCGCCGACGGGCTTCGCGCCGGCGGTGGTCTGGAACCCGGCGGTGTCGGTGCCGCCCGCGGGCAACACCTCGTGCTGGTGGTCGATGTCCTCCGTCTCGGCGACGTCGGTGAGTCGGCGGTGGACCTTCGGGCTGGTGATCACCGACGAGTCCTTCAGCTTCACCGCCGTCCCCTCGCCGAGTTCGGTGACGGCGTCGGCCGCGTCGCCGATCTGCGGCACGTCGTTGGCGACGGTGACGTCCAAGGCGACGGCGAGGTCGGGGTCGACGTCGACGCCGAGCGCCCGCGCGCCACGGATCCCGACCTCTTCTTGGACGGTCGCCGCGAAGTGGACCGTCACGTCCGGGTCGTCGATCCGACGCGCGGCCTCCAGCATCGCGAACAGACAGACCCTGTCGTCGAGCGCCTTCCCCGTGATCCGGTCGCCCATCCGCGTCGTCGTCTGGTCGAGCGTCACGAGATCGCCGACGGAGACGAGCTCGGCGACGGTCTCCGCGTCGCGCCCGAGGTCGATGAAGACGTCTTTCACCTCGTCGTCCGCCTCCTGTTGTTCGTCCGTGAGCGTGTGCGGCGGGACCGAGCCGATGACGCCGGTGAGCTCCTCGTCGCCGTGAACGGTGACGCGCTGTGCGCGCAGGACGCGGGCGTCGAACCCGCCCAGCGGGTCCACCTGCACGAACCCGTCGTCGGTGACGTGCCGGATCATGAACCCGATCTCGTCCATGTGTGCCGCGACGGCGACCGAGTAGTCCGAGTCGCCCTCGATCGTTCCGACGACGTTACCCATCGCGTCCGAGCGAACGCGGTCGACGCGGTCGGCGAACTCGCGGCGGACGATGTCCCGCACCTCGTCTTCGTAACCCGGGACGCCACGGGCCTCCGTCAGTTCACACAGCAGCTCGTAGTCGAACTCGAACGACATGCGTGTGATCGGGCGGTCCGGCGACATAGGTCTGCGGGGTCCGCCGTCGGCAGACGACGGGTCGCGCTCCGCCGCGGTCGCGGCGGGACGGCTGTCGGGCCGACATCCGCAACCCTTTTGCGGCCACTTGCGGGAACAGCGTGCATGACGGACGTCAGAGCGGAACTCCGCGAGCAGTTCCTCGACGCCTTCGGCGGTGCCGACTTCCCCGTCGAGAGCCAGATGGACTTGGTTCCGACGCTGCCGGACGGCCCCACGACGAGGTTCGAGGCGGGCGGCGTGAGCTTCACCGCGATGGAGCTCGCGGCGAAGCTCAGTGGCGAACAGGAGTTCCCGTACGACACCGTCGAGGCGCTCGTCGACGACATCCTCGACGGGCTCGAAGCGAACGACCTGATCTGACGCCCTCGTTCCGGCTCCGCTCCGTCGGCCCGGGTCCGCCGGACGAGCGACCCGTCGGTCGGCGGGAGGTTGATTACCGCCGAGTCGCTACGCCCGACGTGTTCGAAGCGTCCACCGCCCTCAACGCCAGTCGCCGGCGGCACGCGACCGGGGTCGACCCGTGACGGGGTCGGACAGCGACACCGACGGGGGTCCGGTTGTCCCCGGTTCCGGCGACGGCTCGCGCCGAACTGCCGGACCCGCCGCCGGCGTCGTCTTCGGAGACCGCGCCGTCTACCTCCCCGAGGCTGAGGCGGCCGTCATCGCAGACGTCCACGTCGGTCGCGACGAGGCGTCGACCGTCTCGCTGCCGCTCGGCGAGCGCGCGGACCTCCGCGACCGACTCGACGGCCTCCTCGACCGGTTCGATCCCGAAACGGTCGTCGTCGCCGGCGACGCCGTCCACACCTTCGGCCGCGTCACCGACCGGAGCCGTCGGACGCTTGAGGCCCTCCGTGACGCCTGCGAGGCGAACGGCGCGACGCTCGAGCTCGTCGCGGGCAACCACGACGCCGCCCTCGCGAGCGCCTGGGACGAGCCGGTGCGCGAAGAGTACGTCCTCGGCCCGCCGCGTCGTCGGGACGACGGAGGTGACGGGAACCGGGACGCGCCCCGCACCGTCGTCTGTCACGGCCACGAACCGCCGTCGACGGCGGCAGACCGCTACGTCGTCGGTCACGTCCATCCGACGATCGAGATCGAGGGCGACCGCCGGCCCTGTTTCCTCCGCGGCGCGGGGACCTACCGCGGCGCAGACGTGCTCGTGTTGCCGGCGTTCACCCGGCTCGCGCCGGGCGTCGCGGTCAACGACGCGGTCGACGGCGGGCTCGACTCGCCGCTCGTCTCGGACGCGAGCGCGATGGCACCGACGGTGTACGACGCCGACCGCGGGGACGCGGTTCGGTTCCCGCCGCTCGGCGAGTTCCGCGGGCTGTTGTGAACGACGCGCGCCGGGCAGTCGAGTTCGCCGGGCCGTGGCGCATATTTAATACGCTCGTCGCGTGATATGTGTCACCATGCAAGCAGCCAGACTCCACGAGTACACCGACGAGATGCACGAGGGGCTCACGATAGACGAGGTCGACCGCCCGACGGCGACCGGTCCCGATGACGTGATCGTCGCGGTCGAGGGCGCGGGGTGGTGCCAGACGGACAACCACATCATCGAGGGGATGTGGGCGGAGTACGTCCCTCAGGAGCTGCCGATGACGCTGGGCCACGAGAACGCCGGCACCGTCGTCGAGACGGGCGACGACGTCGACCTGGTGTCGCCGGGCGACCCGGTCATCTGTCACCCGGTCCAGACCTGTGGCACCTGCCGGCCGTGCCGGCTCGGCGAGACGATGTACTGCGAGAACGACGCGTTCAACGGGCTCACCACCGACGGCGGCTTCGCGGAGTACCTCCACACCGGCGAGCGTTCGGTGATCCCGCTGCCGGACGGCGTCAAGCCGGTCGATATCGCCCCGCACGCCGACGCCGGAATCACCGCGTATCACGCCGTCAAGAAGGCGGTCGCCGAGCTGAATCCCGGCGACCACGCGGTCGTTATCGGCGTCGGCGGACTGGGCCACATCGGGCTCCAGTGTCTGAACGCGATGAGCGCGGCGCGGATCACCGCGGTCGATCTCAAGGAGTCCGCGCTCGGGTTGGCGGACGGCTACGGCGCGGACCACCTCGTGAATCCGGGCGAGGAGGACGTCCGCGAGGAGCTCGACGGGATCACCGACGGGACGGGAGCCGCGCAGGTGCTCGATTTCGTCGGCGCAGACGAGACGACCGCGTACGCTCCGGATATCACCGCCGCGGGCGGCGACCACCACGTCATCGGCTACGGCGGCCACGTCCACGAACCGGCACAGGCGCTCGTCAACGGCGAGTTCTCCTTTGTCGGCAACATCGTCGGTCGGTACGCGGAGCTACAGGAGCTCGTCGCCCTCGTCGAGCAGGGCGACGTCGAGCTTCACACCAGCCGGTACGACCTCGGCGACGTCAACGCCGTCGCCGAGCGGCTCGAACGCGGGGAGATCGACGGCCGCGCCGTGATCACGCCCTGACACGGGGAGCCGACCACGCGCCGGCGGCCTCCGAGCACCGCCGTCGGCAGCGTCTCACAGCTCGCCGGCCGCGGCCAGCTCGCGGAGGTCGTCGACCCGCTCACGGATCGCCGCCATGTCGCCGCTTTCTCGCTTGTCGTCGACGTGGCTGTACATGAGGCTCATCCGGTGGTTGCTCCGGAGGGCGTCCTCGTTCCGGTCGAGAAAGTCCCAGTAGAGCGCGTTGAACGGGCAGGCGCCCTCGCCGGTGTCTTTCGTCTTGTAGTAGCGACAGTCGCCACAGTAGTCGCTCATGCGGTCGACGTAGTTCGCCGAGGAGACGTACGGCTTCGTCGCGAACGCCCCGTGGGCGAACTGTCCCATCTCGACGACGTTCGGCGTCGTCACCCAGTGGTACGCGTCGACGTACGTCGCGTTGAACCACTCGTTGAGCTCGTCCGGCTCGACGCCCCACAGCGTCGCGAAGTTCGCGAGGATCATCAGCCGCTGGATGTGGTGTGAGTACCCGCGGGCGCGGACGTCCCCGACCGTCTCGGAGAGACACCGCATGTCGGTGTCGCCGCTCCAGTAAGCGTCCGGCAGCTCGTGGGTGGCTCCGAGGCGGTTGGCGTCCGCGAGCTCGGGCATCGTGTGGCGGTAGACGTGCCGCATGAACTCCCGCCAACCGAGGATCTGTCGGACGCAGCCCTCGACGGAGTTCAGGGGGAGGTCGCGCTCGTCGTGGGCCGCCTCGATCTCGGCTATCACCTCCGTCGGGTGAAGCAGCCCGAGGTTGATAGACGAGCCCAACAGCGCGTGGGCCATCGCCCAGTCGCCGCTCCGCATCGCGTCCTGATACGGTCCGAACTCCGGGAGACGCTCGTCGACGAAGTGACGGAGGTGTCGCAGCGCCTGCCGTCTCGTCACGGGCCACCGGAACTCGTCGAAGTCGGCGTTGCCCCACGCGTCGAACGTCTCGTCGACCCACGCCGCCGTCTCCGCGACGGTCGCGTCGTAGTCGCACTCCGGCACCGGCGGCGCCTCCCAGTCGTCGGGCGGAAACTCCTGGTTCTTATCGTCGAGGTTCCACGCGCCGCCGACGGGTTCGTCGCCGTCCATGAGCACGCCGGACTCGCGGCGCATCCACCGGTAGAACTGCTCGTGTCTGAACGGGCCCGCGTCGCCGTCCGCGTCCGCGTTCGCCCACTCGTCGAACGCCCGCCGCGTGCTGACGAACAGCTCGTTTTCGACGAACCGAACGTCGCCGTCCGCGTCCGCGACGAGCTCGCGGAACCGGCGCTCGGAGCCGTAGCTCGGCGACGGCATCGCGACGAGCGTCGCCTCGGGGTCGTCGTCGAAGAAGGTCGCCAGCCCGTCGCCGAACGTCTCGCATTTGATGTATCGCACGTCGTACCCCTCCCGTCGCAGCCGGTCGCGGAAGCGCCGCATCCCGGCGAACACGAGCGTCAGCTTCTGGTGGTGGTACGGCTTCCGCCGGGCGAACCCGTGCGCCTCTATCATGAGCACCTCGCTCCCGTTCGGCGCGCGGTCGACCGGCCCGCACTGGGTCGTGAGCTGCGTTCCCAAGACCCACGGCACCTCGTCCTCGGAGAGGGCGTACGCGGGCGGGTCACCGACCATCGGTTGAGCCATACTCGTCGAACGGGCCGGTCGCACATATGTCTCCGGTTCGCCCGGAGCGGGCGACCGTTCCGTGGCGCCTCGCGGTCGCGCGTGGTATAAAAACCCCCGACAATCGGCCGTGATCACTACCCCCATCAGAGCGGTACGTACGCGTGCCGGTGGCCGACATCGGTGTCATGTAACGCCCGACTTCACGGAACTGGTTCCCTCACGGGGGCTGCCACACACCCCCACCCAGTTTTCCCGCGGACGGCTTCGTCTGCTCTGACCCCCGCAGCGACACACCGGCTAGCCGGCCGCGTGCGCTGCGGCCGCGGCGGCCGCGGCTCGACCGCTCGCCAGCGCTCCCTGTATCGACGACCACTCGGTGTACTCGCCCGCGAGGACGACCGGCCCCTCGGGGTCGTCCGGCTCGGGCAGCGTCTCGTGGACGCCCGGCGGCTGCGCGAACTGCGCGAACCGGACCCGGTGGACGTCGACCGTCTCCAGCCGGTCGAAGCGTCCGTCGGGGAACCACGCCGAGAGCGCGTCGCGGACGTCATCACGGAGCGCGTTCGCGGGGCGATCGAGCGCGTCGTCGCCGAGGAACGTCGCGGCGAGGAGCGCGCGCCCGTCCGGGGCGTACTCCGGCGCGACCGAAGAGATCGGGACGACCGCGTTCGGCGACTCGGACGCGGCGTTGAGCAGGATCCGGCCGCCCGTCTTCGGGGCCGCGACCTCCGGGAGCGCGTACCAGCCGGTGACGTTGGGTACCGCCTCCGTCGGCACCGACTCGACGCCGGTGAGCCGCCGGGCCTCGGGCGGCGAGGCGGCGACGACGACCGCGTCCGTCTCGCGGGTCTCGCCGTCGGCGAGTTCGACGGCGGCGTCCGCGGGCCCGCTCCGGACGGGGAGTCGACCGCCGGTCCGGACCGACTCGACGGTCCGGCCGGTTCGGGAGTCGACGCCGGCCGCTCTCGCACGGGCGGCGAGCAGCTCCGGTACCGCGGCCATCCCCTCCGCGGGGACGCCGATCGGCCCGCGGCTCATCTCGCGAAACGTGTACTCGAAGACGCGTTTCGAGGTCGAAAGCGTCCGGTCGAGGGTGATCCCGCCGTAAAACGGCTCGACGAAGTTCTCGACGTAGTCGTCGGCAAAGCCCCACGTCCGGAGGTACTCGCGGATCGACGCGTCGGGACCGGTGAAGAACTCGTCGGCGTCGCGCCGCGAGAGGTCGTACCGGAGCGCGAGCGTGCGGAGCTTGTCGGAAAACGAGACCTCGTCGTTCCGCAGCGAGGGGATCGCACCGAGCGGGTCACGGAGGGGGTCAGACAGGACCGAACGCGAGCCCGGTCGACAGATCGTCGCGCCGGGCGCGAACGTCCGGAGGTCCAGCTCGTCGAGCCCGTCGGCCCCCAGCTCGCGCTCGACGGCCGGGTACCCCGGGAAAAGCACCTGGAAGCCGCGGTCGAGCGTGAAGCCGTCGACCGTCTCCGTCCGGACTCGACCGCCGAGTTCGGGCCGCCGCTCGAACAGCGTCACGTCTGCGCCGGCCTCGGCGAGTCGGGTCGCCGCGACGAGTCCGGCGAGTCCGCCTCCGACCACGGTGACGTCTCCGTCCATGCCTCCAGTTTGAGACGCGCCGGCATAAGCGTCCACGGGTCGTTCGCCTCGGGGCGGCCGCTCGGTCGGAGGAGTAAAGCCGACCGTCGATCGTACTGTCGATCGATGGCGACGCGCCGAGAGCTGCTGGCGTCGGGGGTCGGCGTCGGTGCCGCCGGGCTCGCCGGGTGCGCCGGCTCCCCGGACGCCGACGGCCGAAACCGGACCCGAGAGTCAGACGCGGCACCCGTCGACGCGCGAATCGGGCTCGTCGGCGACCTGATGCTCGGTCGCAGCGTCGCCGACCGCTGGGCGGACGCGGACGACCCCGCGGGCGTCTGGGGGTCGACGCTCCCGCGGCTCCGGCGACTCGACGGGCTCGTGGGTAACCTGGAGGGCTGTCTCTCCGACGGCGGGACGCGCTGGCCCGAGAAGACCTACTACTTCCGCTCGCCCCCGTCGTTCGCCGTCCCCGCCTTGGAGGCGGCCGGCACCGCCTTCGTCTCGCTCGCGAACAACCACGCACTCGACTATCGCGCGCCAGCGCTCCGGGACACGCGGACGCACCTCTCCGAGGCGGGCATCGCCCACGCGGGGGCCGGACCGGACGCGGACGCCGCCCTCGACCCGGCGGTGTTCGACGTCGCCGACCTGACCGTCGCGGCGTTCGGACTCACCGACCAGTCCGCGGCGTTTGCCGCGACCCGGGCGGACCTGGGGACCGCGTTCGCGCGGCTCGACCCCTCGGCGGCCGAGACCCGCGCGCTCGTCGGGGACGCCCTCGACCGCGCCGCCGCCCGGAACCCGGATCTGGTCGTCGCGTCGCTCCACTGGGGCCCGAACTGGGAGACGGAGCCCCGGGCAGTCCACGAGGCGTTCGGCAGATGGCTCGTCGACCGAGGCGTCGACGTCGTCCACGGGCACAGCGCCCACGTGCTACAGGGCGTCGAGGTGTACGAGGGGAGCCCGATCGTCTACGACGCCGGGGACTTCGTCGACGACTACGTCAGCTACCGCGACCGGCAGGGGGTTTATAACAAGCGGAGCGCGCTGTTCGAGCTGATCGTTCGCGACGGCGACCTCGACGAACTCCGCGTCGTTCCCACCGAGATCGTCGACGAGACTGCGACGCTGGCGGACGGCGAGGTCGCCGCGTGGGTTCGCGACGCCGTCGCCGAACGCTCGGCACCGTACGGACCGACGATCGAACGGACCGGCGACGCGCTCGTCGTCCCGCTCAGCCGCGAGTGAGCCGAGCGCGACCGCCGAGGCGGGCGCGGCCCGAATGGTATCGTTTTTGTGTCCCGTGGCCGTCGATGAGACCGTAGCATATCGACTCGCGCGGGTAGCCAAGCCAGGCCAACGGCGCAGCGCTTAGGACGCTGTCTCGGAGGAGTCCGCCGGTTCGAATCCGGTCCCGCGCACTGAACGAAAACTGCGAGCGTAGCGAGCGGTTTGCGGTGAACGCAGGATTCGAACGACGGAACGAACGGAGGGGTGAGTGGACTCGCGGGGGTCCCGTGAGCGTCATCGAACGGGACCACGCGAGGGAGCGACTGAACGAAGTGAGGGAGTGGACTCGCGGGGATTTGAACCCCGGGCCTTCCCCGTGCCAGGGGGATGATCTACCACTGATCTACGAGCCCGCGAACGCGATTCGTATTCGCCGAGTGAATAGCTTAAACGCTTCGAATCGGTCGCCGACGAGTCGGGCGCGGCCCGGCTCAGATCCGATCGGAGTCGACGGACACGTCGAGGTGGACGTCGCGCGTCGACCCTTCGAGGTCTCGTACCGCCCGTTCGACGACGCGTTCGGCCTCGCTTCGTATCAGCGGGATCGCCTTCCGTACCACCCAGTCGAAGGAGACGAGCCGCGGGATATCGAGGGCGTCGGGACTCGCCGACCCGGGGTCAAACGCTACTTCGAGCGCCACCTCGCAGACGGGACCGTCAACGGGGTCCTCGCGATCCGCTGTCGACGGGGTCACGCGCCAGCACCCCGACGCGTCGATGTCCTTCGTGATCATCCAGTCGATCCGCCGCGGCGGATCGACACCGGTGACTTCCGAGCGGGCGGTGTACGAGATCTTCCACCACGCGAACGTGAGCGCGTACTGGGTGCCGGGGCCGCCGTCGCCGGCGACCGTCCGGACCGCTCGCAGGTACTCGGTGTAGTTCGCGTACCGGGGGAAATCGAGCAGGAGTTCGTACACGTCCGCCGGGTCGGCGTACACCTCCGTACTCACGACGAGTTCGTCCACGGACGGGGGTTCGACCCGGCCCTAATAAACGGTTCCGGGGGCGCTTCGCGCGGCCGGGACCGCGGCTCAGTCGTCGCTCGAGATCGGCCCGGTCGCGTCGGTACCGGCGTCGGGGACGGCCGCCGCGGGCGCGGGCGGCTCGTCGCGGACGTCAGCGCCTTTGCCCTCGGCGATGACATCGGCGTACGCGTCGGGGAAGACGCGGACGAAGTCGTCGAGCGCGGTCTCCCAGTCGTCTAACAGCTCGGCCGCGCGCTCGCTACCGGTGTACGCGCGGTGGTTCTCGACGAGCCGGCGGAGCATGCGCTCGTCGGACTCGGAGAGGGTTTCCGACAGCGAAACCATGCCGCGGTTCACGCGGTCGTCGAACCGGTCGTCGGGGTCGTACACGTACGCGATGCCGCCGGACATGCCGGCCGCGAAGTTCCGCCCGGTGTCGCCGAGAACCGCGACGACGCCGCCGGTCATGTACTCGCAGCCGTGGTCGCCGACCCCCTCGACGACCGCCCGAACGCCCGAGTTGCGGACGCCGAAGCGCTCGCCGGCGACGCCGTTGACGTACGCTTCGCCCGCGGTGGCGCCGTACAGCGCGACGTTGCCGACGACGACGTTCTCTGCCGGGTCGTACCCGGCCTCGGCCGGCGTCTCGACGGCGATCCGGCCGCCGGAGAGCCCCTTACCGACGTAGTCGTTCGCGGCACCCGAAAGCTCCATCGTGATCCCCGGTGCGAGAAACGCCCCGAAGCTCTGTCCGGCCTCGCCGTCGAACCGACAGGATATCGTGTCGTCCGGCAGCCCGTCGCCGCCGTGTTCGGAGACGACGCGGTTCGAGAGCGTCGCACCGACCGCGCGGTCGACGTTCCGAACGTCGCGGGTCAACGCGACCGGTGCGCCGTCCTCGATCGCGGGTCCGGCCTCGTCGATCAGGTCCCAGTCGAGCAGCTCCTCGATGCCCGGGTGGGTCTGTTCGCGGGTCTTCGTGCGGGCGTCGCCGGCCGGCTCGGCTATCACCGCGGAGAGGTCGAGGTGTCGCGCCTTCTCGTGGTCGGTCTCGCGCTGTGAGAGCAGCTCCGGCCGTCCGACGAGCTCGTCGAGCTCGGTGTACCCCAGCTCGGCCATGATCTCGCGCAGCTCCTGTGCGATGAACGTCATGTAGTTGACCACGTGGTCCGGCTGGCCCGGGAACCGCTGGCGGAGGTCCTCCCGCTGTGTCGCGACGCCCACCGGACAGGTGTTCTCGTGGCACTGCCGGGCCATCACGCAGCCGGAGGTGACGAGCGACGCGGTACCGAAGACGTACTCCTCCGCGCCGAGCGCGGCGGCGACGGCGACGTCGCGGCCGGTCTTCAGCCCGCCGTCGGCCGCCACGTTGATCCGGTCGCGCAGCCCGGTCGCCCGCAGCATCTGGTTCGTCTCCGCGACGCCGAGCTCCCACGGGAGCCCCGCGTTCTTGATCGACGTCCGCGGCGACGCCCCCGTCCCTCCGGAGTGGCCGGAGACGTGCACGACGTCCGCGTTCGCCTTCGCGACGCCGGCCGCGATGGTGCCGATACCGGCCTCGGAGACGAGCTTCACGTTGACGTCGGCCTCCGGGTTCGCCGCCTTCAGGTCGAAGATGAGCTGCTTGAGGTCCTCGATCGAGTAGATGTCGTGTTGGGGCGGCGGCGAGATGAGCCCGACCCCCGGCGTGGAACACCGGACGTGCGCGATCATCTCGTTTACCTTCTCGCCGGGGAGGTGTCCGCCCTCGCCGGGCTTTGACCCCTGTGCCATCTTTATCTGTAT
>Ga0207714_1002339_pt1 | contig 11537 bp, 12 predicted proteins | sample PonA232FremontCA_2_FD_187270 | JGI IMG/M metagenome (GOLD analysis project Ga0207714, IMG submission 187270) | Marine sediment microbial community from Fremont, CA, USA - Pond A23 Sediment 2 (SPAdes) | ecosystem: Environmental > Aquatic > Marine > Unclassified | place: USA: Fremont, California... | reverse complement strand
GAGAGACAGAGTGTCTTGAGGTCGTTCGGAAATCGGAGAGTTCCGTGATGAACGGTGGACACCGTCCACCGAACCTGCGAGCGGGCGATGCCCGCGAGCAGCTGACGAGAGACGAGGTCTCTCGAACCACGTGACCCCGAGGTAGTTCACTACCGGGCGTCGTGGGTGTCTCTCATCGGGTTGCTCGACGTGGGGCACCCTCTCTATCGGACTTCGTGAGGACATCGTCTCACTGTCCTCGATGGGGGTGCTGGGTCTCGTCACGACGGTGGTGTTCGGGGTCTTTTCTCCACACAGTGGGTGTACAGGCGGCTGATGTGAGTTACGGAGAACGACCTCGTCTTGGCCTGGGCGAGACACGAACTCACACAGGCGGACCTCGCCGAAGGTGTCGGTGTCTCCCGGCAGATGGTAACCGCAATCGAGGCCGACCGGTACGACCCCAGTCTGGAACTGGCCTTCGAGTTGGCCGACCGGTTCGACTGTGCCGTCGAGGATATGTTCAGTCACGCGTGAGCAACAGCAGCCCCACGGCCGGGGGAGCAGTTGTACCTCACCCGGTAGTCGGCGTGTCGTCACTGCTCGCGTACCCCTGTTGTTCGAGACAGGTCCGCATCTCCTCGGGGCTGGTGTGTTTGTGGAGTCTCGTCGGTGTGTCACAGTAGTAGGTGTCGCCGTCGTGACGGAGGGTCACCTCGTGCTCGGTGCCGAGAAACTCGGTCTGAACGACGATGCGGTCCCCGGCCTCCAGCGCGGCCATCAGCTCCTCGGGCTCCCGCTCGCCGGCCTGGATAACGTGTGTCTCTCCCATCACCGGCTGTTCGTGTGCTGGGGTCTTGACTCCCCCTGTCACTCGGTCGGGGTCTCTGTCGTGAGTTCGAGCGCGTGGATATCGGTAGTCATCAACTCGTCGAGCGCGTCGTAGACGAGCTGGTGTCGGTCGACGAGTGACTCACCCTCGAAGGCGGGTGACCGGACCGTCGCGGCCAGGTGGTCGTCGTCGTGTGCACCGCGGGCCCGCTGTACCTCGGCCGTTGCCTCCGGGATCGCCGATTCGATGCGTCGTTCTATCTCTTCGAGCTCCATATTCACTCGGAGGTCTCTCGGTGAAAAAAGCGTCTCGACTGCTCTACGTCGCCAGGCCGTGGCCGGTGAGCGGAACAACGACATCCTCCTCCGGGCCGATAGCTCCCCGGTCACGGAGGATGTCTAGTCCGGCGGGGGCAACCGCACACGTTGGCTCGACGTGGAGACCGCGCCGGCCGAGTTGCCGGTGTGTCTCGGCGGTCGTCTCACGGTCGACCGCGACAACGTCCCCGCCGGTCGAGTCAAGCGCCTCGGCAATCTCGCCCCGTCGAACAGGGTCACGAATCTGTATCCCGTCTGCCAGACTGTTGTCACCGGCCGCGGCACCCGGCCCGTGCCGGTCGGCCACCACCGGAGCGGCACCCCTGGCCTGGACACCGTACAACCGCGGCACCCGGTCGGTCCACCCGGCCGCCCGGAGCCGTTCGAACCCCAGCGCGGCACCCAGAAACAGGGTGCCGTGTCCAAGCGGCGTGACCACCGCGTCCGGCACGGTCCAGTCACGCTGTGTTGCCACCTCGTAGGCGAACGTGGCTGTTCCCTCCAGAAAGGCTGGCTGCCAGGCGTGGCTGGCGTACCACACGTCGCCGGAGTCGCTCTCTGTCTCGACAGCCCCGACACAGGCGTCGGTGACGTCGGCCCGACTCCCCTCGACCCGGCGAACGGTCGCCCCGGCGCGCTCGATAGCGGCGAGTTTGCCGGCTTTTGCGTCCGCTGGAACGAATATCTCGGCGTCGATACCCGCCCGGGCGGCGTAGGTAGCGATTGCCGCGCCGGCGTTGCCCGAGGAGTCTTCGACGACACGGTCGACCCCGAGGGCGTCGGCCTGTGAGAGTGTGACCGCCGCACCGCGGTCCTTGAAACTCGCCGTCGGGAACAGCCCCTCCAGCTTGTACGTCGCCGTCCGGTCGGGTGCGGCCACTAACGGTGTCCAGCCCTCGCCGAGGGTGACACGCCGTCCAACGGGTAACAGGTCGTCGAACGCCCACAGCCCCGCGTCACGGTCGACGGCAGAGGGGGGAGCGGACGCCGGCACCGACGGGTCGACGAACCGAAACGGCCCGCCACAGTCACACCGATAGGGGGTCGTGGCCTGCTCGAGGTAGTCCCGGCCGCAGTCGACACACCGGTACACTCAGACCACCCCCGCCTGCCGGTCGCTGACACCGAGATACTCCGGGAGTGTAGTCAGGTCCGTGGCCTCGAACCCGAACACGTCGATGTCGTTGTCGTCGGTGGTGTTGTCGAGTTGCAGCGAACGGTACTGGTCTGGCCCGAACGGGACCCCCGGGAGGAGTCCGCCAATCGTCATCCCGACACCCGCAAGCGTCATCGGCACCGGGACGACACGCACCGTCCCGCCACGGGCCTCCCGAACGAGTCTGGCGACATCGGCGAGCGTGAGCACCGACGGACCACCGATATCGTAGGTCTCGCCGACGTGAGCGTCGTCCTCGATTGCGTCTGCGAGCATCACGACGAGGTCCTCGACGTGAATCGGCTGGAAACGGGTCCGGCCGCCGCCGGGCAGCGGCGCCACCCCTGGCGGTGTGAGTGTCCGTGTGAACGAGACAAACTGGCCGCCGTCGCCGAACACCACCGACGGCCGGAACGTCGTCCAGTCGAGGGCCGACTCGTGAACGTGTTCCTCGGCGCGACCTTTTGCCCGGATGTAGTGGGTCGACCCCTCGGGGTCGGCTCCGAGCGCGCTCATCTGGACGAACCGGTCGACACCGGCGGTCTCGGCGGCCTCGACACAGTTTGCGGTCCCCTGGCGGTGGACCCGGTCGTGCATCTCGTTGCCGCCACCGGGCTCGAAAAGCGGCGAGAGCGCGACGAGGTTCACCGCCGCGTCACGCCCCACGAACGCGCCGGCGATAGAGTCGTACGCCGTCACGTTGCCGACTGACCTCTCGACACCGCCGGCCAGTGTCTCGTTGTCCGGGTCCCGTGCCAGTGCTGTTACGTCGTGGTCGCGGTCGTGCAACTCGCCACACAGGTGGCGGCCGATGAATCCCGTGCCGCCGGCCACGAGGATGTCCATACCGTGGGTAGACGCCCGAGCGACAAAAGTAACCGCTGTCGGCCGGCAGGTGATTGTGGGACCACGTGTGAAGCCGAGGGCGCACAGAGCTACGGTGGACACGGAACAGCCGACAGCGGCGGACCGCCGTCTCGTCGAGCGGGTCACGGCGACAAACAGTGAGGTCGTCGGCCACGAGTTTCTCGACGGGGCACACGTCGTCGCCGGGGCCGCCGACCCCGTTGCGACCGTGGTAACATCCGAAGAACTACCACCGTCGACCCCCGAAAGCAGAGGCAGTAATGTCGGAGACGGGCAAGATCGACCGAGAGTTTTTCACCGAGTACGTCGCCTCGCGTCTCGGTGCGGAGCGAGCAGACGTCCGAACGGGGCCGGCACACGGTGTCGACCACGGTGTCGTCGATGTCGGCGGGCGGGCGCTCGTGCTGGCGACCGACCCGATATCGGTGTTGCCGGCGCTGGGGTTCGAGCGGGCCGGCCGGTTCGCCGTCCGGTTCGCGCTCGCCGACGTCGCCGTCTCGGGTGTCCCCCCGAGCCACCTCGCGGTGTCGTTCACCCTCCCGCCGGAGATGGGTGACGAGGGGTTTGCGGCTGTCTGGCGCGGTGTCGACAGCGAGTGCCGGAGTCTCGGGGTGGCGGTCGTCACCGGTCACACCGCACGCTACGTCGGGTGCTCGTTTCCCTGGGTCGGCGCGGGAACCGCAATCGGGGTCGGCGCCCACGGCGACCTCGTTGCGCCCGACGGCGCACAACCCGGTGACGCGCTCGTCGTGACGAGGGGGCCGGCCGTCGAGACAACGGGTCTGCTGACCACGCTGTTTCCCGACCAGATTCCGCTGTCGGAGGGCGAACTCGCGGTCGCACAGGAGCGACTGGCAGATACTGGTGTCGTTCGTGACGCGCTGGCGGCCGCCGCGGCCGGGTCGGTGTCGGCGATGCACGACGCCACCGAGGGGGGTCTGCTCGGCGCGCTGTTCGAGATGGCCGACGGTGCCGGCGTCCGGATGGTGGTCGACTCCGACGCGACCCCCCTGCTACCGGGTGTCGAGACGACCTGTGAGGCCCTGGATATCGACCCGTGGCGTGCGACGACCGGTGGGACACTCGTTGTCGCTGTCGACCCCGACGATGCCGAGAGTGTCGTCGACACACTCCGCGAGCAGGACACGGCGGCAGCAGTCGTCGGTCGGGTCACGTCGGGCTGTGGGGTCGAACGCGACGGCGAGGCGGCGTCGCGGCCGACGGGTGATGCCTCCTGGCCGGTGTACGAGCGCCTGCTCGACGGCGCGTGAGGGGCCGACCCGGGGCGGCAGCTCACGGGAACGGGTGGTGCTCGCGGTCGAGTCGTGGCGCGAACCCGAGCGCGGCGGGGGCCGTCTCGGCCCGCTCGCCGAAGTACGGCTCGCCGAGCGCGAGCGGTTGGGCCTCGGGGACGAGCACCCGAACGGCCTCGAACCCGAGTGTCGCCACGTCACGGGTCGTTGTCCGGGCGGCATGGGCGTCGAGACCGGCGTCTGCCAGTCGGTCGAGAACGGCACCGAGTTCGGCCCGGCCGCCCAGGTCGGCGGCCGAGACGTCCGTCGCGTCGACGGTCGTCGGTGCGTCGATGAACCCCTCCGCGGGGTCGGGGCGGTCTGCGTACCGACCGATTGCACCGGAGGCAGCCCCGGCACGGTCGGGACCCATCCCCCTGAGCTCTGTCCAGTTCTGCAGGGCCTCGGCGAGTGCCGACTCCGCGGCGACCCCCGCGTCGAGGTCGGCGGCTGTTCCGACCGCGAACCGCGGCCAGGCCTCCCGGTGGACCGCCGCCGCCACGACCGGCACGTCCACGTCCATCGTCAACAGGAGCAGGGTCACGGCCAAGCTCTCCGAGGCGGCCCGCGAGCGCATCGTCTCGACGCGGTCGGTCTCGACCGCGAGGGCGAGCGGTTCGAACGACGAGTACCAGGCGAGCATCGCCGCGTCCCGCTCGATGACCTCGTACAGCCCCGAGAGCAGTGCCTCGGCCCCGGAGTTCCCGAACCCGAGACCGGTCGTCACCGCAGGCCGGTACCGCTCGACCGGCGGTGGCTGGCAGACAAACGTCGCAGGGAGCGCAACCGGGTCGTCACTGTGCAGGTTCGTTCCCGGCACCCAGCGGATCGACTCGCCAGCCGGGTCACGCCTGCAGACAAAGGCCCCCGGGTCGACTGCACTCTCGACCGCAGTTGGCCGACCCCGGAGAAGGTCGTCCTCGCGGTACACCCCGGCACAGTAGCGCTCCAGCCCCTCGCCGAGCGCTCTCATGAACGCCCGGTTCCAGTCCGGGTCGACACCGGCGGCCTGTTGTGGGGCGGTCGCGTCACTGAACACCGACGTGTCACAGAGCTGTGTGAGATAGTACGGCAGGGGAAACGACTCGGCCTCGCCAACCTCCTGGACGAGGCCAACACGGTCGTCCAGACTGCGCTCGGCGAGTGCGAGCGCCGTATCGAGACCCCGCTCGGTGTGATCCCGCGGGACCGACCAGCCGGGTTTCGACCCGCAGTCACAGGTCGGAACCGGGAGTAGTGGCCGCTCTGTGTAGGGAACAACGACGACCCGACCGAAGATGTCGGCACCGTCGCTCGCGTGACGGACCGCCTCGTGACCGGCCACCGCGCCTGCGAGTCGTGCCGTCGCCGGGTCCGGGTCGGTGTCTACCCCTCGGTCACCCTCGTGGTTTGCGTCGACCCGTGACCGGAGACAGTCGTAACAGCCCCGACCTGGGGCGAGTCCGGTGACGGCCGCGTCGACGACCGGGTAGCCGCCGAGACCGCCGAGTTCGACCGCCAGCCAGGCTGTCTCGCCCGCGCGGGCGGCCTCGTTGGCCCGCTCGAACAGGTCGGAACCTGCCCTCCCGACGACGAGTGCGACATCGGCCCGCTCGATGTGGTCGACCTCGCGTGTCGTCTCGACATCGGCGTCGGCGAGACCTGCCGCTGCCGCCTCTGCTCCGGGGCCGGAGCCAACCACCGTGTGCATGCGCTAAATCAACACCGGCGGAACAAAAAGCCTGACTCAGCGCCCACGAGACCGAGGGGAAGGGGGTAATCGGGCGGTGTCGACCCGTAATGGTTTGTTTCACCGCCACTCTGTAACCGGGTGACGCCGTGGGTTTATGTGTCTGCCAGTACAACGTGTGATTGCTGGCACAGACGCTTTTCACGTTGCAGCCAGCATGTGTGGCCACTCCGGTACGTCCCGTCGCACGGTGCTGTCCGGGCCGGTGACAGCACCGTACCCGTCCCGCGCCTCCTCGTCTTTGACACAGTAAGTCGGCTGCACGACACAGACCTGTAAAAACCGATTGTGGAGCTGTTACTGTCCCCGTACCGTCGGATCGAGATACCGTGCCAACTGGCGCCCGAACCTGTCGGCCAGCGTCGCGGTCTCGTCGCCGACGAGGAGGTCGTAGCCCGCGGTCAGCGCGCGTCGGATATCCGACCCGAGCGCCACGTCGAGCAGTGCATCACTGTCGAGAAACCCCGTCGCGGCGGTGAACTCGCGTGGTCGTTCGACAACGTAGCGGTCGCCGTCGAGAAACGGGCCGGCGGCGTCGCTGTCGGCGTAGGTCTCGTAGAACGACTGTGCGTGTTCGGGTACCTCTACCGGTGGGCCCTCGTGACGCTCGACCGTCGGCCGGGCGGCCACCGCCAGTTCGAACAGGAGCGCAACTGTACGGTCGTCCGGACCGGGTGTGTCGCCCTCCACGGGGTCGGCCCCGGCGGTGGGCTCGTGGGGGTCTGCAACGGCTGTTGCCCGGAGCACGTCGAACCCCCGACGGTCGAGTTCGCCGCCGACCCCCGATACCGAGCGCCGGAGCTGTGGCCAGAGCTGGTCGTCGACCACGCTCGGAACGGTGAACCGGAGCGCAACCGGGGTGGTGCCGCGGGCTGCGAACCGGTCACGGACCGTCGTGGCGTCGACCGGGTCGGGCTCTGTCTGCACGAACAGCTCCTCCCGTGGGTCGGCGAGCAGGTCACGCGCGAAGTGCTGGAACCGCGCGAGATTGGTCGCCGAGAGCACCGCCGCCACGTTGCGCTCGGGGTCGGTCGGGTCGATCACCACGAGCGGGTCGTCGAAGGTCGCCGTGCCGTGGCCCTCGGGGTCGAACCGGACCGGCGGCTGCCAACTCACCGCGGTCTCGACGAGCGGCCGGAACCCGCCGTGTTCGAGCACCAGTAGCTCCGTGAGATACCCCGAGAACCCACGTGTCCTGAGGTCACTACCGTACACACCGATTCCCGTGAACAGCTGCTTGCAGACGCGAACGTCGCTCGCGACCGCGCCGTCGAGCCTGTTCGACACGTAGCGGGTGTGAAACGGGGTCCGGTCGACCGACGAACGGGTGTCGGTCGCGTCGTCGAGAGCGTAACAGGGAACGACATCGATACTGAACCCCTCGAACTCGCCGACGACGTACGGGTGTTCGGCGTAGTCCTCGCGGCTCTCCGGGAGTGTCGCGTGGCCCGCCCGGAGCCCGTACTCGCGCAACTGCGCCCGGTCCAGGGCTGTTGGAAACCGCAAAAAAATGTCGATATCGCGGTCGCCGGTGAGCCAGGTGTCGCGAGCGGTCGACCCCGCGAGTACGACATCGACCTCGACAGGCAGGTCTCCGGTGGCCGTCTCGGCTCGCTTGAGCAGTCGCTCGATGGCAGAATCGAGTGTCGCCCGTTCGTCCTCGTCGGGTTCGACACGGCCACGCACCCGCTCGACGACGGCATCGACCTCGTCCATGTAGCCCCTGATTGCCGGCAGACAGATGAAAGCGTATCGATGTGTGACAGCGTCGGGCGAACCAGGACAGAACGCAAGCGGGCGTACGGCCCAATCGGGACAGAACGCAAGCGGGCGTACGGCCGAAACGAAACGCCTTTGAAATAGTTCCCACTACGGGGTTGTGCGTGCCGCCGTAGCTCAGATGGTAGAGCACCACGCTGTTAACGTGGTTGTCCCAGGTTCGAGTCCTGGCGGCGGCGTCCCGCGAGAGCAGATTCCGGGGTAAACGCCCTGCCCGGGTGTGAAACGGTGCTCGGCCGGAAGTCAGATGCGAGCGGAGGGTCGAAATCCGAGAGTAAAGAGAGCCGGTTCAGTTCTCCGCCGTGTCGGTGGCCCCGGAGACGTCCTGTATCTGTCCCTGTAGCTCCTCGATCTGTGTCTGTAGCTCGGCGAACTGCGCTTCGAGCTGTTCGGTCGCCTCGACAGACTGGTCTTCGAGCTCTGTCTGTGCCTCCATGACCGAGTCGGCGAGTTCGTCGAGCGCCGCGATGGCGTCGTCGCTCGCGTCGTCGTAGCTGTCGACACTCTCCTCGATACCGTTCGTGACGTTCTCGAACAGCTCCGCGTGGGCGTCGAGCAGCGCCCCGTACTGGTCGTCGACGACCCCGCGTACCTGGTCGGTGGAGCCCTGAACACCGGGAACGGTGTCGTCGACGGCGTCGAGCAGGCTGAGAACCGCCTCCTGCTGGAGCTCGACCGCGTTGCGCTGGGTCGACTCCTGGCTGCTCAGGCTGTCGACAGTGGCCTCGCCGAGTCGCGTCGGAACGAGCATCGTCTGCTCGAGTGCCTCCCGGCTCTGTTCTATCGACTGACGCTGTAGTTCGAAAACGGATTCCATCGGGTTAGTGTTCTCTCTCATCGTACTTCTGTTCGTGTGTACGTCGGCCGTGGGTATAACTGTTGCGTGTATCACCATCGAGTGCCACTGAGCTACATCGAGTGGGCACGGACCGCGGTGTACGGGGGGTGGCTGGCAGACCACGGACCGGCGTGCCGGGTCGCCGACCGTTTGCTCGTCGGGTGTGGGCTGTCTCCGGGGTCGCCGGGGACCAGACTCAGATCGGCAACAGCGAGCGGACACTCTCGATTACGAGCGCCGGTGTCCGGGCCTGTGAGCCCTGGAGTGCCACGTCGAGTGCAACGGAGGCGTCCTCGTGGACAGCCGTGCCGTGTCCGACGAGAACGCGGTCGGGGTCGAACTCGTCCAGCGCCGACGGTGGTGTCAGACGCAACATCGGGTGGACACCGAGCCGTTCGTCGCCGGCCAGAAAGTAGTCGGCGGTCCCGACCGCCTCGGGGACGACCACGACCCCGCGGTCCCGGTCGACCAGTGTGGCCTCCTGCCAGAATCGGTTGTCGATGACCTCGTGGGCGACGAACCCGGAGTCGGCGAGCGCCGCCTCGAACCGCTCGACCGGCGCGTCGAGCGCCGACGCAACGCCGTCGAAAAACGCCGGGAGCCACACGGGGACGTCGTGACGGTTTGCGAGCGCCGCGCTGTCGCGTCTGTGTCTGTCGAGCAACACCACGACACCCCGGACCGTCCCGAGCTCCGCGAGGAGGTCGTCGACCCCCTCCACGTCGACCGGGTCCACGACCCAGACGTCGCCGTCGGCCACGAGCGCGTGGCTGGCACGTTGCATCTGCTCGTCCGGGGAGGCAACCCAGCCGACACCGCCGTCGAAGCGGTCGACCGTCGCCAGACCGTCTAACCGCCTCGTTGTCTCCTCTGTCATGTCTGTTTCTACGAGGTGAGCAGTAAAAAAGGCGTACCGACCGGTCTGGCAGGTGAGCCGGGGGCTCGCGGGATGTCCCGCGCTCGTCACCGCCGTTTCTGGCCACGACGTGCCGAGACCGGCGCGCGATCCTCGAACGATTCGCCACAGCTGGGACAGACACCCCTCTCGAAGAAGACCGTCGGTCCCTCACGGGTCTCTGGGTTCCACCGGACCCGGTAGCCACAGTCCTCACAGCGTGTAACTTTTCTGGGCATGCTCCGGTGTCCGTGCTCGCAGAACATAGTACTGACTCCCAGACGGGATGTCGGGGGTGACCAGCGGTGACGCCGGTAGACCGCTGGAGGGGACCGCAGGCTGTTAGTGCCCGCGGCCCGATATGGGTGTATGGATGTCGGTATCATCGGCGCGGGTGCGGCCGCCAGTGCAGCGGCTCACGTCATCGACGACACGACCGACGCGAGCATAACCATTCTGGAGAAGTCTGGGGGGGTGTGTGGGCGGGCGGCAACCCGTCGGCGCGGCCCGATTACCTACGACCACGGCGCGAACTACTTCAAGGACGACGACGAGCGTGTCGTCGACCTCGTCACGAAGACACTCGACACCGAGGGGTTGGAGACGATAGACGACCCCGTCTGGGTGTTCGACGGGTCGGGGGCTGTCTCGGAGGGTCGAAACGGCGACGACCGCCGGTGGACGTACCGGCAGGGGCTCACACAGCTCGCAAAGCGGTTGCTCGGTCAGACCGAGGCCTCCGTTCACCGGCACACGCGGGTCACGGGTATCGAGCGTGCCGACTCGGCGTGGCTGGTGACCGACGCCGACGGCGGGGAGTGGGGCCCGTTCGACGTGTTGCTCTGCAACCCGCCCGCACCACAGACCGCGGCCCTGCTCCGGGGGGCCGACTGGGAGAGCCCCGACCGGTTGGCGCTCGTCGACGCCGTCGAGTCCGTCGAGTACCGCGCCGTCTGGACAGCCGTTCTCGGCTACGAGTTCAGCATCGACCGGCCGTACTACGGGCTGGTCAACCCCGGCAAGGATCACGACGTCGGTTGGATCTCCCGCGAGGAGTGCAAGCCGGGTCGTGTTCCCGCCGGCCAGTCGGTGTTCATCGTCCAGGCGGGTCACGACTGGTCTGTCGAGCACTACGACGAGACACCCGCCGAGAACGTGGCGGAGCTCGCGGAGATGACCGCCGGCGTCGTCGGCGACGAGCGTCTCGCGGCCCCGGACTGGACCGACTACCAGGGCTGGCGGTACGCACTCCCGGAGAATGCGGCACCGACAGAACCACTCCGAGCCGCCGAGCAGTCCGGTCTGTACCCACTCGGCGACTGGGTGACCGGCGAGGCACGCATCCACGCCGCGCTCCGGAACGGTCTGGAGACCGGTGAACGTGTCGCGCTCGCGGCCGCCAACTGACACACCACAGTCTCCCTGCACGGAGCTCCCGCGAGAAGCAACCAACAGAGCCGTACCTACATCCCCATGTCCTCGGCGGGGTCGGGAACCGGGATGTCGTGGGGGGCAACACCGAGCAGCTCCCCGATGTGGTCGAGTGCCATGTCGAACCCGTAGTAGCGCTCCTGTTCCGTTCCGTTACCGTCACGAACAGCGAGCATCGCGTACCCCTCGATGTTCTGTGCGACTGTCGCCTCGCCACCACTCCTGACGACGAGCTGACGCTCCGTCTCCGTCTCCCGGTACGTGCTCGTGATACCGTCGTTGCTCACAGTCTCTACCATACCCACTGTTTGACCCGGGACACCCAAAGCTGGCGGTTGTCGGCCGGACGTGGCCGGCATCCGAACTGTGAATAGGCTCCCGGCCTTTCTGTACGTATGAACAGAGTGGAACTCCGAGAGGCG
>Ga0207714_1002337_pt1 | contig 11544 bp, 10 predicted proteins | sample PonA232FremontCA_2_FD_187270 | JGI IMG/M metagenome (GOLD analysis project Ga0207714, IMG submission 187270) | Marine sediment microbial community from Fremont, CA, USA - Pond A23 Sediment 2 (SPAdes) | ecosystem: Environmental > Aquatic > Marine > Unclassified | place: USA: Fremont, California... | reverse complement strand
AATATTCAATCAGCGGGAAAGCCATTGTTGAAGAATTCATCCTAGGCCAACGCGAATTTTCAGTTGAAATGATCTCCTTCCGGGGCCAGCATCACTTCATTGCCATCACTGATAAGGTGACCACTGGTGAACCCTATTTTGTTGAAACAGAACACCACCAACCCGCAAACATAGATGACAAACTCAAAGAAAAGATCATCTGGGAAGTCAAAAAAGGGCTTGATACCCTGAAAATTGAATACGGGGCCAGCCACTCCGAGGTGCTCCTCACTGAAAATGGACAGGTACGGATTGTGGAAATAGCCGGAAGAATGGGCGGAGAGCTTATCGGTTCGGATATGGTTCATCTGTCGACGGGGTATGATTTTGTCAAAGGCACCATTGAAGTGGCCTTGGGTTCGTTCACTCCCTTTGACCATAAACAACTCTTCAACCATCATTCCGGAGTATTCTATGTTTTGCCACCGCCCGGGGTGATCAAAAAAATTGAAGACCACTCGACTGCCTACCCCAACATTGTAAAGGCACTTCCTATTTTGGAGGTAGGCAATCAAATAAGTGCTACAATAGACGGGGCTGGTAAAAGAGCAGGAATATTTGTATATTGGCACCCTTCCAGAAGGCTTAATTTCAACCCCAATGAAGTATTAAGATTCATCACCAAATGAAGAAACCCATATTTTTAATATGCTCCGAACGTTCCGGGTCGAACCTTATCCGGTCAATAATGGCGGCTCACTCAAAGGTATATGCTCCCATGCCGATGCATCTGCTTCAATACATCTTTGCTTATGACATTGAATACAGAAAACATTCCACCGCAGATTATCAATATCTGGTTGCCCACCATATTTATCAAATCATTAACAACCAACTGGGCCAAATGGAGGTTAACTTTACCCGTGAGGAGCTACAAAATGCCATGTTTGGAAAAGATTTCTTTTCTGCCTTTAAATTTATCTACCAAGATTTATCTGGCGGGCGGAGGCTTTTTTTCAAGGAAAACCTCAGCTACCGGTTCATGGATGCCATTCTTCATCACTTTCCCGATGTCCGCTTTGTTATTCAGGTAAGAGATCCGCGGGATTTTGCATTATCCATGGTACAAAGGTCCACCGATATCCACAACATCATGGCAGCAACAAAAGTATGGCGTAGGGATCAAACCCATGCAAAACGTGTGCTTAACAATATCCCCCAGCGTTGTCATCTGATTAAATATGAAGACCTGTTAACCCATCCCCGGCAAACACTAAGAGGCTTGTGTAATTTTCTGGAAATGAATTATGAAGAGGCATTGTTAAACTTCAATCAAAAAACTGATGCCCTGGTGGCATCAAAAAGATCCAAATCGTGGGAAAATTTGAGCAAAGGCATTCTTTCTGACAACCAGTTAAAGTACCGCAAGGCCTTTTCCAAAAGGGAAATAAAGATCATAGAAACGATCATCAGCGATCTCATCACCGATTTTGACTATGAAAGGGAGCATCAACCGCAGGATAGTTTTATTTACAAATTCATAAGAGAATTCGGGGATACACCGTTACAAAAATACATGGCCTGGTTTTTGCCCGGTCACAAAAAGAAAAAGCCTTATCCTGAAGAAATGGAGCGACGGCGGGCATTAAAGGCCCTACGTCTAGAAATCGCCAGGGAACGTAGAAGTTACTCTGTTCAACATTAAGGTTTTTCAACACATTGTTAGTTTATGCAACCATTTATCATAACAGGGACCTACCGAACAGGCACCACTTTAATAGAAAAGCTTTTGGATGTCCATTCAGGACTTCATGTGCTTTCCCAGCCGTTGCCTTTATTGTACCGCCACCTCAAAGAGGTGTTCTACCGAAGAAAAGGCATTACAAATAAATATTATGTGCTGAACGACCTTTTTCATCCGGAATACGAACCAGGAGAGCTGAAAACTTTTTTGGAGAACTATCTCATAGGCCGGGACGAGCTCAGGCAAGTGCTCAGGACAATGGAAGGATGGGACGGGCAATACACCCGGTTCAACGACTTGGATACATTTGTCGGTAGCTACGAGGTTTCCGGCCTGTGCCAATTTTACCCTCAGCTTCTGGAACATTTTGTTGCGCGAGGGCAGGTAACGGCAGCCGGGACCAAGGAAATACTGGTGGAAGAATTCATCCCCTACCTGCTAGATTGTGGCATTAAGGTCATTTTGGTGATACGGGATCCCAGAGATGTTTACACTTCGGTGAATGAGGGCAAGGGCACTAAATTTACGGGCAAACGCCGCCCCACCCTTTTTCATTTGCGGAACTGGCGCAAAAGCATTACCCTGGCCAATACGTATCGAGATCATCCTCTTTGCTATGTACTCAAATATGAAGACCTGCTTGACAACAAGGAAAAGGCCCTAAAGGGGATCACCGATTTCCTCAATGTTACCCCTTTTCCCCGAGGCCATTTTGAAAAGGGCATACAAACACGCACCGGCCGGTACTGGAAAGGCAACTCCTCCACCAGCCTTCACTCAGGCATCAATTCAACCAACAAGGACAAATACAAAAAGTACCTTTCCCCTGAGACCATTGGATACATTGAATTCATCTGCCATCCGGAAATGCGGGTTTTTGGATACGACGAACAAATGCAGAATTTTAAACCAGAAACTTTTAAGGAACCATATGATATTGTAAATTGCTGGCTAAACAAAAATATGAGCACGGATAAGGATGAACTACATGCAGAATACCGGCGTTTACAGCTATTGCAGGGGACTGAAGCAAATGACCCGGAAATTATCAGCACCTTTTACAGCCTGAAGAATTATCACACCTTACGATCTGCTTTATAAACCGCAGTCTCAATGACCATGGAAAAACGTATCCCTTTCAACAAACCCTACCTCACCGGCAAAGAGATGGACTACATCAAGGATGCTGTTTATTCAGGTAAGATCAGCGGCAATGGCAAGTATACCCATCGCTGCCATGCATTATTCCGGGAACAGTATGGCTTCAATAAATGTCTTCTAACCACCTCCTGCACAGATGCCCTTGAAATGACGGCCATCCTGATGGATATCAAAAGGGGGGATGAGGTGATTCTGCCTTCCTATACCTTCGTTTCCACAGCCAATGCCTATGCCCTGCACGGAGCAAAACTAATCTTTACCGACTCAAGAACCGATCACCCGGGAATGGATGAAGATGCCGTTGAACGGCTAATCACTTCCAATACCAAAGCCATCGTGGTGGTACACTATGCAGGAATGGCAGTAAATATGGACAAAATCACAGACATCGCTTCCCGACATGGCCTGTATGTGATTGAAGATGCCGCACAGGCTGTTGACAGCTATTACATCAATCCAAAGCAGGAAAGACAGCCCTTGGGTTCTATCGGGCATATGGGATGTTTTTCATTCCATGAAACCAAAAATGTCATTTCCGGGGAGGGCGGTATGCTGGTGGTCAATGACCAACGGCTGGAGAAAAGAGCCGAAATCATCTGGGAGAAGGGAACGAACCGTTCAGAATTTTTCCGTGGAGAAGTCAACAAATATGGATGGGTCGATGTTGGCAGCTCATTCCTGCCTACCGACATGGTGGCCGCTTTTCTATATGCCCAATTGGAACATCTTGATGAAATCCAACAGAAAAGAAAAGACCTGTGGAATACTTATTACAGGAACTTGAAATCCCTAAATTCTAAAAAATTTCATCTGCCGAACATCCCCACGCATGCAACCAATAACGGCCACCTGTTTTACCTGGTTTGCCGCTCAGGTGCCATAAGAGACAACCTGATCCAATACCTCAAAGACAATCAGATACAGGCCGTTTTTCACTATTTAAGCCTCCATAAGAGTCCTTATTACAAAAATAAATACCAGGGGGAAGCATTGCCCAACAGTGATCTGTATTCCGAACGGCTGGTACGGCTCCCCCTTTACAATGAATTAACCGTGGAACAAGTAAACACCATCACCGATTTAATTGCTGATTTCGATGAGCGCTTCTAAAATTGTCCATTTATGCCATGATACAAGGTGGACCCTGGGTGCTCACCACCTTTTTGAAAAAGCCTTCCCGGGACAAAATCAATATATAGCCCTGCGCTCACACCTCCATCGTCCGATCAAATTCATCGCCCATTTTGATCCGCTGATCCTCTTATCCTTTAAAGAACTGAACCACAAACATTTTTATTTGTTAAAGGAGGCCTCCCTGGTAGTGGTGCACGGGCTGGTCTATCAACATGCCAGAGTGGTGAATAAGCTGCTCCCGGAAAAAAAAGTGCTATGGATCATTATGGGAACTGAAATGTACCAGAATCCATATATTTACAATAAAAAAATTTACGGGAACAAAACCAGGGCACTGAAAAGGAAGATCGACAGAAAGCTTCATTTAATTAATACCTTAAAGGATATCATCCGGTGGGTAAGAGTCGGTCAAAATACACAAAAATACATCGCCTCAGTGGCCGGAAAGATTGATTATGTAGGTAGTTTTCAACAGGAACAGTTCGATTTGCTCAAAAAGCTTAAAGCGATTCCTGCCAAAGCTGAACGCCTTCATTTTGCTTTTTATCCCCTGGAATTCATCATAGACTCAAATCAAAACATCAATACAGCCGGATCCCACATATTACTGGGCAATTCAGCCTCGTTCACCAGCAACCACCAGGAAGCCATTGATAAGCTGGCTCATTTAGATCTTACAGGAAGGAAGGTGTATGTACCATTAAGCTACGGCAATAACAAATATGCCCAAAAAATTATTGAATACGGCAACAAAAAGCTCGGGGTACATTTCACCCCTTTAAAAGAAAGGATCCCCTTAGAACAATACAACAAAATCCTTAACAGTTGCGGAATAGTCATCATGAATCATTACCGGGGCCAAGCGGTGGGTAATATTATATCTTCTCTGTTTTTGGGCAACAAATTGCTGATAAGCGAAATGAATCCCATATACATGTACCTAAAAAGGATTGGATGTCATATCTATTCAATTGAAGAAGAATTGAGTGCAGGCCGTCCGAATATCTTTCAGCCTCTGACTAATGAGCAAATCCTGGAAAACAGAAGAGCTTTGATGGGTGAAGTGTCAGAAGCGGTACTGGTAGATAGCTTAAAGAAAAACATTTCAGAAAGACACCTCATATAATTTTATACGGTTATTTTTTATTTAATTTTTTGGCCTAATGAAACTTGCATGGAATGATCATGCCCTTGTTGTGAAAGTTACTGGATGCAGGTTTCATTAGATTTTATTGTCAAAGTTACAGCCCGGTTGTAGTTTCAGTTTTTAAGATCAGAAGGCTGGCTTTAAATTCTCATAAATAGCTTACCTGAAAAGTTGAATTTCACTGTTTTTATTAGTAACTTTTCCTTTTCGCCCACCGGTGGGTAAGGTGGGGAAATGCCCATTTATACGAACAATGCGCAAAAGTTACCGGTCGATACAAAAGGAAAACGAAGAACTCCGGCGGAAGCTGGAAGCAAGAAGCCGCGGCGGGCACTCCGGCGAGGAGGCTGTTGAGCAGGCTTACAACTACCTGCGGCAACTGTTTATGGATTTGCCATGGGAGGTGTTCATCATTGAGCTGTCTGCCGACAAGGGCGAATTTGTTTTTCGCGAAGCCAACCGGTCGGCCGTGGAGGGGTTGGGCATTGAAGAAGATGTGGGCGGCAAAAAGCTGAAGGAGATCTTCCCGAGGCGGGCGGTCAAGGCGTTGGTGCCGCTGTTGCAAAGTACGTTCCAAACAAGCAACAGGGGTACTCTTCGCAATATAAACCTTACCCGGCGGGAAAAGCGCGACATTGAGACCAAAAAACTCACCAGCCGGCACCTGGCGATGATCTGCCGCAAAGAAGAAAGAAGTAAGGAAGTAGGGAGTGAGGGAGTAAGGAGGGAAGAAAGTAAAGAAGTAGGGAGTAAGGGAGTAAGGAGTGAAGAGAGTAAGAAAGTAGGGAGTAAGGGAGTAAGGAGGGAAGAGAGTAAGAAAGTAGGGAGTAAGGGAGTAAGGAGGGAAGAAAGTAAGGAAGTAGGGAGTGAAGAAAGTAAGGGAGTAAGGAGTGAGGGAGTAAGGAGTGAAGAAAGTAAGGGAGTAGGGAGTGAGGGAGTAAGGAGGGAAGAGAGTGAAGAAGTAAGGAGTAAGGGAGTAGGGAGGGAAGAGAGTAAAGAAGTAAGGAGTAAAGAGAGTGAGGGAATAGAAAACGGGTACGGGGAGAAGTACCGCGACCTGTTGTTGCAGAGTCCGATGGGCATCATGGAGCTGAACCCCGACGGCGACATCATGGAATACAACAGCAGTGCCGCGGAGCTGCTGAAGCTCAAAGACAACAAATCGGCCAACCTGTATGACCTGAAAATCCTCGAATACACCTCCATTCCCGAGCGTTTTGATCAATGCATCGAGCGCCAGGAGCTGGTGCAGGGTGAAGACTGGATCACCGGCAAAAAAGGCGAAAGCATCCCCGTAAAGTACCAGTTCAGTCCCCTTAAATCACATCAGGCAGAGACCTACGGCATCATCGGCGTTTTTGATGACCTGAGCCGCATCCGCGAGATCGAGGATCAGCTGCGCCAGTCGAACCAGCATTACCGCGACCTGGTGACTCTGCTGCCCGAGGTGATCTTCGAGGCCGATAAGAAGGGCAACATATCTTTTGTCAACGAAAAAGCTTACGAGATATTCGAATTCAGCCGCGACGAGCTCCAGAAAGGCTTTGATATCTTCACCATCCTGGCCCGCGAGGACCGGGACAGGGCCCGCCGCAATTTCCGGGCCGTAGCCACAGGCCAGTACACCAGCGGCAACGAGTACACGGCCATCTGCAAGTCGGGCCGACGGCTGCCGGTGCTGGTCTATTCGAACCCCATAACCGAGGGCAATGAGATCACCGGCATACGGGGCATCGTGGTGACGATCAACGAGATCAAGGAGGCGGAGAAGGCGCTGGTGGAGAGTGAGGAGAAGTTCCGCCAGCTGGCCGAGAACATCAACGACGCTTTCTGGCTGTGCAACCTCAACGGGCACATCCTCTACGCCAACCCGGCCTGCGCACGCATCGCCGAAAGGGGTATACCCCACTCCTCGCCTTACACCGACATTTTCTTCTCATGGATCCATCCCCAGGACAAAAGCCGCACCCAGTTCGAGATCCTCAAAAATCAGGAAAACCCCGAAGCCGAACACGTCTATGAACACCGCATCATCACCCCCAAAGGCCACATCAAATGGGTATGGGTGCGCATATCGCCCGTCTTCGACAACCAGAACAAGATATACCGCAAAGCCGGCATCGCCAGCGACATCACCCACTCGAAGAACCTGATCAACGAGCTGATCGTGGCCAAGGAAAAGGCGGAAAAAGCCGACCGGCTCAAATCATCCTTTCTGGCCAATATGAGCCACGAGATACGCACCCCGATGAACGGCATCATGGGCTTTACCGATCTGCTCAAAGCCCCCGACCTGAAAGAGGAGGACAAGAACGAATACCTGGGGATCATCGAGAAGAACGGCAAGCAGCTGTTGAACCTGATGAACGACATCATCGACATCGCCAAGATCGAGGCCGGCGAGATGACCCTTCACCGGAAAAGGTTCGACCTGAACCGGTTCCTCAGTGATATATACCAGACCCTGAGAAGACAATACGAGGACAAGCTCCAGCACATCGAGCTGAAGCTTTACCGCGACACCGACCAGAAGGTGCGGCTCTATTCCGATCCGGGGCGGCTCAACCAGGTGCTGACCAACCTGCTGGTGAACGCTTTCAAATACACCGAAAAGGGCACCATCGAGTTTGGCTACCGGCTCAACTACACGGTGAACCGGGTGAACTACGTCAAGTTTTTCGTCACCGACACGGGCAAGGGCATCGACAAGAAGCACCAGGAGCTGATCTTTGAGCGTTTCGGGCAGGTGCGCGAAAAGGACGATTACAAACCCGACGGCACAGGCCTGGGCCTGTCCATATCGCGCAACCTGGTGCACCTGCTGGAAGGACGCATATGGTTCGAATCGGAAAAAAACAAGGGCACCAGTTTTTACTTCATCATTCCCGATATACGCGAAGAAGAGGAAGAGAAGCCGGAAAAGACAGGCCGCAAACAGGAACCGGAAAAAGACCAGGCGGTTAAGACGATCCTGATCGTCGAGGACGACCTGATCAACCAAAAATACCTGGAGAAGGTGCTTCAAAAGAAAAACATCCGGCTTTTGGATGCCAAGACCGGGGAAAAAGCCCTTGAGATGGTGCGGCAAAATCCCTGGATCGACCTGGTGCTGATGGATATTCGCCTGCCGGGGATGAACGGCTATGAAACCACCAAGGCGATCAAAAATTTCCGCCAGGACCTGCCGGTGATCGCCCAAACGGCCTATGCCATGCACAATGACTATTCCAAGGCTCTGGCGATGGGTTGTGACGATTACATCAGCAAACCCATCGATCAAAATGTTTTATTTGAGAAATTAAATCATTATCTTTACGTCAATAAAAACTCCTAACCATGCGAAGATCGATCATCATAGGACTGCTGGGAGCGCTTTTGCTCACCATTTTTGCCCTTAAGAACTCACAGGATGTGCCCCTCAACTATTTCTTCGGTGAGGTGCAGGCTCCGGTATCTCTGATACTGCTGATCACGATCATCATTGGTGTTCTGCTGGGCATCATCTTCTCTGTTCCATCGATCAACAAGCAGGCCAAGATGATTCAGCAAAAGAACAAAGAGATTGACCGGTTGCAGAGCCTGGTGGAGGATTACAAGAAACGGACTGCGAAGGTGCAATCAGAGGGTGAGGGCAACAATGAAGAAGAGGAGCAGGAAGACAAGAAGCACCGGCACAAAAAGGAGAAGCGCAGGTAACGATCCAGTCGTTTAAGTTATAGCTTGAGCCCTTTTACAAGCGTTAGTGATTCAAACCTGTCTCGATGGATAGAGTATCCAGGGGCAGGTTTTGTTTTTTCCAGCGGCGCAGTCCGCCTTTGAGGCGGAAGACGTTTTTAAAGCCCATTTCGCGGGCAAGCATGCGGCAGACGGTGGGGCTGCGTTCGTCGTAGCCGCAGTAGACCAGCAGGGGTTTATCGGGAGGCAGGGTATCGGTCAGGGCCTCGAGGATTTCACTATAAGGGGCTGGTTTGGCACCGGGTATCCGCTCACGTTCGTATTTGGTCAGCATCCGCGTGTCGATGGCCATCGCCCTGGGATTGGTCTGAAGAATGCGGTTGAACTGCTTCGGGACAAGGTCGGTATATGGTTTTTGAGCATAGGCGGACTGAAAAGCCATGACAAAAACCGGTAAAAACACCGAAAGTGAAAACGCAAATTTTCTCATCTTATATCGGTTTTTTTGCTCCTTCCATTGTGGTTACCGCACCATTGGTATTCATTCCTATGAAGGCAACTTCCCTGCTCATAATCGAGCGAGAGAAAGGCCCGGTACATCCGTTCCATATTTTCCTCCTTCCGGTCAACCCACAGGTCCAAATCGATGGTGGAACGAATCACCCCGTAGAAATTGGTGGCATAACCCCCAACAATCAAATAGCGCAAATGATGATGCTCAAATGCCTGCAAAATGGTATGATAAAAATGGGGAAACAGTCCCATATAACTTTTCCTTTTCGGGTCAGCCCCTGTCTCTTAAAGCAAATGAAGAAGGGTGTCATTCAATGTTTTCCCGGGAAGCATGGATTGACTTCACCGGAAAACACATTCATGATTCATGTTCCGGAAACTAATGCCTCAAAACAAAAACATTGTCCTGCTCCAGTCTTCTTTTCAGGGCTTTTGTATAATTGTCGCTGAACCGTTTGTTAAAATGAATCTTCTAGTACAATTTTTCCAGGCGCTGTTCGGAGGTCAAAGATATGGAGATACCACGCACCACTTGCTCCTTTGATCGTTTAACCTCCAGTGGAAGCCGCTTTTTTCCGTTCGGGCTTTGGTCCATCATGTACCTTTTTGATAATACTGTTCATGGTATATGATAAACGAAAATAGTGGAAAATTTCGTTTCCATCAAATTTTTAAAGTTTGCCGGAGGTTGTATTTGCCAAATTGCGGGAAAAGAATTATTTTGAACCATGAACAGCGGATTATTTTCCGGCAAAATCAACAACCATTAACCTGAGCAAATATGAAGATTGGCATCATCATAGCAAGGATTGGGGGCATCGACGGGGTGGCCCTGGAGACCGAGAAGTGGATTGAGGTTTTGGGCCGCATGGGCCATGAGGTATACACGGTGGCCGGTCAGTTTGAAAAGCGAAGGATCAACAGCGAGCGGGAGAAGCGCATTCCGGAGCTATCGTTGTTCAGTCCGGAGAGCTACTGGGGACAGAAGAAGGCCTTTTTCGCCCCGGATGCCAATCCCGACGAGATACTCGAGCACTGTCATCTTTACGGAGACATCATCAAGGACAAGTTGCTGCGCTGGGTGATTGAATACGGCATCGAGCTGGTGATCAGTGAGAACGCCTCGGCCCTGCCCATTCACATCTCCCTGGGCCTGGGCATCAAGAAGCTTTTGGAGGAAACGGGTTTGCCGGCGATCACCCACGACCATGATTTTGCCTGGGAAAGGGGCAACCGGTACCATTCGCCCCACCCCGCCGTCAACAAACTGATCGGGGAAACCTTTCCCCTGCGTCTGCCCAACACTTACCATGCGGTGATCAACACCAACGCGCAAAAGACCCTTAAGAAACGCTTCGACCGCGAGGCCACCGTCATCCCCAACGTGATGGATTTTGACCAGCCTTTTGGAGAGATTACCGCGGAGAACCAGAACCTGAAGGCCGACCTGGGCCTGGAACCCGAAGACATCATGCTGTTCCAGATCACCCGGATCGTCAGCCGCAAAGCCATCGACGTGGCCATCCGCCTGATCGACAAGCTCAACGACAAACGCATCAAGCTGGTGATCACCGGCGGTTATGTGGACGATGAAGGCAACAAACACTACCACGAGCTGATGGACCTGATCCACGACCTGGGGGTGAGCGACCAGGTCCATTTTGCCTACGAGAAATTTTCACAGGGCCTCACAGGTGACCCTTCCAGCGGCATCTATTCGCTTTCTGACGCCTACGCCCACGCCCGGGCCTGTACCTACTTCAGCACCTACGAGGGCTTTGGCAATGCCTTCGTCGAATCCGTCCTGGCCAAAACCCCTATCTTCGTAAACAACTACAAACCCGTATTCTGGCCCGATATCGGTAGCAAAGGCTTCCGCACTGTGATGCTCGAAGACAACAAACTGACCGACGAAAAAGTCAAACAAATGCAGGAGGTGATCTATAACGACCGGCTGAACTGGGAAATCGGTGAATACAACTACGAACTCGGCAGGAAGTATTTCTCCTTCGATACCCTGGAGGAGAAGCTGGGGGAAACGATGGAAAGAGTAGTAGGGAGTGAAGAGAGTAGGGAGTAAAGATAGTAGGGAGTAGGGAGCAAAGAAGATAGTAGGGAGTGAAGAGAGTAGATAGTAGGGAGAAGGGAGTAAAGAAGATAGTAGGGAGTGAAGAGAGTAGATAGTAGGGAG
>Ga0207714_1002335_pt1 | contig 11567 bp, 7 predicted proteins | sample PonA232FremontCA_2_FD_187270 | JGI IMG/M metagenome (GOLD analysis project Ga0207714, IMG submission 187270) | Marine sediment microbial community from Fremont, CA, USA - Pond A23 Sediment 2 (SPAdes) | ecosystem: Environmental > Aquatic > Marine > Unclassified | place: USA: Fremont, California... | reverse complement strand
ACATCGGCTGCCTCCTGCGAGGCGTCAAGAAAGAAGACGTCCAACGGGGACAGGTTCTCGCCGTACCCGGCTCAATTACGCCGCACAAGAAGTTCAAAGCTGAAGTCTATGTCCTGAGTAAAGACGAAGGTGGACGGCACACGCCCTTCTTCAGCGGTTACCGTCCCCAGTTTTATTTCCGCACCACCGATGTCACCGGCGTCATCACGCTGCCCGAAGGCACCGAAATGGTCATGCCCGGGGATAACGCCAATCTCGATATCGACCTCATCGAGCCCATAGCCATGGAAAAAACCCAGCAGTTCGCCATCCGCGAAGGCGGACACACGGTCGGTGCGGGTCGAGTTACAGACATTATTGAGTAGAGTACTGTTGACCAGGGGTTATCTCTTAGCAGCGGAACCGGAGGGTTCCCCTTTCGGGAGAGAGATAACCCCGCAACACTCCAGAGACGCAACGAGGATGTACCTATTATGCCGCAAGAAGTAATAACACTCGCTTGTACAGAGTGCAAACGCCGGAATTATACGACAACGAAAAACCGCCAGAACATTACGTCCAGGCTTGAAAAGAAAAAGTACTGCCCGGCGGAGCGACAACACACTCTACATCGCGAGACCAGAAAATAAACCACGCACATACTGAGCAGGTACGACTTCGGCAGGTGAGTAGCTCAGTATGGGAGAGCAGCGGTCTCCAAAACCGCAGGTCGCAGGTTCGAGTCCTGTCTCACCTGCCATCTTAACTTTTTTACGCCCAAAGAACGGCAACATTTCAAGATATCGTGTAAACGTCCGTATCCTTAAGCAAGTAGGGGCAGGGATGAATCCCATTCAGCGCATAAGAAATTTTTACCACGAAGTAATAACTGAATTAAAAAAGTGCACTTGGCCTTCACGAAGTGAGCTGATGGAATCGACATTACTTGTTATAGTATCCATTATCATTCTGGGGATTTTCGTCGCCGTCGTGGATCAAGTCACTCAATACTTTATTGACCTTATCGCCTCCTGACTGTGTCCGGCCCGCACCGGCATGGGCACGCGCGAAATACAGATACTATAAAAACACACTAGATTTCGAAGATGACTGACGAAAACACACAGAACAGTACTGAAGAGCAACAGGAAGGTAAGTGGTACGTCGTCCACGTTCTTTCTGGGCAGGAAAATAAAGTAAAACAGTCCATCGAAAAGTTGCGTGAAAACGAAGGCGTCGATGACTTGGTTTACGAAGTGGCCGTACCCACTGAGAAGGTATCTGATACCAAACGGGGGCAGAAAACCGTCGTAAACCGCAAATTTTTTCCCGGCTACATTCTTGTACGGATGCAGCTCTACGACGACGAGGGCCAAATACTCGAACGCGCGTGGTACTTTCTACGCAACATGCAAGGCGTTATGGGCATTGTAGGCGGCGAACGCCCCATGCCTCTGGACGATAACGAAGTACAGCGGATAATGCACCAGGCGAGCGACTCCGCCGAAGCGGCTAAACCGAAAGTCAGCTATCAGGTCGGCGACAGCGTCACCGTGAAAGACGGCCCCTTCGAAAACTTTGAAGGAACTGTACAGGATGTTGATGCGGAGCGAGGGAAACTCCAACTGTCTGTAACCATTTTCGGACGGTCTACGCCCCTGGAAGTTGAATACTGGCAGGTCGAGCGAAACTGACGCGACGGTTACCGAAGTACTCGGCGTTCATTCGCCTTCAGAACGGCCGTCAAAAGAACGCCTTTTAAAGAAACGGGACGACAGCACAAGAGGAAAGACACTCCAACCAACGGCTGATAACAGATTTAACGTGCAACGCACTGAGTAAACATTCACGGACAAGCTAATTAGTAAACAATACGGAATCGAGGAACACGCCTGACGATGGGTAAAAAAGTAATTGACACCATAAAGCTCCAGATACCGGGCGGCCAGGCTAATCCTGCCCCCCCGGTGGGCCCCGCACTTGGCCAGGCAGGGGTCAACATTATGGAGTTCTGCAAACAATTCAATGCAGAAACGCAGGAACAAACCGGTACAACTATACCGGTCCTGATCACCGTCTATCAGGACCGGTCGTTTAGTTTCGAGCTAAAATCACCACCTGCCGCCACGCTCCTGAAGGAAGCGGCCGAACTTGCATCCGGTGCCACCGAGGCAGGGCGAGAAACAGTCGGACGCGTTCCGCAACAGCAGGTGGAGGAGATCGCCGAACGAAAAATGCGTGACCTGAACGCCCGTTCAAAAGAAGCAGCTGTTCGCATAATCGAAGGCACAGCGAAGAGCATGGGAATCGAGGTGGAATAAATGAAACGAGGAAAAAATTACCGAGAAAAGCTCGCGAAACTTGACCGTCATCACCCATATCCGCTCGACGAGGGTATCAGTATTCTGAAGGACCTCCCGTCAGCGAATTTCGACGAAACGATCGAGATGGCGCTGAAACTCGGCATTGACCCCCGAAAATCGGACCAGATTATACGCGGCGCCCTCGTACTGCCCCGGGGAACCGGACAGCAGAACCGCGTAGCAGTGGTAGCAGAAGGCCAACCCGCCACCGCGGCAGAAGAGGCAGGGGCAGATGTCGTCGGGTTCAACGACCTGATCGAGAATATTGAGAACGGGTGGCTTGAGTTTGACGTGCTCATCGCTACCCCGGACGCTATGAAATCGCTCCGAAAACTCGGACGCGTCCTCGGGCCAAGGGGACTGATGCCCAATCCAAAAACGGGCACCGTTACCGAGGACACGGCTCAAGCTGTAAAGGAAGCCAAAGCAGGACGCGTAGAGTTCCGGACAGATCGCACAGGATGCCTCCATGTCCCTGTGGGCAAAAAATCCTTCGAACAGGATGCCTTGAAGGACAATGTGCTTGCCGTTTCCCAGCATGTGCAGCAGAATCGGCCGGCTAGCGTAAAGGGATCGTACGTACAGACTGCTGCACTCTCGTCTACGATGAGCCCAGGAATAAAGCTCGACGTCCGTGACTTAACATAAGGTGTAAAGGCTATGCGGGAAGAAAAACGACAAATGGTAAAAGATTTAGGTAGCGTACTCGAACCCGCTACCGGTGTAGTTCTTATTAACTACAAAGGTCTTTCAGTTGCAGAGTTTACAGAAGTGCGGGAAAGACTTGCACAGATAAACGCCCACTGCCAGGTCGTGCCCAATCGCCTTTTCCGTCGCGCCGCTACAGAAATCGGGCAAGAAGAACTTGCCGAGCGCGTAGCCGAAGGCGATACGGCCATGGTTACAACCGGGGACGACCCTATACAAACCGTTAAGTGCATAAACGAATTCGTCGAAAAGTATGACCAGGTCGCCTTCAAGTGCGGACTTATCGATGGGCAGGTCTGCGACAAGGAAGAAATGGCACAACTGGCAGCCCTACCCTCCAAACAAGCCTTGCAGGCACAACTACTTACGGTTTTAAATGGTCCTGCACAAAAACTTGTGGGCGTACTGAACAACAGCACGGCAAGCCTCGTCTACGCCCTTCAGGCATACGTCGACAAGAAACAGAAATCCGAATCCTAAAAAAACGGAGGACTCAACAATGGCAGAAGAAGAGCAAACCAACGTCGAAGTCTCGGAAGAGATGGAAAAGTTTATATCCTATGTCGAGAACCTCAGCGTGCTTGAACTGTCTAAAATGGTGAAAGCACTCGAAGAACGTCTGGGCGTAAGCGCCGCCGCCCCAGCCGCTGCTGCCGCAGCGCCTGCCGCGGACGCCGGCCAGGCAGAAGCCGCGGCTGAAGAACAGACCGAATTTGACGTCATGCTGAATTCGGTCGGCGACCAGAAGATCGGTGTCATCAAAGAAATCCGCTCTATCACTGGTCTCGGCCTTAAGGAAGCAAAGGCCTTTGTGGAAGAGTTGCCCAAAGCCGTCAAAGAAGGCGCCTCCAAAGAAGAAGCTGACAAAATCAAGGAGCAACTCGAAAACGCCGGAGCGACGGTGGAAATAAAATAACCCACTGTCACGGCATCCCACGACACGGCCACAAGGATGACTACGGTAACGAATATGCACTAACACAGCCGGGTGAGGCATCCGCGACGCACACCCTGCAAAAAGACACGAGCAAAAGGTGACCGATGGCTGAAAGATTAAACTGTGGAAAACTTAATGAGGTGGTCGAGCCGCCTGATCTCGTAGGTGTCCAGCTCGACTCCTACGCTGAATGCCTTCAGCGTGACAAAGATGCTTCTGAGCGGGAATGTCAAGGGCTGGAGGAAGTTTTTCAGGAAGTGTTCCCTGTGGAAAGTTTCGATCAGCAATGCGTGCTCGACTACGTCCGGTATGAGATCGGCGAACCTAAAATCGATATGGTCTCTGCCCTCAAAGACGGAGAAACGTACGCTGTCCCTCTACACGTGGATTTCCGTTTACAGAGCTCCGGCGAGACCAAAGAGGAACGTGTATACATGGGTGATATTCCACTCATGACATACCGCGGCAGTTTCGTTATAAACGGAGCAGAACGCGTCATTGTAAGCCAACTTCACCGCTCACCCGGCATTTTCTTTGAGGAAGGAAGTCATGCCAGTGGTCGGCGCCTGTTTTCCTTTCGCGTCATTCCCGACAGGGGATCGTGGCTAGACGTACAGTTTGATATCAACGACCTTCTATTCATCTATCTCGACCGTAGACGCCGCCGACGCAAATTCCTCATCAGCACTTTCCTCCGCGCAATAGGCTGGGAAACAAATCGGGAATTGCTGGATAATATCTACGGCGTACAGGATATTTCCATCGCGGAACTCGAGAGCAAGGAAGATCCCGGGGTCTACTACGTCGCGGAGGATATTACACCTGACAACCAGGAAGAGGACGAGGAGGAAGAGTGCATCGTCGAAGGGCTCTCTTCCGTCGATCCCGACATCCTTGAGCGTTGCCGCGAGGCCGGAATTGACAGCCTGCCCGTCGTTGACACCTCTACCAACGGCGACTACTTCATTCGCTGTCTCCAGCGTGACCCTACAAGCAACAGCGAAGAAGCCCTTAAAGAAGTTTACCGACGAATGCGCCCCGGAGATCCGCCCAATGTAAATAACGCAAAACAACTCCTTAAACGACTCTTTTTCGATCCCAGAAGATATGACCTGGGCCGTGTCGGCCGCCACAAGATTAATCAGAGACTGAACCTCGACATTCCCGGCGATCAAAGGACCCTGGTTAAGGAAGACCTTGCCGCCGGCACGCAGGCGCTGATGGCCCTACGTAACGGTCACGGCCACCTTGACGACATCGATCACCTTGGCAGCAGGCGCGTGCGAACGATCGGAGAACAACTGCAAAATCAATGCCGCGCCGGCCTCATGCGTACCGAGAGACTCGTCAGGGAACGAATGACCCTCTTCGACACCAAAACGGACGAAATAACCCCCAGTAAACTCATTAATACGAAAGCCTTTGCAAGCGTCATACGGGATTTCTTCGGTCGCAATCAACTGAGTCACTATATGGATCAGACCAATTCTTTGGCAGAGCTGACAAACAAGCGCCGACTCAGCGCCCTTGGCCCAGGCGGCTTAAGCAGAGAACGTGCCGGATTTGAAGTCCGCGACGTACACTCAAGCCACTATGGACGCATCTGCCCAATCGAAACACCGGAAGGCCCCAATATCGGCCTGATCTCCTCCCTCGCTCTCTACGCCCAGATCAACGGCTTTGGATTTATCGAGACCCCCTACCGCCAAGTCAAAAATCGCATAGTTAAGAAGGCGGTTGATTACCTACCCGCTGATGTGGAAGAGCAGTACACGATCGCACAGGCCAACGCCCCGCTTAACGAACAACAACGCTTTCTACGCGATACTATTCTCTCCCGCTACGGGGGAGACTCGGCCGAAAAGCCGGCCGAAGAAGTCGACTATATGGACGTATCCCCGAAACAGCTTGTCAGTGCAGCAGCCGGATTAGTGCCCTTCCTGGAACACAACGATGCTAACCGGGCACTGATGGGCGCTAACATGCAACGTCAAGCCGTACCGTTGCTCCAAGCCGACTCCCCCATCGTCGGCACAGGCCTCGAGGGAAAGGTAGCCCGAGATTCCCGAGCCGTAAAAACCGCAACCACCGAAGGAATTGTGGCCGCAGCCTCCTCAAAGCGCGTAATCACCACAGCCGACGGAAAAATGCCGGAAGAAACGGAACACCCCGAATCCGTCCAGGAATACGAATTGGAAAAATACATGCGATCCAATTCATCCACGCTGATCAACCAACGCCCCGCCGTCACCAGCGGGACAAAAGTGAAAAAGGGCGACGTTATCGCCGATGGAGCCTGCACGGAAAGTGGCGAACTGGCCCTTGGACGCAATATCAGCGTCGCCTTTATGTCCTGGTACGGATATAACTTTGAAGACGCGATCCTTGTCAGCGAACGACTGGTACGCGACGACGTCTATACCAGTATACACGTGTCCGAACATGAAATAACCGCCCGAGACACAAAATTAGGCCCCGAAGAAGTCACGCGGGATATCCCCAACGTCAACGAAGAAGCACTTCGTAATCTTGATCACGAAGGTGTGATCCGCATAGGCGCTGAAGTTGAACCCGGGGATATCCTGGTAGGAAAAATCACCCCTAAGAGCGAGACTGAGCTGGCTCCTGAAGAGCGACTTCTGCGTGCCATCTTCGGCGAAAAAGCCGCCGATGTCAAAGACAGTTCGCTATACGTGCCGGGCGGCACGTCCGGGATTGTGCTTGACGTCCGCGTCCAGCGAAGACAGGACCCGACCCAGGAAAAGATGTCCCGAACGGAGATGAACCAACAGATTAAAGAAGCAAACGATACCTGCCAGAATCAGTGCAACTCCATTATGGAAGAACTGGCAGCTGCCCTCGGCGAAACCCTATTGGGCGAAAAGCTCTCGGTGGCGGTCATGGCCACAGATGAGGACCAGGAAAATGCCCTTATTCCCGCCAACCGAAAAATAACGAAAGTAATGCTCAAACGTTTGGCCGAACATTACGATTCATACACACTCCCTGACGGAGAGACCAAGCGGACAATCGATGATATCGTCCGCCCCTACCAAAGACGCATCGAAGACGTTAAACTGCGTAGAGACGAAATGATCTCCCGCCTCGAAGAGAGCGGCGGTGCCGAACCCGGCGTCATTAAATCTGTACGCGTCTACATCGGCAGCAAACGCAAGCTTTCCGTAGGCGATAAAATGGCCGGCCGTCACGGCAACAAAGGCGTTATTGCCAACATCGTGCCCGTCGAGGACATGCCCTTCATGGCCGACGGCACCTCTGTCGACATGGTGCTTAACCCCCTCGGCGTTCCCAGCCGTATGAATGTGGGACAGGTTCTGGAAACCCACGTCGGCTGGGCTGCTCAATTATTGGGCCTGAAGGTTGCCTCGCCCGTTTTCGATGGCGTCAGCGAAGAAGAAATCCAGCGAATGTTGCGTGAAGGCCGCCAACGGCAGGCGGAACAGCAGGGGTGGTCGACCAACGACGAAGGCGAAGTTATAGACCGGCGCGGAAACATACGGAAAGACTATTTCGTTGAAGATGACGGAAAAACGCGGTTATATGACGGTCGTACCGGCGAAGCCTACGCTCAAAGGGTCGTTGTCGGCAACATTTACATGCTGAAACTCGATCACCTCGTGGTTAACAAGATCCACGCCCGAGCTGTTGGCCCTTATTCCCTGGTCACACAACAACCCCTCGGGGGTAAAGCTCAACACGGCGGTCAACGTTTTGGTGAGATGGAAGTCTGGGCTCTTGAAGCCTACGGAGCCGCCTACACACTGCAGGAGATGCTTACAGTCAAAAGTGACGACGTTTCCGGCAGAACCCGCATCTATGAGTCCATCATGCGCGGTGATAACTCCTTAACGGCCGGAACACCGGAATCCTTCAACGTTTTGACCAAAGAAATGCAAAGCCTCGGACTCGACCTGAGAGTCCGAAGAGGCGCCCAGGATTCCGGGCACGAACAATAAAAATACTACGACAACACAAAGCACCGAATAAGATGCTGATTATGGCTACGAATCCGTAGCCAGTGCGCATCAAGAATAAAAGGAGGGTATCCGTTGGATAGCAGTATCATAAAGCAGATGCTGGGGATCGATGAGTCCGACAGTTTTGATTGCGTTACCATTGGCGTGGGAGCGCCGGACGTAATGCGCTCCTGGAGCCGGGGAGAAATTAAAAACCCGGAGACCATCAACTACCGCACATTCAAACCGGAAAAAGGCGGCCTGTTCTGTGAACGTATTTTCGGCCCCACCCGCGATTGGGAGTGCAATTGCGGAAAATATAAGCGCATCAAACATAAAGGCATTGTGTGTGACCGTTGCGGCGTCGAGGTAACTCAATCCCGCGTACGGCGCGAACGAATGGGCCACATAGAACTCGCGGTGCCGATTTCCCACGTATGGTATTTCAAATGTATGCCCAGCCGTCTGGGGCTCCTGCTGGACATGAGCACCCGCGATCTTGAACATGTGTTGTACTACGAAAAATGGATTGTCACCGACCAGGGTGACACCCCGCTCGAATATCGGTCCCTTCTCACCGACGAAGAATACCAGGAAGCTCGCGACACGTACGGGGACAATTTTGAAGTAGGTATTGGCGCCGAAGCTGTTGAAAAACTTCTGGGTGACCTCGATCTCGAAGGGATCAGGGATGACCTTAAAGCGCAGATGGCAAATACTAGAAGTAAGGCCGTTCGCCGAAAAGTCGCGAAACGTCTGCGTGCTGTTGAAGGCTTCGTCGAAGGCAACATGGATCCCCGCTGGATGATTCTCAGAGTTCTGCCGGTACTCCCCCCCGACTTACGTCCCCTGGTCCCGCTGGAAGGAGGACGCTTTGCCACCTCGGACCTGAATGATCTTTACCGCCGGGTCATCAACAGAAACAATCGGCTGAAGAATTTACTGGAACTCCGTACCCCCGAAGTTATTATCCGTAACGAAAAACGCATGTTGCAGGAAGCGGTAGACGCTTTGCTTGACAACGGCCGGCACGGCAGACCTGTCACTGGAACGGGGAATCGGCCGTTGAAATCCCTAAGCGACATGCTGAAAGGCAAACAGGGGCGTTTTCGGCAGAACCTGCTGGGTAAGCGCGTCGACTATTCCGGACGTTCCGTCATTGTTGTAGGCCCCGAGCTCAAGATCCATCAATGCGGTATTCCGAAAACTATGGCCTTGACCCTGTTTGAACCCTTCATCATGCGGCGCCTTAAGGACCGGGGCTATGTACACACTGTCAGAAGTGCAAAGAAGATGATCGAAGGCGGTTCACCCGAAGTGTGGGACATCCTCGACGAAGTCACGCAGGACCATCCGGTTATGCTTAACCGCGCCCCAACCCTGCATCGGCTAAGCCTGCAAGCATTTCAACCCGTTCTGACTGAGGGGCTGGCGATACGTCTCCATCCGCTGGTCTGCCAACCGTACAACGCAGACTTCGACGGGGACCAGATGGCTGTTCACGTCCCCCTTTCGAATGAGGCACAACTCGAGTCCCGCATGTTTATGATGGCAGAGGAGAACATCTTCTCCCCGGCCGACGGCAAACCGATCACTACCCCAACCCAGGACATTACACTTGGTTGCTACTATCTAACCTTTATGCGTCGCATTAACGACGAAGATCAACAGCACAACGCAAAAGCATTTTCTTCCTATGCGGAACTCCTGATAGCCCTTGAGGAAGGTTGTGTTGGCATGCAGGAAATGGTAAAGATCCCGAATCCCGACTACGGCTCCGAAGACAGGCCTTGGGGAGATTCAACTTCGCGTCTTCTTGTGACAACGCCGGGGCGTTGCATTTTCAACGAAGTGTGGCCCGAAGAGATGGGCTTCTTCAACGCCTTGGCCGATAAACGCACTTTGGCGCGCATGGTTGACGAGTGCCACGCTGTAACCGGACGTGAAAAAACAATTCAAATGCTCGACGAACTGAAAGATCTCGGCTATCGCTACGCCACAGAAGCCGGCTTCTCCATCGGCATTGAAGATATGATGATTCCGGCCGAGAAACAGGAACGCATCCAGGAAAGTCACGAAGAAATCCGGAAAGTCTGGGAACAGTACCGCCAGGGCGTCATTACGGAGAAGGAACGCTACAACAAATGTGTTGACATCTGGACCCAAGTGAACAACCATCTGGCAAGCGTACTTTTCCAAACCCTCCAGCACAATGCCGGATCAAGTGAGATCAATCCGGTATACGCGATGCTCGACTCCGGGGCCAGGGGCAGCCGCGATCAGATCCGTCAGCTCGGCGGCGTCCGAGGTCTCATGGCCAAACCGTCGGGAGAAATCATTGAACGGCCGATCCTGGCTAACTTCCGCGAAGGTCTCAGCGTTCTGGAATACTTTCTAAGCTCTCACGGCGCCCGAAAAGGCTTAGCGGATACAGCCCTGAAGACCGCAGACTCAGGCTACTTGACCCGAAAACTTGTTGACGTTGCGCAGGATATCGTCTGTACCGAATATGACTGCGGTACCGTCAACGGCCTCTGGGTAAAAGCTATCCGGGAAGGCGACGAAGAACTGGTCCCGCTGAAAGACCGCATCGTCGGTCGCTTCAGTGTAGACGATATACACGACCCCCTTACAGACGAGCACGACTCACTCATAGTGAGAGCGAACCAGGAAATAACCGCAGAAATCGCAGAGCGAATCGTTGACGTCGGCGTTGAAAACGTTCACATCCGCTCTGTACTGACGTGCGAAAGCGAATTCGGTGTCTGCAGCATGTGCTACGGACGGAATCTTGCGCTCGGCGACTTGCCCCAAAAAGGTGACGCGCTCGGTATTATGGCCGCACAATCCATCGGGGAACCCGGTACTCAGCTAACCATGCGCACTTTCCACTATGGAGGAACAGCCGCAGCCTCCCTCAAACAACCCTTCCTGAAGGCAAAGAGCAAAGGACGACTGCACCTCCAGGAGGCACGTACTGTTGAGCAACAGGATGGAAACGCCGTTGTACTGAACAAAAACGGAATCGCGATCCTCGAGGATGAAAACGGCGTAGAAAATGAAAGACACGAACTCGTCTCCGGGGCGACACTATTTAAAAACGAAGGCGATACCGTCGAAGAGGGAGAAATCTTCGCCAGATGGGATCCTTATAACGTCCCCATCATCACCAAGACCACTGGACGGGTAGAATACAGAGACCTCATTGAGGGCGTAACCTATCAACGCGAACTCAATAAAGCGAGTCAAACTGAAGAGTTGATGGTTCTCGAACATCGTGAAGATCTGCACCCACAGGTTGTTGTACTCAATGAAGAAGGGGAAATGGTCGACCACTACAGTCTCCCCGGCGGTGCACACCTGATGGCCACTGAAGGCCAGTGGGTTAACGCCGGCAGCACACTTGCCCGCATGCCTCGCGAAAGCGTGCGCACCAAAGACATCACCGGCGGCCTGCCGCGCGTTGCCGAGCTCTTTGAAGCACGTCGCCCCAAAGAGGCCGCAGAAATCGCAAAGATTGATGGTGTCGTCGAACTGGGCGCCGTTTCCCGAGGAAAACGCACAGTTAAAATCCACGATCCGGAGAGCGGCGAATCAGAAGAA
>Ga0207714_1002334_pt1 | contig 11571 bp, 21 predicted proteins | sample PonA232FremontCA_2_FD_187270 | JGI IMG/M metagenome (GOLD analysis project Ga0207714, IMG submission 187270) | Marine sediment microbial community from Fremont, CA, USA - Pond A23 Sediment 2 (SPAdes) | ecosystem: Environmental > Aquatic > Marine > Unclassified | place: USA: Fremont, California... | reverse complement strand
CTCGTTAATGTAATCTTCTATCATCACATCTAAGAAGGCATCAACAAATGCCTCAGCATCAGGAGAGGTGACATCAGAGGAAATACGGTCTGTCCTCATCGCATACCTCTTCATGAAACCCTTGTACGCACTGGGCAGCGGATCACCCTTCTGTGGCAACATCGAGTCCTCATCATAATCGTCCGGCTGCTCAAAGAACTTCTCTATAATATTCTTTGGAGAAGTATCCTCAAGTCCGAACAGAGTATCATTACGAGGTTTAATATTCTCCTCAGTATCAGAACCAGAGGAAACACTATTATCATCATCACGATAATCCCAAGCCTCATCAATGAGACTCCTAAATTCTTCATTATTCTCGTAGAACCCATCAGCGAACCTCTCAAGGTTGTCCTTCCCTATCCTATCAAATCTTCCCGATGGAGACGGTTCATGAGTCTGGAATATAGCACCAAACCCATCGCCGAGCTTTGCCCGTAGCCACTCCCAAACGCCCTCAATATACTCTGACGCTTGTGGCTCCTCAAACTTTGACGGTATATTGTCTCGCATACGCGCATACGATAACAACATACCCCTCACCTTATTCGGGTGTGGCTGCCAAACAACCTCACCATTATCTCTCCTAACCTCCTTTCCGAACTTCTCACGGGCTTCCTCAGGTGTCATATCAGACCACCCCCTCCAAGAACCAGTCGTGGAAAAGGCCACTACTACGATCCATCATACTCTTAGCACTGCTGTCGAGTATGTAGAATACAGCCTCGTCAGTAGACGACCTAACAGCACGTCCATATGCCTGCTCAAGCTGTATCACAGCCTGCTGGTTGTACCATGTCCAATCTCCCATCTCACTAACGCGATAGTCAACCCTATCGTCGTTCATGTTAGGATATTTGGCCTTCAGCAGCACTTGCCACCTACACTTATCCCCTTTCAGGTCAATGCCCTCAGACATATTAACACTGAGGAATATCTGCTTATCCCCATTCTGCCACTCTTCTAACGACCCCTCTCTATCCATCCTGTCTTGTATAACACAGTTCTCCTTGAACCAACTCTTCTCCCCAATGTTCCTCGCCGTCCTCTCGAACAGCTTCACATAATTATATCCCCTACAATGAATTATCCCCTTCTCGCCGCTGTGATGCTCTGATATTTGCTTAACCTTCCTCACCATATCAGGCATATTCTCTTCACGCTCACTATACGTCATCTTCCCAACTGACTCGCTCGTAATAATCGGCCTGTTATCAACAGGGAACGGAGATGGAATATTCAACCTCTTGACTCTCGCATCACCAAGCCCTATCTCAGAGAGCCAGTCGCCCTTAGGGATGGTGGCCGATGACAACACAATCTTATCAGTCTTACTCCAAAGCAGATCATCAAGGAAACGACCAACCTTAATAGGCTTGAACTTCAGCTTAGGATCATTAGGCTCATTCTTATTGATGTCAACATCGTACTGTGAAACCCAATGATTGTCCTCCTGATCCTCAAGGAACCTCTCTATCTTCCTAATGAGGTTATCCACCTTCTCAAGCTCCTTGACATCATCTTCACCCTTGATAGGAAGGCCCTGATAATACTCCCTCATCTCAACAGCCTTCCTCAACACCTCTTCTCTCAGGAACTCGACCCACTCACTGTACTCAACATCATCACAATCTGAGGGCCACTCTATCTTCTTCCAAAGCTCATCAGGGGTAACGTTCTTACTGAATGTGACACCAACAAAACTAATGGCCCAATTCTCTATATTCTGGCACTCGTCTATCACCATCACATCCCTCGGAGAGAATTGGCCATCATCATCTTGCATAGTGATGGGCACACTCATCAGATAGCTCATATTGACAACGGCTATGTCATCAGCAATAGCTTTCCCTTTCTGACTGTAGTAAGGACAACTATCCTTAATGTCACACTCAAAGTCAGAATCCCTCTGACATTTGGCGACATCAACAGTTGTGCCCGGCTCAGCCTCAGGAAGAATACAGGGATAATTATTTCTCCCCATAATCTCCGTCATATGACTACCAATAAAGTCATCCTCAACAAGCTGCTCTTGGAGAGACTTCAGCGGTGTAGCATAATAAGCATCCCCATCAAGCATCTTCAACAGCGTGTAAAGAGTGATACTCTTACCGAAACCCGGAGGCGCATCTATCATCACAACCTCCATATCATCCTCAAGAAAAGCCTTCAAACTCTCCTTAACGACAGGCTTCTGGTTTTCTCTCGGCTCCTCAGCGGGGAAAGCACTATCAAATGCAGTATCAAAGTCTGACGGAAAACTCTGGTGTCGTATGCTCTCACCCGGAAGTCCTCTAAGGCTATCGACACTCAGATTCTCCGCCTCCTCTTGGCGATTCTTACTCATCTATACTACCTCCATTGTGCGTGTGCGTGCGTGCATCATAGTGTTCCTTGTGTTGTGTCGGAATCACTGTCAAACTCTCCTACCAATATCTCAGCTTCTTCAGATAGATTATCAACCAGCATCCTCATCATATCCTCTCGTCCAGTATGCATCAAGGAGATGAACTCCTCCATAGCATCAAGCTGGTGTTTATACAACCCCTCCTCTAACCAATAGTTCTTGTTTTCCACAACAGCATCAACTATTATACTCTCAAGGTCGTTCCTTGTGTCCCTGAACTCCGCCAAAACCATATCAGAAACATCCTCTGACTTCTCAATAATAGCGCCCTCAAGCAACACACTACTCTGGAAACCCATCGTTATGACAGACCTATGAATCCACGGCCCAAATGCCGCTTCAACCTCATAGGTATCCTTTATCTCAGAGTAGTAGCTATCAGGCAGCTTTGCTGTTGTGTTAGTGATGCATTTTCCCATTCCCCTAAACGGATCACCAGACTGAAGGGAAACCATGTCATCACTATAACTGGTTGGGTCAGTACCAAAGTTATTGCTCTTAGAAAGGAAGGTACGTATATTGTCAGCAAGGGATATATGATCTTTGACAGCATCATACCCAACTTGATCCCTAAGAACCTCGCTACCTTCTATGTAAAGGGCATGAGTAACATCTGACTCATTACAGCCTGTATCATTTTTAATTAGTCTCAACGCCTGTGTCTGCCAACTCCGTAGCCTTATAGCTTTATATTCACACTTATCGTTATCAATCTCCTGATTAAATACCCTTTCTTCCAAACTCGTAAACCCATCATCAACAGAATCTTCTGAGCTGAAAGGGTTATACGACATCTATACTACTCTTGATCTCGTTTCTTATTTATTGTAACCTTCAGCTCACCATTAACCACCATGAACACAATCCTGTCACCTTCCTTAATGTCAAGGGCGTCCATGACCTTACTCGGAATTAACGTCCTTCCGTGGTTGTCATAAACTCGCGCGTCCTTCTCAAGCATATCATCTTTTACAGACATGGTATCACTCTAACGGCGTATTTTTATAAAACCGGGACGTACTTAAGTCTTTATCCACCTAAACAGCCGGTAGAAGGCTTGAAACGCCCGTTCACAGTCACCAGAATATTCACAACATTAAATTTTCTAAAATAGCCCACCCCCATTAGTCCTACCACAGTAAGGGCCTGTCACCAGACCCCTTTACGGTTAATAGACTACATTGGACACATGCATGTATAATGTATCAGGTTTGCCTTTTAACCCGGACATCTTGTATCACAGCCCCACAAACAGCACCAACAAAAAAATAAGACGCTTACTCTCTACAGGAAGAAGCTTCTACCACGTCAGGATGGTCCTCATCAAGCTCGAACCTATCCATTATCTCCTCATCAGACAACACCTCAATACCGTATTTCTCAGAAAACTCGGCAACACTACTAAAGTTAGCCAACTCAGCAGCGTCCTCAGCCCAACTCTGGCTAACAGGACCACAACCATTCTTCGGTCCTACCATAACCTTATACTCACACTCCTCGTCCTCGTCGGCTTCAACCTCCTCCTGTAAAATACCCCAGTCCCCATCGTTAGCTACAGCATCCTCACTAACAGTAACATCGCAACCTGCTATCAAAAGGACGCTAACAAGCTCTGTAACAGCCTCCTTATGAACAACCCAGACATCACCGTTCCATTCAACACCATCGTAGCCGTATCCAACGTCCTTTATCCTCTCCTTCTTATTGTAAGTGTCCCCAGTAATAGGAAGGTGTGCCCCATCAACCCCATCACCCAAGCCACCAACATGAATCTGACCTTCTTCCTCAGTCTCATCGAGGAAAACATTTATATTCCCATTGGGGCCACTAAGCTCAACCCCATCACCTATCTCCATTACTCGGAACATCTCACGCCCACCCCCAAAATCCCATCAGAGCGCCAACACAATATACAACTAAAAACAACAAGGTAATTGCCATAGCACCAACAAAGAAAATCTTCTCCTCAGAAAAAGAAGCGTAATAATAACTCTCACCATTAAGACGCTTTCTCGATATACGATGAAACTCTAAGCTAAAAAGATCGGGTCTGTATAGTTTAACATCATGCCTATCAACACCATCGACAAGCTCTACCAACTGTCCTCTTTTGAACGCCTTACCCTCATGAACCTTCAAAAAGTCAAGGACTTTACCAACACTGTCATCTATCTCATCAACATCAACACCCTCGACTTCCCCATTAGTCTTTGCATCTTCTGTTATTTCTTCTGGTTCTGTCATTACCATCTGACCTCAGTGGGCACAGCGGGACTCGAACCCACAACATCACGGTTATGAGCCGTGCGCTCTACCATTGAGCTATGCGCCCATCCTCAACGGGCACGGTGGGACTTGAACCCACGACCACGAGGTTAGGAACCTCACACTCTGTCCAAACTGAGCTACGTGCCCAAACCGAAAGTTGTAACACTATACAACCGTCCCTACTCTATTTCAACGCCCCTTCTCATCTATCTCCTTCCTCTTCGTTTCTTCAGCAACACCCTCGGTAGTCTCAACAACTAAGTCCCACAGATCGGGCTGTGTCATAGCCAGCAAAGACATAAACTCATGGGCAAGGCCAACAGTACCAAACGACTTGCTCCCATTAGGGTGCCCCGGAGTCAACGTCATCTCAGCTATAACATCATCACCATCAACGGAAACACCAGTCTCAACTTCCACCTCAAGCTCACCGGCCTTAGATAGCCGATCAGTCATATCCTCAAAGAGAGCGATAGTCTCTTGAGCGACAGTCTCGGCAAGTTCGTTATTGTCAGCATCATACCTCTCCTGATACCAGAGATAGTCACTGTTAAAGTCCAGTTGAATACTATCCGGTATCATAGTGTACTCTTTACTTTGCATCAGTAATCAACCTCCTCTGTGAAGCTCGCATCCTTCGGAACATCGTAATGATCGTAGAACTCTTCCATGCAAGGCTCTGACAACCTCACAAACATCTCCATCATCTCTTCAACATCAGCCTCAACGTGGGTCTTGATAGCGTCCCAGTTCCTCTCAGCGTAGGCATCGGGCATATCACTACCGTCATACGGATCGTCGCTCTCAATCCCGAGAATCTCAAGCACATCATCCTCACTCGGGTACCTACTAACCTCATCCCAATGCTTCCCCAACGCTCTCATAGTATCAAGCCTCTTGAGAACATAGGTAAACAGACTCCCATCGAGCCTCAACCTTGAGTACCTTGCACCAATATACGGATGGTCAAACTGTCTACTATTATGCCCAACAAGGAACGCCTCAACATCCCTATCCGTGTAATACCAAGACATATTTTCAAGCCTTTCAGCAGCAACCTGAAGGAGCCTGTACTCACTCTCGTCAGTCAACACCTTGGTAGTAAACTCACAGTCATCGGGATCATCAGAATCCCTCCATCCTTCTACTCTACCAAGGCCAACGGCTGTCACCCTCGCACCGCTGGTCTGATTGTCCCACCATTCCTGAGCCATAGGATTAAGCCCAGTCGTCTCGATGTCAAAGAATATTGGTTCGTATCGTGTCATCAGTCGTACCCCTTCTCTTCTGTCCTCTCGATAATCTCATAAGCTGATGGAGAGTACGCTCTCCCATCTTCATCACGAAGCACACCATTATCATCAGCTTTCGCCTTCTCCTGTTGTGGATCGTGCAGCGGACCCTCAACAACGTACATTACTCCCGGCTGCCCTTTCAGTAAGTCTGGCATCTATTTCTTCCTCCTAAACCGTGACATGAAGCCACCATCTTCCTCTTTCTGCTGCTGCCTGCCCTTAAGCCCCGGCGGGCTAATGTCATCATCAACAAGAGGATCATCAACATCACCATTAACCAGCGACTTAAGGTAGTATTTCACAGCCCTATCGACAACATCACTCTTGTCCATCCTACTGTTTTCTGCTATGTGTTCAATCGAGTCTATACCGTTATCAGTAACAACGTATGTCCTTTTCTTGTCACCTTGTGCCATTATCTGTCAGCCTCTCATCATCTGGCATGATAACCTCATCATGCTCAAGCTCCTCAAACCCAATGGTACCAAAGTGTATAGCTTTGATAACATCAAGAGTATGCCCTCGGATACCCTCTCCAAGAGTAGTCTCCCCAAACTTGTAGGGATCATAATGAGAAGCACACAACCCACCATCTATCACCGTGAAGAACGTCTCCTCACTACGGCAACCAGCCTTATCAAGCTGCTGGCTCTGACGACCATCAACCTTAGTGACCATCACAGTATGCTGAGTCGTCTTACCATCTTCACAGCTGATAACCTTAACTTCTGCATCGTCACCAAAGTCTTTTGTGTGCATGATTTCTCCCATTATTACAACCTCTCCGTGACCTCTTGGACGACAGCATCCTCCAAGCTCGGAACTTTCTTATCAATCAAGTCGCTCCTATTCACCCAATTCCTGATCTTGTGGCTCCACCCATCACCGTTCTTAACCAAATCCACCACTATTGTAAAGTAGCCGTGGATGTTAGTTTGCGCCCCCTTAGGCTTATCCATACTACCACTCTCAGGATCAAGCGTAGCAAGGATATTGGTCTTAGGCTTAGCCAACTGTTCCATAAAGTTCTTCTCCTCACCATAGATCCGGGCGTACTCATTCCAATCAGCATCACCCTCATGCTTTGCGTCAGTAACGCCCTTAAGCACATAACTATGCTTGTGGTCTAACGTATCCACCACAATAAGATCAAACTTATCATGGTATTGACCGTCATTATCAACGTAGTCGTACAGGCTGCTGTAATCCTCAGCCTGCACATACTCTATGTCACTGACGGTATCCTCCGTGAACTGTGTGTCGTCACTCTCGACAAGCGCCACCAAGGTAGAACTACCCTCTGCCTCGGTGTCAACATACAGTACACGACCACCTTCTTCAGCAACACGAAGCGCAACAGTAGCCGCTGTCATAGTTTTCCCTCTACCACTCTTACCACGGAGCAATATCTTAGTATTGCTCTTACGTTTTAATTCTTCTAATTCCATATTACACAGTCACCATCAATCTTTGAGTCCGTCCATAAACCCAATCGCATACTCACGCCCACGGGCCAAAGCCTCACTACGAGTCGGATTACTCCCACCGTAGTTAAACCTTGCTAACGCCACAGGATTGTCGTGTTTGTAAACCTCAACGGCACTCTCCTGTGTTTTCTCAACTACTCTCACAGTAGTATCCATGAACTTATGCGTCGAAACTACCTTTGTTTCACTTATTCCCATGTGTTACCACCAGAGTTAACCCACCACTCTGAAAGGCCCTTACCGGGATAGCGCCTGAGACTAAATATGACATGACAGAACCATCCATGACCTGACCGACAGGGGCACGCTTGGGGATAACAACAACCTGAAGTGATAGCCGGTGTCATATTTAGCCTCAGTGAACGCCCCGATAAGAGGCGTATGTCCCCTTACAGGGACTCTCCTAATCAGCCTCTACTCAGAAATCGACTTCCTCAACAGCACCGCCGTCCTCAACCCCAAGGCTGGCAAGCTCATCAGCATCCGTAACCTCACGAACGGGCAACAGGATCGGGTTCGGCGGGTTGTCACTATCGGCAAACTCATCAGCGTAGTTGATAGTCTCACCATCCCCTTTATGCTCAAACGTAAACTCTTCATCAGCAGTAAGGTCTTGATCCGTGAACTCAAAGACCTTACCCTCAAGGAACTCGCACAAGTCCTCAAAGCCGTCGAACTCTCGAACAGCCTCAGGCCCAAAGATGTTCTCAAGATGCCCAATAAGGATCATCCACTTGCTACCAACACTACCAGCATGATTCAGACCAAGCTCAAAGACATTATCCCAGTCTTTGTTAAGGGCCTCAATCTCATACAGAATGTCGATGTCAGACTCATACTCAGTCTGGAATCGGTCATCCTCAGCATTAACCTCTGATCGGACAACGCGCCCGACGAAGTTCTCTCGTGTTCCGCTGTTCTCCTCAGCATCGTCCGTGCTAAACGGGTTCGGTGACATTATAGTTCGTGTCTCGCAAGCTCTCGCATATCCATACGACACCGTGCAACTGGCACCACCAACGAGCTTCCTTTGGCTGGCATCGTCAGGCTAATGGAACCACCATTAGCAACGGGGGAATACTCCCCCGTTTCGCCTCTACTCAAAACTCCAGTCATCAATAACTATATTCCCATCGAGATCAGTCTCTTCCCTATACATCAAGCTAACCTCATTAAGCCCAGTAACAATAGGCTCACCGACCAACGCCATCACACAGGCAACACTATACGCATTAACAAGATCGCACAGAGCCATCTTCTCATAAGCGGGAGTCTCCTCTACGAACTCGTCCCACTGCTGTCCCACAGCAATATCATAACAAATCCTCCTAAAGCAGTGATTATACCTAACCGACCAGTCATGCTCATCAGCCAACCTTGTCAAAAGGTTCTCTACCATGTAATTGAACTCTCGCTCAATCACGTCCCTATCCAAGTCCCTACCAAGGGAGGCCATCATGTTAGGCATATCGTGACCGGCCATTACTCTGCCCCCAAGCTATGCCTGCTAATCTCAGCAGCATCAGCAACGTCAGACGGGTGGACGTACACTCCGTTGGCCTTCACTATACTCTTACTACAACCGTCAACGTCACAAACGGGACACTCCCCCATAAACTCCTCAACATTACGGTCTATGGCAGCATTAGACGTATCCTTTGCCGACTGGTACTCGGCCACTATCTGCTGTAGTCTCAACGCTGTCTCAGGCTTAAGGTATATCATTTTTGGAAGTTGTAAACCCTGAAGTTGATCCCACTATCCCACATCTTAGCCATGAAGCCCTCCGTCTCATCAACACCAACCTTCACCAAGCCACTATACTCATCACCATCGTATTCAACCGTCCCACTAAACGCTGCTATCATGCCAAGTTTCCTGTTCCCAACATCGGCATCTTCATCACGACGCCGAAGAGTCTTACCATACTCACCATCAATATAGATGGTATCATGATAGCTATTCCGTGAGCCATTCCCATTACTCACTCCTCCAGCTCCTCCTGAGGAACTGGTGGCATCGGAATCGCTGACCTCTCCGAACTCGATGTCTCCTGTGTTGTCTCCCATAGTGTTGTAACCTCAACGGAACCCTCAAACGCCTCTTTGAACCCTGTTCCCCACGAATCTCCAACATCATTAAGCCACTCTTCCCTAACTTGATCCTTGCTCTTCTGGACCTTGTACTCGTAATACTCTGTTATGCCAGTACCAGCACACTCAATCTTGTACCTATACACATCAGGGTCGCTAAGTCTCTCATCTACCATGTCGTCACCCTCAAACTCCATATCCCCAAGCTGAGTATGGTCACTACCACCAGCGACCACACACAGACCTGTCGGTGCCAGCAGATGCCCGCTAACACCGAATCCAAGCCTGAGTGCGATCATCAATAAATCAGTATTATATATTTGCCGCCCTATCCTCAGATAAGTCCAGCGCCCTTCAACGGACTCTCACATCCTTCAGGACACCGACCATCATCCTCAACTGTGTACCCATGCGGGCACATCAGCATACCATGAGCCGTCACACTCCACTCATCAGCCCCAACAGCCTCAAGTGCTGCCTCCTTCATCGTCATAGGCGGTAGCACGCTCCTGACTCGCTGTACTCCTTGTCACAGCTCAGCGTCCTCTTGTCACACACCCACGGATGCTCCTTGATATTCTCAACAATATCAGGGATAACCGTCTCATTAAACCAGCGGTACACTCTCGGGGAAACGTCCGTGATGTCAACCGTCAATATCACAGCTGGCAACTCGGCATCCTCAGCAATCCAGACGCTCTCACCATCGGGAACCTCGCCGCCCTTGATAAGCCCCATATTCTTAGGCTTCTTGTTACCAACAGAGAAGATAGTCTCATCGTCAACGTGAACCTCATACCCAAGCCAATCCCGACCCTCACTAAGGCCGGATGTCATATCAACACCTTCCATCACGTCATCCTTGAGCCTACGCCCAAAGCCGTACAGCTTGTTACTATAGACCTCCTCATCACGCTCCGTGTAGACTATCCTCATACCGAGATCGTCAACATCGGAGAGCTTCTCATACTCATCCTCACTAAGACGGACGCTAACACCATTACGCACCATCCTGATATGGCTACGATTAATCGTGTCAGTAGCAAGGTAGTCCTTATCCTCACACAGCTCATCAGCAACCTCACGAACTTCCCTCTCCTCACCGTCAGTTAGGTAGCACACTATCTCGGCGTGCTTGCTCATCGTCTTACTGTCAGTCGTGTTCTCAGTAGTTGCCATGTTATTATTCCTCCATCTCCGACATCAGCTCGATACTAACACCTTGGACATCCTCAACCTCAGGGATGTCATCAGTAAGCTCTTGTCTGAGCTTCATGTGTGTCATAAAGTCAATCCACACAGCCTCATCGTCGTACTCTCCAGCATCAACGATTGAGGCATCACCAATAATGTCCTTCAGGGCTGCCGTAGCAACAGCGACAGACGCGCTACTGCCAGACACACCCTCTGTGGCTATCGTTATTTGGTAAGCCCTAACCTCATCGGGCCGCTTTGTCAAATCAACGCCGTTGTATTTCTCTGCTATTTTCTCGAACATATTTTCTCTCCTTATTTGCTTGTTATCCCCATCGGACACCCGGCTGACATCAACCGGATGCGCGCGCCCCCTAAGGCCAAGCAGCCTTAGAGGGTTTCGCGCGACACCAAAAAAGGGGGGTTGTCCCTAAGCCTTAGACCTTATCCTCAAAGCCGTTCTTTTCCGCCCATTCCTCGAACTCACTCTCTGTAATCTGACCGACTGTTAGGCGCGCGCGTTCACGGCTAAGGGCTGCCTGACTGCTATCACTAACATAGAACCGGACGTTAGTGTATCGCTCGTGCGCTGCCGGGAAGTCGGTACGCTTTGCGGCCATGACACGAATTTTCGTACCATCACCAAAGCGGTCGGTTATCTCACCGGAGTAGAACCCGTTAAGGCACATACTAAGGTCACTCTGTGGGCTGCTCTCAACATTATCGAATTGCCACTTGACCGTTTCCCCCTCGGAAACGTCGATAGCGTCAAGCTCCTCTTGAGAGAG
>Ga0207714_1002333_pt1 | contig 11573 bp, 9 predicted proteins | sample PonA232FremontCA_2_FD_187270 | JGI IMG/M metagenome (GOLD analysis project Ga0207714, IMG submission 187270) | Marine sediment microbial community from Fremont, CA, USA - Pond A23 Sediment 2 (SPAdes) | ecosystem: Environmental > Aquatic > Marine > Unclassified | place: USA: Fremont, California... | reverse complement strand
ACCCCGCCGCTGCTTTCGCGAGCTGGATCAGCGGGAAGCTGTCGTCGGTGATCTCGAACCCGAGTTCGGTGACGCGGTCGGCGGTCAACACCTGTTTGGTCTCCACGGCGTTGATCCCGCTCGCGATCATCTGGCCGATCGCTCCGAACACCTCGGTCTCGCGGTGGTCGAGCACGTCGGAGCCCTCGGCGTAGACGGCCAGCACGCCGTAGGTCGCCCGGCGGTAGGTGAGCGGAACGACTGCCATCGTCGTCGCCCCGAACCGCTCCGGGGTGACGGCTGGCGGGAGGTCGTCCGCCTCGGAGACGACTTTGACTTCCCCTTCCTCGATGGCCCGATCGAAGACGGTCTCCGACCACTCGGTGCCAACGCCGGTCTCGATCGACTGTTGCTGTGGCCCGTCCTGAACACGGACGGTGATGCCCGAACCGCCGGCTCGCATCTCGCCGATCCAGGCGTGGGTGTAGCCGCTCGCCGCTGCAATCTCTGCACAGACGCTCTCCTCGATTTCCTCGCGGTCGCTCGCGTTGACGAGCGCGTGGCTGACCTCGTTGACCAGCCCGCTCACCCGGCCCAGCACGCGTTCGAGTCCCTGGCGTTCCTCGCGCAGCGCGTCGGCCCGCTGTTTCGCGAGCGCTTCGGCCTCCTTGCGCTCGGTCACGTCGTTCTGGAAGCCGACGTAGTGTGAGACCTCACCCCTGTCGTCGTAGATCGGTGCGATCGTCACCTGGTTCCAGAACGGCGTCCCGTCCTCGCGGTAGTTGAGGAGTTCGACCGAGACCGGCTCGTCTTCGTCGATCGCTTTCCGCATCTGTGCGACCGGTTCCTCCTCGGTGTCTGGCCCCTGCAGAAACCGGCAGTTGCGGCCGATGACCTCCTCGGCGCTGTACCCGGTCAGCTGTTCGTAGGCCTCGTTGAGGTACGTGATCGGATTGTCCGGCAGTGATGGATCGGAGAGTGTAATTCCGACAGGGGCTTCGTCGACCGCTCTGACGATCGTTTCCGCCGTCGGCTGGGGGAGATCGTCCCGTTCGGTTCCGAGTCGCCGCCCGGCCGCCACGTCTTCGATCGTTTCGACGAGTCGATCCGGGCCCGCCGGATCGTCTTTCGGAATGTAGGCCGCGACGCCCGCATCGATCGCCAGACTCGCGGTGAGTTCGTCCCCCGAGCCAGTGTACATGACGACAGGGATCGCCTCGTACAGAGATTTTATCTCCCGGAGCAGTTCGATCCCGTCGTCGTCGGGTAACGATAACTCCGTGACGACTGCATCGATGCGCTCGCTGCGCAGGCTGACGAGCGCGTCGGCTGCGGACGGATCCGCGGTCACCCGACAGCCGGCATCTTCCAGCGTTGACACTGTCGCCTCGGCCGTCGGGCTGTCGTCAACCACGAGCACTCGTTCGTTTCCCACATTTTTTATCCGGGTGAGCAGCCTAATATAATTTTGTCTGACGATACTGTCCCTTTATGAACCTTCGTACAGTTTGACAGGATCCCGACCGGTGGGGTGGAACACGAACGCGACGACGAGACTTCCACGGGGGAAACCGCGCCGTCGTCGGGCTTTGCCCGACTGCTTCTTTGCTCCGCTCTGTTTACGGCGCGAAGGATGTCATCAGTCGTCGGCAGGGATCGCGTCGGAGGTCGCGCCGTACTCCGCACCACCGCTGATCGTCTCGACGTTGTTGACGACGTAGTTTATCACCAGGAAGGAGAAGGCGTACTTGGCGACGACGTCGAACGCGCTGTAGCCCCAGGAGGTGATCCCGACAGACTCGATGATGGCGAGCCCCTCGTTACCGAGGGCCCACCAGATCGTGTACCCGAACCAGAGGACGACAGTCAACAGCTTCAGCGTGTTGAAGATATCCGCGGTTCCCGCCGCTTTGGCGTCTTCGGGCCACTCGACCAGCAGGATGTAGACGACCACGAGGAAGAACGTGCAGCTAATCGCGTACCAGAACCACCGCATGAGATGCGAGGAGGTCGTCAGTGCTGCCGCGAGCCCCGTGATCATGATGCCGACGTCGAAGATGATCGCCGTGAAAATCTTCGAGATGTTCGAGCCCGCGATCAGCCCCAGCGCCAGCAGGATAAACGGCGTCGAGAACGCCCACGTGAGGTATCGACCCCACAGGCTTATCGTCCCCTCGACGGTCTGATCCTGCCCGGCCAACTCCGTTACCTGACCCGCCATCGCGTGCCCCTCTGGCATCTCGAGGACGCTGATCGTCAACCCCGACGCGAGTCCGGAGTAACTGGCAACCGAGACTGCGGAGACTGCCATCGCCGACACGATAATCAGCTGTGAGCGCGGGTCCTTCACGTTCCGTGCCAGGAACATGAAAAACAACAGTGACAGCCCAGCGAGAGCGATATTTATGTAAATCGAACTGCCGAGCACGGCGTCGTTCAGCACGTGCCTGAACATGTCTTCCTGTGTAACTTGCAGTACCACCGATTCGAGTGTGCCTGATGTGATCATGAACTACACTGTAAGGTACGGATGGAACTGTAATGAAGGCGAATCCCGACTAGTCAGGTAAATCTTCTGACATTGCGGACAGAGCGGCCCACCGGTCGCTGTTGTGAACGAGCCAGCGAGTGCTTCCGGTATGCCTGCCACGGCGGTGTACACAGCGCGCGCAGGCACGACTGCACTGGCCCAGAACGCCACAGAGCAGGGCGTGACGGACGGTGTGACACTGGATGATCGTCTCGGCGCCTGGTGTGTGCCACCGGCCAAGTGAGCGTAGCCGAACCTGTCTGGCTTTCTCTACTGGAGCCTTCCCTTCCATCGCATCGAACAGGCAGACTCGATTGAGTAGTATGTAGTAACCGATTTGTCGTTCGAGTTGGTGAATGCGGTATGCGCGTTGTAATCATCGGGGCGGGGGAAGTCGGCACGTCGATCGCTGCAAATCTGGCGGGAGATCACGATGTCGTAGTAATCGAGACCGATGCGGCTCGCGCAGAACAGCTGAAATTCGACCTCGACGTGCTGTCGATTCACGGGGACGGCACGTCACTGGAGATTCAGGAGGAGGCACAGGTCGACACCGCCGATATGTTCATCGCTAGCACCGACAACGACCGCACGAACCTCGTCGCCTGCGGGACGGCAAAGACGCTCGGCGACCCGTTCACCATCGCCCGGACGAAATCCGTCGAGTACCTGCGGACCTGGGAGCGCAAACACGGTGCCTTCGGTGCCGATTACATCATCTGCTCCGATCTACTGACTGCAGAAAATATCGTCCGTGTGATCGGGCTCCCGTCCGCGCTCGATCTCGATCCGTTCGCAGGGGGGATCGTTCACATGGCGGAGTTCGAAATCGACGACGGGAGCCCGGTCGCGGGCCAGACAGTCGCCGAAGCCGACCGGTTCGACTCGCTGACCTTCGCCGGACTGTTCCGCGGTGAACAGCTGTTGATCCCGGAAGGATCGACCGTGATCGAGGCAAACGACCGCGCGGTAGTGATCGGCAGCCCGGAGAGTGTGCAGTCCTTCGCGGCGGATATTGCTCCCGGGCGGAGCCTCGAGGATGCCAACGATATTGTGATCACAGGTGGGACACAGATCGGCTACCACACGGCCCGGCTACTCGAAGAGCGGGGACTGAAACCACGCCTCATCGAGGCCGATCAGGACCGTGCACGCGATCTCGCAGAGGATCTCCCCAACACGGTCGTCATGCAACACGATGCGACGGATACGGACTTCCTCCAGCGCGAACACGTCGACGAGGCGGATATCCTCGTCGCGGCGTTGAACTCCGACGAGCGAAATCTGTTGATCGCCGTGCTCGCGAAACGGATCGGTGTCGACCGGGTCGTCGCTGTCGTCGACAACACCGAATACGTGACCCTGTTCGAGGAGATCGGGATCGACGTCGCGATCAATCCGCGAAACGTCACTGCCGAGGAGATCACCCGGTTCAGCTTCGAAAACACTGCGGAGAATCTGGCCGTCCTGGAAGACGACCAGGCGGAGGTGCTGGAACTCGAACTCGATCCCGACAGTTCGATGGTCGGCAAAACACTCATCGAACTCGATAGCGAACTCGACGGCCAGTTCGTCTTCGGGGCGATCACCCGCGACAACTCGTTTATTACGCCCCGTGGTGACACCGAACTCAAAGCGCGTGATCACGTCGTCGTCTTCGTCGAGACCTCGTTCGCAGACGCGTTTATGGCCTCTGTCTAACTACACTGCAACAGGTTGATGTTTACCCCACCGCGGATCCGTGTCGATTTGCGCGCAAGCTCCGATCTGACCGGACAGATTCTGTTCTATCTCTCCGTACCGCTCGCCTTTCCGCTGGCTCTCGCAGTCTACTACGGCGAACCCCTGGTCCCGTTTCTCGGGGCGATTGCCGTGACGCTGGTGCTCGGCTGGGGGCTGGATTTCGTCGGGGATCCCGAGGCGGATCTCGGCCCGCGCGAGGCCTTTCTCGCGGTCGCGGTGATCTGGTTTCTGGTCGCTGCTATCGGTGCGATCCCCTTCGTCCTGGCGGGCACCGGAACGACCGCCTCACCGGTGAACGCGATGTTCGAGGCGATGAGCGGGCTGACGACGACCGGCGGCACCGTCTTCCGGGAGTTTTCGGCGTACTCGAACTCGCTTTTGATGTGGCGCCAGCTCATCCAGTGGCTCGGCGGGCTGGGAATTCTCATTCTCGTGACGGCCGTCTTTTCCTCCGTGGGTGTCGGTGGTGCCCAGTTGATGGAGACGGAGACACAGACGGAAAACGTCAGCAAACTCACGCCGAAAATATCCGAAACCGCCCGCCTGATCTGGGGGCTGTACGTCGGCATTACGGGGCTCGCTGTCGCGGTGTACTACACCCTCGGGCTCTCCGGACTGGCGCCAAATATGACGCTGTACAATGCCATCGCGCACGCATTCACGTCGGTTGCGACGGCGGGCTTCTCCCCGGAGCCCCAGAGCGCAGGCGCGTTCGCACCGATCGCACAGTGGGCGCTCATCCCGTTCATGCTCGTCGGGTCGACTAACTTCATCCTGCTGTACTTTTTCATCAAAGGCGAACCGATGCGCCTGCTGAAAAACGAGGAGTTTCACTTCTATCTCGGCACCGTTGGCTTCTTCGGGTCCATCGTCGCCGCCATGCTCGTCATCAACCCCGAAATCACTTTTACGAGCGAGGCGACGATCCGCCACGCGCTGTTCAACGTCACCTCGATCATCACGACCACCGGCTACGCGAGTACAGATTACACGCTGTGGTCGGCCGCCGGCCAGCACATGATCTTCCTGTGTATGTTTTTCGGCGGGATGGTCGGCTCGACGACCTGCTCGATCAAATCGCTCAGGTGGCTGGTGGCCTTCAAATCCCTCCGACGGTCACTGTACACGAGTATCCACCCGGAGGCGATCAGACCGGTGCGAATCTCTGGTTCCTCGGTCGACGAGCAGACGATCCGCGATATCTACGGCTATCTCCTGTTGAGTATCATTCTCGTCTTCATGCTCACGATCTTCGTCGTCGTCGACGCCGCCCGGTTCCAGACCCTCGAGGTATCGGAGTTCGACGCGATGGGTGCCGCTGCCTCGACGTTTCTGAACATCGGGCCGGCCTTCGGGGCGGCCGGTCCGTTCGGGACCTACGACATCTTCCCGACGAGCACGAAAGCCGTCATGATCGTGTTGATGTGGATCGGGCGCATCGAGATCATCCCCGTCCTGGTCCTGTTTACGAAATCGTTCTGGACCTCCTGACGGTGTCACTGCCGCCAGAACGCGCCCGTGAAGATCACGAGCACGGGGATAATCTCCAGTCGGCCGACCCACATCAGGAAGATCATCAGTAGCTTGGAGGTGTCCGGGAAGCCGAGATAGCTCCCGAAGGGACCGAGATCCCCGAATCCCGGTCCGATGTTGCCGATCGTCGCGAGGCTGGCACTCACCGCATCGATCGGGGCGAGAACGATGTCGGTGGTCCGGCTGGCGTCGATCGCGATGACGACCGAACTGAGTCCGAGCAAGACGAAATAAAGCAGCGTGAACCCGAGCACGCCACGGACGGCATCTTCGTCGACGATGTACTCCCCGAGTCTGATCGGTTCCACTCGATCGGGATGGGGTGCCGTGTCGAGCTCCCGCTTTGCGGATTTGAGGACGATGATCCAGCGAACGATCTTGATGCCACCACCCGTCGACCCGGCCGATCCGCCGATGAACATCACGAATAGCAGGAATACCTGTGCCACACTGTCCCATTGCGCGAAGTCACTCGTCGCGAACCCTGTCGAGTTCATCAGTGAGCCGATCTGGAAGGCGGCCTGTCGGGCGGCGTTTTCGAGTTCACCCGCAGTCGTCCCGCCCAGGCGCAGGGTGGGTGCGGCACCCGCATAGAGGAGGCCGGCGAGAACGACGGTCAGCGCGACCAGGGCCCCGACGTAGCTTCGGAACTCGGGATCTTTCAGGATCGGCTCGATATCCCGATTGAGCAGGTAATAAAAGAGTGCGAAATTCGTCCCGGCGACGATCATAAAGGGGATGACGAGCCACTGCACGGCCGGGCCGAAGGCCCCGATACTATCGGCCTGTGGCGAGAATCCGCCGGTCGGCAGTGTCGAGAAGCCGTGTGCAACGGCGTTGTACAGATCCATGTTCGGCGCGAGACTGGTGCTGTAATGGAGCACCGTCATCAGAACCATGAACAGAAGCGTAAACCCGAGATAGACGAGCCAGAGCACGCGAGCAGTCTCCGCGATCCGCGGCGTCAGCTTCTGTAGCTCCGGCCCCGGCGCTTCCCGTTGCATGAGCTGTGCGCCGTTGACGGCGATCTCGGGGAGGATCGCGATCATCAACACGATGATCCCCATCCCGCCGAGCCACTGGGAGAGCTGTCGCCAGATGAGCAGTGCGTGTGAGTGCTGGTCGGTCGAGATCTCGCCCATCACTGTCGCCCCGGTCGTGGTAAACCCACTCATTGACTCGAACAGGGCGTTGATCGGATCTGCGAGCGTCGAATCCGTCCCCATCCCGGCGACGATATAGGGGATCGCCCCGATGGCAGCAGCGCCGAACCAGGCGAGCGCGACGAAAAAGAGCGCTTCCGGCGGGCCGATATCCCGGTCGGTGGACAGCTGTTCGAGGGCAAGCCCGATCAGGACGGCAATCCCCATCGAGACGAGAAAGACGACCGTGTCCTCGCCGTAGACCAGACTCGTCACCAGCGGGACGATCATCGCGACTGCGAGATACTTGATTACTGTCCCGGTGAGGGCGATACTCTGTCGCCAGTCGACGTACGTTTCGGTAAACAGTTCGAACATCTTCAGATATCCCAGAACTGACTTCTCAGTCGATGATTGCCCGTCGGGTAGTTGTAGTTTCTGCTTCTCGGTTCCGTCGAACGAAGCTTCAAGTACGAAGCCGGGACCAGCCCGCCGTGTGAGCTTCATCATCGGACGCGGTCGGGCGGATACCGAGGGGAAACCGGCCGGCAACCTCGGTCGCTTCCGTGCCCTCGACGGGAGCGACGGCGCTCAGCTGTATTTCGACTGTAACCGCCCTCACGCCATGTTGATCGTCGGGAAACGTGGCTACGGGAAATCCTACACGCTCGGTGTCATCGCCGAGGAACTCGCCCGTATCGACGGCGTCGCCCCTGTCGTTCTCGATCCGATGGGTGCCTTCGAGACGGTCGCCGGCGGGACAGCGGTGCCGGCACGGGTCATCTCCGAGCCAGCAGTCAGGCCGGACTCGCTCGTTGGTCGCTCGTGGTGTGCACTGGTGGGGCTCTCGCCGGAGAGCGCTGCCGGTGCCCTGCTCTGGCAGGCCGCAGAAGCGGGGAGCACACTCGCTGATATCCGCGAGCAGATCCGGTCGAGGACCGCGACAGACGCAGCCAGACGGGCGGCGATCAATCACGTCGATCTCGCCGACTCGTGGGGTGTCTTCGACGCCGACGGTCTCGATGCGACCACGCTCACGGGTGGGGAACTCACCGTCCTCGATCTCTCCGGACTCGCGGACGAACCGATGAACGCCGTCGCCCGGAGCGTTGCTGACACACTCTACCGGGCCAGAGTCGACGATATCGTTTCACGCCTCCCGTGGTTGCTCGTCGACGAGGCCCACACCTTCTTCGACGGTGTCGCGGCTCCCGCCCTGGAAACCGTTCTCACACGGGGGCGAGCCCCCGGCGTCAGCAGTGTGTTCGTCACCCAGCGCCCGGCCGCGGTGCCCGAGGTTGCGATCTCGCAGTCCGACATCCTCGTCTCACACAGACTGACCGCAGAATCGGACATCGCGGCACTTTCGGCTGCCCAGCCGACCTACATGACCGACTCACTGGAGACACGACTGCCGACTGCACCCGGCGAGGTCCTGATCGTCGACGACTCGACGGAGACTGTCCACACTGCAGGGATCCGGAGTCGGATCACGGACCACGGCGGGGAGAGTGCGACCGTCTGTGACCACGTCCAGTCGGCGCAGTCCGCCGCAAATATCAATACTGATAGGTGATCGGTGAGCGAGTGGACTGGGGCTGTGACCAGCCGACGTGGTGTAGTTTTCTTGATGAGATGGGGGTGGATTGCGGCGCCAGGCGAAAACGTTTATATCTTATTAGAATTATTGTATCCAACGTGGACGACCGAAGTATTGAGGAGATCCTGGATACGATCGGCGACCAACACGCTCGACGCGTACTGGCGGCGATCAGCCGGGAGCCCAAGGACGCCAAAGAACTCGCCGAGGAGTGTGATCTCTCTTTGCCGACGGTCTACCGGCGTATCGAGATGTTGAACGAGTACGATCTGATCACAGACGAGACACTCGTCGCCGAAGACGGAAACCACTACAAGGTGTATCAGTCGAATTTCGAAAGTACGGTTATCTCGCTGGAAGACGACGAGTACAAGGTTCGAATCTACCGCGAAGAGAACCTCCCGGACCGGTTCAGTCAACTCTGGGACGAACTGGGCGCGGAGTAACCGCTCACTGTTACTGGCTGTCTCGTCCGGTACTGGCTCACGGTTCGTCGTCAGTACGCACCATCTAGTTAGCTTTCTTTCACAAGTAGTCACGCTTATACCATCCCTCATTGTAACTCCGATGAATCGATGGTAGTGGTGGAACCGATCGTACGGATCGTACTGACACTGATGCGGTTTGTCGTGTTTGGGCTCTCTCTCGGGCTCACGCTCATCAGCTTTCAGGCGTATCGGAAAAAACAGTCTCAACGGTTGCAGTACGCGTTCGTGGGGTTTGCGTTCATCAGTATGGGTGTCGCGATAAGTAGTGTGATCACACAGCTCGGCTCGGAAGCGGCGCAGTTGATTATTCTTTTCTTCCAGATGGTCGAGACAGTTCCCTTCATCATCGGATTCAGCATGTTGTACCTCTCACTGTACAGGTAACTGGAAAGAAGTCGCGGGGCTTATGAACCAGGAGCGTCATTAGGTGTGCAATGACTGAATCTACAGAGGTAACTCGACTGTTTGGTGGGCCCGGCAGTGGGAAGACCACAGCACTGCTGGATCGGGTCGAGGAGCTAATCGAGTCGAACGACGATCTCGATGTCAGGGATATTCTGGTTGTGTCGTATACACGTGCGGCGGCAGCGGAGATCCGGGAACGGCTGGCCGACCGACTCGACACTACACCGCGTGCTCTGCGGGGCAACGTCTGCACGATGCACGCGAAAGCGTACGATCTGCTGAATCTTTCTCGAAGCGACGTCGTGGGGGAATCCGACAAAGAGGAGTTCTGTGAGGACTACGGTCTCGAATTCGAGGACGAGTACGAGGGTTCGCGTCGTCGCTCTGCACGGTCGACGACGCTCGGGAACAAGGTCATCGCGACGAGTCAGTGGCTCCAGCGGACCCGACGCGACGTCGGCGACTGGTACGACGTTCCCTTCCAGTGGAACGAAGAGGAGGTCCGTCTGCCACCCGAAATCGACGACAACGCCCAGACCGGCAACAAGTACACCCCGACCTGGCCGAGCGACGACGACCGGCTGGATATCCCCGACGCGATCCGTGCCTGGCGGACGTGGAAAGGACAGAACGACATCGTCGGCTTCGCAGATATGCTCGAACGCGTCCACCAGCGCTCACTGCTGCCCAGCGTCGACTATCTCGTCATCGACGAGTTCCAGGATATCACGACGCTGCAGTACGAGGTCTACCGCGAGTGGCGGCCACACATGAAGCGGGTGTTGATCGCCGGTGACGACGACCAGGTCGTCTACGCCTGGCAGGGTGCCGATCCGGACCTGCTGCTCGAAGAGTCGGTCGACGACGACGTCGTCCTCCCCAACTCGTACCGACTCCCATCGAAGATCCTCAACGTCGTCAACCAGGAGGTGCGCCACATCGAGAAACGCCAGGAGAAAGATCTGAAACCCCGGAAAGAGGGCGGAACCGTCGAGGGACTCCGCAACCGGTCGATGCTGGATCTCTCCCGCGAACTCACCAGAACTGTCGAGGAGACCGAGGAGACGGCGATGGTCCTGTTCCGTGCACGCTACCAGATGTTCCAGTTCATCGACGAGTTCATCGGCGAGGGGATTCCCTTTAGCTGCCTGACCGACCAGCGGATGTGGACCGACCGGCTCACACAGTACGTCGACGGTATCGAGGCACTCGCCGAGGACGAACCGCTGACCGGACTGCAGGCCCGGCGACTCGCGGACATGCTCGCCGACTCGGCGTTTGGCACCGGCGAGCGCGACGATTTCTTCGACGTGCTCGACGAACGCGAGGAGGAGTCAGGCGTCGACGACCTGACGAACCTGGCGATCGAACCGGAACTGGTCAGAGAACACGTCCCGTTCGTGCCGGACCCACCAGCCGCGGCGGATATGCTGCGGAAAGTGACCAGTTTCCAGGAGCGCAGTGTCGACGCCTACTTCAACGGCCGGTATCAGGGGATGGACCGCGACCGTGTTCGACTGGGAACGATCCACTCCGCGAAGGGTCGTGAGGCCGACCACGTCTTCGTCGCGACCGACCTGACCGAGAAAGTCGTCGAGCAGATGTCGGCGGCGATCGAGCAGGCAAACGAGAAGATTCCAGAAGCGATGTCGTTCACGAAACACGCCAACACCGTCCCGACGCTGACGGACAACGAACGCCGGGTGTTCTACGTCGGGATGTCGCGTGCGCGTGAACGACTCGTCATCCTCGAAAATCTGGTCGACGGCGCGCCGACGCTGCCAATCGACGTCTTGCTCAACAACGAACCGACCGAACAGAGTCTCGAGGAACTGCTCGACGGTATCGGTGAGAAACCGGTCGCACAGTAACACGGCGTCGAACTCCTTCTGGAACGATTGTCGGTTCCGTTTGCAGACATCGTAGCACTTTCGCCGACTGCTTCCTAACGGAGTGTATGTTCACAGGGATCGTCGAGGAGACCGTCGAGATTCTCGATATCGAGCAGACCGAGGAGGGTCGTCGAATCCGGCTTTCGAGCCCGTTCGACGGCCTCTCGATCGGTCAGAGTATCAGTGTCAGCGGTGCGTGCCTGACAGTCGAATCGTTCGATGCGGACTCCTTCGAGGTTTTCACCGCGACGGAGACACTCG
>Ga0207714_1002331_pt1 | contig 11575 bp, 14 predicted proteins | sample PonA232FremontCA_2_FD_187270 | JGI IMG/M metagenome (GOLD analysis project Ga0207714, IMG submission 187270) | Marine sediment microbial community from Fremont, CA, USA - Pond A23 Sediment 2 (SPAdes) | ecosystem: Environmental > Aquatic > Marine > Unclassified | place: USA: Fremont, California... | reverse complement strand
CTCGTTGGCCTTGTCGACCGCGACACCCAAGCGGAGCCAACAGGGGTGACCGCCTGATGCAGCGGTGGAAACAGTACGGCGGACTTGGCGCGCTCTTCGCCGCCTTTCTCGCCGCCGGCTACTGGGGCTTCACCGCGACCGGCGGCGCGCTCCCGTGGGCCAAGCGGTCCGCGAAAGCCCTCCAGCGCGGCGTCCAGGAGGGCGGCGGCGCGCTCGTTAACCTTGGCCGCGGGATCATCGTCGCGGGGCCAATCCGGAAGGGAGGGCTGATGGTCGAATTCGGCAGCCTGGTCGCCCTCCTGGCTGTGGTTGGTCTCGGGCTGTACGTCTACGTCGACCGCTACGGTGGCTTTGACGGAGACCAAGCAACACAGTAACCGTGACCACACTCTCGAATCACGTTCCCGATCCGCGGCTCATCACCGCGTTTGCCGAGCGGCGAGACGGACCGTTGCACCGCGTCAATCCCTGGACGAAGGTCGGCGTCATCGGCGCGCTCGTCCTTGCTGTTACGGTGTTCGACCGGCTCGCGCTGCTGGCCGGACTCTACGGCGGCGTTCTCGGTATCTACGGGCTGTCAGGGCTGCCGTATCGACGGCTCGTCGGCTGGTATACGCTGCCGATGCTGTTCATCGTCTCGGTCGCCGGGCCACTGGCGTTTCTCGAACCGGGCACGCCGATCGGCGGATCGCTCTCGACACCGCTCGGCGCGCTCTCGGTCACGTGGGCTGGCCTCAGCCTCTTCGTAGAGCTCACCTGTCGATCACTCACAGTTGTTACATTTGCGCTGACGGCATCGATGACCACGGAGTACACCGACGTGGCGTACGTGCTTGGCCGGTTGCTCCCGCGGCCAATCGATCAGATCGCGCTGCTCACCTACCGGTTTACGTTCGTCATGCTTGAGACGCTCGAGGACCTGGTGAAAGCCGCGCTCTCCCGTGGCGCAAACCTTGCGGAGTTCTGGTCGAACAGGCGGCTGTACGCCAGAATGCTCGGCATGACGATGCTGTCGGCGATCGAGCGGTCCGAACGGCTCGTCAAATCGATGGAGGCCCGTGGCTACAGCGGCGACATCACGCTGTACGGTGATGTTTCGCGGCCACCAGTCCACGAACTACTGATCGTCGCTGGCTCGTACAGCGCTGTCATCGGCTACGGAGTGGTCGCTGTCTACGAGGTGGGACTGTGAGCCGGGACGCGACACCGCTCGTCGATCTTCGGTGTGAGGCCCACACCTATCCCGACGGGACAGTTGGCGTGCACGATGTCGACTTTTCGGTGTATCCCAGCGAGGTTGTCGCGCTCGTCGGTGGCAACGGCGCCGGGAAGTCGACGCTCCTCGAACACCTGAACGCAACGCTGGTTCCCGACGACGGCGAACTCGTCGTCGACGGCACCACGATTACCGAGCGCAACAAAGAGTACGCGCGAAAGGAGGTTGGCTTCGTGTTTCAGGACGCCGATACGCAACTCGTCGCGCCCACGGTCCTCGATGACGTGCTGTTCGGCCTCCAGAACTACGGTGTTGCCGATGACGACGCACGAGCGCGCGCTCGTGAGGCGCTGGCAACTGTCGACGCGGGCCATCTCGAAGATCGGGTCCCCCACTATCTCAGCGGCGGTGAAAAACGCCTCGTCGGCCTTGCGGGCGTCCTCGTGCTCGAACCGAGCGTTGTCGTGCTGGACGAACCGCTCGCTGGGCTCGACCCCGAGCGCTCCCGGCTGGTCGCCGACCGAATCAGCCAGATTCACGAGGCGGGGATCAGCGTCGTGCTGTCGACACACGACCTCGAATTTGCCGCCGAAGTCGCGGATAGAGTCTGTGTGATGGCCGATGGCAACGTCGTTGGAAGCGGAACGCCCCAGACAGTGTTTTACGACGACGCGCTGTTGGCGGACGCGAACCTTCACCCGCCGAGCGCGGTGCGAATCGCTCGCGAGGCGGGGCTTGCGGCGACTGCACAGCCGGTAACGGAGGCAGCCCTCGTCTCACTGCTCACAGCGTCCACCGAGGAGGAACCGGCAGAGAGACCCGCTCCAGATGGGCGCGGACGCAACTGAGCCGTCTTGGTATTTCGCAACAGGTCGCCAGCAGCAGCGACGTGGCCAGTGCTGACCAGCGGTTATCTGGCCGATGGCATCGGCTCCATCGATCGCTCGCAAGAGGAGTCAATGGCCGCTGTAATGCGATCCGCACTCCGTCGTGCGCCGGGGATATTCGGCGCGTACGGGCCAACGGTGCCGAGTGCGAGTGCCCCGGAGACATGGAGCGGTACTCGATCGGCAGAAACAGTTCGCCAGGCCAGTGTCTGATCGTCGAGTCGTGGGAGGCCACGGTAGCCACGATCCAGATCAAGTGTGCTCGCGAGTCGCTCGACAAACGGATGGTCGAACACCGACGCAAACCCGGTGGCACAGACGACCCGATCCGGGCGTAATCGGGTGTCGTCGGCGAGCGTCAATCGAACGCGGTCGCTCTCCTGGGTTGCCTGAATAACCTCACCCTGTCGAATCTGAAGGGAGCCGCTCCGACGACGAGTGTCCAGCGTGTCGTACAGATACGGTGGCACCGTCGCTCTGTGTCGGGCGTTCTGTACGACATCGAAGCGGGCTTTCGACGCCGGTGGATGGTGGTGCAGTTCACGTTCGATGTGGCGCCAGTTGAGCCATTGTGGGGCTGCTTCAGTTACTTCCCATTCGAGCGGCTGTCGGGAGAGCAGAGTGACTGACTCTCCCTCGCTGCGCGTGGCGGCCAGTTGGGCCGCAGTACTCCCACCGCCGATAATGACTGTCTCCGTCGTGTCGGTGGCCGGGTCGAAGCGTCCCCAGACGTGTTCGACGCCCCCGACGGAGCGGCCCCACTCGGGGAGATGGTACCGGCCGCCGTGGCCGATGGCAAGCACGCAGCTCCGTGTGTCGATCACGCCGTCATCGGTCACGACTCGCAGCCCTCCATCGGGCTGGTCGTGGATCGTCGTGACCGCTGTCTGTCTGTGGAGTGCGTCAAGACTGTTCGACTCGATGACGTGGTCGGCGTGGTCGAGAAACAGTTCCAGTCCGGGTCGGTCAGGGTAGTCGACCGTTGGTCGGAGTTCGTCCTCGCGGCCGTGGCCCTCGGCAAAAGCTTCGAGCGCGAATGGGTCGGTTCCGAGGTGATTGACGTACGTCGACCGCAACGAGTCCATCCCACAGGCGCGGGCCTTTCGTCGGAACGAGTCGAGCAAGCGGTCGTTTGGGTCGACAATGACGAGCCCATCACGGTCGAGAGCAGTGTCTTCGAGGAGTCGCTGGCCGAGGTAGGTGCCGTGGATACCACCACCAACGACGACGCAGTCGACGCTTGGCGCACGGTCGATACCGCCAGACGCGACACCGGTGATAGCAGGTGGATCGGTGGCTGTCGGCATTGTGTCCGGTCGTCTCATCCGGAGAGGTCGCGTATTAATAAGATTATCAACTAAAATAATAACTAATATCAATAAGGTGCTCTATTGTAGTAATACATGCCACAGGAAACAACCCCCGTGACGGTGCTGTCAGGCACACTCGGTGCCGGAAAGACCACCACACTCAATCACCTCCTGCAGGAGAGCCGCGACCGCGAGCTGGCCGTCCTCGTCAACGACATGGGCGAGGTCAACGTCGACGCCGAACTCGTCGCCGAGTCCTCCGATATCTCGGCCGACGAAGAGGAGTTGGTCGAACTCGACGACGGCTGCATCTGCTGTGAGCTTCGCGGTGACCTGCTTGACGCCATCGGTGAACTCACCCACGAGCGAACCTTCGACGCCATCGTCGTCGAGTCGACCGGCGTGGCCGAGCCGCTGCCGGTCGCCCAGACGCTCACACTCGGCTTCGACCAGTCGGATCTGGATCCAACCGAGTTCTACGCGGAAACCGGGATCGAACCGCTGGACGGCTGTCACATGGATACCGCTGTGACGGTCGTCGACGCCCATCAGTTCCAGACGGCGATGGAATCCGAGGAACTACTTGACGACGACGGCACCGAAAAACACCTCGGCAACCTGCTGGTCGAGCAGGTCGAATTCTGTGACGTGCTGTTGCTCAACAAGTGTGATCTGGTCGACGAGCAGACCCTCAAAGAGATCGAAGAGATCGTCACAACGCTCCAGCCGCGTGCGGAGATTATCCGAACGACCCACGGGAGGGTCGACAGCGAGCAGATCGTCGACACCGGCCGTTTCGATTTTGCGGACGCAAGCCAGTCGGCCGGCTGGATGCAGGAACTCCAAGAGCCACACGCATCGGCCGAGGAGGAACACGGCGTGACCTCATTCGTTTTCCAAGCGCGTCGACCGTTCCATCCCGAGCGGTTCGCTGAACTGCTCGATGGGTTCCCCGATAGCGTGGTTCGCTCGAAGGGGCACTTCTGGCTGGCAGGCCGCGAAGAGATGGCGATCATGCTCAACGTGGCGGGTCAATCCGTTCGAGTTGCGCCCGCCGGGAACTGGGTGGCGACACTCCCACCCGAAGAACGCGAACAACAGTTGGAGGCTGTTCCTGGACTCGAAGAGATCTGGGACGACGAGTGGGGTGACCGCGGCACGCAGCTCGTGGTGATCGGCACCGAGATGGATCACGACGCGCTCCGGCGTCGACTCGACGAGTGTCTCCTCACCGAGATCGAGATGGACGCCGAGTGGTCGGCCTTCGAGGATCGGCTGCCGCGGTTCGAGACACCCGAAAATGCTGAAGAAGGCGACGACCAGACCCCTGTAGCCGACCCCGACGAACAGGAGGAGATCGGCCTTGCTGACTGACTCACCACCCGTGACTACGCACGACCTCCCACCACACGCGACTGACGATGGCGCACCGACGAGGCAGTGTCACACGATCATCGAACCCCGCGACGACGCTGCCGATCTGATAACCGTGTACTCGACAGCACCCGAGGATTCGAAGCTGACGGCGTGGCTGTCGGCGACCGCAGACAGCTGTGAGCAACTGGAGGAGATGCGATGACGAACCCGTTTCAGCATGCCGTAACACACAACATCCCACGAGCCAAGCGCGTGGCGGCGATCGAAACGCTGACAGAGGCCAACCGAACGACCGATCTGGCGGTGCTCGTTCGCACCAGCGGTCTTCCGGGCGGGCTTCGTCGACAGGCCGTCGATGGCCTGATCTCGTGTGGGGCGACCGCACTGCTCGAAGAACTGGCCAACGACCGCTCGGTCGCGCCTGAACTCAGGAGGAAGGCACAACGATGACCAACACCGACGACGCCAGCGGTGAGGCCGACGACGAGCCGACCGGACAGACACGCGTCTGCCGGGCGACAGGCCGCGAACAGGGACTGGTCGGGACGTATGACATCTGGCTGTGCCGACAGGCGTTCCGCGAGATGGCCCCGGCGATGGGATTCGAAAAGCACGAATGAATCGCTCGAGTCACAGCAATCACCGGTGGTATTACCACTTTTAAACATGGTATCACACAGTCGAACGGAAGGTGAGGAACTATGGCGATGATTGATGCCGACGAACTGCTGCCGGCCGAACGCATCCGGCAGGCTGTCGTCGCTGGCGACGTGACACAGCTTCACCGCGGGGATCAACACGCCGCGGAGGGCGATCAGTTCGCCATCGACGATATGCTGTTCGAGGTGACGACCGTTCGCGAAGAGCAGCTGGGAGACCTAACGGAGGAAGACGCACAGGCCGAGGGCTCGGAGAACCTTGCGGCATACAGGAAGCGTATCGAACGAACCCATGACCTCACGTGGGATGAGACGGATACGACGGTGCTCCACGAGTTCGAACAGGTCGATTGAGGACAGCGAAGCAGCCCGGCCACCGGGTTCGGGCTATCGGTTGCGCGGACACTTCTGCTGATCGAAGTATCCGCGCTTCTGGATCGGAGCTGATCCCACCGCTATCTGCCAGGTGGAGCGACCCATCTACCAGACGGTCGAGAGGAAATGAGCGGATCGATACCCCTGTTGAGCTTGATTTGGGATCGCATCTGTCGGTTCCCGAAAGGGGTATGAACTGTTCACTCGCGGAGAGCCTCTACGGGCCGTTCATTTGCGGCCTTCCAGGCCGGATACAGCCCGCTGAGCACACTCGCAAACACGGCGAACCCCATGCCATACAGCAGATATCGTGCACTGTGCCACCTGAACGCAGCAAGTGGGCTCCCGATCAGGATCTCAAAGATCACGATCCCAATGGCCGCAGATACCACCACACCAAGGGTGCCACCGATCACACCAAGGAAGGCGGCTTCTGTGAGGATCATCCGAAGCACCTCACCACGGCTGATGCCGACAGCCCGGAGAACGCCGATTTCGCCGCGACGTTCAACGGTGCTCATCAACATCACGTTGAGAATGGCGACGCTGGCGACCACCAATGAGATCGAGCCGATCCCTAACAGTCCGAGCTGTAAGGTGCCAAGAAATGAGTCGACGTTCTGCTGGACGGCGGCGAAGTTTCTGACGTTGACGATCTGCTCATCTCGGTCGTTGAACCACGCCTCAATATCGGTTGTCAGGCTATTCACCGGTTGCTCAGCGGTAGTCAACACAGTCACCGAATCGTAGTGGTCTTGCTCAGCCATCGCTGACATCGGGACGACAAGTTCACGTCGGGCACCACCGAATCCCTGTGACGACGACAGGATCCCCTGAATACGGTATAGCTTGTCATTATACGACACCGGATCGCCGATGTCTACGCCGAGCCGCGTGGCCTCTGAATCGGTGAGCAACGCTCCGGATCGGAATCGATTTGAGACCTGTCCCCGGGTCACATTGTACATGGCATCTGCTTTTGTCAGTGCGGTTACTCGAACCCGTGTTTCAGCCCCATTTCGGGCTGATAGAGTGGTGAAATTAGTTTTCTCTGGGACAACCGTCGCATCGCCGGCGACTGTTTCAATGTCATCGACTTGATCAGGGGTAATCCCCTCGTGAGAGTTATCCGGCCCTGCAGAGACGGTTACCTCATTCGACAACCCTTGGAGATCCGCTGTGGCCTGCTGTTGGAGGGCGGCCGTCGCCATCCCTAACGATGCGATTGCGACCACCCCAATGAGAATGCCGAGTGTCGCCAACGCGGTTCGAACCCGATTGCGGCCCAGATTCCGCCAAGCCATCAACACACTCGGGAAGCGACGCAGGAGCTGCGTGCTGCTCATGTTTTGATTGTCCCATCAACCAGTTCAACAACCCGATCGGCATACTCAACCAACTGTTCATCATGGGTGACCGCAACAATCGCAATATCCTCGGTCTCTTTGAGTCTGGTCAACTCATCAAGGATGGTGGCGCCGGTCTCTTGATCTAAATTACCCGTCGGCTCATCGGCCAGGAGTACATCTGGCTCGTTGATGAGCGCCCGTGCGATGGCAACCCGCTGACGCTGACCACCGGATAGCTGAGTCGGTTGATGGGACAGTCGGTCGCTCAGTCCCACTCGGGTGAGGAGATCAACGGCTCGGTCATGTTTATTCAGTTGGGGTTCCCACATCGTTGGGAGTGCAACGTTTTCGGTCGCTGTGAGCATCGGAAGCAGGTGATAATCCTGAAAGACGAACCCGATCTCTGACCGCCGTTCTTCGGTTAACTCATCCGGGGAGCAATCCGTGACATCCCGACCATTGAGCCGCACTGCTCCCTCGGTCGGCGTATCAAGCAAGCCGATCATATTGAGCAAGGTGCTCTTACCCGACCCTGAGGGGCCGATGATCGTGACCATCTCGCCGTGAGTGGCCTGAAACGTCACGTCATCAAGGGCTGTGATCAGCTCCTCACCACTCTCGTATTGTTTGACCACATCCACAAGTTCGATTACACTCATTGTCTCCGCCACAGCACCAGCCCGATGATGCTGATGACCACGAGGACAGCCACACTTCCGATGATCATCATCGGTGGCCCGCGATCAGACGGTGGGGCGTCAGTCGCTGTTGCTTGAGCCTGTTGTGCTTGGGGGAGACCGGATGGGGAGTCGCCGACCGGAATCTGCTGCGTTTTCGTTACCCGTTTGTCGTCTCGATCCTCTCCAGTAGTGATGTATGTGATATTAATCGGCACAGAGTCCGTCCCATTGGCGATGTCAGCGGTGAGCTCGAAGGTGCCGAATTCACTGGTCTCGATGCCGCCAACGTAGTACTCGCCGTTCGGCGGGCGTGGCGAAATCGAGTCTGTCTCTGGGACACGCAGAAGGACGGATTCCACATTGGTCCCGCCGATATTTGCGGCATCTCCCTCGATGGTGACCGCCCCACTTCCGGTGACTGAGTTGCTTGTCAGTCGCACATCGCCACGAAGATCCGAGTCTGTTACATCGATGTAGATTGGTTTTTTGTAGGTGTGTGGTGTATCATCACCGGCTTTTGAGGCCGTGAGTTCGAGATCGAGATGCTTCTGACCGGGGCTGTCAAATGTGACTGAGAATGGGATTGTGAGTGATCCACCGGGGGCAATCACACCTACATCTTCGGATTGTCGGTATGTGTCTAACTCGCCGCCTTCACGCAACCACACGTACCGCACTCGTACATTTCGGCTGTTATTGTTCGCAAGATTTGAGATGGTCGCGTCAATCTCAACTGGTTCTCCTGGGGTTGGTTCCTCTACATGTGTTGATGTTTCGATTTGAACTGGTGGTGGTGAGGCGGCTGCTGATTGGATGCTCACCAAGAGGATCGTCGTGAGTATAACAGCGGCACAGACAGCTCGCAGCGTTGTTTGCTTGGAAACATGTCTACTCATTGTGGGCGTTCGGTTTAGTAGTCGTACCAGCGGAGGGTTGGTTTCCGGATGCGTGGCTGCACATACCACTGCTGGTGGTTTTATAAATAAAAGACAGGAGGCAGTGTTTCCCAATGAGAAACTCGGTATTGTGATCCGTCTCGGCTTGATACCCTCCCCGGGTGAAGCGAGGCTTTCCGCTTGATTTTCCGTCAGCACCACAGCGGAAACCGAAGCAGAAACGCCGAGAGTATCAGCGCGGCGTTGACTGGAGAACGTCGCCGTCGAAGACGATCCCACGTTCGGCGTCGACGCTGATCGTCTCGCCGTCGGCGATCGAATCCGGGAGGGTCGCATCGCTGAGCATCGGGAACCCGACCTCCCGGGCAACGACAGCCGGGTAGCCGGTGAGCCCATCACGGCTATCGATGATCCCGCCGATCCGTCCGAGATCACCGGTAAACTCGCCGTCGAACGCGGTCGACAGCGCGAGGATCGCACCATCGGGGATCGACGAGAGATCGCCGTCGGTCAGCCGAACCAGCGGGCCCGAGGCCCGGCCGCCGGTGATCGATTTCCCGCTGGCAACCTTCTCGGCGGCGATATGAACCTTCAGCATGTTGGTCGTATTCGCCCCTTCGACCCCGGAAAACAGCCCGGAGATGGCGACGACCGTCTCCCCGCTCTGGGCCGCGCCGGCATCGATCGCCGACTGAACGCTGCTTTCGAGGATCGTATCGGCGGTATCCTCATACTGGTGGTACTGCGGGGTCACACCCCACACCAAGGCGAGTTGCCGACGCACCCGGTGGTTCGGCGTGGTGGCGACAACGGGCACCGGCGGCCGGAATTTGGCGGCCTTGCGGGCGGTGTAGCCGGACTCGCTGGCGGCGACGATCGCCGCGGCACCGATATCCCGGGCGAGATAGCGCGCCGACCGCGCCAGCGGCTCGGTCCGGGAGCGATCGCTGGCGGCCGGCACGCGCTGCTCGACGGTTTCGGCGTACTCGTCGGTCGACTCAACCCGGGAGACGATATCCGACATCATCTCCACGACACGAACCGGATCATCGCCAACCGCGGTCTCCCCGGAAAGCATGACCGCGTCGGTGCCATCCAACACCGCGTTGGCGACATCGGAGGCCTCCGCGCGGGTCGGCCGGCGGGCCTTGATCATCGAATCCAGCATCTCCGTGGCGGTGATCACGGGAACGCCGGCGTCGACACATTTCTTGATAATCCGTTTCTGGATGATCGGCACGTCCTCAAGCGGGCATTCGACGCCAAGATCGCCGCGGGCGACCATGACGCCATCAGCGGCGTTGATGATCGAATCGAGGTTTTCAACTGCTCCGGCGCGTTCGATCTTGGCGACAACAGGGATCTCCGCGCCGAACTCCTCGATCCTGTCGGCGATGGCGTACACGTCCTCGCCGTCGCGGACGAAGCTGGCCGCAACGAAATCAGCCTCTTTCTCGGCGGCGAGTTTGAGTTCTTGTTCGTCCCCAGGGGTGATCAGGTCGATATCGAGATCGACACCGGGAACGTTGACACCTTTTCGGCTTTGGAGATCGCCCCCGGAGTCGATGGTGGCGGTGACCGCCTCGCCATCGACAGCGTCGACCGTGGCTTCGATCCGGCCGTCATCGAGCAGGATTCGGTCGCCCGGCTCGGCCGCGCCGATCGAGACCGACAGCCCAACCCGGTCGGCGGTGGCGGTGTCGCCCGGTTCGAAGACAACCGCCGAGCCCGTCTCCAGGGTGACATGGCCGTCGATCTCGGCGGTGCGAACCTCCGGCCCCTTGAGATCCATCATCAGCGCGAGCGAGCGGTCGCTGTCGGCGTCGACCGCCCGTACCCGGTCGATGACTGTCGCCCGGTGATCTGTTGTCCCGTGGCTGGCGTTGAGCCGCGCGACGGACATCCCGGCCTCGTTGAGCGCACGGATCGTCTCCGCGTCGCTGGAGGCTGGCCCGAGCGTACAGACGATTTTCGCGTTTCGCATGGCTCAGCGTAGGTCAGGTAGCTTAAAAAAGCCCCACGATACGGCCGTCGGAGACGCTGATCGGGGACAGCTCGCCGCGAGACGGGCTCAGCCGGTGATCGATCCCCCGACAGCCTCGTCGAGTTCGGCGGTCAGCTCCTCGGCCTCGAAGGGTTTGGTGACATAGCCGTCCGCGCCGGCCTTGGCGGCCTCCCGCATCTTCTCTTTCTGTGAGACACTGGTCACCATCACAACCGTTGTCTCCGGGGATCGCTCCTTGATCGCCGAGAGGGCTTCGATGCCGTTGAGCTTCGGCATCATGATATCCATCGTCAGCAGATCCGGCTTGGTCTCGGCGAACACCTTGATCGCCTCCCGGCCGTTTTCGGCGGTGCCGACGATCTCAACGTGGTCGTCGATCGTCTCGGAGACGACCGTCCGCTGGAAGGCGGAGTCGTCGACGACGACTGCCTGGGGTGGCATAGACGACGTAGGGACGGCGAGCACATAATGGTTGGTCTCGGAAGCGGAGTCGTCAGTGCTGAACGAACGACCCTTCAGACAAGCAACACAGCCACGCCGCATCAATCCAAACAGGAAAAACGGGTAGCTTCAAGCATCTCCCGCCGCCACCTCCACCCAGATGAAGGTGTTCTCCTCGCGGGCGGATCGATGGCAGACCCTCCTCCTTGCGGTGGCCGTCATCGCCGCGTTCGTCGGCCTCTATCTTGGTGTCCGCCGGTACGCCCCCTTCGTGTTCGATGCACAGGCCCTCCGGACGTGGATCGCGGGGTTCGGTGTCTTCGCCCCGCTGGTGTTCATCGTCCTGCAGGCCACCCAGGTCGTCGTCGCACCGATCCCCG
>Ga0207714_1002330_pt1 | contig 11578 bp, 13 predicted proteins | sample PonA232FremontCA_2_FD_187270 | JGI IMG/M metagenome (GOLD analysis project Ga0207714, IMG submission 187270) | Marine sediment microbial community from Fremont, CA, USA - Pond A23 Sediment 2 (SPAdes) | ecosystem: Environmental > Aquatic > Marine > Unclassified | place: USA: Fremont, California... | reverse complement strand
TCAGAATCTACGGCGGTGGCGGGTTTCTCGTCTTTGTCTCCCTGATGGGTCTGGAGTTCGCAGGTAGGTACGAGATGGGGGCGACCGTTGAGGCTTTGTTCCTTACATGGTCGGCGTCCGTTCTGACGTGGGGTGGCTTCTACACCTACTACAAGTACAGGTACTGACCACATGGAGAACAGACTCCGTGAACTGCGTGAGGAACACGGCATCAGTCAGCGCGAACTCGCCGAGGAGATCGGTGTGACGCGTCAGACGATAAACGCAGTAGAGCGCGGACGTTACGACCCGTCGCTCGATCTTGCGTTCAAGCTCGGTGACTTCTTCGGCTGTTACGCGGAGGACATATTCTTGTACGACGGGGACGAAGGCGCGGTATGACGAAGACCATTAAGGACCCCGTCCACGATCATATACTCGTTGATGGATTCGCTCTTGACCTCTTAGACACACCCGAGATGCAGCGTCTCCGCCACGTCCGGCAGTTAGGCACCGCTTACCTCGTCTATCCGTCGGCGAACCACACGCGTTTCGAGCACTCCCTCGGCGTCTACCATCTCGCCGTCCGCGCGCTCGACAACTTAGACGTGACAGGTGTCGAACGCGACGAGGTACGCGCCGCGGCACTCCTGCACGATGTTGGACACACACCTTTCTCGCACAACGTTGAGGACGTGGTTGAGGAACACGTCGGAAAGAGACACGACGAGGTGGACGGGATAATCGAGGGCGACGTTGCGCGCGTCCTCGAAGGTAACGGTGTTTCTCCCGACCGTGTCGCCGCGCTCGTACGGGGCGAGGGCAGGTATGGACAGTTAGTCTCGGGCGCGCTCGACGTTGACCGTATGGACTACCTCGTACGTGACGCACACCATACAGGTGTGCCGTACGGCACAATCGACAGCGGAAGGCTCGTCGTTGAACTCGAATATGTCGATGACGAACTCGTCCTTGACGAGGGCAACGTCCAGACTGCCGAGGCTCTTCTCTTAGCGCGCTCGCTGATGCATCCGACGGTCTACAGCCACCATGTCGCGCGTATATCGACCGCGATGCTCGAACGCGCAACACAGCGTCTTGTCGAGAGCGACGACGGTGTGGACGCGGAAACGGTCAGACGGATGGACGACCACGAACTCACCGTCGCTCTGCGCGAGAGTGACGAGACACGCGAAACCGCGGAAAGACTCGCAGAGAGGCGTCTGTACAAACGCGCCGTCTGGAAGCCGCGCGACGAGGTGCGCGAAACAACACTAAAAGCCGACCCGCGCGAACTCGAACGCGAAATCGCCGACGGTGCAGGTGTCGAACCGCACGAGGTCATAGTCGATGTATCGGAGCCGCCTGAGATGGCAGAGACGGAGGCGCGCGTCATGGTTGACGGCGAAAGAAGGATGTTGGAAAACGTCTCCGTCCTCGTCAGTACCCTGCGTAAGGCGCACGAGGAACAGTGGCGTTTCGGCGTCTACGCTCCGGATGAAAAGACCGAAAAGGTAGCCGACGCAGCCGAATCCGTTGTCTAATTCGGAATGAAAACAGCGGGCTTAGAAAGCGTATTCGTCGTCGCCACCCATCGTGTCCTCGAAACCGCTTTCCTCGAACTCGTCTTCCTCGCGGCGTCCGCTCGTGCGTAGTGTTCTGATGCCTATCGATATCAGATCCTCTATCGCCTCCTGTCTGTCTATGTATTCGTCCTCCTCTATGAGCTGGGCTATCTGCATTTCTAGCCTCTCCGGAATGTCTATCTCTATTTTACTCATCAGTTTGGGTTCGTTCGTGCCCCCGTATTAACTTTGTGGGGCTACTCGCAGGAATGATAACTCCGACGTACGTAAGTTGTCTATGAAACTGCTCCTGACCCACGGCGAGGACTCGAACGCACGTATCGAGGAAGGTCTTTCTTCGCACGGAATCGACTGTGTAACCTTCGACGCCTACGGACGCGTCTATGACCTGAACGACGACGATGTACCCGAAGCCGACGTGGGACTCGTTTATCCCTCGCGTCTCGTAGAAGGCGGCGTAATCGACGCTCTCTCCGATACCGTCTGGATAAACGACGCAACCGACGTACTCACGACGCGTAACAAGGCGCGCACAGTCGCTCTCCTCGAACGCGCGGGCGTGCCGGTGCCCGAGACACGTCTACTTTCCAGCCCCGTCTCCGGTGATGACGTGCGCGCGGCTTTCGACGCCGTCGGCGCGCCCGCTGTTTTCAAGCCCAACTCCGCGTCGTCGGGGCGCGGCGCGACCCTTGTACACGACGAGGACACAGCAAGAGGTATATCCGACCTTTTCGGTGTCGTCCACGAGTCCTCTCTCGTGCGCGACCGCAGTTTCGTCGTACAGGAGTACGTCGAGGGAGCGCGCGACTACCGCGTAATGGTACTCAACGGCGACTACGTCGGTGCTGTTGAAAGACGCGCGAACGGATGGAAGAAAAACGTGAGCGGCGGTGCGGAGGCACGCGGCACAAAACCGCCCGAGGGAGTCGTATCACTTGCCGAAGACGCGGCGCGTGCACTCGGCGTAGACTTCTGCGGTGTCGATGTACTTTCGAGGGACAGCGACGACTTCGCCGTAGTAAACGAGGTTAATGCACGTCCTACGGTGGACGACGCCGATAAGTACGACCCGGATTTCTACGAAGAGTTCGCGCGCCTCGTGAGAAACGCCGAGTAGATGAAAACGACTGAGAAGACATTTTAAACGGTATAGAACTGTATGAGACGTTTTTCAAGACGGGTGAACCACGTAGAACATCTGAATAAACGGAAATAAATTCCAACGTTAAGGGGTGTTTAATTAGTTAGGGGTATTAGAGTGAGGTAGAGAGGTCGAGAAAGGATGTCCACAGCAGTACAACAGAGTAAGACTGAGACCGAAGGAATGAACGAGAAGCAGTCCGAGATAGTCGAGTATCTTGAGCGGAGGGTAGACGAAGGCAAATGCTACTTCAAAAGCAAGTTCATGTCCGACGAACTCGGTATGTCGTCAAAGGAGATAGGCACAAACATGCTGCGTCTTTCGGAGAGATGTGAGGGACTTTCCATCGAGAAGTGGAGCTACGCAAGTGCGACGACGTGGAAGGTACAGCCTGCGGAGTGACACGTATTTTCGGTGCCCGTTCCGGCGTTCATACCACCTCTGCGAAACGCGCAAAAGAAAGAACTAAACGACTACCGCACTTTTATTGGGTATGCTAACTCTGGGGGGTTTTGCATGTCAGAGGTAGACGGCGAGAAGGTAAAGCTTAGCCGTGCTATACAGAAAAGAACAGGTCGAACCTTCTACTTCGCAACCCTCTTTCTTCCCGAACGTGTGAGGCGGAGAACGCATGTCCTTTATGCCTTTTTCCGTATATGTGACGAGGTTGTGGACGACTACAACGCCAAAGGTGACGCTGACGAAAAGCGGCGCGAACTCGCCTCGCTGCTCAAACAGGCACTGGGACGTGAGGAGACCGACGACCCAGTCGTAGCTGCTTTCTCGGAAGTCCGTGAGGAACACAACATACCCGAAGAGGAGGTCGTGGAGTTCGTGGAGGCTATGAAGACTGACATAACCAAGTCGTCGTACAAGGACTTTGAGGAACTGCGCGGCTATATGCGTGGCTCCGCAGCGGCGGTCGGTAACATGATGACCTGCATAATGGGTGTCGATGACTACGAAGCGGCGAAGCCACACGCAGAAAAGCTCGGTGAGGCTTTCCAGATGACCAACTTCATCCGCGACGTGCGCGAGGACGCGGAGAAACGTGAACGTGTCTACCTTCCCACGGAGACACTCGAAAAGCACGGTGTGACAGAGGAAGAAGTCCTGAATCTCGAAGATTCAGAAGGACTACGTGACGCTGTTCACGAAGAGATGGTTCGTACGGAGGAAATCTACCGTGAGGGTGTTGAAGGTATAACTCATCTACCTGCAGACTGCCGTTTCCCCGTTCTACTTGCGGCTGTTATGTACGCAGAACATCACCGTCTGATACGTAAACGTGACTACGATGTCGTTTCGTCAGAGCCTTCTCTTGGAACGATACGAAAGCTAACTCTGTATGCCAGAACACGTCTCGACTGGGCGAGAAAAAAAGACCCGGTTGCTGTCTTCGAGAAGGTGAGCGCTGTCGGTGATAAGGAGGGTGCGGCGGACAGTACACGTGTTGGACGTATAAAAAGAGCCGTTCCTTTCGTCGCGGAGCACGAACACGCCGAGAACAGACAGGACTAACGACGTAGGTCAAGCAGGCTTGTGTCGAATCTGTCTGCGCGTATGAGTCCTACCCCGAAGACAACTGCGACGAAGACCGGAACGAGGTTCCGGAACCAGAGGTTTATCGCGCCCCAGAGTATCACGAAGCTTACCATGTCATCGAGCATGAAGTCACACGACTCAAGACGGTGTAGGAGAGCGTCGCGGTCGAACGAGGCGTCGAGTATAACGACTGTGACGATGGCGGACAGCGTCCAGCCCGCGTAGTTCAGCAAGGGTACGCCGTAGAAAACACCTCCTTCTGCGAAAGACCAGAAGCCGAGTGCGACAGAACCCGGGTCAAGCACAGCGTCCATGGCTATAACGGTAGGTATGACAGCACCGAGACGTATCGGGCGCGAAGACGAACGGTCTCCGAGTAGGAGAATACATAGAAGGTAGGCGTTGACGACGAGAGGTAAGAAAAAGACGGGGAGTGCGAGGGGGACGCCTGCGACCATGGGTCCAAGGGAGACACCGTACGAGAACTCTCCGTAAGGGAGACCCGTCGTGACACCGACAACCTCGACGGCGTAGGTGTAGGCTGTCAGTAGCACGACGCCTAAGAAAGAGCTTCTGTCTAGGACAGGCAGGACGCCCGCAATCAGAGGCGAGCGCATAACGACGATACCGAAAAGAAGGAGCCAAGCATTAAACGCGAGCGGTTCTGGGAGCCATCCTTCCGCGCTCGCAACGAGCGTCACGGAACCGACAGCAGGGAAAAAGACGGCTATGGTGAAACGGTTTTCGCGCACGGTCGCGTCGAGTGAACCCTGTAACTCTGTGCGGTTCTTGGGCAAGCGTTCGCGTAAGGTAGCCCTCTCAGTCTTCATAACTGCACCAGCCTCCAGAGACCGACAAAGGTCACGATGCCGCCGACACCTGTGTTTAGGAGTGGGAAGTACCAGTAGGCACGCGAAACGTCGGTATCGGTGTACGCAACGCCGAGTGCGAGTGCGGGATATACGAGAAGAAGCGCGGCGAACGGAAGGGAGACGGGTGCGAAGACGACCGCACTTGCCGTCCATACGACGGCACAGTAACCGAGCGTTGCGCGTTCACCCAAGAAAGTCGCAGTTGTCTCGACGCCACCTTCGCGGTCAGGCTCTATGTCGGGGATTGCGGAGAATGTGTGCATACCCATAGCCCAGAGCCACGCTCCTGCAGCTGTGAACGCAGGAACCGTTCCGGCGGAACCGAACGATAGATATGCGATGACACCGGGAACAATGTAGAGACCGTTCGATATGGAGTCGGCAAAAGGCACTTTCTTGAAACGCGTCGGTGGCGCGCTGTATCCGACAGCAAGTGCATAAAAGACACCGAGCCAGACGATTGCGGCGAAGGAAAGGAAGGTCACGAAAACGAAACCGAGCGCGCCCGAGACGACGACCGCCGCGGCGACGACTCTGTCTGCAGTGTACCGTACCTCTTTGTCCTCCTTCTTCGGGTTCTCCTCGTCTATGTCGGCGTCGAAGTAGTCGTTTACTCCGTACAGGAACAGATTGGCGGGTACCAAGAAGTACAGAAAAAGCGCGAAAGAAAGCGGCGAAACGAGCGCATTTGGCGAGGGCGCGGCGTAGACGAGTCCGACCAAAACGGGACCGGCGAGGTAGAACCAGAAACGCGGACGTGAGAGACGGAAGAGATAGACGAGACGGTTGCGTGCGTTCTCCCGTGCCGTTATCCCGTCACCGGCTTCGTTATCCAAGCTCATTCTTTACGACGTTCGCTGTGTGTTCACCGCTGACGAGACACATCGGCACGCCTATACCCGGATTTGTGTACGAACCTGTGTAGAACAGTCTGTCGAGCTTCGACGACCTATACGAAGGACGAAGGAACGCGGTCTGACGGAGTGTGTGCGCAAGACCGAGCGCGGTTCCTTTGTAGCTGTTGTACCTTTCGGCGAAGTCATCAATAGAGAAGGTCTTCTCGTAGACTATACGGTCGTGAAGTTCAACGCCTGTGTTTTCTGCGATGTCGTCAAGCATCTTGTTCCTGTACCTTTCGCGTACCTTCGGGTTGTCCTCCAAACCGGATGCGACCGGAACGAGGACAAAAAGGTTCGAATGTCCGTCAGGCGCGACTTCGTCGTCCGTCTTGCTCGGCACACAGAGGTAGTAGGCGGGGTCCATGGGCCAGGCAGGGTCGTCGAATATCTTTGCGAAATGGTCGTCCCAGTCTTCCGGAAGTACAAGTGTGTGGTGTTCCAGCGGTTCGACGTCTCCTTCGACTCCCCAGTAGACAAGGAAGGCGGAAGGTGCGTAGGTACGTGACTCCCAGTAAGACTCGTCGTAGGTACGCTGGTGGTCTTCGAGAATCTCCTGTTCGAAATGCGCATAGTCTGCGTCACAGACCGCTGCATCAGCATGGAACTCGTCGTCCGTCGTCTCAACGACACGTCCCTCGTCGCGTATCTCTCTCACCTCTGCGTCGGTGTGGGTTTCGACGCCGAGTTCGCGTGCCATCTCCGCAACCCTGTCCGCCACACCCGTCATGCCGCCGTCGGGATAGTAGACGCCTAAGTTGAAATCGACGTGGCTCATAAGGCTGTAAAGGGCGGGCGTGTTCTTCGGCGAACCACCCAAAAAGACGAGCGTGTACTGGAGAATCTGACGAAGCTTGTCGTTCTCGAAACTCGAATGTACGTGGTCTTCCATCTTGCCTAGCATGCTCATACCGACGGGTGCGGCACGCACCACGGAGGTGTCGAGCCAGTTCCGGAGACGCGACCTGTCCTTGTAGATGAAGTTCTCGACTGCGAGTTCGTAGTTACGTTCGCTTTCGTCGAGGTAGTCCTGAAGCTTTTTTCCTCCGTCTTCCTCATACTCGTCGAATAGCTCGGCTGCTTCGTCCGTGTCACGTGGGACATCGACAACGTCGCCGTCTTTGAAGAAGACCTTATAATGCGGGTCGAGATGTTCGAGTTCGTAGTACTCAGATGGCTCGCGGTCGAAATGCCCGAAGAAACGCTCGAAAACGTCGGGCATGAGGTACCAGGACGGTCCCATGTCGAAACGGAAGCCGTCGGCTTCGAGTGTGCTCGCACGCCCACCCATCCCCTCGTTCTTTTCTAAAAGGGTAACTTCCGCTCCTGCGTCAGCGAGGTAACACGCAGCGGAGAGACCACCGAATCCACCGCCAACGACCGTAACCGAGCGGTTCGACAGAGACGCGTCGGAAACCATTATGCTCAAACTTCGCGCTGTAGATATAAACGTGCTTCGAACTGTCATAAACCGAGATGGACTACAGGAGAATGAACCGGGAAAGTAATGTTACGCCGATGTGTTTATACGACAGATACAGATGCTTGAGTTCGGGACTGCACGGGCTGAACCGGGTGAGGTGGACACAGGTGTTCTGCACGCAGGTGAGACGCGCGACGGCTCAGAGTTCGGTCTGCCGGTCGCGGTTCTCAACGGCGCGATGGAAGGCGACACGCTCTACGTGCAGGCTGGAAGCGACGGTGACGAGCTAAACGGCGTCGGTGTAGTCCGTGAGGTCGTTAGAAACCTCGAACCCGGCGAGATATCCGGAAACATACTGTTTGTGGGTATACTCAACTACCACGGCTTTCAGGTAGCGGAGCACAGAAACCCGGTGGACAGCAACAAGCTCAACCGGACTTTCCCCGGCGACCCAGACGGTTCGAGTAGTGGGCGACTTGCACATCTCGTATATGAAAAAGGCGTGGAGAACGCCGACATAGGTCTCGACCTGCACCAAGGTTCGACGAGCCGTATGATAGACGAGGTGCGTGTACGTTGTGGACGTGGACACCGTCTACACAAAGAATGTCTCGAACTCGCGCGCGCCTTCGGTATGGAGTACATCCTTGACCAGAAAGGTCCTGAGGGACAGCTAGCTCGTTCGGCACCCGATGACGGCATACCGATGGTCGATCCCGAACTCGGAGGTGCGGTCGGCTGGGACAGCAAGTCAATAAACAAGGGTGTACGTGGTGTTATGAACGTTCTTTCCCGTTACGGTTTTCTCGAAGAGGAAAACCCGACACCAAGCGAGCAGTACCGCGCAAAAGGCTTCGATGTCGTGTACGCGAACCGCGGCGGTCTTCTCGACCTATCCGCTGATCTTTACGACAGGGTCGAGGAAGGTGACGAGCTTTTCGACGTGACCGACGTTTTCGGCGAGGAAAAGGAGACGGTTGAGGCGACGAAAGACGGCGTCGTCTGGCGCACACGTCGCCTGCCGATGGTTGCGACAGGAGAGTACGTAATGAGCGTTGCGACAGGTGTGGAAAAGCTCTGAATTATACTAACCTCGTTTCCCTCTCTTTCTCAGGATACTCGACGATTACTTCATCACCGTCCGAAGCGACGAACAAGTCTTCGAAAACATCGCGCGCCTCGTTTTCGAGCGGCGAAACGCCGTCTGAGTAACGCGAACTCACGTGTGTCAGAGCTAAGAGTTCGGCGTCGGCTTCCTTCGCTACTTCGCCAGCCTCGCGCGCCGTCGAATGTCCCGTGTTGCGTGCCCGTTTCTGGTTGTCGTCGGCGAACATGCCGTCGTGAACGAGTATCGAGGCGTCGCGCGCTTCCTCGACGGTTCTGTCGGTCGGTCTTGTGTCACCTGTGTAGACGAACTTCCTTCCAGGACGTGGCTCTCCCACAACCTGTTCAGGCTCAACAACCGTGCCGTCGTCGAGTTCGATGGTCTTTCCTTCGTGAAGCTTTGAGAATAGTGGTCCAGGAGGAACACCGAGTTCTTCGGCGCGCTCGCGGTCGAAACGTCCTTTCCGTTCGTCCTCTACGACGGCGTAACCGACCGAATCGATACGTCCGTGCTCCGTCTCAAAGGCACGTATTTCGTACTCTCCGCGGTCGATTACTGTTCCGTCGCCGACTGGCTTAATCTCGATATCGTACGGTGGTCTGTGTCCAGCAAGTTCGACACAGTCACGGACGTGTTCGACGACCTCGTGGGGGCAGTAGATACGTACGGACTCCTCGCGTCCCTGAAACGTCCACGTCTGCGTAAGCCCCGGAAGACCAAGGAGGTGGTCGCCGTGTTTGTGTGTCACGAAGACGCTATCGACGGTGAATCCCGTCTGATATCTCATCATCTGACGCTGTGTCCCCTCCCCGCAGTCGAAAAGCATCAGGTCGCCTTCGCGTTCAACTGCGACCGCGCTCGGTGATCGTCCAGCCTGTGGTATCGAACCGCCTGTACCGAGGAAAGTTACGCGGAACATCGGCTTTCAGAGACAGTCGCCTATCCTCTTCGGAGGCGATTCGAGTTCTATGTTCTTCTTCACCATACGTGCGACCTCGTGGTCGGTAACGTCTAAGTAATCCTTGTCGGCGGCGCGTGCGATGACCTCTGCTCGCATACGGAACTCACGTCCCTCATGTACGATATCGACGCCCTCGGAGTCGAAGGATAAGACTGTGCCCGAGTGCTCAACTTTCATGTATGGCGGTAAGGCGGAGCCACGAATAAGAATGACGGTACGTCTTAGACCGACGCGGGCGGGGCGGGCGACAGAAGCATCGGCGTCAGAGATTTGTACCATGGGCACACGGATTGGAACAGGAACAGCGGGGTTCGAACTGAAAAATGGTGAACTCGGAAAGAAGGCGTTTTCTGAAGTACGCGCTCGGTGGTTCCGTGGGCGGTGTTTTAGCCGCGGGCTTGAGCGGCGCGGATTCGGACACCGAAGAGAGGTCAGAGGAGGATTCCGACCCTGAGTTAGAGAGCATGAGCACCGCCGACGCGGAAACCGCCGAGGACTCGGTAACCGTGAGGGAGTGCCTCGGTAGGAGGGAGATAACGAGAGGCGAGGAGGAGCTGGAATGCCGTTCGGCAAGGGAAAACCGGGATAACATCACCGAGGGGCGGAGGTAAAATGCCGGACAAAGACGACGGAACGAGGAGGAGGTTTCTGAAAGACGTAGCCGCGCTGACGGCGGGCGGAGCGGTAGGCGCGGCGGCGGCGAGCGGCGCGGACTTCGACCCGAGACGAGTGTTTGGCAACGACACGCGGGCGCGGAGTCTCGTGCCCGTGGTCAGCGTGAGAGCGGCATCGCCGGACGACGAAGACTACGGGCAGTACGGCGGAGACTCAAAAAATCAAAAAGTATTCGACTCAACTATGTCGCCCGTAGGCGTCGATGAGGTAGACGAGTACTTTACTGGCAAAGAGATGAACCGACCCCCGGTCACCAGTCCGGAGGGATTAGTGGCGGCACCCGGCACCGGGGCGATGTACGTGGTGAATCTCGAAACAGGCGAGACAAATACATTGCCCGCGACAGGAGAAACCGGCTTCCCAGTCTTCCACGACGGAAATATCATCTACGGAGATACAGAAAAAACACGTAAAGTAAACCCTGACACAGGAGAAGTATTGGACACAATATCCGGAACAGCGAGAGAAACACTGAAAAAATACGGAGACACGGCAATAAGAAGCGAATCAGGAGGAATGGCAAAGATAGACCTGAACTCGTTCAACAGAGACAGACTAGACGGCTTAAATAGTAGTGCACTTGGAGAAGCATTAGTGATTTTCGATGATGGCAGTAAAATGGCTTTAAACCAGTCACAACGAGTCAAAACCTACGACCTAGATAACCAGGAAGAAATAGCGAACCTGAATAATGTATCTGTTGGTAAAGGCTTATCAGTATTCGACGATGGCACAATCGCGGGTGTCAGCGGCAGCAAACTATACATATGGGATGAAAACCTGAATCAGATAGACAGCGTAGACCAGCCGGGTACGAGTGATGCTCCGCCAATCCCTCATACCGATGAAAATGGGGACAAAATAATCTACAATCAGGAATCTATAGGAGATGGAATAGTAGCCGCATACACTCTTGAAGGTAGTTCTCTTGAGAAAGATTGGGAGAATAACTTAGGTACAAGAATAAGCGACATAATACTATATGGAGACTCAATACTCGTATCTTCGTTAGAAGGACCCAAAGCCTTGAACAGACAAGACGGAACAGAGATATGGTCAAGAAACTCTGAACCAACACAGTTCGGAATGCCTTACAATGAAAAGTTGCCTACTGTAAATCCCATAGACGGCGGTATGATAATAGTAGACGCCGAGACCGGACAGGTCGGTGACGACCCTGCGGAACTGGTCCACGAGTGGCGCAACTTCCCAGAGGAACCCGTGACACAGGGAGAACAGGTCGAAGTAGACCACCACCTCAACGAAAGAAACGGCGAACCGGTGGAAAACGTAGCGATAGAGTACGTCTTAGACCCTGAAGACACAGGAACCGGAGAACCGGAGAGAACCTTGGAACTTCCTGTATCGCTCAGCGGCGGCGGCGAACTGAACATA
>Ga0207714_1002329_pt1 | contig 11579 bp, 10 predicted proteins | sample PonA232FremontCA_2_FD_187270 | JGI IMG/M metagenome (GOLD analysis project Ga0207714, IMG submission 187270) | Marine sediment microbial community from Fremont, CA, USA - Pond A23 Sediment 2 (SPAdes) | ecosystem: Environmental > Aquatic > Marine > Unclassified | place: USA: Fremont, California... | reverse complement strand
GCTGTGCCGGGAACGCAGCCGGGCCTGACGCTGGCGCTCAACGCGCTGTGCAGCCCCGGCGACACCGTCCTGGTGGAAGCCCTGACCTACCCCGGCGTCCGCGCCGCGGCGCACGCCCTGGGGCTGCGGCTGGTGCCGGTGGCGCTCGACGCCGAGGGGCTGTGCCCCGACGCCCTCGCCGAGGCGGCGCGGCGCAGCGGCGCGCGCGTGGTCTTCACGATGCCCACGCTGCACAACCCCACGAACGCCACGATGGGCGAGCAGCGCCGCCGCGACATCCTCGGCGTCGCCCGGGACCACGACCTGAGCGTGATCGAGGACGCCATCTACCACTTCCTGGCGCCGGACGCGCCCGCCCACCTCGCGGCCATGGATCGCGAGCGGGTCGTCCACATCACGGGGCTGTCGAAAGCCGTCTCCCCCGGCGTGCGCGTGGGCTACGTGGTGCCCCCGGACGGGCTGCACGCGCGCCTGATCGCGGCGCTGCGCGCCTCGCTGCTGATGACCTCGACGCTGACGCTGGAATGGGCGCGGGTGGCGGTGGACACGGACGTCGCCGCGCACGCCGTCCGTGCGCAGCGCGACGCCGCGGCGCGGCGGCAGGCGCTGGCGCGCGCGCGGCTGCCGGCGGACGCGCTCTCGACCCACCCCCGGTCCTTCCACGCGTGGCTCAAGCTGCCGCCGGCGTGGTCCACGGCCGCGTTCGCGCAGCAGGCGGAGGCGCGGGGCCTCGTGGTGTCGCCCGGCGACGCCTTCGCCGTGGGCGACGATCCGCGCGCCGTGCGCCTGTGCCTGTGCGCGCCGGAACGGGAGGACGCCCTCGCCGGCGCGCTCGACACCCTGGCCGAGCTGCTCGCCACGCCCCCGGAAAGCCTGGGGCCGGTCGTGTAGTTCAGGACGTCACGTCCAGCCCCACGTCCAGCGCCGGGGCGCTGTGGGTGAGCCAGCCCACGGAAATCACGTCCACGCCGCTCGCCGCGATGGCTGCGGCCGTGTCCAGGGTGATGCCGCCCGAGGCTTCCGTGACCGCGCGGCCCCGCGTGCGGCGCACCGCTTCTGCCAGCGTCGGGGGGTCCATGTTGTCCAGCAGCACGACGTCGGGCCGCGCGGTCAGCACGGCGTCCAGCTCCGCCAGGGACTCCACTTCCACCGTGACCGTCACGGTGTGACCCACCCGCTCGCGCGCGCGGTCCACCAGCGCCGCCAGCCCATCGGCCGGGTCCGCCAGGGCGCGGTGGTTGTCCTTGATCATCACGGCGTCGTCGAGGCCGAAGCGGTGGTTGTGCCCGCCGCCAGCGCGCACCGCCGCCTTTTCCAGCCCGCGCAGGCCCGGCGTGGTCTTGCGCGTTTCGGCGATGCGCGTGCCGTGGGGCGCGGCGAGCGCCACCAGCTCCGCCGTGGCCGTGGCGATGCCCGAGAGGTGGCCGAGAAAGTTCAGCGCCGTGCGCTCCGCCGCCAGCAGCGCGCGCGCATCCCCCGCGACCGTGAGACAGGCGTCGCCCGCCGCCACCGCCTCGCCGTCCGCGCGGTGCACCGTGATCGCCGCCGCCGGGTCGGTGGCGCGAAAGGTCTCCGCCGCCAGCGGCACGCCGCACAGCCGGCCCGGCGCGCGCGCCGCCACCGTGGCGGTGACGCGCGTGCCCGCCGGCACGACCGCCTGGGAGGTCGGGTCGCCGCCGTGGCCCAGATCCTCGGCCAGCGCCGCGCGCACGGCGGGGGCGATCAGGTGCGGCGGGATCATGCGGCGCATCCCTCCAGCCCCACGCGGCGCGGAACCACATCGGCCAGCGTCAGGTGGCTGTCGCGGGCGGTTCCATCACTTTCGGACGCGTCGCGGCGGGCGTGGGCGCCGCGCGTTTCCGGGCGCCGCCGCGCCGCTTCGGCGATGAAGAGGGCCGCCAGCGCCGGGTCGTCACGGTCCGCGCGGTCCGCCAGCCAGTCGACCGCCGCCGCCAGCCCGGCGTCGTCGCGCACGGCGCCACCGTGCCGGTCCATCAGGCGGCGCAGATCGAGCCCGGCGCGACAGGCCGAAGACCGCGGCTGCGCATGGGCGTGCGGCATCCGCACCTCGGCGCGCCCGGACGCGGCAATGGCCTCGGCCACCCACGGCGCCGTCGCCAGGCCCTCGATGACGCCGTTGCTCGCCAGCCGGTTGGCACCGTGCAGCCCGGTGCAGGCGGCCTCGCCGCAGGCGTAGAGCCCGTCCACGCCCGTGCGCCCGTACAGGTCCGCCGCGACCCCGCCGATGTGGAAGTGCGCCGCGGCCCGCACCGGGATGGGCTGCGTGACCGGGTCCAGGCCGGCCGCACGGCACGCCCGCGTCACCTGCGGAAACCGCTCGGCCATCTCCGCGCCGAGCGCCGTCGGGGTGTCCAGATACACCGCACGCCCCGCCCAACGGTGTTCGTGCACCGTGCGCGCCACCGCGTCGCGCGGGGCCAGCTCGGCGTCCTGGTGCCACGCCATGACGCGCGCGCCGGCGTCGTCCACGAGCGGCACGCCCTCCCCGCGCAAGGCTTCCGTCGCCAGCGGCAGCGGGTCGGCGTCGAGGTCCATGGCGGTGGGGTGGACCTGCACGAATTCGGCGTTGCGGATCGCCGCGCCGGCCCGCGCCGCCATCGCCAGGCCCTGCCCGCACGCGCCCAAGGGCGTCGTCGTCGCCGCGAACAGCCCGCCGACCCCGCCGCAGGCCAGCACCACCGCGCGCGCCGGCAGCACGGTTCCATCGGCCAAGGCGACGCCCTCTACCCCGCCCGTGCCCGTCAGGACGCGCACGGCCCGCGCGCCCTCGCGCACCGTGATCGTGGGCGCCGCGCGCACCGCCGCCACGAGGGCGTCCAGCACCGCCGCGCCCGAGCCGTCGCCCGCCGCGCGCACGATGCGGCGACGGCTGTGCCCGGCTTCCAGGCCGAGCGCGAGTGCGCCGTCATCACCCCGGTCGAACGGGGTTCCCAGCCGCTCCAGCCACGCGACGCGCTCGGGCGCCGCGTCCGCGACCGCTCGCGCCACGGCCGACTCGACGAGCCCGCCGCCGACGGCCTCGGTGTCCGCCGCGTGGCGCGCGGGGCTGTCGTCGGCCGCCATCGCCGCGGCCAGCCCGCCCTGCGCCCAGCCGGTCGCGGCGTCGCGGCCGAGCGGCGCGGGCGTCAGCACGGTCACGGGCAGCGGCGCGAGGTGCAGCGCCGTCGCCAGCCCGGCCGCCCCGGCCCCGAGCACGATGACGGGGGCCTCCGCCACGGGGGTCAGCTCGCCGCCAGCATGCGGTCCACGGCGCGGCGCGCGTCCGCCGCCACGGCCGGATCGACGGTCACCTCGGGGCTGAGCGTCTCCAGGGATTTGCGGATGTTGGGCAGGGTGATGCGCTTCATGTGGGGGCACAGGTTGCACGGGCGGACGAACTCGACGTCGCTCACCTCGGCGGCGACGTTGTCGCTCATCGAGCACTCCGTGACCATCAGCACGCGCCCCGGCCGCCGGTCCTGGACGTAGCCGATCATCTGCGAGGTGGAGCCCACGAAGTCCGCCGTTTCCAGCACGTCCGGCGGGCATTCCGGGTGCGCGATCACCTTCAGGCCATCGTGACGGGCGCGGTAGCTTTCGATCTCGGGGCCGGTGAAGCGCTCGTGCACCTCGCAGTGCCCCTTCCAGGTGACGATCTCCACGTCCGTCTGGCCGGCGACGTGCTTACCCAGGTACTCGTCGGGCAGGAAGATCACCCGGTCCGCGCCCATCGATTCCACGATTGTCACGGCGTTGGAGGAGGTGCAGCAGATGTCCGAGGCCGCCTTCACGGCCGCCGAGGTGTTGACGTAGGTCACCACGGGCGCGTCCGGGTACTGCTGGCGCAGGAGCGCGATGTCCTCGGGCGTGATCGAGTCCGCGAGCGAGCACCCCGCGCGCATGTCCGGGATCAGCACCGTCTTGTCCGGGGAGAGCAGCTTCGAGGTCTCGGCCATGAAGTGCACGCCCGCCTGGACGATGACATCCGCCTCGGCCGCCGCCGCCCGGCGCGCGAGCGCCAGGGAATCGCCCACGATGTCGGCGACGCCGTGGAAGATCTCGGGTGTTTGATAGTTGTGCGCCAGGATGACGGCGTTGCGCTCGCGCTTGAGGCGCTGGATGGCGTCGATCTCGGGCGCGTAGGCGGGCCACTCGAAGGGCGGGATGACGTCCTTCACGCGCTCGTAAACGTGGTCCACGCGCTCGGCGACCGCGGGCGTGTAGGCGGGCGCGTCGCCGCCGGGCTGGATGTCGAGGGCCATGCCGATCTCCTTATGCTCAATATGAGCATTTGGGGAAGCGAAAAAGCAGCCGCAAGCGCGGCCGGTAGCTCCATCGCCGCTGTGTCCATGCTGGCCGAAGGCGCCCGTGCCTCCGGCGCGCTGTTCCACCCTTATGCTGGCTTTGAGCACAAGGGTGTCAAGTCACACCGACGTGCGCCCGGCCGATCAATCGCCGCGGGCCGCCTCGCCGTGGTCGAGATCGCGGTGGCTGAGCACCAGCTCGCGGCCCATGCCGCGCAGGAGAGTGGCCAGGTCCTCCGCTACGGCGACGGAGCGGTGCCGGCCGCCGGTGCAGCCGAGGGCGATGGTCAGGTAGCTCTTGCCCTCGCGCTCGTAGCGCGGGATCAGCCGGCGGAGCATCGCGGCCAGCCCGGCGCGCAGCGCGGGGTAGTCCGGGTCCTGCCCCACGTACTCGGCCACCGCCGGGTCCAGCCCGCTGCGCGGGCGCAGCTCGGGAACGCTGTTCGGGTTGTGCAGGAAGCGCACGTCGAACACCAGATCGCCCTCGCGCGGCACGCCCTCGCGGAAGGCGAAGGAGGTGACGAAGATCACCATGCGCGCCTGGCGGTCGAGCCCGAGTTGCGCGGCGGCCAGATGCCGCAGATCCTTGGGGTCGAGCGTGGAGGTGTCGATCGCCATGTCCGCGCGCGTGCGCAGGGGCTCGACCAGCCGGCGCTCGGCGGCGATGCCATCGCGCACGGGGCGTTCCAGCGCCAGGGGGTGGCGGCGCCGCGTTTCGGTGTAGCGGCGCTGGAGCACGGCGTTCTCGCAGTCCAGAAACGCCAGCGTGACCGCCAGGGCCGGATCGGCGCGCAGCGCGGTTACCGCGTCCACGAAGGGCTCGACCGCGAAGTTGCGCGAGCGGATGTCCACGCCGATGGCGACGGGAGTGTCGCGACCCGGTTCGCGCACGACGGCGTCCAGGAGGTGGAGCGGCAGGTTGTCCACCACCTCGTAGCCCACGTCCTCTAGCGCGCGCAGGAAGGTCGAGCGGCCCGCCCCCGACATGCCCGTGACGAGCACGACGCGGCGCGCGGTCGACGGGTCCGATGCGGCTGGTGCCTCGGCCATGGCTGGGGTGTCCTGCTGCTCCGGCAATGAGCCTGCGCCCGCGCCCCGGCGCACCGCAAGCAACACCTTCGCGACCGCCGCCGGGTCGCCCGCGTCCAGCTCCGCGCGCGGCACGGGGATGCCGTCGAGCGTGACCTCGGCGGGCTCGGGCAGACGCGCGGCCGTGCCGGGCACGAGATCGACCACCAGCGCCACCCGCGCGCTGTCACGGCGCGGCGCGTCCAGGAGCCCGGCGCCGCGCCCCTCGATGACCGGCGGCAGCCCCGCCGGCGCCGTCGCCACCAGCGCGCCGGCGTCCGTGGCTGTCAGCTCCGTCTGATCGTCGGCCACCAGCACGGCCCCGGTTTCCGCGATCAGCCGCAGCGCCAGCGCCGACTTGCCCGCCCCCGACGGCCCGTGCAGCAGCACACCCCGCCCGTCGAGCGCGACACAGGTGGCGTGGAGGCGGTGGGTCATGGCGTCCCCGCAAGTAACAGCACGTGGCATGTTAGCGGCTTTTAAGACGTCGCAATCTTCGCATCGATGGCGTCCACACGCGTCTGGAGATCGCGAACCGCCCAGATCAGGGCATCGGGTGGAAAGTCCCCGCCCATGCCAGCGTCCGTGACGCCGTCGCGCGAGCGTGGGCCATCGGCGGCGCGGTCCGCCAGCACGCCGAGCGCTTCGACACACCCGCGCAAGGCCGCGAGGTCGTGTTCAAGCGCGCGCAACGTTTCGCGAGCTTGGCATGCATATCCTTCGCGATTCGCGGGCGTGCCATTCCTTTGCATCGGAGCCGCCTTCCATCGCCTGTTTTTCAAAACCGATCATGTCTTTCAACGACAATCCTGTCAAGCGAATACCGGCGGCGGCTGGATGCAGACCCACCGCACGGCTAGAAAAACGCCATGATCACGCCGGAGCAATCACGCGCCGCCCGCGCTTTGCTGAACTGGAAACAGGCAGACCTCGCGCGCGAGGCCTGCGTCGGCATCGTCACGGTTCGCAACTTTGAAGGCGCCCAGACCACGCCCCACCAGGGAACCCGCAAACTGCTCCACGATGCCTTCACGAAGGCGGGCATCGTTTTCATCGATGATGACGGCGTCGGGGCGAAGCTTCTGAAAAACCCTTAGCGGCGCTTGCTCGGCCTATTGCCGTTGCTCCCACCACAGCACTATGGTGCACCAAATAGTTGCAGGAGGATTCATGAGGCGCCGCTGTTGGATTATCATCGGTGAACACAAAGTCAGAAAATCAAGTGTGGCGCGGAGCTTGTTGGGTGTAGACGATCCAAGAAGCTACGCAGAAGCTGAAACTGTTTCTGGATTGCGCTTTCGCATTCACCCCTGCATCAGCGCGTATCAAGAACGAAACAAGACACCAGACGACATGATAGACGAATTAGATGAAAAACCGAACGACGAGGCCAAAGAACAGTTAGATGATCACCATTTCCGCAATGCTCTAGTTGTTTTAAGATATGATAGATTAAAAAATTATCCACATGGAAAAGAATATGTAGAAAGATTATTAAAAGAAGGTTGGGAGATTGAAGCTATCATATCATTGAACATTCCTTGTCCAGCTTGGGTGCGTGACTCAGGAATACCGAATTTGGACATTCTCAACGTTGCAGACCTGACTTCGCGTGACATCGCACGACAAGTGCGTCAAGCGATCGGCTGGAAGTAACTTTCTTCCGAAGGAAAGGCTTCGGCGCATTCACGTGTTATCCTCGCCGCTCAACAGCGCCGCAGCGCTGGTGTGCCGCGTAAGACCGGTGCGTGCGCGCGCCTATTCGATGGCCTCGCGCGTGGCTTCGTTGGGCGTCTTCTCTTCGAACCGCAGCCGCCGATGCCGTTCGATCGGCGGATTGCCGCTTGCGCGGCTAATCCGCCCTACACAACCGTAGGGAGGCATCATTTTCTCCGGGAAGGGCAACGTAGCATTGTAGGGCGGTTTCGCTGCCACGCAGCAAACCGCCCGTTTCCAGAAATCATATTTGGTCGTGCGTGCCCGGTCCATCCGCCACGGCACACCGGTGTCGAGTGACGGATGGGATCAAACGACCTTTCGTTCGGTCATGAGAGACCCGTTCGTCGGCCACATGGCCCCGGTGTCGAATGACAGACGGTTCCAGGAATCATTCTTGGGCCGGCAGCGAGACGGTGAAGCGCGCGCCGGTGATCGCGCCGTCGTCGTCCCGGCGGTTCTCGGCGGCGATCGTGCCGCCGTGGCCGTCCACGATCTGCTTGCAGATGGCCAGCCCCAGGCCGGAGTGCGTGCCCGCCTTCTCGGCGGTCGGGCGGTCGGTGTAGAAGCGTTCGAAGATCGCGGTCAGCTTGTCCTCGGGCACGCCGGGACCTTCGTCATCCACGGTCACGACAACCCAGCCGTCCGCGTGCCGGGCGGTCACGGCGACCGTGCCCTCGGCGGGCGAGAAAGTGACGGCGTTGGCGATGAGGTTGCGGAACACCTGCGCCAGCCGCGCCTCCAGCCCCGGCACGGTCAGCGGGTCGCGCTGGCCGTCCGGCCCCGTCGGCAGGTGCAGCTCGAACGCCGGGCCGGTCTCCTCCGCGCCGGCGCGCTGCACCTCCACCAGCGCGTCCAGCAGCCGCGCCAGCTCCACCGGCGCCGTTTCCGCCCGCGACAGCTCGGCATCCAGGCGCGAGGCGTCGGAGATCTCGCTGATGAGCTGATCCAGGCGCTGGACGTCCTCCAGGATGATGCCCATGAGCTTTTTCTGCTGCTCGGGGTCGTCCACGCGCGAGACCGTTTCCACCGCGCTGCGCAGCGAGGTCAGCGGGTTCTTGATCTCGTGCGCCACGTCGGCGGCGAAGCGCTCGATGGCATCCAGGCGGTCCCAGAGCGCGTCCGTCATCTCCTTCAGCGCCGCCGAGAGGTCGCCGATCTCGTCGCCCCGGCGCGAGAGGTCGGGGATGTTGGCCTGCCGCCCGCGGGCGTGGCGCACGGCGTCGGCGGCCTCCGCCAGCCGGCGCATGGGCCGCGCGATGGCGCGCGTCAGGTAGAACGAGAGCAGCAGTGTCACCGCCAGCGCCACGCCGAAGACGATCAGGATGTCGGAGCGCCGGTCGCGCACGGCCGCCTGGATGTCCGTGCCGTTGCGCGAAACCATGAGCGCGCCCAGCACCTTGCGGTAGCGCTGCACCGGCGAGGCCACGGTGAGCACCAGCCCGCCGTCGCCGTCGCGGTAGACGCGCCCGGCGCCCTCGCCCTGAAGCGCGCGCTCCACGGCCGCGTAGTCGTCGGCGCGCTGTTTCCCCGGCTCGCGGTAGGGCGGAAACTGCCCCACCCCCGGCACCTGGCGCAGCATCCAGGTGTAGGCTTCGCCCAGCGCGCTGGGCAGCAGCGTGGAGGAATCCGGCGGCGGCAGGTGCTCCACGCGCACGTGGCCCCCCGTGTCCAGCAGCGCGAAGCTGTCCGCCATCATCGCGCCGTCGCGGGTGAAGACGCGCGCGCGGATGTCGCGCCCCGAGGAGAGCACGCGCAGCGCGTGGCGCGCCGCCTCCGGCAGCAGCCGTTCCTTGCCGCTTGCGGTCACCACCGCCGCACTGTTCGCCAGGGTCGCGGAATACGCCCGTGCCTGGGTGCGCAGCGCCGACAGCTCCGCCTCGATCAGGCCGTCCCGGTAGTGCTGAAGGTGCAACAGCCCCAGCACCGGGATCAGGAGCACCAGCACGTTGACCGCCAGAATCCGCCACAGCAGCGGCGAGCGCCACGCCCGCCGGTGACGCCGCGCCCCGTGGCCGCCATGCCGGCGCGGTGCCGTCGCCGCGTCAGGCATCCCGGTAGCGGTACCCCACGCCGTAGAGCGTCTCGATCTGGGCGAAGTCGTCGTCCACCGCGCGGAACTTCTTGCGCAGGCGCTTGATGTGGCTGTCGATCGTGCGGTCGTCGACGTAGATCGCCTCGCCGTACGCGGCGTCCATCAACTGATCGCGCGACTTCACGTGCCCCGGCCGCTGCGCCAGCGTCTTCAGGATGAGGAACTCGGTCACCGTCAGCGTGACCTCCTCGCCCTTCCAGGTGCACATGTGCCGCGCCGGGTCGAGCTTCAGCTCCCCGCGCACGATCGTCTGGTCGCTCTCCTCCGTCTCCGTGCCCGCCGCCAGACGCTCGCGGCGCAGCACCGCGCGCACCCGCTCGATCAACAGCCGCTGCGAGAACGGCTTGGTGATGTAGTCGTCCGCGCCCATGCGCAGCCCCACCACCTCGTCCACCTCGTCGTCCTTCGAGGTCAGGAAGATGATCGGCAGGTTGGACTCCTCGCGCACGCGGTTGAGCAGCTCCATGCCGTCCATGCGCGGCATCTTGATGTCCACCACGGCCATGTCCACGGGCTGCGTCTCGATCCCGCGCAGCGCCTCCTGGCCGTCGGCGTAGGTGCGCACCTTGTAGCCCTCCGCCTCCAGCGCCATCGAGACGGAGGTGAGAATGTTGCGGTCGTCGTCCACCAGCGCCACGGTTTCCGGCATGATGCGGTCCATCCCCTTTTGACCGGCATGTAAGCGCGCCACCATCCGGAATCCACCGGACGATCGCCCCGCCCACACGGGTAACCGCATTCCAGGCCACCACCCCGCCCCACAGCTTGGCACAATCGTGACAATTCCGGGGCAATACAGGCGTATTGCAGGCTTTCGTCAGTGCGATGGACGCCCGCCAAGGTGAGATCGCGGGGCTGTCTTGGGAAAGGTGCCAAATGCAGCGACGTTACGGCTTGCCACCTTGAGGCTAAACCGCACTATGAGCTATCCTTTCTACGTCATTGTTGCAAAAGAGGCTTCTGAAAGGCCGAAAATGTGTGCCTCGATACCCAAGAAGCCGTATCTACCGTACGTGATTGAAAGGCTCAACGCAGTTCGGACCCAAAAAGGCGGAGAAGTCAAATACTCAGGTTTTGACTACCTGTGGTTCTCCTCTGCCATTGAAACGATTGTAAGTCTTCATGATTCAATACCTAGGTACGCTAAGACTCGTATTGTCTCAAAGTCATTGCACGAACCTACAAAAAGCGGAAAAATTGACGCAGAAAAATTAAAGTATGCTTTAAAAAAATACGAAGACGAATACCTTAACACGAGTGAAGGCACATTCATACTAAAAGCATCCATTTCTGTATCAAGTGGATTACCGTTTAAAAAACTCAATCTAGACAAAGCAAGTTTTGGTTTCATTCCAAATGAAAAACTATCGTCAATACCAGACCATCAATTGAGGAATCCGCCATTCCATGGTACTGCTCCGGAAAACTATCACGACATTACGGTTCGAATAAATGGAAAAACGGATTATGAAGCTGGAAATATAGCAATTGATCGCCTTGACCTCATACGAGGTTTTTGGAATTTACTTTTAAATAAATCATACCGAATGAGTTTTGGTTCACGCCAACCTATAAACGAAATAACGACTGGACCATTTTTCACATTACACAACACAGACGGAACTTTATCTGATAACGGAGTTTGGCATGATCCAAATTTTACGGTTAGTTCAAAGCTTCGCGATCTAACGCATGAAATGGGTTATTTGAAAAAACAAACGCTGCGCTTTCAGAGATATTTCAATTCATCGCCATTTCAGGACATTATACGCGATGCCATGCTAAGGTATGTACGTGCTTTAGACGGAATAAATTATGAAGAAACGATAGTACAACTTTGGTCGATACTAGAATCGCTCACACTCTATGGTGAAGGCGACGACGCTGGGCGGCATGCGGACGTAGTACGTAGAGCAGCGTCGATCTACCAGGAGCAACAACTAGCAGCTGCAATAATTGATCACATACGAGTTCGTCGTAATGAAATTGTCCATCGATCCAGAAATTTCCAAGATTCAGAAGGATTGGTATATCAATCCAAAAGCATCGTTGAAAACTTAATATTTATTTATATTGGAATGTTCTCTAAGAACTTTCAAAATAAAGCAGAAATTCGTACGTTCTTGGATTTGCCGCGAGAGAAGAAAATGCTCGATTTAGGTAAAAATTTTATATCTCAATCATAGTTTATGTCAGAAAATTCAGATATAATTGTAGCTTGGAGTGTTTTAAATCCACAAATCCATTTGACGTTGGTGCTCTATTTTCTAAATATTGCCTCCCTAGGCAACAGTTCGCTATCGTTATTACTTTAATGGCGTAGGGCGGATTCGCCGCGCCAGCGGCAATCCGCCTCAACACGGGCGTGTTTCATCCCATTCGTCAGGCTGACGGAC
>Ga0207714_1002327_pt1 | contig 11582 bp, 21 predicted proteins | sample PonA232FremontCA_2_FD_187270 | JGI IMG/M metagenome (GOLD analysis project Ga0207714, IMG submission 187270) | Marine sediment microbial community from Fremont, CA, USA - Pond A23 Sediment 2 (SPAdes) | ecosystem: Environmental > Aquatic > Marine > Unclassified | place: USA: Fremont, California... | reverse complement strand
TGGCACGACCGCCAGGCCGGTGATGCTCTCGCGGGCGATGGTGCGCACGACGTCGCGCGGCAGCAGGTAGTTGAGCAGGACCACCGAAGCGCCGACGCGAAACGCCGTGGTCAGTTGGCTCAATCCGTAGTCGAAACTCAGCGGCAACACCGCGAGGAGGCGATCGTCGGCCGTGTTGCCGAGGTAAGCGACAACGCTCTCGGCGCCGGCGATCAGATTGCGGTGGGATAGGGCCACGCCTTTGGGCTGGCCGGTACTTCCGGAGGTGTAGAGCAGGGCCGCCAGGTCCGTCTCGACCGTGCTTGGTTCGGTCTCCTGGGGTTGCGCGCCCAGCGCCTCCCAGGGCGTGACAGGGCATTCCGTGCTGGTGCGCTCGTCCGCGGGGCCGTCGATGAGGATCACGCAATGGAGGCAATCGGTCTCCGTTACGCTCGCCGGGATGGCGGCGAGGCGTTGCCGCGAGGTGACCAGGATTCGGGCCCCGCTGTCCGCGAGCATGTACCCAACCTGTTGCGCCTTGAGTTGCGGATTGATGGGCACGAAAACGCCGCCGGCGGCGCTTGTGGCGAACAGCGCGGTGACTGCCTCCGGGCACTTGTCCAGGTAGATGGCAACCCGATCCCCGGGCTCGAGTCCGACACGGGCAAAGCCGCTGGCTACCCGGCGAACCGATTGGTCGAGCTCGCGATAGCTCCATCGGCACGCGCCATGGATCAACGCGGGGGCGTCGGGGCTTTGCTCGGCCGGCCCGCGGATGAGGTGGTGTACGAGGTAGGGCATCACTGGCCGCCCCTGCTGTTGGGTACGCGGCGCGCCCCGGCTTGGGGTGCCGATGGGCCGCCCGGTGTTAGGTGATCTCGTGGGATCCTCGCCATGGTCGTCATTATCCCCGGCTGGACCGGTAGGGGGCCAGCGCTGTGGGCTGATCGGTACAGCGCCCCGTTGTGCAATCACGATCCATTACGAACGACTCGAGCGAGGCGCTGAACGATTCGCGCGAGCCCGCGGCCGCTTGTCGCACGCGGGCAAGGCGTAACGCGACCGCCCCGCAGCTCACAATGAGGATTGCTGCAGCGTCTCCCGAAGGCTTGACAGCAAGCGGGCTGATCGCCATTCTATCGCGCTGTTGACGGAGGGATACCCAAGCGGTCAACGGGGGCAGACTGTAAATCTGCTGGCTCAGCCTTCGGGGGTTCGAATCCTCCTCCCTCCACCAAATACGAAGAAGGGCGCGCCTAGCGCCTCTCGTCATAAGCGCGGGTGTAGTTCAAAGGTAGAACCTCAGCCTTCCAAGCTGAAGATGTGGGTTCGATTCCCATCACCCGCTCCAGGCCTGGTGCCAACTGGGCCCAAGGTTAGCACCCCTGCCCATGTAGCTCAGGGGTAGAGCGCGTCCTTGGTAAGGACGAGGCCGGCGGTTCAAATCCGCCCATGGGCTCCATTTTCGGTTCTGGACGCGCTGGCGTGTCCGGTATCTGCTGACGCCAACAAGAGTAGAGGTCGCCGTGTCCAAGGAGAAGTTTGAGCGTAGTAAGCCGCACGTCAACGTTGGGACGGTGGGCCATGTTGACCATGGCAAGACCACGCTGACGGCGGCGATGACGAAGGTTTTGGCGACGCGTTACGGCGGTGCGGCGCGGGCGTTCGACCAGATCGATAATGCTCCCGAGGAGCGCGAGCGGGGAATTACGATCGCCACGGCGCACGTGGAGTACGAGACCGAGGACCGGCACTACGCGCACGTGGATTGCCCGGGTCACGCGGACTACGTCAAGAACATGATCACGGGCGCGGCGCAGATGGACGGGGCCATTCTGGTGGTCTCGGCGGCCGACGGGCCGATGCCGCAGACGCGCGAGCACATCCTGCTGGGTCGCCAGGTGGGCGTGCCGGCGATTGTGGTGTATCTCAACAAGGCGGACATGGTCGACGACCCGGAGCTGCTGGAGCTCGTTGAGATGGAGGTCCGGGAGCTGCTCAGTGAGTACGACTTCGACGGTGACAGCATCCCGGTGATCACGGGCTCGGCGCTGAAGGCGCTCGAGGGCGATGAGGGCGAGATGGGGGGTGACTCCATTGTTCGCCTGGTCCAGGCGATGGACGAGCACATCCCGGAACCGCAACGCGCGGTCGAGGGGGCGTTCCTGCTGCCGATCGAGGACGTGTTCTCGATCTCGGGGCGCGGCACGGTGGTGACCGGTCGCGTTGAGCGCGGCGTGATCAAGCCGGGCCAGGAGGTTGAGATCGTTGGCATGAAGCCGACGGCGAAGACCACGGTCACGGGCGTGGAGATGTTCCGCAAGCTCCTTGATCAGGGGCAGGCGGGCGACAACATCGGCGCGCTGCTGCGCGGCACCAAGCGCGATGAGGTCGAGCGCGGCCAGGTGCTGTGCAAGCCGGGCAGTATCACCCCGCATACGCGTTTCGAGGGCGAGGTCTATGTCCTGTCCAAGGACGAGGGCGGCCGGCATACGCCGTTCTTTGCGGGCTATCGGCCGCAGTTCTACTTCCGGACGACGGATGTGACCGGCACTTGCGAGCTGCCGGCAGAAACCGAGATGGTCATGCCGGGCGATAATGTCCGCCTGACGGTCTCGCTGATCGCGCCCATCGCCATGGAAGAGGGGCTGCGTTTTGCCGTGCGTGAGGGCGGTCGGACCGTCGGCGCCGGCGTCGTCTCCAATATCCTGGAGTAGGGCATGGCGACCAGTCAGCGAATACGTATACGACTCAAGGCGTTCGATCATCGGTTGATCGATCAGTCGGCGCGCGAGATCGTGGAGACGGCGAAACGCACCGGGGCCCAAGTCAAGGGCCCGGTGCCGTTGCCTACCAAGAAGGAAAGGTATACCATCCTGATTTCGCCGCACGTGAACAAGGACGCGCGCGATCAATACGAGATCCGCACGCACAAGCGGCTGATGGATATCGTCGACCCGACCGAAAAGACGGTCGACGCGCTCATGAAGCTGGATCTCGCTGCGGGCGTCGACGTACAGATCAAGCTGTACTAACGACATCTCTGGGAACTACCTCGGCACTGACTCCTCGGTGAGTTGGACCAGCTGGGGCGGGCCCTTGAACACCGGGCAACCGGATAACGACCGCGACAAGTGGTAGGTCGTAGCGCCTCAAGCCAGGCGTCCGGTCGCTTTTGTCTTTAAAAGAGGTAACGACGATGGCAATCGGAATCGTCGGTCGAAAGCGCGGCATGACGCGTGTGTTTACACAGGACGGTGCCTCGATCCCGGTGACGGTGATTGAGGCCCACCCGAATCGCGTCACCCAGGTCAAGACCGAGAAAAACGATGGGTACCAAGCCGTCCAGGTGACGACAGGCTACCGCCGGCCCTCCCGGGTGACTAAGCCCGAGGCAGGTCACGTTGCGAAGGCCGGCGTCGAGATGGGGCGTGGGCTGTGGGAGTTTCGTCTGCAGGCGGGCACGGACGCTGGCTACGCCGGAGGTGATGAGATCGCTGTCGATCAATTCGAGGCCGGCGGGCTCGTTGACGTTACCGGACAGACCAAGGGCAAGGGCTTCCAGGGTACGATCAAGCGCCACAATTTCAGTGGGCAGCGGAATACCCATGGCAACAATAAGTCACACCGCAAGCCGGGCTCCATCGGAATGGCGCAAGATCCGGGGCACGTGCTGAAAGGTAAGCGTATGCCCGGTCACATGGGAGACGCGCGCCGGACCGTGCACAACATCGAGGTCGTCCGGGTTGACGAAGAGCGCGATCTGATCCTGCTGCAGGGCGCCATTCCGGGCGCACGGGAGGGCGATGTGATCGTCCGCCCGGCCGTTAAGGCGGCAAGTAAGGGAGAATCATAATGGAGCTCGAGCTGCGAACGAGCACCCAGCAGGCTGCCGGCAGCGTCAGCGTGTCGGACGCCACCTTCGGTGAAGCGTTCCGCGAACCGCTGGTCCATCAGGTCGTCACGGCGTACCTCGCGGGCGGCCGCGCCGGGACTAAGGCCCAGAAGACGCGCGCCGAGGTGCGTGGGGGAGGCGCCAAGCCCTGGCGGCAGAAGGGGACCGGTCGGGCGCGCTCCGGGACAAATCGGAGCCCAATCTGGGTTGGCGGTGGCCAGCACTTCCCGGCTAAGCCGCGCGACCACAGCCAGAAAGTCAACCGGAAGATGTACCGGGGCGCGCTGCGGTCAATCCTGTCGGAGTTCGCGCGTCAGGGGCGGCTACACGTGGTCGAGCAGTTCTCGGTCAGTTCGCCGCGTACGCGTGACCTGGCGGCTGAGCTTGCGGCATTTGGTCTGGAGGAGGCCCTGATCGTCGGTGCCGAGGTTGATCGCCCGCTGGCGTTAGCGTCGCGCAACATGCCGGGTGTGACCGTTGCGGTCGCCACCGACCTTGATCCGGTAACGTTGCTGCGGCATGGCGACGTCATTATCACAGTCGACGCGGTCCGACGCGTTGAGGAGTGGCTCGGATGAATCGCGAACGCATGTACCAGGTCCTGCTGGGGCCGCACGTCTCGGAAAAGAGCACGATCATCTCCGAAGACAGTAACCAGGTAGTATTTCGCGTAGCGCGCAACGCTCGCAAGGGCGAGATTCGCGCCGCGGTCGAGAACCTATTCGAGGTTAATGTGCGCGACGTCCGGGTCTGCAACGTCAAGGGCAAGCCCAAAGGGTTTGGTCGCATGAACGGGCGTCGTCCGGACTGGAAAAAAGCCTACGTCGCGTTGGAGGAGGGCGAAGAGCTCGACTTCATCGGTGGCATTGAATAACGCGTTGATCGCGAGGGATTAGTCAGTCATGGCAGTCGTCAAAGCGAAACCAACCTCGCCCGGCCGACGGTTCGTGGTACAGGTCAGGAATAAGGACCTTCACCGCGGCCAGCCGTACGCGCCGCTGGTGCGTAAGCTCACGAAGTCGGGTGGGCGCAATAACAAGGGTCGCACCACCGCGCGGTACATCGGGGGCGGCCATAAGCAGCGTTACCGGGTGATCGACTTCCGGCGTCAGAAAGATGGCGTGCCCGCGCGTGTGGAGCGCTTGGAGTATGATCCGAATCGCAGCGCGAACATCGCGCTCGTGCTCTACCGCGACGGCGAGCGTCGCTATATCATCGCGCCCCGCGGGCTTCGGGCCGGGCAAGAGGTGGTCTCAGGGACGGGCGCGGCGATCAAGCCCGGCAATGCCATGGCGTTGCGTAACATCCCGCAGGGTACGCAGGTGCACTGCGTGGAGTTGAGGCCCGGTAAGGGTGCTCAGATGGTCCGCTCGGCCGGCGGCGGGGCGCAGCTGGTCGCGAAGGAAGGCAAGTACGCGACCATCCGTCTGCGCTCGGGCGAGATGCGTAAGGTGCTTGCGACATGTCGCGCGACCGTCGGTCAAGTTGGTAACACCGAGCATAATCTGGAGTCCTTGGGTAAGGCAGGTGCCATACGCTGGCGGGGTCTGCGCCCGCACGTACGGGGTGTCGCCAAGAACCCCGTCGACCACCCGCACGGTGGCGGTGAGGGCCGTACCTCGGGCGGGCGTCATCCCGTGACACCCTGGGGCATGCCTACCAAGGGATACCGCACACGTAAGAACAAGCGTACGGACGGGATGATCGTCCGCCGTCGCAAACGTTAGTCGAATCAAGGGGTGGGTTAGCCGTGCCACGCTCGATCTGGAAGGGTCCGTTTGTTGATACGCACCTTATGAAGAAGGTGCAGCAGGCGGTCGAAGAGAACAGCAAGCGCCCGATCAAGACCTGGTCGCGCCGTTCGATGATCGTGCCCGAGATGGTGGGTATAACCATCGCGGTGCATAACGGTCGTCAGCACGTGCCAGTACTCATTAACGAGAACATGGTCGGTCATAAACTTGGCGAGTTCGCCACGACGCGGATGTTCCGTGGGCACGCGGCGGACAAGAAGTCGAAGAGGTAAGACATGGCAACGGCGGCAAAGCTGCGGTACGCGATGATCACGCCCCAGAAGGCGAGATTGGTGGCGGATCAGATTCGCGGGATGCCGGTGTCTCGGGCTCTGGAAACGCTTGAGTTCAACACCAAGAAGGCCTCCGGGATCATTCGCAAGGTGCTGGATTCGGCCATCGCGAACGCCGAGCACAATGACGGCGCCGACATCGACGAGCTGCGGGTATCGCGGATCACCGTCGACGAGGGGCCGACGTACAAGCGGGTCGAGGCGCGCGCCAAGGGCAAGGCGAATCGAATCCTCAAGCGCACGAGCCACATCCAGATCGACGTGGCTGAGCAGGAGTAGGGGAACGGCATGGGTCATAAAGTTCATCCGACCGGGTTCCGGCTTGGTATTACCGAGGATTGGCGGTCGATGTGGTACGCCGATGGATCCGACTTTGGGAAGTACCTGAATACGGATCTCAAGGTCCGCGAGTACATCCGCAATCGGCTAGCGCATGCGTCGATCAGCCGGATTAGGATCGAGCGGCCGGCGAAGAATGCGCTGATCACGATTCATACGGCGCGGCCCGGTATCGTTATCGGTAAGAAGGGTGAGGATATCGAGAAGCTGCGGCGCGAGCTATCACAGCTCATGGGCATCCCGGTGAACGTCAACATCGAGGAGATCCGTAAGCCGGAGCTCGATGCGCAGCTTGCTGCCGATAGCGTGGCGCAGCAGCTGGAGCGGCGAATCATGTTCCGGCGGGCCATGAAGCGGGCCGTTGGGAACGCGATGCGGATTGGCGCCCAGGGCATCAAGATCCAGGTGAGCGGGCGCCTGAACGGTTCCGAGATCGCTCGCACGGAGTGGTACCGCGAGGGCAGGGTGCCGCTGCATACCCTGCGAGCCGATATCGACTACGGCTTCGCGGAGGCGAAGACGGGCTACGGCGTGCTCGGGTGCAAGGTCTGGATCTTTAAGGGCGAGATCCTGAGTGGGGATGCCATCACGCCGCAGTCTAATCAGGCTGCCAAGGCGACGGCGACTAGCTGATTCAGGAGAGGCGGACATGCTTCAGCCCAAGAAGACGAAATACCGGAAGAAACAGAAGGGCCGGAACACCGGCCACGCGACGCGTGGCGATAAGGTGAGCTTCGGTGAGTTCGGTCTCAAGGCGACGACGCGGGGGCCGCTGACGGCGCGTCAGCTCGAGGCCGGGCGCCGTGCCATTAATCGGCATGTACGTCGCGGGGGCAAGATCTGGATACGAGTGTTCCCCGATAAGCCCGTGAGCGCTAAGCCGCTCGAGGTCCGTCAGGGCAAGGGCAAGGGGAATACCGATCACTGGGAGTTCCCGGTTCAGCCGGGCAAGGTGATCTACGAGATCGAGGGGGTCGCCGAGGATGTCGCGCGTGAGGCGTTCCGTCTTGCTGGCGCGAAGCTCCCGATTAAGACCACGTTTGTGCAGCGGACGGTGATGTGATGAAGGCGAGCGACCTGCGGAACAAGAGCGCTGCTGAACTGAATAACGAGCTGCTTGAGCGTCGCAAGGAGCAATTCAATCTGCGGATGCAGCAGTCGACGGGACAGCTGACGCGACCGGATCGTCTGAACGGCGTTCGCCGGGATATCGCGCGGATCAAGACCGTGCTCAATGAGCGAGATAGGGCAGGCGAGAGCACATGAGCGACGACAACACAACGAAGCGCACGGTTAATGGGCGCGTCATCAGTAGCAACCGCGATAAGACCTTAACGGTCGCCGTTGAGAGCATGATTAAGCACTCGCTCTACGGCAAGTATGTGCGGCGGACGACTAGGCTGCACGCCCACGATGAGGGCAACGAGGCGCGCACGGGGGATTGGGTGGCAGTCCAGGAGTGCCGGCCGATGTCTAAGCTGAAATCGTGGCGCTTGGTGCAGGTCATCGAGAAAACGAACCAGTAACGGGGCGCAGGCCACGGCCTGCGTCTAGTAAGCGTAACGAGAGCGAGTAGATCGCCATGATTCAGATGCAGACACTCCTGAGCGCGGCCGATAACAGTGGCGCGCGCCAGCTTCAGTGTATCAAGGTGTTGGGGGGCTCCGGCCGGCGCTACGCTGGGATCGGTGATGTCGTTAAGGTCAGCGTCAAGGACGCGATCCCTAGGGGTCGAGTGAAGAAGGGCGAGGTCTACAACGCCGTGGTGGTGCGCACGCGGCGCGGTGTTCGGCGCCAGGATGGCTCGCAGATCCGCTTCGACGGCAACGCGGCCGTGCTGCTCAATCCGAATCAGCAGCCTATTGGGACGCGCGTATTCGGCCCCGTCACGCGCGAGCTGCGTACGTCGCGGTTCATGCGAATCATCTCGCTCGCGCCCGAGGTTCTCTAGGCAGAGGTCATTATGCGCAAGATTAGGCAAGGCGACGAAGTTATCGTCATCGCGGGCCGGGACAAGGGACGCCGGGGGCGTGTGACCCGCGTGCTATCAGCCGCCAACCAGGTGGTGGTTGAGAACGTCAACGTCGTCAAGAAGCACCAGCGCGGCAATCCGCAGGCGGGTACCAGCGGCGGTATCCTCGATCAGGAAAAGCCGCTGGACATCTCGAACGTCGCCCTCTATAACCCGAACACCGGGAAGGGCGACCGCGTCGGATTCCGAGTACTGGACAGCGGGGACAAGGTCCGCGTGTATAAGTCCAATAACGAACAGATCGACTAGGGTGCCGAAATGGCAAGGCTGCGCGAACACTACAAAACGAGCGTGACCCCGAATCTGCGAGAGCAGTTCGAGTACGGCAATATCATGGAGGTGCCGCGGCTCGACAAGATTGTGATCAACATGGGGCTTGGCGAGGCGGTCCGTGACAAGAAGGTACTCGATAGCGCTTTCGAGGATCTGGAGCGAATCGCAGGTCAGCGCCCGGTGATCACGAAGGCGCGTAAGTCTGTGGCGGGCTTTAAGATCCGCGAGAGTTGGCCGATTGGGTGCAAGGTGACGCTAAGGCGGGAACGGATGTACGAATTCCTTGACCGCTTCATTAACGTAGCGTCGCCCCGTGTCAGGGACTTCCGGGGTTTCTCACCGCGCTCGTTCGACGGCCATGGCAATTACAGCTTAGGTGTGCGTGAACAGCTGATCTTCCCCGAGATTGAGTACGATAAGATCGACTCAATGCGGGGCATGGATATCTGCATCAAGACAACGGCGAAGACGGACGAGGAAGGGCACGCCCTGTTAGAGGGCTTTAACTTCCCGTTCCGGAAATAAGAGGTCCGAGATGGCAAAGGCTTGCATGCTGGAGCGTGAGCGCAAGCGCGAGAAGCTGCGGAATAGGTTCGCGGCCAAGCGCGCCGAGCTCAAGGCGATTATTAACAGTCCGGGCAGCAGTGACGATGAGCGCGCCGACGCGCAGGAGCGGTTGCAGCAGCTACCGCGTAATGCCAGTCCGGTGCGCCATCGCAACCGGTGTCGTGTCTCCGGTCGGGCGCGCGGATATTACCGCAAGTTCGGTCTCGCGCGAAACATGCTCCGCAAAGCTGCCATGCGGGGCGAGATCCCGGGGCTCACGCTGTCGAGCTGGTGAGTCGTCCCGCTGGGACCCACGTATAGGAATCAGGTGACGCGAACATGAGCATGACCGATCCCATCGCGGATATGCTGACCCGCATTCGTAACGGCCAAACGGCCGAGAAGGTCGAGGTCCGCATGCCGTCGTCCAAGATAAAGGCCGCGATTGCCCGCGTGCTCAAGGACGAGGGCTACGTAGGCGAGTACCGTATCGAGGGCGAGAAGAAGAAGCCTCAGCTCGTCGTGGAGCTTAAGTACCACGACGGTTGGCCGGTGATTGACGAGATCGAGCGGGTGAGCCGTCCGGGCCTTCGCCGGTTTGAGGGTAAGCGGGCGCTGCCATCCGTGCGGGGCGGCTTGGGTACCGCCATTATCTCCACGTCGCAGGGCGTCATGACGGATAAGGCCGCGCGTGCGGCTGGTCATGGCGGCGAAGTCCTGTGTGTGGTCTTTTAACGACGGGATCGAACGCCATGTCGAGAATAGCGAAGTATCCGGTAAAGCTGCCGTCGGGCGTGGAAATTGCGCAGGACGGCCAACAGGTTACGGTTAAGGGCCCGAAGGGAGAACTTAGCCGACAGATCCATGCCCTCGTTGAGATCGATAGCGACGACGAGGGCATTCGGTTCACGGCCCGCAACAATCGACAAGAGGCGATTGCGTTGGCGGGGACGGCACGCGCTGTGGTGAATAATATGGTCACCGGCGTGCACCAGGGCTTTGAACGGCGGTTGCAGTTGCAGGGTGTTGGTTATCGCGCCCAGATGCAGCAAGAGACGCTCAGTCTGACGCTCGGCTTCTCCCATCCCGTGGCGTTTGAGCCGCCGGAAGGCGTGACGGTCGAGACGCCGAGTAACACCGAGGTCGTGGTGCGTGGTATCGACAAACAGTTGGTCGGTCAGACGGCGGCCAAGATCCGCGGCTTCCGGCCGCCGGAGCCTTATAAGGGCAAGGGTGTGCGCTACGCCGACGAGCGCGTGGTCATGAAGGAAGCCAAGAAGAAGTAAGGGCAGGTACGGGTAATGGACAAGAAAGCTGCACGTTTGCGCCGGGCCCGTCGTGCCCGCGCGAAGATCTATCGGCAGGGCAAGGTTCGGCTGTGTGTGCACCGCACGCCTCGACATACGTACGCTCAGCTGATCGGTGCCGAGGCCGACAAGACGCTGGCGGCGGCTTCGACGCTGGAGAAGGAGGTGCGCGGCGAACTCGCTAATGGCGGGAACATTGAGGCGGCGAAGGCTGTTGGCGAGGTGATCGCCGAGCGGGCCAAGGCTGCCGGTGTTACCGAGGTGGCGTTCGACCGATCCGGCTTCCGCTATCACGGCCGTGTCCAAGCGCTGGCAGACGCCGCGCGCGAGGCCGGACTGAAGTTCTGAACAGGGGTAACACGACGATGGCGACAAGCGACGTTGACACCGAGGGCTTACGCGAAAAGCTCGTTACTATTAATCGAGTGGCCAAGGTGGTCCAAGGCGGCCGGCAGTTCGGTTTTACCGCACTGACCGTCGTCGGCGACGGCGCAGGCGGCGTAGGCTTCGGTTATGGCAAGGCACGGGAGGTGCCGCTCGCGATCACGAAGGGCATGGAGAAGGCGCGGCGGGATATGCGCTACGTCAATCTGAACGGGCCAACGCTGCATTACGCACTCAGCTCGGAGCACGGTGCGAGTAAGGTCTTTATGCAGCCGGCCTCCGAGGGTACGGGCATCATCGCTGGCGGCGCTATGCGCGCGGTTTTTGAGGTGGTTGGCGTGCAAGACGTTCTTGCCAAGGCGCTGGGCTCGCGTAACCCGATCAACGTTGTGCGTGCGACGGTCAATGCGCTTTCCGAGTACAGCTCGCCGGAGCGTGTGGCCGCCAAGCGCGGCAAGGCCATCGAGGAAATCCGGGGCTAGTCATGGCGAAAGGTAAACAGCTCAAGGTAACTCTCGTTCGCAGCCTTGCGGGTCGGCTGCACAAACATCGTTCCTGCGTCGCCGGCCTAGGGCTACGGCGGATGAACCATTCAGTGCTTGTCGACGATACACCCGAGAATCGCGGCATGATCAACAAGGTCGCTTACATGCTTGAGGTAGAGGAGGCGTGAGCATGCGCTTGAATGAATTGCGTCCGGCGGCGGGTAGTCGTCCGGACAGGGAGCGAATCTGTCGCGGT
>Ga0207714_1002326_pt1 | contig 11587 bp, 10 predicted proteins | sample PonA232FremontCA_2_FD_187270 | JGI IMG/M metagenome (GOLD analysis project Ga0207714, IMG submission 187270) | Marine sediment microbial community from Fremont, CA, USA - Pond A23 Sediment 2 (SPAdes) | ecosystem: Environmental > Aquatic > Marine > Unclassified | place: USA: Fremont, California... | reverse complement strand
CGAAACTTTAAGCCTTGCCGGGTGGTCCACTTTTGCTCTGAATGCTTATCCAGCCCTCAAGAGGGCAGGATAATCAAGTCGCACAGTGGACCACCCGGCAAAGGCTTAAATAGATCCAAGTTATCTCGGAAGGTTAATATAAAACTTTCGCAGTAGTGTTAAAAATTATCTTTATATTGCCATTGGCTGAACTTGATTGTGGTATAACATAAAGAAATTAAAGCTTTTTTATTAAAAACTTAGAATATAGTATATCGAATTCCCCTCCTGCTCTTTGTTGATCAAGTCCCCTTGATCCAGTTTTCCTTGTTGTTCCGGATGGATTTCTTGATCTCCTCAAACTCTTGATCATCTAGATAGTGGTATTGGAACAAAAAGGTGTAGAATTTTTTCAAGCCGGCGATCATGCGCTTTAATCTGCTGACACTGAGTTGGTCGAATTTTTGCGGTAGCCAGGTTTGGAAAAAGTGGTCCAGGCTGTCAATGCCTTGCTCGTACCAGAAAGGGTTTTCCGGGTCAGATAGCAGGTATTCGTTGATAAAAATATAGGTGATTTCCAGATGGTTTTCTATGGTTTCCGGGTTTAGGCAGGAATCCATAAGATGGTCCCTGAATTCTCTTAGCAGGTCATTGTTCAGTGCGATTGCGTCCTGGATCCAGTAACTGTATGTAGCGTTGTCCTCCTCTTGCCGAGAAGTGATAGAATCCTCTAGTTCAAACCCTTCCAGATTTCCTTGAGATTGCTCCTGGAAAGATTGCATAGCTTCTTCCAGGGCAGGTAGTCCAACGGATTGCCTTATTGTAAGTCCGAGCTTGTCCCGTACTGTGTTCAGTATGTCCTCACATTCTTCCTGATCGATCAGGATCGTTTGCGGTATGATTTTAGTGGTTTCAATCGCTGAAAGTAGCGAGTCCAGAAAGGCCTGTGGAGCGGCATCCGGGTCCGTGAATTTGTATTCCAGGATTGATCCGGATTCATGGTCTGCCCATATTCCCATGTACGGGAAGTAGCTTCTGCCATCTTCTTGATCTACCACGAACGGCATCGGATACAGGCACCCTTCCCAGATACCTATTTTTCGGGCATTTTTTTTTAGGCGCTGCATGGTGATTTCATCCGGAGGAGAGGCATTGGTTCGATTTTTCGAGCTCGATTCCGGTTCCTGATAGTTAAGTCTCCAATCGGATTTATCAGGGTTGAAATGCATCACCGGGATTTTTTGGGAGCCGGTCCAGGAAACTTGAGCCTGCTTTTCCAGCTGCATCAATGCAGTGGCACCTTGCAGTGCTGTGATCATTTCAATACGTTCGTGTACGTTCGGTAGTTCTTCCAGATAGCCGGGACTGTAGCTTCTGAACTGCGGCCAGCGTTTGCGTCCGCGAAAGGAAAATCCCAGGCGCTTTAGTAGTTGATAGTCCTGGTTTGTCAAGTCATCCCTGTCTTCAAAGGAAATCAATTTTGAATCGAGATAGAGACGAGGATCAAGTTCCATACTATCGTCGGACAGTAACTCGTAGTAGCTATTCAGGCCTTTCACGCCTGAATATACCGCCAAACCCAACACCTCGCCCAATCCTCCCAGGACTGTGCAATACAGTATCTGGCCTTTTAAAGAATCGTACACCCCGAAAAGTATATCGTCTAACAAAAGTTCCCAGGGGCGTTCTGCAAAAAAATCCTTTGCCGCATTTACAAGCTCGCTCCACCTTTCTGTGTCATATGCTTGATTATCATTCATAGGGCAATCATCCTGATTTGTTTTCAGTTTAGATGTGTATTCTTTTATTAAAATCCTGAACGGAATTCAAATATTTTTTTTGACATTTGTTCAATGAGTTGAGTAGAATTATTCAAAAATTCTTGTCCAGGGTCAAGGAGTTGGATAGAAGTTCAGGCTGGCTTATCGCTGGAAGAAATTTTGCAAGACAAACTGGAAAGCTTGAGTTGACCATGCTGAAGAGAAATGAAATCCTGCGCAAGCTTTTGCACTTGGTTGCCCTGGTCATTCCCTTCGGCATCCTTTATCTCCCCCGGGATATAGCTATAGCAGTGATTGTCCCCGTAGCTGCTGCGCTACTACTCGTGGATTTGCTTAGACCAAGATGGGATTTCCTGCAGCAACTTTTCTTGAAAGTGGCAGGCAGATTCCTTCGGTCTGCGGAAAAAAAAGGTATTACCGGTTCTACAAGTTACTTTATTTCCGGCAGCATCTGCCTGTTGTTTTTCGATGCCTATATAGCCTACACTGCCATGTCGTTTATGATCGTGGGCGATGCCGCGGCTGCGATAGTGGGAATGAAATTCGGCAGGATTCGGCTGGCCTCTGGCAAGTCCCTGGAAGGTACCGCAGCTTGTATGGGAGCCTGTCTCTTGTTCTGGGCCTTTTTCCCTCAATCCGGTTTTTATACTGCACTGGCGGCAGCACTGCTCACCGCGGGCTTGGAGTTGGTCCCGGCTGAACGATTAAACGACAATATATTCGTACCGGTGTGTTGCGGGGTGGTGTTGCAGGTGTTTAGTTGACAACAGAGAAGGAAGAAACAGAAGGAAACAGAGTAGAGAGAATACGGAAAATACGCTGTTATAGGAAGAGTACACACGTTTTTTTCCGGATAGCCTTCTTGTCAAGTAATTGTTTCTCCTGTAAAAAGAATTTACATCTGGATGTGAGGTACTGGTTTGATTTTTGCTGACTAATAAAACCATGGAATTGAGGTGGCCAGATTTGAAGGAATTGAGATCAATGACACTGACTGTTCCCGGCATTGGACTTTTTTAATAACCAGAAGTGGAATTTTTTGTTACTTGACATGGCCGTTGGGGGAATTTTCCTTGCCTCAGACAATAAGCATCGGATAAAAACAACCTTATCTTAGGCTTCCCAACCTATTGTACTTGATATTAATTCTTGATCAATAAATATGTTTTATAAAAAAAGACAGTTTGAAATATCAAGGCATTTTCTGTAACATAAACAGTAGTACAAAGAAAGTTTGGTTTGACGTGCGTTGTTCCTGCGAAAGGATGTTGTCATGGACTTTGATCCGGGAAAGGGATCTAGACAAAATGCTGGATTCCTGCTCAAAGCCTGCCCCCTACTCAGATACGGGTTAGGAATGATAAAAATAGGTCTCATTTAAAGTTTCGCTGTAGCGATAGTTGTCAGCTTGTTTTCTCCAAGCTGATGATCCAATTCTTACTTGGAGGATCTATAAATGCTTCGCGGAAAAGGGCAATCCAGTAGCAGGAAAACAGAAAATCGATTAATGGAGGCGAATTTGAAGCTCTTTTTGCAAAATACTCTAAGCGGTGGCAAGGATACTTTTCTACCCAGATACTGGTCCGAGGTCAAGCTCTTTACTTGTGGTCCCTCGGTGTACAGTTTGCCCCATATCGGTAATTACCGCACCTATGTTTACGAGGATGTCCTGGAGCGCACCCTGAAGTCCCTGGGATACAACGTAAACCGGATGATCAATTTCACGGATGTGGAGGACAAGGCTGTAGCCGAGGCCGGGAAACGCGGTTTGAACAGTCTCGAGCAGCTAACCAGATACAATGAAGAGCGTTTTCTAAAGGACGCTGCTGTATTGAAAATCCAACTCCCGGAGGACATTCCCAGATCTTCAACCTCAGTGGAACAGGCAGTAAGCCTGATCCATATCCTCCTGGAAAAAGGACAAGCCTATTGGCATCAGGGAGACGTGTTTTTTGATCCGCTAACATTCCGGGATTTCGGAAAGCTCTATGGACTGGCTCTGAGCCGCTGGCCCAATAAGAGAGTCAGGTTCAGAAGGGATACCTATCCCGGACAGCGCTGGAACCTGGGGGATTTTATCCTCTGGCACGGTGGCAAGAGCGGTGATCCCTTTATCTGGGAAACCGGGATCGGTCCGGGAAGGCCTGCCTGGAACATCCAGGACCCGGCCATGATAAGCGAGTACCTGGGTTATGAACTGGATATTTGCTGCGGCGGTGTGGACAACCTGTACAGGCACCACGATTACAATATTGCGCTCATGGAATCTGTGTCAGGCAACACCTTCGCCCCGTTCTGGCTCCACGGGGAGCACTTGCTGGTGAACGGCTCCAAGATGTCCAAGAGCAAGGGGAATATCGTGTACCCGGAAGATTTGTACAAAAAGGATTGGAGCCCGGAGTTTTTGCGCTACTTCCTGCTTTCTGTCCACTATCGCAGTAAGTTGAACCTGGACAGGGAAAATATCGACGCAGCCTGGAGTAAATTCAGTTATATCCAGGACTTGATCCGGGAATTGCAAAGCGGCAGGGAGGAAGATAAAGAGCCGGATACACCCGAGGATGCGGATTGGATTTCCCGCCTGTTTAGCGGGGTGTATTTGCATTTGTACAACGACCTGGATGTCCCGGAAGCAGTCGATTTCCTGATCAAGGTCCTGGAGCAGCTAGTGGCCCTGCAGCAGGACAGGAGACTGGGAGCAGGGGAGTTGGAGGAAATCCGCTCTTGTCTGGGATCACTGAACCAGATCCTGGGATTTTTGTTCGAATAACACTTTCCCGGGATCTCACGGAGTTTTTATGGAAAAATCAAACAGGGAGACAAAAAGGCTGATCCGGATAGGAGGCGAGGCGGGCCAGGGGATTGAGAGCTTGGGGCAGATACTTGCCAAGGCCCTGGTTCGTGCGGGTTACGAAGTCCTGACCAGCCAGAGCGCCATGTCCAGGATCAGGGGAGGACACAACTATTTCTCCATCAGGACCGGTCTGGGGCCTGTGTATGCACCCGGTGAGGATATAGATCTCCTCGTGGCCTTTACTGAAGAGACCCTGAGTGTACACGCGGATTATCTAGCCAGCTACGGCCTGATTTTGACAGGTGAAAACATGGATGCCTCAGGCTCGGTAGAAACTTTGAGCATCCCCCTTTCAGACTTGGCCAAGGAAAAAATCGTACACAACGTGGCTGCCCTGGGTGTGGTTTCGGCCCTGATGGGGATCGAGCAGGAAGTCGTCTCCAGGGTGGTGGAGGAGACAGTGGGAGAAAAGCACGGGGAGTTGACTGACAAGAACTTGCAGGCACTGCAAAGCGGCTATAAGTGGGCTGCCGAACAGTCCCCGGAGTTTGATCCCCTCTCTAAGCCGGATTCTGGAAAGGGCAAACTGGCACTGAACGGCAATCAGGCCATCGCACTGGGTGCCATGGCAGCTGGAGTGAATTTTTGTTCCTTCTATCCCATGACTCCTGCCACCGGAGTGGCCCTGAACCTCATCTCATATTCCGATCAAATGGGGATCGTGTGCGAACAGGCAGAGGACGAGATCGCAGCGGTGAACATGGCGATTGGTTCCTCTTTCTGCGGTGGCAAGAGCCTGGTTCCCACTTCAGGGGGCGGGTTTGCCCTGATGAGTGAAGGGATAAGCCTGGCCGGGATGACCGAGACACCACTGGTGCTGGTACTGGGGCAGAGGCCCGGTCCTGCTACCGGACTGCCCACCAGGACGGAACAGGGGGATCTGGAACTGGCTCTGTATTCCGGCCACGGGGAATTTCCCAGGGCGATTCTTGCTCCCGGCACGGTGGAGGAATGTTTTTATCTTGCTTCCCGGGCACTGGATCTGGCAGAGAGGTATCAAACACCCGCCATAGTCATGACGGATCAGTACTTGGCTGACTCCGTACGTTCGGTGGAAAGGTTCGATCCCGGCTATGTCAGCGCTCCGGTCAAGCCGTGGGAGCAGGTGGAACAACCCCAGGGATATCAAAGATATGCCTGGTCCGAGAGCGGTGTCTCTCCCAGATTGCTACCGGGCAAAACCCGGAATTTGGTAGTTGCTGACAGTGACGAGCACACTCCGGACGGTCATATAACCGAGGACCACCAGGTGCGGGTGCAAATGGTTAACAAGCGGCTGCAAAAGCTGCAGGGTATAAAACAGGAAGTGATTCCTCCCTCTTACCAAGGGCCGGAGGATCCGGATCTGCTGTTGATTACCTGGGGTTCCGGCAAGGGAGCGGTCCAGGAGGCGGCAGAAAGATTGAACTTCCAGGGGGAATCTGTGGCAATCCTTGCCTTTTCCCAGGTCTGGCCTTTGGAACCGGAACATTTTCAGGCAAGGTTGCAGCAGGCGGTTTCGGTAGTTTGCGTTGAGGGGAATGCTACCGGGCAATTCGCCAATCTCTTGAAAAGAGAGACCGGTTTTGAGATTGGCCGCCGGGTGCTTCGATACGACGGCCTTCCCTTGACCCCGGATTTTATTCTGCAAAAACTGGAACATGGAAAGTTTTAGAGTTTTAAGGTTTGCTCGCTACATTGTAGTCAAGTTTTCCAAAGTGTTAACTAAAAGGATATCTTAGTAAAAATGATACCCCGATTTTTTGGCCCTGAAAGGGTGAATTACCTCGAACTTCGAACTTAGAACCTCGAACCTAGAACATTTAACCAACCCAAGGGATGATTATGGTATCCACTGAAGATTTTGGACAGTACGAGACTGCCTGGTGCCCAGGTTGCGGGAATTTCCTGATCCTGGACAGCTTGAAGCAGGCCTTGGCAGGAAAGGATATCGCTCCGCAGGATGTGCTTTTTGTCACCGGTATCGGACAGGCTGCCAAGACACCTCACTATTTTAACTGCAACCTGTTCAACGGGCTGCACGGCCGCTCCCTGCCGGTAGCCACGGGTGCCAAGCTGGCCAACCCGGGTTTGAACGTGGTCGCGGAAAGCGGGGACGGTTGCATGTACGGGGAAGGTGGCAACCATTTCCTGGCAGCCCTGAGGCGTAATGTCGATCTGACCGTGCTGGTTCACGACAACCAGATCTATGGCTTGACCAAGGGGCAGGCAAGTCCCACTACCTCCACCGGGCACGTGACCAAGGCCCAGCCCCGGGGAGTACAGCTGGAGCCGTTCCACCCCTTGAGTGTTGCCGTGGCCATGCAGGCAGGTTTCGTGGCCAGGGGATTCGTTGGGCAGCAAGAGCAATTGGTGAACTTGATCCAATCCGCGATCGATTACCCGGGTTTTGCAGTCGTGGATATACTGCAGCATTGTGTATCCTTTAACAGGGTTAATACCTTTGAATGGTACAAAAAGCGGTGCACACCATTGGATGAATCCCACGATCCCGGAAACTGGGAGAAAGCTATGTCCTTGAGCCAGCAGTGGGGGGACACTATACCCACTGGTATTATTTATTTCGATGCTTCAAGAAAGGGGTTTGAGGATAGTATAGCCGCAAGCGGCAAAGGGCCTCTTGCGGATCAAAAACGCGATTGGAAGGACATGGCAGAAATAATGGAAGCTTTTGCCTGATCTGCGTAGTGATCCATTTGTGCGAATGGCACAGCAAGATAGTGTGGAGCTGGTATCAAGAACCGGGAAGAGGCGTTTTGCATTCAACTGAAGGAAATGGAAAATGCCTGGATGTTGTGGTGATAGCAATTTGATATGTTTGAAAGATTTTAAACAAGAGGTTGGTCTTATGTCACGTGTTTATTTCCTGTTTGCGGTTGTTGCGTTGTTTATTTTCATCGGATGCAGCGGGGGAGAAGGTTCTCCCAGCGGGAAAGATTTGACCCTGAAAAAATGTAATCAGTGCCACTCCCACATGATAACCTGTTCCAGCCTGGACGAGGGGAAGGAGTACTGGGAAGGTACAGTGCGCCGGATGGCGGAGAAGGACATGGATATTAGCAAGCAGGAGCAATCCCTTGTGGTGGATTACTTGAACAATCTCTCCCCGGGCTCGGAGCCTATCTGCAATTAGGTGAGAAAAGAACCCGGAAAAGATCCAGCAGCACCTCCCTGCAGGTTACACGGCACACCCGGTAGGTGTTTCCACTGCATATGGGAAATATCTGTTTTTGAACCACAGTGCCACGTTTACCAGAGCAATCAGCACCGGCACCTCGATCAGGGGGCCGATTACAGCGACAAATGCCACCCCTGAGTTGATGCCGAAAACCGCAATCGATACGGCTATTGCCAACTCGAAGTTGTTTGAGGCAGCGGTAAAGGACAGGGTGGTGGACTGTTCATAGCTCGCCCTGAACTTCATGGACATATAAAAGGTGATCAGGAACATGACTACAAAATAGACGCACAACGAACTATTGCTCACCGCATTCAAAACGCTGCTTCTGCAGCTTGCACAACTCCTCCAGGTCATAGGAAAGAATATCGGCCAAGTCATTTCTGTCTTTTTGAATTTGTGGCGACTCATTCAGTTCCTGCCTCAACCATTGGCAGAGCAAATCCGGAAAGGACTCGGCAATTCAGTAGAAGACATAGCGGCCGTGTTTGCGGCTATGTACCAATCCGGCATTTTGCAGGATGTTCATGTGCCTGGACACTGTCGCTGCAGCCGGGCGCAAAAGCTCAGTGATCTGGCATACACAGAGTTCTTCTTGTTTCATCAAAGCCGGCACGACCCGGAGCCTGTTGCCGTCTGCCAGGCCTTTCAAGATGTTCAGGGGGTCTTGCATATCCTTGTCCAATAATTGTACAATTAGCTAGTTCCCATCCGGAAAACTAGCTAAAAGACTAAATATAAGATGATTCAGGAAGTAAATTTTGTCAAAAATCTCATATCCCTGTTCCAGCCTGCTTGAAACCATTCTCAATTTCAGTTATACAACACTACTATAACTCGTCAATATATTTGCGGTTTTTTTATTATTCCTGGAGGGGGCTTGGTTAGCTGGTTCAATTATGTAACAAGCATCTAAACAAGGAGAATAGTATGGAAGCAATCATTTCTTTTCTGGAGCAAGTGAGTGAATTCGTTTGGGGTCCTTATATGTTGATTTTCCTGGTGGGAACAGGAGTGTATCTTACTTTGGGCCTTCGTGGTCAAACTGTGCGCAAGATAGGATACGCATTCAAGCTTTTGATGAGGGGAAGGAAGAAGGAACAGCAAGAAGGGGAGGGTGATATTACCCCTTTCCAGGCACTGATGACATCCATGTCCGCAACCATAGGAACAGGGAATATAGCTGGAGTGGCAACCGCTATTTTCCTGGGTGGACCGGGTGCCGTGTTCTGGATGTGGATTACCGCTTTGTTCGGTATGGCCACCAAATTCGGGGAATCGATTTTGGCTGTAAAATACAGGGAAACCATGCCTGACGGCTCTTTTGCAGGTGGCCCCATGTATTACATCAAAAACGGAATGGGAGACAAATGGAAATGGCTCGGATTCCTGTTTGCCCTGTTTGCCGCGGTAGCAGCCTTCGGGATTGGAAATACCGTACAATCCAATTCTGTGGCCAGGGCGGTGGAACGGGCCTTTGAAATACCCTACTGGGTGACAGGAGTAGTCCTGGCAGGACTTACCTTTGCAGTTGTTATCGGGGGGATTAAAAGAATAGCCAATGTCACTGAAAAGATAGTGCCCTTTATGGCGATTATTTATGTATTGGGTGCCCTGCTGATAATCTTTAGCAACGTATCCCAACTTGGAGCAGCCCTGCAAACCATTTTCCAGGATGCCTTTACAGGTACTGCAGCTTCCGGCGGATTTGCCGGTGCTACCATAATAGCGGTTATGCGTTTTGGTGTGGCCAGGGGAGTGTTCTCCAACGAGGCGGGCTTGGGAAGTGCTCCCATGGCGCATGCTGCAGCCCAAACCAAGGATCCGGTCAAACAGGGAATTATAGGTATGTTGGGCACTTTCCTGGATACTATTTGTGTATGTTCCCTTACCGCTCTGGTCATTATCATGACCGGTGCCTGGACTAGCGGTCAAACCGGTGCCGAACTTTCCACAATGGCTTTTTCCCAGGGCCTTCCCGGACCGGGTGGGGCTATAGTGGGATTCGGACTTATTTTCTTTGCCTTTTCCACTATCCTGGCCTGGTGTTACTACGGACAAGTAGCTGTGGAGTACATATTCGGATTGAAGGCGGTTACACCCTATAGATATGTTTACGTTATCCTGGTGCTGGTGGGAGCGGTGATAGAACTGGACATTGTCTGGACCTTCTCGGATATAATGAACGGCCTGATGATAGTTCCCAATCTAATAGCCCTGTTGGCTCTTAGTCCGGTTATTTTCCGGACCACCAAGGAATACTTCCAATCCCTGCCTCATAAGAGATGATCGGGGTTTTAATTTCAGTAACCAGAGCGACCCCCATTATCGAAACCAGACCAAGGAACCCGGTATTATGCCGGGTTCCTTTAAAATAAATAACTGCGGCTTAAATTAATTCAAATTATCAGGCTCTTAGAATAGAAAATTGTCTCTGTAGTTAAAATCCAACTAGAAATTTGCCGCATAGTATTGACCTGGAGTCTCTCCCTTAATACTCTTAAAATTATCACGGTTATTCGAACCAAAAACTAGCACTACAGCGAAACTTTAAGCCTTGCCGGGTGGTCCACTTTTGTCCAGCCTTCAAGAGGGCAGGATAAGCAAGTCGCACAGTGTACCACCCGGCTGCGGCTTAAATAGATCTAAGTTATCTCGGAAGGTTAATATAAAACTTTCGCAGTAGTGCTAGGCGTTTTGTGAAAATCGCTACTGAACAGGGTGGAGAAGTGTTTTTCTTGCATTACAAGCGGAGTGTGCAGCTAAAGGGGAGAAAAACCGGGATTGTTTTGGGAGGCGGATTGTGAAGCAGAAGGAAGAGTTTTCTGTCTGCAGCAATCCCTGATTTCAAATCTTTAACCAAGGAGAAATAGGTCATGACTGAGGAGAAAGGTTATCAATGCGGCGAATGCCAGCAAACAAAGGTGGTAAATGATGGTTCGGTTCCCGAATGTTGCGGGAAACCCATGGTAGCGGCCCCTCTGGATTTATGTACCAAGTCCCCGTCTGATCCCGAAAGTGCACGTTTCAATGATTCGGACGATGCTTGTGATGATTCCCGAGGGTGATCAAAGTTCAATTAGGATTTCAGGTTTTGTCCGGTTCAACTGAAATAGCGCTCATCTGGATGGAGGTGCAAAATCGGTAGTCAAACCCCGATCTGCTGCTCAAAATTTTTACCTTTTCCGGGTGGATGAATTGCCTGAAAAGGATTGAGAAAGTTGAAATCTAAGGGGATGGAAGGGCATTAAGATAAGGCTAATATTTTGCGCACAAGACGTGTTGACACTTTGAGTTTATCCCGGTATTTTTCTAACTGTCGAGCCGGCGTAGCTCAGGGGAAGAGCAACTGATTCGTAATCAGTTGGCCGGGCGTTCGAATCGCCTCGCCGGCTCCAGATTGTAAGCTTTTTCTTTTATTAGGAAATAAAATGGCAAATCCGGAAGAAATGTATCAATGCCAAACCGCTAACTGTGGCTGCATTTACGACCCTGATCGGCCGCCTCGCAAATTGAATATTCCCAAGGGGACCAAGTTCACCGAATTGCCCCGGGATTGGTGCTGCCCTATCTGCGGTGCGAGCAAGGCAAGCTTCAAACCCCTTGCCGGTTCGGGTTCGGTAAAGGACGATCACTCCTAGTTGTAAAAACTGTCAATTACTTATTTCTCCCTACTTAATTGAGTTACATTGTTTTTGTGATTTCACTTTTGTTTGATCTCGGAGATCTTCATACAACTCTGTTCCAGTTCCATCCACCTTCTTTATATCTTCTTTCCAGATAAACTCAGTGTGG
>Ga0207714_1002325_pt1 | contig 11588 bp, 4 predicted proteins | sample PonA232FremontCA_2_FD_187270 | JGI IMG/M metagenome (GOLD analysis project Ga0207714, IMG submission 187270) | Marine sediment microbial community from Fremont, CA, USA - Pond A23 Sediment 2 (SPAdes) | ecosystem: Environmental > Aquatic > Marine > Unclassified | place: USA: Fremont, California... | reverse complement strand
CGTCATCGCCGCCGTCAGCGTCGTCTTACCGTGGTCGACGTGACCAATCGTCCCAATGTTGCAGTGCGGCTTACCGCGCTCGAACTTCGCCTTGGCCATTTTCTCTGTCTCTCCGTTTCGTCGTCTTTTCGCCGTTTACGGTGCGCTCGCGGCCGCGCACTTACCCCATGCTCGAGACGACCTCGTCGGCCACCGCTTGCGGCACGCGGTCGTAGTGACTGAAGTGCATGGTGAACTGCGCACGCCCCTGGCTCATCGAGCGCAGCGTCTTGACGTAGCCGAACATGTTCGCCAGCGGAACCTGCGCCGAGACGACGCGGGCGTTCCCGCGGTGGTCCATGCTCTCCACATGGCCGCGCCGCGAGTTCAGGTCGCCGATGATGTCGCCCATGTATTCCTCGGGCGTCACCACCTCGACCTGCATGACGGGTTCGAGCAGAACCGGCTTGGCCTTCGGAATGCCTTCCTTGAACGCCTGACGCGAACAGATATCGAAGGCCATGATGCTGGAATCGACTTCGTGGCTCTGACCGTCGACAAGTGTCGCTTTGATGTCAACCATCGGAAAGCCGGCGAGAACACCCGCGTCCAGGCTGTTCTGGATGCCGCGCTCCACGCCCGGGACGAATTCCTTCGGCACGGCGCCGCCGACCACGGCGTTCTCGAACTGGAAGCCGCCACCGGCCTCCAGCGGCTCGAACACGATCTTCACGCGCGCAAACTGGCCGGCACCGCCGGTCTGCTTCTTGTGCGTGTGGTCGATTTCGGCGCGCTGGGAGATGGTCTCGCGATACGCGACCTGCGGCGCGCCCACATTGGCGTCGACCTTGAACTCGCGCTTGAGCCGGTCGATCAGCACCTCGAGGTGAAGCTCGCCCATGCCCTTGATGATGGTCTGGCCGCTTTCCTCGTCGGTGTTGACCTGGAACGACGGGTCCTCCTGCGCCAGCCGGGCCAGCGCATTCGCCATCTTCTCCTGGTCGGCCTTGGACTTCGGCTCCACCGCGACCTCGATGACCGGGTCGGGGAACTCCATCCGCTCCAGGATGATGGGCGCGCTCTGGTCGCACAGCGTCTCGCCCGTCGTGGTATCCTTGAGACCAGCAATCGCGACGATATCGCCGGCCAGCGCCTCCTCGATCTCCTCGCGGTGGTTGGCGTGCATGAGCAGCATCCGGCCGACGCGCTCACGCTTGTCCTTGAAGGAGTTGAGGACCTGCGTGCCCTTCTTGACGCTACCCGAGTACACGCGGACGAAGGTCAGCGTGCCCACGAAGGGGTCCGCCATGACCTTGAACGCGAGCGCCGACATGGGCGCGCCGTCGTCGGCCGCGCGCTCGTCGGGCTCCTCGGTCTGCGGCTTCACGCCCTTCACCGGCGGGATATCGATGGGCGACGGCAGGAAGTCGACGACCGCATCGAGCAGCGGCTGGACGCCCTTGTTCTTGAACGCCGAGCCGCACATCACCGGGGTGAACGCGAGGCCGCAGGTGCCCTTGCGGATGCAGCGCTTGAGCGTCTCCACATCCGGCTCGGTGCCGTCGAGGTAGGCCTCCATGACCTCCTCGTCCTGCTCCACGGCCAGCTCCAGCAGGTTCTGGTAGGCCTCGTCGACCTCCTCCTGCATGTCCTCGGGGACGTCCTGATACTCCCATTTCGCACCGAGCGTCTCTTCCTGCCAGACGATCGCGCGCTTGTTCAGGACGTCGATCACACCCTTGTGGTTGTACTCCGTGCCCAGCGGAAGCTGCATCACCAGCGGCACCGCCTCGAGGCGGTCGCGCATCATCTGGACGCAGCGCCCGAAGTCCGCGCCCATCCGGTCCATCTTGTTGACGAAGGCGATGCGCGGGACCTGATAGCGGTCGGCCTGGCGCCAGACCGTCTCGGACTGCGGCTCCACGCCGCCGACGCTGTCGAACACCGCGATCGCGCCGTCGAGCACGCGCAGGGCACGCTCCACCTCGATGGTGAAGTCGACGTGGCCGGGCGTATCGATGATGTTGATCCGGTGGTCGTTCCAGAACGCGGTCGTCGCGGCCGAGGTAATGGTGATGCCGCGCTCCTGCTCCTGTTCCATAAAGTCCATGACGGCCGCACCCTCATGGACCTCACCGATCTTGTGCGACCGGCCCGTGTAATACAGGACGCGCTCCGTCGTGGTCGTCTTACCGGCATCAATGTGGGCCATGATGCCGATATTGCGGTAGCGCTCCAGCGGAGTCTTGCGGGCGGACATGACGTGCTCTCTCCAGCTCGATCGGGATTACCAGCGGTAGTGCGAGAACGCCCGGTTGGCCTCGGCCATACGGTGCGTGTCTTCGCGCTTCTTCACCGCGGCGCCGCGCCCGTTGGAGGCGTCCATGAACTCGTTCGCCAGGCGCTCACGCATGGTGTACTCGGAGCGCGCACGGGCCGCGCGGATCAGCCAACGGATGGCCAGCGCCTGCGCGCGGTCGCCCTTGACCTCGACCGGAACCTGATAGGTGGCGCCGCCCACGCGCCGTGAGCGCACCTCGATGTCCGGCTTCACGTTGTCCAGCGCCTCGTGGAAGATGCGCAGCGGGTCGCCTCCGGTGCGCTGCTCCATGCGCGAGAACGCGCCGTACATCAGGCGCTCCGCGACGGCCTTCTTGCCGTCGTACATGACGAAATTGACGAACTTCGTCACGACCGCGTCGTTATACAGCGGATCGGGAAGGACCTCGCGTTTTTCGGCTTGGTGACGGCGAGACATTGGTATTCCCTCACTTCGGCCGCTTGACGCCGTACTTGGAGCGGCGCTTGCGGCGATTCTTGACGCCCTGCGTATCCAGCGCACCGCGGATGGTGTGATAGCGCACGCCCGGCAGGTCCTTGACGCGGCCGCCGCGGATCAGGACCACCGAGTGCTCCTGCAGGTTGTGCCCCTCGCCGGGAATGTAGCTGGTGACCTCGATCCCGTTGGTGAGCCGTACGCGCGCGACCTTGCGCAGCGCGGAGTTCGGCTTCTTCGGGGTGGTCGTGTAGACGCGCGTGCACACCCCGCGCTTCTGCGGACACGCTTCAAGCGCCGGCACCTGGTTGCGCTCAACCTTCGGCGTACGGCTCTTGCGGACAAGCTGGTTGATCGTCGGCATCTATCCTCGGCAACCTTTGTTGTTGACGAAGCAAATGCCCCGGCAGGCTCCGGACTTCCCCTGGAGCCCCAGGACATACGCCTTCGCTGTTGTGAACAGCGCGTGCTCGGTTTCCACGTCAGCGCGGGACTGCGTCTAGGCCGCGTGGACCTACCACCAGCCCCCGAAAGGTGAGCGCATCCTATGGACGCGCCCGGTATGCGTCAAGCGTGTGTCACGGCTTTTTCCGCCGGACCACGCAATGCGGCCGGGACACCGGCCCCGCCTTTCGCGGAATGACCGAAATCCCGGCCGTCTGCGCAATTTCCTTATTCGGCTGCGGTCTGTTCGCCCGACCGCACACCCTCGTCATGCGTGAGACTCTGACCGCGCTCGTGCTCCGCCGCGATCTGGCGGTCGCGCTGCGCGGCGAGGCGGCGGTAGCGATTCATCATCGCGCCCGTGCCCGCCGGGATCAGGCGTCCCACGATGACGTTCTCCTTCAGCCCCTCGAGCTGGTCCGTCTTGCCGTAAACGGCCGCTTCGGTGAGCACGCGGGTGGTCTCCTGGAACGAGGCCGCGGAGATGAAGGACCGCGTCTGCAGGCTCGCCTTGGTGATGCCCTGGAGCACGGGCTTGGCCGCGGCGGGGCGCTGCGCGTGCTCGTGCAGCTCGCGATTCGCCGCCTCGAAGTCCTGCCGGTCGACATGCTCGCCGATGAGGTAGGTGCTGTCGCCCGGCTCGGTGATCTCGACCTTCTGCAGCATTTGCCGGATCACCACCTCGAGGTGCTTGTCGTTGATCTTCACGCCCTGCAGCCGGTACACGCTCTGGATCTCGTCGGTGAGATACTCGGCGAGCGCCTCGACGCCCAGGATGTCCAGGATGTCGTGCGGCACCGGGTTCCCGTCCATGAGCAGGTCGCCCTTGTTCACGAGGTCACCCTCGCGCACCGCGACCTGCTTGCCCTTGGGAATCAGGTACTCGCGCGAGGATTCGCTCTCGTCCTCGGGCACCACGACCAGGCGGCGCTTGCCCTTGTAGTCCTTGCCGAACTCGACGCGCCCCGGGATCTCGCTGATGATGGCGTAGTCCTTGGGCTTGCGCGCCTCGAACAGCTCCGCCACGCGCGGCAGACCGCCCGTGATGTCGCGGGTCTTGCTCGACTCGCGCGGGATGCGCGCGAGCACGTCGCCCGCCTGGACCCAGGTGCCGTTGTCCACGGACAGGATGGCATCGACGCTCATGTAGTAGCGCGCCTCGGACCCGTTGGCCAGCGTGATCACCTCGCCGTCGGAGTCGCGCAGGGTGATCCGCGGCTTCAGGTCCTGGCCCTTGGGCTGCTGCTTCCAGTCGATCACCACGCGGTTGGTGATGCCGGTCGTCTCGTCCGTGACCTCGCGCATCGAGGTCCCCTCGATGAGGTCGACGTAGTACGCCCGGCCTTCCTTCTCGGTGATGATCGGCTGGGTATAGGGATCCCACTCGGCCAGGCGCGTGCCCTTCTCCACGGTCTGCCCGTCCTCGACCACGAGCTTCGCGCCGTAGGGGATGCTGTGAGTCGCGCGCTCGCGGCCGTTCTCGTCGAACAGGGCAAGTTCGGTGTTGCGCCCCATCACGATGGACTGGCCGTCGGAGTTCTGCACCACGTTCTTGTTGCGCAGCGTCACAGTGCCGTTCACGCCGGCCTCCACGCTCGACTGCTCGCCGCCGCCCTGTGCGGCGCCGCCGATGTGGAAGGTGCGCATGGTGAGCTGGGTGCCCGGCTCGCCGATCGACTGCGCCGCGATGACGCCCACGGCCTCGCCCACGTTGACGGGCGTGCCGCGCGCCAGGTCGCGGCCGTAGCACTTGGCGCAGATGCCGCCGCGCGACTCGCAGGTAAGCACGGAACGGATGCGCACGGAATCCAGACCGGCCTGTTCGATGCGCTCGACCTCGTTCTCCGTGATGATCTCGCCGCACGGGACGATGACCTCGCCGGAGACCGGGTCCTTGATGTCCTCCTGCGCCGTGCGGCCGAGGATGCGGTCGCCCAGCGGGGCGATGACCTCGCCGCCCTCGACCACGGGGCCGATGGTGAGCCCGTTCTCGGTGCCGCATTCCGCCTCGACGATGGTGGCGTCCTGCGCGACGTCCACCAGCCGGCGGGTGAGATACCCCGAGTTCGCCGTCTTGAGCGCCGTGTCGGCGAGGCCCTTACGCGCCCCGTGCGTCGAGTTGAAGTACTCGAGCACGGTCAGGCCTTCCTTGAAGTTGGAGATGATCGGCGTCTCGATGATCTCGCCCGAGGGCTTCGCCATGAGGCCGCGCATGCCGGCGAGCTGGCGGATCTGCGTGGGCGAACCGCGGGCGCCGGAGTGCGCCATCATGTAGACGCTGTTCACCTGCCCGTCTTTCTTTTCCGAAATGCCCTTGAGCATCTCGTCCGCCACGCGGTCGGTGCAGTTGGACCAGACGTCGACCACCTTGTTGTACTTCTCGCCCTTGGTGATCAGGCCGTCCTGGTACTGCTGCTCGAACTCCTTGACCTGCTCCTCGGCCTCGTGGATCAGGGGCTGCTTGGACTCCGGAATCACCAGATCGTCCTTGCCGAAGGAGATCCCGGCATAGGTCGAATAGGAGAAGCCCATCGCCATGATCTTGTCGGCGAAGATCACGGTCTCCTTCTGGCCGCAGTGCCGGTAGACCACGTCGATCACCTCCGTGGTCTCCTTCTTGCCCAGCAAGCGGTTGATCAGGCTGAACGGCACCTTCGGATTGCGCGGCAGGACCTGGGCGATGAGCATGCGCCCGGGCGTGGTCTCCACGCGCTGCGTGACCGGGTTCCAGTCGTCGTCGTAGGTGTCGTAGCGCGCGGTGATCTTGGTCTGCAGCGTGACGATGCCCTGCGCCAGGGCGTGGTCGATCTCGCCCTGGGTGGCGAACACCATGCCCTCGCCGGGTGCGCCCTCGTTCTCCTGCGTGAGGTAGTACATGCCCAGCACGATGTCCTGGCTGGGCTGGATGATGGGCTTGCCGCTGGCCGGCGAGAGGATGTTGTTGGTGGACATCATGAGCACGCGCGACTCGAGCTGGGCCTCCAGCGAGAGCGGCACGTGCACGGCCATCTGGTCGCCGTCGAAGTCGGCGTTGAACGCGGTGCAGACCAGCGGGTGAAGCTGGATCGCCTTGCCCTCGATCAGCACCGGCTCGAACGCCTGAATGCCCAGGCGGTGCAGCGTCGGCGCGCGGTTGAGCAGCACCGGGTGCTCGCGGATCACCTCTTCGAGGATGTCCCAGACCTCGGGGCGCTCCTTCTCGACCATGCGCTTGCCCGCCTTAATGGTCGAGGCGTAGCCGTACATCTCCAGCTTGTGGTAGATGAACGGCTTGAACAGCTCGAGCGCCATCTTCTTGGGCAACCCGCACTGGTGCAGCTTCAGCTCGGGGCCCACGACGATGACCGAGCGCCCGGAATAGTCCACGCGCTTGCCCAGCAGGTTCTGGCGGAAGCGGCCCTGCTTGCCCTTGAGCATATCCGACAGGGACTTCAGCGGGCGCTTGTTCGCGCCCGTGATGACGCGCCCGCGCCGGCCGTTGTCGAACAGCGCGTCCACGGCCTCCTGGAGCATGCGCTTTTCGTTGCGCACAATGATGTCGGGCGCGCGCAGCTCGATCAGCCGCTTCAGGCGGTTGTTGCGGTTGATGACGCGGCGGTACAGGTCGTTCAGGTCGCTGGTGGCGAAGCGGCCGCCGTCGAGCGGCACAAGCGGGCGCAGCTCGGGCGGCACCACCGGAATGACGTCCATGATCATCCACTCCGGCTTGGCCCCGGAGTTGATGAACGCCTCGACCATCTTCAGGCGCTTGACCAGCTTCTTGCGCTTGGCCTCGGAGTTGGTCTCCTTCAGATCGGCGCGCAGGTGCGTGCGCTCCTCCTCCAGGTCCAGCGCGGCGAGCATCTCCTTCATCGCCTCCGCCCCGATCTTGGCGGTGAAGGCGTCCTCGCCGTACTCGTCCTGGGCCTGGGCGAATTCCTCCTCGGTGAGGAGCTGGCGCAGCTTCAGCGGGGTCAGGCCGGGCTCGACCACCACGTAATTCTCGAAGTAGAGGACCTTCTCCAGGTCCTTCAGCGTCATGTCGAGCAGCAGGCCGATCCGGCTGGGCAGGGACTTGAGAAACCAGATGTGCGCCACCGGGCTGGCCAGCTCGATATGGCCCATGCGCTCGCGCCGCACCTTGGCGAGCGTGACCTCGGTCCCGCACTTCTCACAGATGATCCCGCGATACTTCATGCGCTTGTACTTGCCGCACAAGCACTCGTAGTCCTTCACGGGACCGAAGATGCGCGCGCAGAAAAGCCCGTCGCGCTCGGGCTTGAAGGTCCGGTAGTTGATGGTCTCCGGCTTCTTGATCTCGCCGTACGACCAGGAGCGGATGCGTTCCGGGCTGGCGATCTCGATCTTGAGTTCGTCGAAGCTCTGGGGCCCGCTCGGCTGGCCGAAAATGTTCATCAACTCGTTCATTAAGCAACTCCCGCTTACCGCGCTGCAGCGCTGTGCCGTCCGGCGACGGCGGGCCCTGCGGACCGGCCCCGGCGCATTCCGGTCCACGGGCCGCGATTCGACCCCTGGGGCTTGGGGCAGGATCGGTTCGGGCGCCACCCGATCCGCCAGTCCTGCCCCGTTTCAAAGTCTCGCGTGCGAATCCGCGATCCCGTCAGATCGCACGACCCGCTAGTACTCCCGCTGGCGCATCTCGACGTTGAGGCCCAGCGACTTGAGTTCCTTGACCAGCACGTTGAACGACTCGGGGATGCCGGCGTCGAAGTTGTCGTCGCCCTTGACGATGGCCTCGTAGACCTTGGTCCGGCCGGAGACGTCGTCGGACTTCACCGTGAGCATCTCCTGGAGCGTGTACGCGGCGCCGTAGGCCTCCAGCGCCCAGACCTCCATCTCGCCGAAGCGCTGACCACCGAACTGCGCCTTGCCGCCCAACGGCTGCTGGGTCACCAGGCTGTACGGCCCGATCGAGCGGGCGTGGATCTTGTCGTCGACCAGGTGGTGCAGCTTCAGCATGTAAATGTAGCCCACCGTCACCGGCCGGTGGAAGGGCTCGCCCGTGCGCCCGTCGATCAGCGTCACCTGCCCGGAGCTGTCCAGGCCGGCCTTCTCCAGCATGTCGACGATCTCGCTCTCGCGCGCACCGTCGAACACCGGTGTGGCGATGGGCACACCGTTGGAAAGGTTGCCCGCCAGCTCCACCAGCTCGCTGTCGCTCATGGGCGCAATGTCGCGGTTGTAGACCTCGTCGCCGTAGACCTGGTGCAGCTTCTGCCGGATGGGCTCCAGCTCGCCGCCCTGGAACTGGTAGGCCTCCAGCATATCGTTGATCTGCTTGCCCACGCCGGCGCAGGCCCAGCCCAGGTGGGTCTCCAGGATCTGCCCCACGTTCATGCGCGAAGGCACGCCCAACGGGTTGAGGACAATGTCGACGTTGGTGCCGTCCTCGGTGTGCGGCATGTCCTCGATGGGCACGATCTTGGAGATCACGCCCTTGTTGCCGTGCCGGCCGGCCATCTTGTCGCCCGGCTGGAGCTTGCGCTTCACCGCGACGAAGACCTTGACCATCTTCATCACGCCCGGCGGCAGCTCGTCACCGCGCTGCAGCTTGTCCACCTTGTTCTCGAAGCGCTTCTGCAGGGCGTCGATGGCCTCGTCGAACTGCTTGTTCAGCGCCTCGATCTCGCCCTGGCGGGTATCGTCCTGGACGGCGATCTGGCGCCACTGGCCGGCGGTGTAGTTGGACAGCACCTCTTCCGTGATCTCGGTGCCCGCCTTGAGGCCCTTCGGGCCGCTCGCCGCGGTCTGGCCCAGGAGCAGGTTCTTCAGGCGGTCGTAGAAGGTGCGCTCCTGAATCGCCTTTTCGTCGTCGCGGTCCTTGGCCAGCCGCTCGATCTCGGCGCGCTCGATCGCCAGGGCGCGCTCGTCCTTCTCCACGCCACGGCGGGAGAACACGCGCACCTCGACGACCGTGCCGGTGACGCCCGGCGGCACGCGCAGCGAGGTGTCGCGCACGTCGGAGGCCTTCTCGCCGAAGATGGCGCGGAGCAGCTTCTCCTCCGGCGTCATCGGGCTCTCGCCCTTGGGCGTGACCTTGCCCACCAGGATGTCGCCGGCGTTGATCTCCGCGCCGATATAGACGATGCCCGCCTCGTCCAGGTTGCGCAGCGCGTCCTCGCCCACGTTGGGGATGTCGCGGGTGATCTCCTCCTGCCCGAGCTTGGTGTCGCGCGCCATGATCTCGAATTCCTCGATGTGGATCGAGGTGAAAACGTCATCGCGCACGATGCGCTCGGAGATCAGGATGGAGTCCTCGAAGTTGTAGCCCATCCAGGGCATGAACGCGCAGAGCACGTTCCGGCCAAGCGCGAGTTCGCCCATATTGGTCGAGGGGCCGTCGGCGATGATGTCGCCGGCCTGGACCACGTCGCCCACGCGAACCAGCGGGCGCTGGGTGATCGAGGTGTTCTGGTTGGAGCGCTGGAACTTGCGCAGGTTATAGATGTCCACGGCCTGCTCGCCCGCGGTGTCCATGTCGGTGACACGGATCACCACGCGCATGGCGTCCACCTGGTCGATCACGCCGCCGCGCTTGGCGGCGATGGCGACGCCGCTGTCGCGCGCCACGATGTCCTCGATGCCCGTGCCCACCAGCGGCGCCTCGGACTGCACCAGCGGGACGCCTTGGCGCTGCATGTTGGAGCCCATGAGCGCGCGGTTGGCGTCGTCGTTCTCCAGGAAGGGGATCAGCGCCGCGGCGACGGAGACGATCTGCTTGGGCGAGACGTCGATGTATTCGATCTCCTCCGGCCGGGCGAGCATGTACTCCCCGCCCTGGCGGCAGGACACAAGGTCACTGGCAAGGCGCCCGTTCTCGTCCACCTCGGCGTTCGCCTGCGCGATGGTGTAGCGCCCCTCCTGCATGGCGGAGAGATAGGTCACCTCGTCCGTGACCTGACCTTCGCGCACCACCCGGTAGGGCGTCTCGATGAAGCCGTAGGGGTTGACCCGGGCATAGGTCGCCAGCGAGTTGATCAGGCCGATGTTCGGCCCCTCCGGCGTCTCGATCGGGCAGATCCGGCCGTAGTGCGTGGGGTGGACGTCGCGCACCTCGAAGCCCGCGCGCTCGCGCGTCAGACCGCCCGGGCCGAGCGCCGAGACGCGGCGCTTGTGCGTGATCTCGGAGAGCGGGTTGGTCTGGTCCATGAACTGCGAGAGCTGGGACGAGCCGAAGAACTCGCGCACCGCCGCGGCCGCCGGCTTGGCGTTGATCAGGTCGTGCGGCATGACCGAGTCGATCTCGACCGAACTCATGCGCTCGCGGATCGCCCGCTCCATGCGCAGCAGGCCCACGCGATACTGGTTCTCCATGAGTTCGCCCACGGAGCGCACGCGGCGGTTGCCCAGGTGGTCGATGTCGTCCACCTCACCGCGGCCGTCCTTCAGCTCGCAAAGCTGCCGGACGATCTCCAGGATGTCCTCGCGGCGCAGGGTGCGCACGCTGTCCTCGGTCTCGAAGCCCAGGCGCGCGTTCATCTTGACGCGCCCGACCGAGGACAGGTCGTAGCGGTCCGGATCGAAGAACAGATTGTTGAACATCTGGTCCGCCGCCTCGAGGGTCGGCGGCTCGCCCGGCCGCATCACCCGGTAGATGTCGATCAGCGCGTCCTCGCGCGAGGTGTTCTTGTCCGTCATCATGGTGTTGCGCAGGTACGCGCCCACCGTGACGTGATCCACCGCGAGGGTGGGCAGGGTCTGGATGCCCGCTTCCTCCAGGCGCGCGACGATGGCCTCGGACAGTTCGTCGCCCGCGTCGGCGATGACCTCGCCGGTCTCCTCGTTGATCAGGTCCTCGGCGACATAGCGCCCGGCGAGATTGGGCGAGGGCACGACGTGCTCCTCAAGCCCCTCCTTCTCGACGAAACGCCGGGCCATGCGCGGGGTGATCTTGTCCGTCTGCCCGGTGGTGCTGTGCGTCTCCATCAGCACCTTGCCGGTATTGGCGTCGACCAGATTGTGGTTGAGCTTGACCCCGCGCATCGCCTTGGGATCGAACGGCGTCGCCCAGCCGCCCGGCACCTTGCGGAAGGTCTGGATATCGTAGAAATACTTAAGGATGTCCTCCGGGCTCAGACCCTCGGCCTCCCAGGGCTCCAGGTCCTTGCCCTGCTCCTTGCGCTGGGCGCGCAGCTTGGCGCTCTCCGCGTTGTCCAGCGCCATCAGCAGGGTCGTCGCGGGCAGCTTGCGCCGCCGGTCCACGCGCACATGGACGATGTCCTTGGCGTCGAACTCGAAGTCGAGCCAGGATCCGCGGTAGGGAATGATGCGCGCAGCGAAGAGGTACTTGCCGGACGAGTGCGTCTTGCCCCGGTCGTGGTCGAAGAACACGCCGGGCGAGCGGTGCATCTGCGAGACGATGGTGCGCTCGGTGCCGTTGATGATGAAG
>Ga0207714_1002324_pt1 | contig 11590 bp, 13 predicted proteins | sample PonA232FremontCA_2_FD_187270 | JGI IMG/M metagenome (GOLD analysis project Ga0207714, IMG submission 187270) | Marine sediment microbial community from Fremont, CA, USA - Pond A23 Sediment 2 (SPAdes) | ecosystem: Environmental > Aquatic > Marine > Unclassified | place: USA: Fremont, California... | reverse complement strand
GCCGCGCCGCCAGCACGGCCCCCGCCATGGCCGCCAGCTCGCGGCCGCCCAGCCGGCGCAGCACTTCCAGCGGATCCCCCAGGTGCCCGCGATGCCGCGCCAGCCCTTCCTCCACCACGGAAACCTTGTGGGCCAGGGCGCTGCCTTCCACCCCCGTTCCCGGCCCGGTCCAGTCGGCGGCATGGCGGTCGAACAGGCCGCTGGCCACGGCGGCGGCGCTGGTGGTGTTGGCGATGCCCATCTCCCCCACGCACAGCAGGTCGATGTCGCGCTCCAGGGCGCGCAGGCCGAAACTGAACGCCGTCACGCATTCCGCCGCGTCCATGGCCGCCGTGCGGGTGAAGTCGGCGGTGGGGGTGTCGAGGGTCAGTTCGTCCACGGAAAGGCCCACGCCGCAGGCGCCGCAGAGCTGGTTCACGGCGGCGCCGCCGTGCACGAAGTTGTCCACCATCTGGCGGGTCACGCTCTGCGGGAAGGCGGAGACGCCGCGCGCCGCGACGCCGTGGTTGCCGGCGAAGATCACGGCGTGGGGCGATTCCACGCGCGGCGGATGGCGTCCCTGCCACGCCGCCAGCCAGGCCGCCAGGTCCTCCAGCCGGCCCAGGGATCCGGGCGGCTTGGTGAGCCGGGGTTCGCGTGCCCCGGCAGCCGCCTGCGCCGCCGTGTCGGGTCCGGGGCGCTCGGCCACCAGGGCACGGATATCGTCGAGGGTGTGCGGCGTATGGCGTGACATGGGCGGCGGTCCGCTTGCGGTGGGCTCCGGATCTTCTATACCGTTCGCGGACGTCCACGCCAACAGCGGACCCGCCATGCCGTCGCCGCCGCGCCTGCCGTCCCCCGCCGCCTGGGCCGCCGACCTGCACCTTGCCGGCGTTTTCCTGACGCGTCTCCCCCTCGGGTCGCTGATGCGCGCCGGCACCCCGGCGCGCGCCGTGCGCGCCTATCCCGTCGTGGGCGCGGCCGTGGGCGCGGCCGGCGGCGGCACCCTGCTGGCGGCCGCGGCCCTGGGCCTGCCCGCCCCGGCCGCCGCCGGCCTGGCGGTGGGCGTCACCATCCTCGTCACGGGGGCCCTGCACGAGGACGGCCTGGCCGACGTGGCCGACGCCTGCGGCCCGGCCGACCGCGACCAGCGCCTGGCCGTCATGCGCGACAGCCGGGTGGGCACCTTCGGCGTCCTGGCCCTGGTCCTGTCGGTGCTCCTGCGCGTCGCGGCCCTGGCCGGCCCGGCGCCGCTGGTGGCGGCCGCGGGGCTGGCGGGCGCCGCGGGCGCGGCCCGCGCCGGGCCCGCCGTGCTGCTCCACGCCATGCCGCCGGCGCGCGGCGACGGCCTTGCCGCCGGTGTCGGCCGGCCCGACCGGGAAACCCTCGGCTGGGCCGTGGGGCTGGGCGCGCTCGCCCTGGTCCTGCCGGCCGTGGCCGCCGGGCCCACGGCCGCCGCGGCCATGGCCCTGGCCGTGGCCGCCGCGACGGCCGGCGCGGGTTTCCTGGCTCACCGGCTGGTGGGCGGCCTGACGGGCGACACCCTGGGCGCCGGCATCCAGGCGGCGGAGATCACCGCCCTCCTCGCCCTGGCGGGGGCGGCATGAGCGGGCCCGTCACGCGCTGGTGGTGGGTGCGCCACGCGCCGACGCGGGGTGACCGGGGCATCATCCGGGGGAGCGGCACCGACGCCCCGGCCGACACGGCCCATCCGGTTGCCCTCGATGGTCTGGCCGCCCTGCTGCCGCCGCCGGACGCCCTTTTCGTCACGCCCCTTCAACGAACGGCGCAGACGGCCCGTGCCCTGGCCGAACATGGCGTGGTGCTGCCCGATGCCGCCGTGGAGCCGGCCTTCGCGGAACAGCATTTCGGCACCTGGGAAGGCGGTCGGTGGGACGGCCTCGCCGACGCGGCCGCCGCCTTCTGGCGCGACCCGGCGCGCACGGCCCCGCCCGGCGGCGAGGCCCTGGCGACGGTGATGGCCCGCGTGGGCACGGCCGTGGACGGCCACACGCGGGCGAACGCGGGCGGCGACATCCTGTGCGTCGCCCATGCCGGCGCGTTGCGCGGGGCCGTGGCGCACGCCCTCGGCCTGACACCGGACCAGGCCCTGCGGCTGGCCTTCGACCCGCTCGGGGTGACGCGCCTGGAGGCCCTGGGCGATGCGGGCTGGCGCGTCGGCTGCATCAATCAGGTCGTGCCGGAGGTTCCATGACCCTGCCGCCCCTCACCCTGGTCCTCGGCGGGGCCCGGTCGGGCAAGAGCGCCCACGCCGAGACCCTCGTGGAAAGCCACGCTTCGTCGGGCCTTTATGTGGCCACGGCCCGCATCGACGATGCCGAAATGGAAATCCGCGCCGCCGCTCACCGCGAGCGCCGGGGCCCCTTCTGGACCACGGCGGAGGCGCCCCTGGACCCGGGGGCCGCCCTGGCCGACGCGGCCCCCGGCCGCCCCGCGCTCGTGGACTGCCTGACCCTGTGGCTGAACAACCTCATGGCCGAGGGGTACGACGTCGAAACGGCCAGCGAGGACCTGTTCGCCGCCCTGGCGGCGGCCCCCGGGCCGGTGGTCCTGGTGGCCAACGAGGTGGGGCTGGGCATTGTGCCGGACAACGCCCTGGCGCGCGCCTTCCGCGACCATGCCGGCCGGCTCAATCAGGCGGTGGCGGCGCGCGCCGACCGGGTGGACTTCGTGGCGGCGGGGCTGGTCATGCCCCTGAAACGAGGGGAAGCAGGGTGAACCGGCCGCCCATGCGCAGGATGAGCAGGACGGCCGCCAGGGCGGCAGTAATGAGCCCGCCCACGGCGTAGAGAAAAAGCATGCGGCGCACGTCCTGCGGCGTGGCACGCGCCCGGCCGTCGCCCAGCCACGGCGTCTTCACCTTCTGCGCCGCCAGGGGGCGGGGCCCGCCCAGGCACAGGTGGAGGGCGCCGGCGGCCGCGGCCACCGTCCAGCCGGGCCCCGGGCCGGCGTAGTGGCGCGCCTGGCGCACCACGGTGCCCAGGGCGGCGAGGGGCCGCGCCGTGGGCACGAAGAGGGCGGCCAGCGCCAGGATGAGCCCCGCCAGCCGGGCGGGCACCAGGGCGGCGAGGGCGTGCAGCCGGCGCGCCGCCGCGCCGAAGGCGCGATGGGCGTCGGTGGGATGGCCGATGCCCTCGGCCGTGACGGCCAGCACCCGGTGCGCCGCCAGCCCCGGCAGCCCCAGAAGGGCGTACCAGAAAACGGGCGCCACCACGCGCTCGCCGAATCCCACGGCCAGGGCCTCCACGGCCCCGCGCGCCACCCCGTGGCCGTCCAGGTGCACCGTCTCCCAGGGCACCAGGGGGCGCAGGGCGAGGCGCGCCGGATCGACCCCCTGGTCGCGCAGGGCGCGGCCGACGGCGCGCCCGCCGTCGAACAACCGGCGGGCGTCCAGAAGCATGACGAGCACAACGAGTTCCAGGACCCAGCCGTAGGCGAACAGCAGGCGCCCCGCCCACACCAGGGCCCCCGCCACGATGGCCGGCACCACCAGGATCACCACCACCACGGCGCCGCGGAAGGCGCGGTCCCCTTCCGGCCGCTGCGGCCGGTTCAGCTTGCGGTCCAGGAAGCCCACGAAACGCCGCAGCCGCCCGGCGGCGTCGGGCAGCAGGCCGAAGCCGCCGCCGTAGGCGTCCACGGCCAGGGCCAGGAGCAGCAGCGCCAGCGGGTCCGCATCGGGCATGGCGCCTCAGCCGTCGCCGGTGGCCCGTTTGAGCCGTGCCGCCACGGCCCGGTTGCCGTTGCGCCGGGCGTAGGCCACGGCGGTGCGCCCGGTGTAGTCGGTGGCGCGCGGATCGGCCCCCGCGTCGAGGAGGGCGTTCAGGGTCTCCATGTGGCCGTTGGCGGCGGCCACGATGAGGGGGGTGCGGCCCTGGTCGTCGGGCGCCTCGAGGCCGGCCCCGGCCTCGATGAGTTGGCCCGCCATGGCCGGGCGGCCCTGGCGGGCGGCCTCGTGCAGGGCCGTCTCGCCCGTTTCGCCCGTGTAATCGGGGCGCGCGCCGTTCTTCAGAAGGACCCTGAGAATTTTCTTGTTGCCCTGGCGCACGGCGTGCTGGAGGACGGGCTCGCCGTCGGCGCCCGTCTGGTTGGGCGTCGTGTCGCCCATGAGCACCCGTTGGACCTTGTCCGCGTCCCCCGCCTGGATGGCCCGCACCAGCTCGGACTGGAAGTGGATCTGCTGCTCGGCCCGGGCGGCTTCCGGCCCGGCGGCCAGGCCGGCGGCGGCCGCCACCACGGCGGCCGGGAAAAGACGACGCATGGCGCACCTCCCGTTGACGCTCTCCTTCCCGGTTATTGGGGCAAGCCGGTGGCGGGTCAAGGCGATTGCGGTGCGGCCGGGCAGCGGCTACCCTTTCCGCCATGACCGACCCATCCGACGCCATCCCCGGCGGCCTGCCCGCCATGCCGCCGTTCCGGCCGGGCGAGGTGTGGCTCGCCGGGGCCGGCCCGGGCGATCCCGGCCTGCTCACCCTGACGACGTGGCAGGCCCTGCGCCGTGCCGATGTGGTGGTGCACGACGCCCTGGTGGACGCGCGCGTCCTGGCCCTGATCCCCGACGGCGTGACGCGCGAGTCGGCGGGCAAGCGCGGCGGCCGGCCGTCGCCCGACCAGGAGTCCATCACGGAGCGCCTGACGACCCTCGCCGGCGAGGGCCGCCGGGTGCTGCGGCTCAAGGGGGGCGACCCCTTCGTCTTCGGCCGCGGCGGCGAGGAGGCCCTGGGCCTCGTCGAGGCGGGCGTCCCCGTGCGCGTGATACCCGGCGTGACGGCGGGCACGGCGTGCCCGGGCGCGGCCGGCATTCCCCTGACCCTCAAGGAGTCGGGCAGCGCCGTCACCTTCCTCACGGGTCATGACGCGGAGGGCGGCCTGCCCGATCTGGACTGGCCGGCGGTGGCGGGCGGCGCGCCCGTGCTCGTGCTCTACATGGCGCTGCGCACCCTGGGCGCGGCGCGGGATCGCCTTGTGGCCGCGGGCCGTGCCCCCGACGAGCCGGCCGCCGTCATCGCCGCCGGCACCACGCCGCATCAACGGGTGCTGGACGGCACCCTGGGCGACCTGCCGGAACGGGCGGAAGAGGCCGGGCTGGCGGCGCCGGCGCTGGTGGTGGTCGGCCCGCCGGCGGCGACGGGGGCCGCCCTGCGGCCCGGCCTGTTGACGGACGACTGAAAGCCGATACCCCGGCGCCGGCGGATGGCCCGGGCCGGAAGGGCGGGAAAAGGGCGCTTGATCGGCGGCCGGGGCCTTGCCTATGCTGCCTCTGTTCGCGTCCTGTTTTCACCGTTCCGGGAGCCCTGCCACCGTGGCCGATGCGGCCTTCGCGTCCGCGCTGTTGAGCGGCCTGAGCCAGTGCCGCGCCGTGGTCACCAGCGACGGCGGCCTGCTCGCCAGCCTGTTCCTGACGGGCCTGGTGGGCGGCGGCACGCACTGCGCCGGCATGTGCGGCCCCTTCGTCCTGTCCCAGGTGTCGGCCCGGCTGGAGCGACGGCCCGCCGCCTGCATGAAGGAATGGCACCGCCTGACGGACGCCGCGCTCATCCCCTACCACATCGGGCGCGCCACCACCTACGCCGGCCTGGGCGCCGTGCTGGGCTCGGCCACCGGGCTGGTCACGGCGGTCTCGGGCCTGCGCTGGGTGTCGGCGGCGCTCCTGGTGGTGGCGGCCCTGCTGTTTGTCGGCTATGCCCTGCCCAGGCTGCCCCTGCCCGTTCACCTGCCCGGCCGCGAGGGCGGCGGGGAGTCCTGGTTCTCGCGCCACGTGGCGGGCCTGGCCCGGCCGTTGTTCGAGGCGCCCGTGGGCCGGCGCGGCTACACCCTGGGCCTGCTGCTGGGGTTCATTCCGTGCGGCCTGGTCTACGGGGCCCTGGCGGCCGCCGCGTCGTCGGGCGGGGCGCTGGCGGGGGCGCTGGGCATGCTGGCCTTCGCCGCCGGCACGGTGCCCAGCCTCCTCGGTGTGGGCCTCCTGGGCCATGCCGCGGGCCGCCGCTGGAACACGCTGGTGGCGCAGGGCGGCCCGGTGCTGTTGATGCTCAACGCCGGCATCCTCACCTGGATGGCCTGGACGTTGGTTGCCTGATCGCGAGGATCGTGCCGTGACCGCAAACCGTTGGCGCAAGCTCCTGGGCGGCGTTGCCGTGGTTGTCGCGGTGATCGGGGTGGGCGTGGGCCTGCGCCTGGTGGCCGCGCCGGGGCATTTCGGTGGCGGGCGGGACACGCCCGGCGGCCCCTTCAAGCTGGTGAACACCGCCGGCGAGACGGTGACGCCGGCGCGCTGGCGCGGCCGGTACAAGCTGGTCTATTTCGGCTACACCTACTGCCCCGACGTGTGCCCCACGGCGCTGGGGATCATCAGCCGCGCCCTGGACCGGCTGGATCCGTCGGTGCGGGCGCGCATCGTCCCCGTTTTCATCACCGTGGATCCGGCCCGCGACACCCGGAAGGTGATGGCCGAATACGTGCAGCACTTCCACCCCGCCCTCATCGGCCTTACGGGGACGGAACGACAGGTCCGCCGCGCCGCCGAGGCCTACAACGTCACCCACGAGAAGGTACCGCGGGAGGAGGGGCCCTACCTCATGGACCATTCGGCCCTCACCTACCTCATGGGGCCGGAGGGCGCTTTCATCCGGCAGTTCCCGCACGGCATGGCGGCGAAAAAGATGGCCGCCGCCCTGCGCGCCACCGTGAAACAGGGGGCGGGCTCATGACCACGCCGCTGCGCCCCGGCTTCTGGCGCGACACCCCGCTCGCCGACATGACGCAGGCGGAATGGGAGGCCGTGTGCGACGGCTGCGGCAAGTGCTGCCTGCACAAGCTGGAGGACGCGGACACGGGCCACATCGTGCACACCGAGGTGGCGTGCCGCTATCTCGACGTCCGCACATGCACGTGCACGGAGTACGAACGGCGCGGCACGGTGAATCCGGAGTGCGTCCAGCTCACCCCGGACGAGGCGGCGACGCTGCGCTGGCTGCCGCCCACCTGCGCCTACCGCCTGCTGGCGCGGGGCGAGCCGCTGCCCTGGTGGCATCCCCTGGTGGCGGGGGACGAACAGGCGGTGCACCGCGCCGGGGCCTCCGTGTGCGGTCATGGCATGGCCGAGCCCGGCCTGCTCGCCACCCTGCGCGCGGCCTGGTCGGGCGGCCGGCGCCGGGCCCTGCGCGAGGACGAGGCGGGCGACCTGGAGGACCACATCGTCGATTGGCCGGAGGACGAGACGGTGGACGATTTCCCGCCGCCCGACGACGGGGAGGGCGGCGCATGAGCCTCCCCCGGCCGTCGGTCCTCGCCGCCGCGCCCACCCCCCTGGCCGCCGACCTGGCGCCCGATGCCGCCGGCCTGGCGGCCCACGTCACGGCCCTGCTGGCGCAGGGGCTGGACGGCGTCCTGGTGCTCGGCACCACGGGCGAGGGGCCGTCGTTCAGCGTGGACGAACGCCTGGGCGTGCTCGACGGGCTGGCGGCGGCCGGCGCGCCCTTCCACCGGCTTCTCGTCGCCACCGGCTGCCCCGCCGTGCCCGATACGGTGCGCCTGTCGCGGCACGCCCTGGCCCTGGGGGCCGCCGGAACCGTCGTGCTGCCGCCCTATTATTATGCCGGCGTCGATACGGAAGGCCTGTACGCCGCTTACAGCCGCATCATCGAGGGCGTCGGCCACGACGGGGCGTGGCTCTATCTGTACAATTTCCCCTACCACACGGGCCTTGCCCTGGAGCACGACCTGATCGAGCGGCTGGTCACCACCTATCCCGATACCGTCGGGGGCCTGAAGGACAGCTCGGGCGACCTGGACGGCATGCGGCTGCTCACCCGGGCCTTCCCCCGGCTGCGCGTCTTCAGCGGCAGCGACCGCCACCTGCGGCGGCTGGTGAGTGCCGGCGGCGGGGGCAGCATCACCGCCCTCAACACCGTGGCCGGCGACCTCTCCGCCGCCGTGCGCGACGCCCCGGAATCGGAGGCCGCGGTCGCGGCGCAGAACCGCCTGGACGCCCTGCGCGACGTGTTCCGGGGGCTGCCCCTGACCGCCGCGCTCAAGGAGGCGGCGGTCCATGCCTCGTGGGATGCGGGCTGGCGGCGCGTGCGCCCGCCGTTGCGGCCGCTGACCCGTGACGAGATCGAAACGGTGCGCGCGCGCCTGGATGCGGGCGGCTTCCGCGCCCCGGCCACCCGCCTCGCCCCGGAGGCCCCATGAACACCCGGGCAACGCAGCACGAACTGGCGGTGAACGGGCGCAGCGTGCCGCTTGTGGTGCGGCGGCACAAACAGGCGCGCCGGCTCGCCCTGCGTCTGGATGCGGGAGGCGAGCATCTGGTGCTCACCCTGCCGCCCGGGGTGCCGGAGGCGGAGGGGCTGCGTTTCGCCCGCCGCCACACGGGCTGGGCGGCGTCGTGCCTGGCGCGGCAGGCGCCGCGCGTGCCCTTCGCCGACGGGGCCGAGGTGCCCTTCATGGGGACGCCCCACACCATCCGGCACGACCCCGGGGCACGCGGCGGGGTGTGGGCGGCCGACGGCGTCATCACGGTGGCGGGCCGGGCCGAGCACGTGCAGCGCCGCGTCACCGACTGGCTGCGCGAGCAGGCGCGCCGCGAGGGCCGCCGCCGCGCCGACGCGGTGGCCGACCGCCTGGGGGCGCACGTGGCCCGGGTGAGCATCCGCGACACCCGAAGCCGCTGGGGAAGCTGCTCGTCGAAGGGGAACCTGAACCTGTGCTGGCGGCTCATTATGGCCCCGGAATGGGTTTTCCAGTACGTGGTGGTGCATGAGGTGGCCCACCTGCGCGAGCCCAACCACAGTGCCCGTTTCTGGCGGGTGGTGCGCGACCTGGGCGGCGACCCCGAACCGGCGCGGGCGTGGCTGAACCAGCACGGCCGCGAGCTGCACCGCTACGGGCCGGCGCCGTGAGCGGCCGGGCGGCGCCGCGTCCCGCCCTGCTGGTGGTCCTCACGGGCCTGGTGGCGGTGGGGCCGGTGAGCACGGACCTCTACCTGCCGTCCCTGCCCCGCATGACCGAGGCCTTCGACACCAGCGTGGGGGCGGTGCAGCTCACCCTCTCCGCCTTCCTGGCCGGCTTCGCCCTGGCCATGCTCATCCACGGACCGCTGTCCGATCGTTTCGGCCGCCGGCCGGTGCTGCTGGGGGGCCTGACGCTTTACGTGGCGGCCTCGGGGGCGTGCCTGGTGGCGCCCGGCATGCCGGCGCTCATCGGCGCCCGTTTCGTGCAGGCGCTTGGGGCATGCGCGGGGCCTGTGGTCGGGCGGGCCGTGGTGCGCGATCTGTACGATCCGAAGGGGGCGGCGCGCGCCCTTTCCTTCATGAGTTCGGCCATGGCCCTGGCGCCCCTGGCGGCGCCCATCCTGGGCGGCTGGCTGCACACCTGGTTCGGCTGGCAGGCCAATTTCGCCGCCCTGGTGCTTTTCGGCACGGCGCTCCTGGTGGCGGCGCTGGCGCTCTTGCCGGAGACCAACACGGCGACGGATCCCGACGCCCTCGATCCGGGACGCATGGCCGCCAACTACAGGACCCTGCTGGCCCATCCCGGCTACCTGGGCCACACCCTTTGTGTCGCCTTCGCCTTCGGCGGCCTCTTTGCCTTCATCTCCGGGGCCTCCTTCGTTTTCGTCGATGTCCTGGGCGTGGCGCCGGAGAATTTCGGCTTCTGTTTCGCCACCGTGGTGGCCGGCTATGTGGCGGGGACGTTCGGTTCCGGCCGCTGGGGCGGGCGCATCGGCCACGACCACCTGCTGCGCGCCGGCACGGCCCTCCAGGTGGCGGCCGGCGTCGTCGGCGCCGGGCTGGCCTGGTACGGTGTGCCCGGCGTGGCGCCGGTGCTGGGGCCGCTCGCCCTGTTCTTCCTGGGCACGGGGTTCGTCCTGCCCAACGCCATGGCGGGGGCCCTGGCGCCCTTTCCCGCCATCGCCGGCGCGGCCTCGGCCCTTCTGGGCTTCCTCCAGATGACCGTCGGGGGCCTCGCGGGGGCCGCCGTGGGCCACCTGCACGACGGCACGACACTACCCATGACGGCCACCATCGCCGCCATGGCCGTGGCCGCCTTCATCCTGTACCGCGCGGTGGCGCGGCGGGGCCTTGCCGCGATGGCCGATTCGCGGTAGGGAAGAGGCATGGCGGAGCATCTGCTTTTCGACAGCCTGGCGTGTGCGAAGCGGTTGCGGGAGGCCGGCTTTACCGACCAGCAGGCCGAGGCCCTCGCCGAGGAGCAGCAGCATCTGCTGGAAGGCCGGATCGCCACCCGGGCGGACGTCGAATCCCTGCATCAGGACATCGAGGCCCTGCGCACCCAGATGCGCGAGGGGGACGCGGCCCTGCGCGAGGAGATCGATTCCCTGCGCACCGAGGTGCGCGAGGGGGACGCGGCGCTGCGCGAGGAGATCGATTCCCTGCGCACCGAGGTGCGCGGGGGGGACGCGGCCCTGCGCGAAGAGGTGAAGGCGGGCGACGCAGCGCTGCGCGAGGAGGTCGATTCCTTGCGCACCGAGATGCGCGAGGGGGACGCGGCGCTGCGCGAGGAGGTGAAGGCGGGCGACGCAGCGCTGCGCGAGGAGATGAAAGCCGGTGACGCGGCCCTGCACGACCGGATCACGGAACTGGAACGGACGCTCCAGGCGGACATGGATACCAAGCTGGCCGCCCTGGAGGCCCGGCTCATGGCGCGTGGCGGCGCGGCCCTGGTGGCCGCCCTCGGCGTGCTCTTTGCGGCCTTGCGCCTCACGGGCTGACCCGCGCGTCCCGCCTACTCCCCCAGGGACCGGATGAGGCGTTCCACCAGGCCGTCCCCGCCGTCGCCTTCGTCGGCCGGCGCGGCCGCGTCCGCCTGTTGTGTGGCGCGCACGCCCGGAATGGGTCTGGGCGGCAGGCCCTTGTGGGCCGCCGTCATGATGCGCTTCCACAGCTTCGCCGGGAGCCCGCCGCCCACCACGCCGTCCGTGGGATGGCCGTCGTCGTTGCCCAGCCACACGCCGGCCACATAGTGGCCCGTGAAGCCGACGAACCAGGCATCCCGCGACTCCTGGCTGGTGCCCGTCTTGCCGGCGGCGGCCCGGCCCGGCAGGGCGGCGTTGTGCCCCGTGCCCCGCTGCACCACGGCGTGCAGCATGCGGTTCATGCGCCGCGCCCGGCCCTTTTCGATCACGCGGCCCGGTCCGCTTCCGGAACGGTCGTACAGGACCTTGCCGCCGGGGGTCTGGATGCGCGTGATGCCGTGGGCCCAGGCGCCCCGGCCGCCGGAGGCGAAGGCGGCGTAGGCGGTCGTGAGGTCCAACAGGGTCACCTCCGACGTGCCCAGGGCCAGACTGGGGTGCACGTCGAGGTGGGTGTCGATACCCAGGCGGCGCGCCGTGTCCGCCACGGTCTCCCAGCCGGCGCGGCGGCCGACGCGCACGGCCACGGTGTTGCGCGAATGGACCAGGCCGTTGCGCAGGGTCACCGGCCCGGCGTACTCGCCGGAGAAGTTCTGTGGCGACCAGCCGTCGATGGTGATGGGGGCGTCGCGCACGGTGCTGCCCGGCTTCAGGCCCGCTTCCAGCCCGGCCAGGTAGACGAAGGGCTTGAAGGCGGAGCCCGGCTGTCGCCGCGCC
>Ga0207714_1002322_pt1 | contig 11599 bp, 11 predicted proteins | sample PonA232FremontCA_2_FD_187270 | JGI IMG/M metagenome (GOLD analysis project Ga0207714, IMG submission 187270) | Marine sediment microbial community from Fremont, CA, USA - Pond A23 Sediment 2 (SPAdes) | ecosystem: Environmental > Aquatic > Marine > Unclassified | place: USA: Fremont, California... | reverse complement strand
CGCAACTACTACACCGAATTCGTGGAGAAGGCCCCGCAGGACAGCGTGATCCTGACCCTGGCCTGCGGCAAGTTCCGCTTCTTCGACAAGGATCTGGGCGACATCGGCGGCATTCCCAGACTCCTCGATGTGGGGCAGTGCAACGACGCTTACTCCGCGGTGAAAATCGCCGAGGCCCTGGCCGACGCCTTCGGGGTGGGGGTGAACGAGCTCCCGCTGTCCATGGTCCTGTCCTGGTACGAGCAAAAGGCCTGCGCCATTCTCTATTCCCTGCTCTATCTGGGGATCACGGACATCAGGCTCGGCCCCTCTCTGCCGGCCTTTGTCAGCCCCAACGTTCTGCAGGTTCTGGTGGACAACTTCAGCATCAAGCCCATCTCCACACCGGACGAGGACTTGCAGGCAATCCTGGGCAGCAAGGCAAACGCCTAGGGCCCCCGGGGACACCGTGGTCGCGTTCTTGACAACTGGAAATTCCATGGTGACATTGTAGAATAGTCATGTGGCAAGACCCGAAAGGGGAATTTCCCCCTCGGGACTTGCCACAGGGCTTCAAGGATGCTTCCCGGAAACCGGAAAACACAACGAGTTGTGGAACACACCCAAAGGAGGAGCCTGCTATGGCCGAAGTGATTATTGATCAGGACGAATGCATAGGCTGCGAGAGTTGTGTGGAAATCTGCCCCGAGGTGTTCGGCTTCGACGAATCCGAGGAAAAGGCATACATCATCGACTCCCAGGCGGCCTCCCAGGACAAGATCCAGGAGGCCATCGATTCCTGCCCCACGGAATGCATTTACTGGGAAGGATAATGAAAACAAGCGGCGGGGAGGTCTTTCGGGCCCTCCCCGCCGCTTTCTGCTTCGGCGTGATCCTTAATCACGGGAGGTTTTTTTATGGCAGAGGATAAGACTGTATGCGCCCACTGCGGATACACATCTGAAGGAAAGTTTGAGGGCGATGTCTGCCCCCAGTGCGGATTGACCTATTGGCGCTGCTCCAACTGCCGCTATCTGCTCTCAGCGGCAACCCCGCCGGAAGAGTGCCCCAATTGCCGCCACAAATGCGAATTCCTCAATGTAACCTGTTACACGCCTGACTGCGGAGGTCCGGGCAATGTGGACCCCAGGCTTTAAGAATTCCCCCATACAGGTCGGGCCCGTCGGATAGTCCCGCCTCGCTCTGTCGGGCCCGACTGTTTTTGGGACCCTTCCGCTACACGCTTATATCATTCTCAAGAATGGAAACCGCCAAGGCGCCCCGGTAAAATCCTGCTTCGCAGGGTCGGCCGCGCCGACATTTTACCGGGCAGGCAAGGACGCCAAGGGAAGATCTTTGGCTTTACGGGGTTGCCGCAAAGCAAAAACAGAGCCTTCGATTCCGCTTTTCCTTGGACTCTCTCCATTTCAGTTCATTTCTCATTTGAAGGTCACTATTCACCATCTGCGTAAAGTCTGCGGCTTTCTTTTATTCGGCGCTGGCGACTTCGTCGCACATCCCAGTGAAACCAGCTACGCTGTGACTGCGTCTGTTTCATCCCGGTTGAATGGGAAAAAGATTCAACAGGGCAGGCGGGACAGGCGGGCGGCCTTCGGCCGCACGCGGTGAAGCGTTTTGCACCGCCCGTTCCCTTCGGTCGCTCGACATGCGGGACATCCCCGCGGCAACGGTCCGCCGCGGGGATAGGCCCAGGCAAGCTTCGCTTGCCAATCACGTCCTTCTGGGTCCCCCCATGTCGAGTAAGCGGGAGCGAACGGGCGGTTAATCTTCTGAATATTTACGTAGGCTTAAAGCGGATGAATGAAAAAAAGCCTTTCACCCCGCACGGGGTGAAAGGCTTTTTTGCTCTAGTGGGGGCGGCCGAACTCGCTACTTCGCCTCAGGCCCGAAGATTTCCTTCGGCTTGGTCCTGTTGCCGGTGTCGCCGGGGAAGTCCTCGTAGCGATGGGCCTTTTCCCCGGTTTTCAGGAGCTTGTTCGCCTTGGTCATGAACTTGTTGTAGTTGTGTTTCAGCTTGTAGAAACCGTGCCACCAGGTGTAGTCCGGGCCCATCATGGCGGCGCCCATGCGGGCGCGGCGTCCCTCGTGGTGCCACAGCTCGTAGAAGAGTACCTCCAGGCGCTCGTCGAAGAATTTGCTGTCGTCGAGCAGATCCTTCTCGTACAGGGTGTCCAGCTTGGCCTTGGCCGGCTTGAAGTATTCCTCGTTATACAGCTTCACCGCCTTGTCCAGCTCCTGGAAGTGATTGTCCGTCCACCGCTCGCTGTGGCACTGATTGCAGACCTTCTTCATCTTTTCCCGCTCCGTGCGCCAGTTGGTGTCCGCGGGGAAGGGGGAGAACTCCGAGGGCCTGACCGTGAGCGGGGCCTGGGTCTCCCAGGAGAGCCGCTCGGTTACGTCGTGCGTGGTATCTACACCGCCGGATCCGGACATGTGGCACGAGGCGCAGGTCGGAGCGCGGTAGTCCACACCGGGTGTCCAGGTACCGGGGGCGGCGTCCCAGTTGTATTCCTCCTCGTAGGCCTGAGTGATGTACCCGTGCTTGGACTCGTGGTAGATCTCCTTCTGCGGATGGTCCGGGCCTAGGTGGCACTGACCGCAGGAGTCGGGCTTGCGGGCCTCGGCCACGGAGAAGCGATGCCTGGTGTGGCAGGAGGTGCAGCTGCCCTTGCTTCCGTCGGGATTGATCCGCCCCACGCCCACATTGGGCCAGGTCCCCTCCTTGAAGTCGCCGTCCTCGGTGACCTGCACCACGCTGCCGTGGCACTTGTAGCAGCCGCTGGAGCGCTCGAAGTCGGTGTTCATCCCGTCGTTGAGCCAGGGATCGACTTTCCAGATGATCTCCAGGGTGTTGGCGTGCTTGCTCTTGCTGTACTGATCCGCCTCTGCCGGGTGACAGCGGGAGCAGTCCTTGGGGGATACGATGGCGGACACAGGCACGCGGTACTCCTGGCTGCCCCACTTGCTGTCGGCCTTTTGGTACTGCTCGTAGTGGTCCTCGCTCACTCCGGGATCGTGTTCCTCGGCCAAGTGGCAGTCCAAGCAGGTGATGTTGGACTTGGCGTGCTCGCTCGCGGCCCAGTCCGCAAACAGCCCGGGGTGCTCCTCCTTGTGGCACTGGATGCAGGCCTTGGCCTCCTTGGGCAACTTGCGGGTGATCTGGAACTGTTTCTTCTTTAACCGATTGCCCTGTTCCACGCCGTCGGAGCCGCTCTGGGCGTAGGCGAGTGATCCCATGGCGATGAGCCCAGCCAGAGCGAAGAAAACAATTTTTTTGATCATAGCCGCCCCCCTTTGTCTCGACCTTGATGTGACTTCGTTGTCCCCGTCTATGAAGGAGTGCAACAGCCTCGAATTGTGGTCCCTATTACCCACAGGGCGGGGCCTGATCGGAAAAGGCCCCTGATCCGGCTGCTAGTCGTAGCTATCCTGTACCGCCTTGTCGTACTGATAACTATCCTTGGGGAAATGGACCAGTTTGTCGTGGCAATCCACGCATTTCTGGCGGTTTTCGGGCTCGGAATAGAGCACGCTCCGATGGGCCAGCATGGCGCCCCGCTGATGGGGCATATTCAGGATGTTGCGGTGGCACTTGCGGCATCGGTCGTTGGTCATGTCCTTGTATGCCGCCTGGCGATTCTTTTCGTGATCGTACTCCGAGGTATCCATGGTGAAGTGGACAATGACGTCCTTGAGGCCGTGATAGGTCTTTTTGTAGAAGAAGTCGAAAGTGTTCTCCGGGGCGGGAAGATGACAGTCCATGCAGTCCGCGACCACGCCCTGGGGATTGTTTGCGTGGGTGGAGGTTTTCCAGGTGTTGTAGGCATACTCGATCTCGTGGCAGGAGGAGCAGAACTGCGGCGTGGAGGTTCGGACCATGGTGTAATAGGTCATGCTGAAGAGGGGGAAGGCGATCAGGATACCGAGGACGACGAACAGAACTGGCTTGACGATTCTGCGCATGGCGAGACTCCTGGATGATACCACGGATCAGGAGGAAGCGTTCCCTGCCTCGTCTGCGGGCCCCCTCGTGCTGGTGCTTTCCCCGGAGAAGCGGACGGCTGCATCAGGAGCCATTGTTTGTGACTGTTTTCCCACACGAAAAGGATGATGCAGCGAGAGTGTCCGGCGACTTAGAGTGCGCTTCGAGGAACAGGGTAAGGGTACACGCACACCATTCATCATTATTCGTGATTTTTTTACCAAGAGAGGATAGCGTGTGTCAATAGAAAGAATGATGCACAACTCTCGTTATCGCGTTTCACAGATAGAGACTCAAAGAAGGCCCGACAAAGTCAACCCAGGAGACGGCGCCGCAACAGATCCATGGCGCACTCGGCGAAAAAGCTCTGGTTGGCCCGTCTGTCCCCGCTGTCCCAGTGGACACGTCTGGATTCGGTCCCTTCCGGGGTGGCGAGACCGATACAGACCGTGCCTACGGGTTTGTCCGGCGTGCCCCCACCGGGGCCAGCGATACCGGTGGTGGACAGGGCGTACGTGGATTCTGCGAGACGGCGCATGCCCTCGGCCATTTCCTCGGCGGTCTTCTCGTGGACAGCCCCGTGCTGCTGCAGCGTGGATTCGCCAACGCCGAGAAGTTCCTTTTTGGTCCGGTTGGAGTAGGTCACCGCGGAGAGGGGAAAATAGTCCGAGCTGCCGGCGACGCCGGTGATCCGGCGGGATATGAGCCCTCCGGTGCAGCTTTCGGCCAGGGAGATGGAGCCCCCGTTTTCCCGAAGGAGGTAGCCGAGGACCTCGGGCATGGTTTCCTCCGCCGCGGAGACGACATTCTTGCCGAGCTTCTTGAGAACCCACCGTTTGGATCGGTCCAGCTCCTCTGGGGAGGTTGGGGCCTGATCCGCGGAAAGGCTGAGATGGATACGGGGAAAGACGAAGCGAAAGCCCAGCTCGATGGTGGGGTAGAGTCGCGGGAATTCCTCCAGGCGCTGTGATATCCCGGATTCGGTGAGCCCGAAGACGTTGAGCCTTTGGGTCAGGACGGGACGCAGGCGATCCGCGAATTGATCCCGGATCAGGGGCAGCACGGAGTCCGTGACCATCTGTTTCATTTCCCGGGGCACTCCGGGGAGGAAGACAAAGAGGCAGCCGTTCAGGCTCAGGCAGAAGCCGGGAGCGGTCCCCAGGGGGTTGGGCAGGAGGGTGCTCTTTTCCGGGACCAGGGCCTGTTTCGGGGCAGTCCGCGGAGAGACTGAGCCGGAGCGGTTGGCCTCGCCGTTCGATACCAGTCGTCTGCCGCTGCAATCCGCAACCGCCCGGAGGGTGACGTCGTCCGGAGTGGAGCCGAGCCCTCCGGTAATCAGGGCCAGATGGGCCCGGGAGGCGATTTCGCGCAGGAGGTCGCCCAGGGCGTCGGCTTCGTCCCCCACGGTATGGATACGGCTTGCATTGGCCCCGATGATGCGGAGCTGCTCCGCAATCCACGGGGAATTGGCGTCCGCGATTTGCCCTTTGATCAGCTCATTGCCTGTGGCCGCGATTTCAACCTTCAACATGGACGGGCTTTTCCTTGGGTTTGTTGGAGGAAGCGCTCCAGGATATCCGTCTGGAAGGCGTCGAGATTCCGGAAGACCGCCTCGCACAGGGAGGCGGGGATACCGCCGAAAAAGGCCTCGGCAACAGCGCCCGCGATGCAGGCCTGGGTGTCGCTGTCCCCTCCCAGGGAGATTGCGTTGCGCAGAGTGTCCTCGAAATCCTCGGCCTCGAGGAAGGCGATCAGGGCCTCGGGAACCGAGCCCTGGCAGGTGACGTCGAAGCCGTACCCGGGACGGATGTCCCCCAGACTTCGGGAGAGATCGTAGCAGAAGCGCTCCTCGGTCTCCCGCTTGATCGCCTCTTTGTCCCATGCCTGCCCGGCCCGGAACAGGGCCAGGGCCACGCACTGGGCGCCCTTGATCCCTTCGGGATGGTTGTAGGGGACTGCAGCGCTTTTCTCCGTCTCCCGGAGCACGTCCTCCCCTGCACCCACTTGGAGAGGAAAACTGAGAGATATTTCCCGGCATTTCCGCACCAAGTGGGTGCAGGGCCGTTGCCGAAGCTGTAATAGGGCTCGCTCTCGCCGGAAGCGACCCGGAGCATGAAGTTCCCCCCGTATCCGGCGCCGGGGTAGCGGCGATAAAAGGCCTTGAGGTTTTCCGCGTAGGGAACGTCGTCCATCAAGCTCTGGGCCAGGGCCAGACTCAGCACGGAATCGTCGGTGATCCGGCAATGCGGGGTCACCAGGTCGAAATCCCTGTTCTTGATCGGCCGGGCCTCGAAACGGGAGCCCGCGAGATCTCCGGCGATCGCTCCCAGCATAGCTTGCCTCCTTCGGCCACGGTCAGCTGCAATATGAATGGGCACCGGTTTGGCGTTTCTTTTTGTTGGCGCGCTGGCGACTTCGTCGCACACCCCAGTGAAACCAGCTACGCTGAGACTCCATCTGTTTCACGGGACAGGCGGGTTGCCTTCGGCCGCACGCGGGGAAGCGTTTTGAACCGCCCGCTCCCTTCGGTCGCTCGATGTGCGGGATAGGTCCAGGCAAGTTTCGCTTGCCAATCACGTCTCTTGGGGCTCCCATGTCGAGTGAGCGGGAGCGAACGGGCGGTTTATCCTCTGAATCTTGACTTCGAATTTCGGATTTCGAGTTTTCGGTTTTTGGTCCAGGCGTCCAACGTCTGGGTTCAGCAGGCACCAGTCGCGATTAAGACGTTTCAATAGAGCGGTTTCTGGAGAGGCCGAGCCGGATGAGCTCCGCGATGAGGTTGGTGAAGGAGTAGCCCACCACAGCGGCTGACTGGGGGAAGAGGCTGTTTGCGGTCATCCCCGGAAGGGTGTTCGTCTCCAGGGCATAGGGTCGCCCGTCCCGGACCAGGAAGTCCGTCCGGCTGTAATCCGTGAGTCCCAGATCCCGGTGGCAACGAAGGGCCAGGTCCGCGACCTCCCGGGTGAGCTCCTCGGAAATGGGCGCGGGGCAGATTTCCTCCGCGGCCTGGGGCGTGTACTTGCTGTAGTAGTCGAAGAACCCGGAAGCGTCCGCTGGGCGGATGAGGATCGGCGGAAGGGCCCGGTCGCCCAGGACGGGACAGGTGACCTCCTCTCCGGAGATGCTCTCCTCGATCAGGACGTAGTCCCCTTGGCCCAGGAGCCGGTCCACGCCTTGGCGGACCTTTTCCTGCCCCGTGGCGCGGACAACGTCCAGACTTGAGCCTCCTGCATGGGGCTTGAGGAAGACCGGCGGATCGAGCCGGCAGCGCCACTCCGGCTGCGGGGGCATGGGCACGAACTCCCAGTCCGGCGTGGGAATGCCCCGAGCGGCGTAAATGGTCTTCGAGGCCGCCTTGTCCAGGGCGAGGAGGGAGCCCTTGGGACCGGAGCCCTGATAGGGGCACCCTGCCTGTTCCAGCATGCTCTGCACAACTCCGTCCTCGCCCGGTGCCCCGTGCAGGTTGACGAAGGCAAAATCGCTCGTCGCGGCCCGTTCCGGGAGCGCGGAAAACTGCGAGGCCGGATCGAAGAATTCCACCTCGTGGTCCAGCTCCTCAAGGGCGGAGTGGATGGCGCTTATCCCCTTGAGGGAAACCTCCCGCTCATTGGACCACCCTCCCCCGATCAAAAGGATACGCATTGAGATCCACCTCCATGATTTCGGTGAAAAGTTTTTCCAGGGCCCGCACCCGGGCGTGCGACCTGTAGATCTTCTGCATTCGCTCGAAGGAGAGGGCGTAGCGGCTTAGAATGTCCTCGAAGCGTTCCGCAAGGGAGACAATGCGGTCGTGGACCACGCGCTTGTCCGCGTAGAGCACCGCCAGGGGGAGGAAATGTCGTTCCGGGTTGAGCTCGCCGGGCCAGTGGACATGGTGGATGACCCCCTGGGCGATGGCCGGACTGCCGATCTGCTGCATGACCAGAGAAGCGCCGATTTGACAGTGATTTCCCGGATGAGAGATCGTATACGCCTTGCCCAGATCGTGCAACAGGGCGGCTGCGCGGACTTCCTGCACGCTGACTGCCAGGCCCCGCCGCGCTCCCCAGGTGGCCAGGGTGGTGGCAATGCTGGCCACCATCAGGCTGTGGGTCCCGATATGTTCCGGCATGTCGTGCTCCCGCCAAAGCCGGAAGCAGGTCTCGTCATTCGGAACAGATCCGATTGACTGCGCCGGGAATCCAATGCGGGCCAGAGGCGAATCCTGCATGCCGCACCTCGGATTGGTCAGCCGTGAAGGGATAACGTCAGCCTCCTTGATCCACGGGGCGGAGCGAAAGGCTGGACTTTTGCGCCGAATTAATCCAAACTCCCTGCCAAGCAGCGACACGGCCCGCGAAGTTCTGACAGCGCATACTCCAGGAGCCGCGGAAAAGGAATAAAGCCATGCTACAAAACATGTCCGAAAAAAACAACAAATCGACCGATCTGCGACAGCTCCGCGATCCGGATTTCTGCCGCGATCTGGCCCGGAAACTGAATGACGTGCTGGATCGCGAGATCCGCTTTATGGAGGTCTGCGGCACGCACACCATGAGCATCTTCGGCAGCGGCCTGCGCGGCCTCATGCCCGCCGGCCTGCACCATGTTTCCGGCCCCGGATGCCCGGTTTGCGTCACCCACGGCAGCGATATCTCCGCTTTCCTGGAACTGGCCCGCACTCCGGGTGTGATGCTGGCCAGCTTCGGAGACATGCTCCGGGTGCCCGGCCCGGGAGGGGAGAGCCTCAAGACGGCCCAGGCAGACGGCGCCTCGGTCCGGATCTGCTATTCCCCCTTCGAGGCGGTCCAGCTCGCGGAGAGCCATCCGGATCGGGAAGTGGTCTTTCTGGGGGTCGGGTTTGAAACAACCGCCCCGGCTGTTGCCGCCACCCTGGAGATGGCCCGAAGCAAGGGATTGGCCAATTTCAGCGTGTATTCCTGCCACAAGCTGATTCCCCCGGCCCTGGAGGCGCTGGTTAACAAGCCCGGTATTCGGGTGGACGGTTTTCTTCTGCCAGGCCACGTTTCCTCGGTCATCGGGACGGACCCGTACCGCTTTCTGGCGCGCGACCACGGCATTCCCGCGGTTGTGGGCGGATTCGAGCCCGGGGACATCCTGCAGGCCCTGCTCATGCTGGTTAACCGGATCAAGAGCGGCGAGCCGGATGTGGACAACCAGTACAGCCGGGCGGTCAAGCCCGGGGGCAATCAACGGGCCCTGGAAGTGATGCACCGCGTCTTCGAGCCGAGGGGCACCCTCTGGCGTGGGATGGGAAGCATTCCCTTCAGCGGGCTGGGGCTTCGCGAGGAATACGCCGATATGGACGCGGAGCGCCGCTTCACTCTTGCCCGTATCGGGGGGGAGGATCCGCCTGGCTGCCGCTGCGGCGAGGTCCTGCAGGGCGCCATCCGCCCCGTGGACTGCCCCCTCTTCGGCGGGAGCTGCACGCCCTCGTCCCCCGTGGGCCCCTGCATGGTCTCCAGCGAGGGAAGTTGCGCCGCCAGCTACCACTACGACATTGACGCGCTGTAGACCGTTTCCCGTTCCCCGTTCTCCGTTCCGGGTTATGGGTTCTCGGCGCTGGTTGCTGGGTTTTGAATTTCGAATTTCGAATTTCGGATTTTGGATTTCGTGCTTTTGGTTTTGGTTGCTGGCGTCCGAAGACTGGGTTTTTCCAGACGCGAGTTACCAGTCACTTAGTATAAGCATCTCGCCCGCACGGTGCGGATTCATTTCGGATTGCGGGCAGGAGGAGAGGATTTGAGCGAGGAACGCATCCTGCTGGATCACGGAAGCGGCGGCCTGGCCTCGCACCGGCTGGTCAGCGAGGTCTTTTTGCGCTATCTGGGCAACGATTCCCTGAACGGCCTGGACGACGCCGCCTGTGTGGCCACCGGCCCCCTGACCGCGGTGAGCACGGACACCTTCACCGTGGATCCGCTCTTCTTTCCCGGCGGGGACATCGGCTCCCTGGCGGTGCATGGCACGGTCAACGACGTGGCCATGCTCGGGGCCAGGCCCCGTTACCTGACTTGCGGCTTCGTCATCGAGGAGGGGCTTCCCCTGCGGGACCTGGAGCAAATCGTCGCCTCCATGGCCCGGGCGGCGGAGGAGGCCGGAGTGTATGTCGTGGCCGGGGACACCAAGGTGGTTACCAGGGGTGCCGCGGACAAGCTCTTCATCAACACCACGGGGCTGGGCGAGCTCCTGCTGGACGCCCCTCTGTCCGGAAACAGGGCCGAGGAGGGCGATGCCGTCCTGGTCAGCGGCAATCTGGGGGACCACGGTCTGGCCGTTTTCGCCGCCAGAGAGGGGCTCTCCTTCCAGACTCCCGTACAGAGCGATTCCGCCAATCTGAATCACATGGTTGCCGATCTGTTGCAGCACGTTCCCGAGGTCCGCGTTCTCCGCGATCCTACGCGCGGGGGGCTGGCCACCACCCTGAACGAGATCGCGGGCCAGTCCGGACGGGACATCGTGCTCAAAGAGAGCGAGCTCCCCCTCGATCCCGAGGTTCGGGAGAGCTGCTCCTTTCTGGGACTGGATCCGCTCTATCTGGCCAATGAGGGCAAGATGATCTGTCTGGTGCCTAACGCTCGGGCCGATGAGGCCCTGCGCGTCCTCAAGCGGCACGAGGTGGGTCGGAACGCCGCCCGCATCGGCCAAGTGGGCGACTCGAGCCGGGGCAGGGTGATCCTGGAGACCGGGATCGGCGGCAAAAGGCTGCTCCAGATGCTGGAGGGCGAACAGCTGCCCCGCATCTGCTGATCCCGAGCCGTGAGCCGCTACGAGCCGCTTTCACTCTGTTGCGGCTCGACCCTGAGCTCCTTGAGGTCGGCCAAAAGCATGTCCAGAGCGGTGCGAATGCCGTTTTGGACCTCCTGGGTGATCTCGGTCCCGGTTTCCAGGCTCGAGGGCCTGATGCCGTAGAGCACGATGTTTTCCGGCTGAGCCCCCGTGAGCTGTGTTGCGGCGAGCACCTCGCTCAGGCCCAGTTGGTGCGGGGATATCTTGCTCTGCAGGAAACCCGGGTCTTCGGAAAGGTCGATCCGGATGACGCTCCCCGGTTCGGCGTTTTCGGAATTGATGGCGTCCAGGATGAACAGGCGCCGGCGGTTCTCGATGGTGCCCATGAGCTCCATCCCCGAGGTTCCGCCGTCCAGGATCTCCACCTCCGGAGGCAGGACATAGTCCTGTTGCAATTTCCATACCGCTTTCACTCCCGCTCCCTCGTCGGAAAGCAGGACATTGCCGATCCCCAGGATCAGGATGTCCGTCTGCTCCGTCTCCGGCTGACTGCCGCCTTCCAGGGTCATGACTCTCCTCTCTTCTCTGATTTTTGGTTCATCCGGATCACGCGTGCTTGTCTTTTTTTGAACCGCCAAGTCGCCCCGATAAAATCCTGCTTCGCAGGGTCGGTTGCACCGACATTTTCCTTGGCGTCCTTTGCGCCTTGGCGGTTTCCATTCTTTAGGACCAAGAAGATGGAGCCGGGAGGGTTGCCCCTCCCGGCTCCACGCCGATGATCGCACGGGGTTGGTCAATCCCCGTTTGGGTGGGGATTACAGGGCCTTGACCTGGACCAGGTCGCGGCGGTGCTCGTCGTGCATGTGAATGGCGCAGGCCAGGCACGGA